>Ga0302325_10016472_pt1 | contig 15654 bp, 10 predicted proteins | sample Palsa_T0_2_FD_201948 | JGI IMG/M metagenome (GOLD analysis project Ga0302325, IMG submission 201948) | Peat permafrost microbial communities from Stordalen Mire near Abisko, Sweden - Palsa_T0_2 | ecosystem: Environmental > Terrestrial > Soil > Palsa > Peat permafrost | place: Sweden: Abisko...
CGCCGGTCCTTGCCGAAGGCCTTGGCCGTGATGCGGACCCCGGGAGGTGACTGTCGGCGCTTGTACTCGGCCCCGTCGACGAGCCGGGCCACCCTCGTCACCACTTCGGGGTCGAACCCCGCCCCCGTCACCTCGGCCACCGAGCGGTCGTGGGCCACCAGCGCCTCGAGGACGGGGTCGAGGATCTCGTAGGGCGGCAGGCTCTGGTCGTCGCGCTGATCGGGACGCAGCTCGGCCGACGGCGCCTTGTCCAGGATGGCTTCGGGAATCCAGTCGGTCCCCGCCGCGGCGTTGCGATACCGGCACAACCGGTAGACGAGGAGCTTGGGGACGTCCTTGATCACGGCGAAGCCGCCGGCCGAATCGCCGTACAAGGTGGAATAGCCGGTGGCCAGTTCGCTCTTGTTCCCGGTGGTCAGGACGATCCACCCTTCGGCGTTCGACGCCGCCATGAGCAGCACGCCGCGGATCCGGGACTGGAGGTTCTCGTCGGTGAGGCCCACCGGTGGCTCCCCGAGGACCGAGGCCAGCATGGCCGACAGCGCCGTGTGGGCGGGCTCGATGGGCACCGTCCGCAGGTCGATGCCGAGGTTGGCGGCCAGAGCGGCGGCGTCGTCGAGGGACCCGGCGCTCGAATAGCGCGAGGGCATGGCCAGGGCGTGGACGTGCCCGGCGCCGAGGGCGTCGACGGCCACGGCGGTGACGAGAGCCGAGTCGACCCCACCGGACAGCCCCACCACGGCGTCGACGAACCCGTTCTTGGCCAGATAGTCACGCGTCCCGAGGACGAGGGCGCCGTAGACCTCGGCGTCGGCATCGAGGGCGGGAGGCAAGGGCGGCGCCGGGCGCGTGCCGGCGTCACGGGGCCGATTGCTCACGGGGACGACGGGGAGCGGTCCGTGCCGGGTTGCCGGGGCCGGTGCCGCCGGTCGGTGACCGGTGTCGGGCACGTCGACGTCCACGGTGAGAATGGTCTCGGTGAACTGCGCCGCGGCGGCCACCACGGCGCCGCTGGCGTCGACCACGAACGAGCCCCCGTCGAAGACGAGCTCGTCCTGGCCCCCGACCTGGTTCACGTAGGCGATGGCGCACCCGGCCTCGGCCACCCGTTGACGGGCCACGGCCAGCCGGTCGTCCAGACGACCGATGAAGTAGGGCGACGCGTTCACGTTGACGACGAGCCGGGCCCCGCCGCTGCCCTGGGCCGCCACCGGCCCGCCGGCGAACCACAGGTCTTCGCACACCGACACCCCCACGGGGACGCCGGCCACCTGATAGAGCTCGAGCTCGGTCGTCCCCGGTGCGAACCACCGTTCCTCGTCGAAGACGCCGTAGTTGGGCAGGCGACGCTTGTGGTAGACGCCGAGGACGTCCCCACCGGCGCAGACGGCCAGGGCGTTGCGCAAGCGGCGCGGGGCGCCGCGGATGGCGGCCTCCCGGGCCACGGCGCCGGCCCCGTCGGCCCGGGCCACGGCGTCGGACACGCTGTCGTGGCCGACGATGTCGACGAAGCCCACCAGGGCCACGCAGCCGGCGGTGGCCGAGGCCAGGCGGTGGAGGGCGGCCACGTTCTCGGCCACGAAGGCCGGCTTCAGAAGAAGGTCCTCGGGCGGGTAACCGGTGATGGCCAGCTCGGGAAAGGCGGCCAGGTCGGCGCCGTCCTCCTCGGCCCGGGCCAGAGCCCCCCTGATGCGCTCGACATTGCCGGCGATGTCGCCCACCACGGTGTCGATCTGGCACAAAGCGACACGCACATGGGACACGGCCGAATCCTAATGGTGCGCCTGAATCCCCACGGTCGGCGGGCAGCGTCGCCGCCGGGGCTTGGCCTGGCATGCTGCGGTCGTGCGCAGTGTCATGCCCGAGGCGCTGGCCGACGCCGCCGAACGCTCCGCCGCACCCGACGCCGCCGCCATCGCCCTGCGCCGGGTGATGGAGGAGCGTCCCGAGACCGGCGACCGCCTCCTCGACGGAGGGGAACCGAGCGCCCTGGCCCACGCCTTCATCACCGTGGTCGCCGCCAGCAATTCACTCGGCCGGCTGTGCGTGGCCGACCCCGCCGCCCTCGACGTCCTCGCCGCCCTCGACCGCCCGGTGGCCATCGATGCCACCGACGCCGCCGCCCTGGCCCGGTCCAAGCGACTCGAGCTCCTGCGCATCGCCGGGCGCGACCTGCTCGGGATGGACGCCTTGGAGGACGTGGGACGGGCCCTGGCCGACATGGCCGCCGGGGTCCTCGACGGCGCCTGCGCCCTGGCCACCGGGACCGGGGCCGGATTCGCCGTGATCGGGATGGGGAAGCTCGGCGGCCGCGAGCTCAACTACGCCAGCGACGTCGACGTGATGTTCGTCACCTCGGAGCCGGGGGGCGACGCCGTGGGCCGGGAGCTGTTGCGCACGGCCCGCGGTTGCTTCCGCGTCGACGTCGACCTCCGCCCCGAAGGCCGCTCGGGACCGCTCACCCGTTCTCTCGACGGGTTCCGCTCCTACTGGGACAGGCGGGCCGACGCCTGGGAATTCCAGGCCCTGTTGAAGGCCCGACCGGTGGCCGGCGACGCCGCGCTCGGCTCGGCGTTCGCCACCGCCGCCGCCGGTGCCACCTGGAGTCGGACCTTCAGCGCCGACGAGTTGGCCGAGCTCCGGTCGATGAAGGCGCGCGCCGAGTCGGAGGCGTCGAGCGGCGGGCTGGCCGGGCGGGAGATCAAGCGGAGCCCGGGGGGCATCCGCGACGTGGAGTTCTCGGTCCAGCTCCTCCAGCTCGTCCACGGTCACCACGACACCGGCATCCGGGACCGGTCCACTCTCGGGGCCCTGGCCGAGCTCACGGCGGCCGGCTACGTGAGCGGCGAGGACGGCACCGTCCTGGCCGACTCCTACCGCTTCCTGCGCACCGTGGAGCACCGGCTGCAACTGGTGGAGGAGGAGCAGACCCACGCCCTGCCCACCGACCCCGGCGCCCGGCGGCGACTGGCCCGCGTCCTGGGCTTCACCGACGGTCCCTCGGCCTCGGCCACGGCCGCCTTCGACGACACCATGCGGCGCTGCCAGAGCGAAGTCCGGATCATCCACGAGCGCCTCTTCTTCCGACCCCTGCTCGAGGCCTTCGCCGCCCTGGAGGCGCCGGCGTCGACCGGGGTGGGGTCCGTCGGCACCGTCATGTCGGCCGACGCCGTGGCCCGACGCCTCACCGCCTTCGGTTTCGGCGACGCCCAGCGCACACGGGCCGCCGTCGAGGAACTGGCCGGCGGGCTGTCGCGCGTGTCGCGGTTGATGGGCCAGATCCTGCCGCTGCTGCTCGACTGGCTCTCGGTCTCCCCCGATCCCGAGCTCGGACTGCTCGGGCTACGGACCCTCGTGGTGCGCAGCCATCACCGGGCCCTGGTCGTCACCACCTTCCGCGAGTCGCCCGAGGCGGCGCGCCGGCTCTGCCTCGTCCTCGGCTCGAGCCGAGCCATGGCTGAGGCCCTCGAGCGCAACCCCGAGCTCATCGCCGATCTCGACGACGACGACGCCCTCGCCCCCGCGTCCCGGCCCGAGCTCGTCGACGAAGCCGTCGAGCGGCTCAAGTGGCCCGGGGACGAGGGACGGCGACGGGCCCGCCTCGTCCGGCTGGCCCAGCACCAGAGATTCCGCATCGCCACCCGGGACATCCTCGACATCGACGACGTGGCCAGCACCGGGGTGGCCCTCACCAACGTGGCCGAGGCCGTCCTCGAGGCGGCCGTGGCCCTCGTCGCCCCCGACCTCGCCTTCTGCGTGGTGGGCCTGGGGCGCCTGGGCGGGGCCGAGATGTCCTACGCCAGCGACCTCGACGTGATCTTCGTGGTCGACGAGCAGACACCCGCCGGCCGCGGCGAGGAGGCGGCCGAGGCCCTGCTGCGCTTCGTCCACGGCCCGAGCCCGTCGCAACGCGTCGCCACCGTCGACCTCGGGCTCCGACCCGAAGGCGGCCAGGGTCGCCTGGCCCGCGACCTGGCCGGTTACCAGACCTACTTCGACCGCTGGGCCCAGACGTGGGAGCGCCAGGCCCTGCTGCGGGCGCGGCTGGTGGCCGGTGACCGCCAACTGGGCGAGCGCTTCCTGTCCCTCGTCCACGCCTTTGTCTGGGACCGCCCCCTGACCGACAGCGACGTGGCCGACATCCGGCGCATGAAGGCCCGGATCGAGCGCGAGCGCATCCCGCCCCGGGAGGACCCCCAGTTCCATCTGAAACTCGGCCGGGGCTCGTTGACCGACATCGAATGGACGGTCCAGCTCCTGCAGCTGCGTCACGGCGTCTCCGTCCCCGGCACCATGGCCGCCATCGACGCCCTCGCCGCCCAGGGCGACCTCGCCCTGGCCGACGCCGAGATCCTGGGACACGCCTACGGCTTCCTGGAACACACCCGCAACCGCTGGCACCTGGTGGCCACCCTGCCCGGGGGGACGCCACCGGGCGATGCGCTACCCACCGACGCCCACCAGCAGTCCCGTCTGGCCCGGAGCCTCGGCACCTCCCCGACGGCGCTACGCGACGAGTACCGCCGGGTCACCCGCCGGGCCCGACGGGTGGTCGAGCGCCTGTTCTACGGGATCGAGGGGACCTGACTACGACGGCGCCACCTCCACCGACGCGTCGTCGACGTCGCGGTTGGCGATGACGTGGACATCCACGCCGCTGTCGGAGGCGAAGCGCAACACCCGTTGGACCACCGAGCCCTTGGTCATCTCCTCCCAACGGCTGCGCCGGCTCGACCCCAGCACGATCTGCGTCACCTGGTGCTCGCTGGCGAAATCGACGAGGGCCCGGGCCGGGTCGTCGCGCGTGACCTCGTGCCAGTGGGCGCCCAGATCGTCGGCCAGCTTGTGCAGGGCGTCGAGGGCGTCGGCGTCGCGCTGGCGGGACTGCTCCCCCGAGATCACGTGCACGGCGTACAGGTCGCCTTTCATCCGGGCCGACAGGCGGGCGGCCCGGCGCATCACCGAGTCGGTGCCGTGAGCGGCGGTGATGGCCACCATGATCCTCTCCGCCGTGTCCCACATCTCGTGGGGATGACGCCGGCGCAGATAGGCGAGCAACTCCTCCTCGGTCTCGTCGGCCACGAAGCGCAGGGCCAGCTCCCGCAGGGCCACCAGGTTCTCGGTCCGGAAGAAATGGGTGAGGGCGTCCTGGACCTTGGCCGGCGGGTAGATGTTCCCGTGCATCATCCGTCGCCGCAGCTGCTCGGGTGAGGAGTCGATGAGCTCGAGCTGATCGGCCTTGCGCACCACCCAGTCGGGCACCCGTTCGCGCACCCGCGACAACGTCATCCGTTCCACGGCGTCGGCGATGCTCTCCAGATGCTGGACGTTCACGGTGGTGATGACGTTGATGCCGGCGCCGAGCAGCTCGATGACGTCCTCCCACCGCTTCTCGTGGCGCCCCGATCCGGGAACGTTGGTGTGAGCCAGCTCGTCGACCAGGGCCACCTCGGGACGCCGGGCCAGCACGGCGTCGAGATCCATCTCCTCGAAAGTACTGTCGCGGTAGGCGACGACCTTGCGGGGCACGACCTCCAAGTCCCGGATGAGCTCGGCCGTCCGGGGCCGACCGTGGGTTTCCACGAAGCCGATGACGACGTCGGCCCCCCGGTGATGCCGCCGCCAGCCCTCGTCGAGCATGGCGAAGGTCTTGCCCACCCCGGCCACCGCCCCCATGTAGATGCGGAAGCGTCCGGCGGGGCTGACGCCGTCGGCCTCGTCGTCGTCGGTGGCCGGGTCGGGGGGTAGCGCCATCACCATATTGTGCCCGCCCACGCGGTGGGTCCGAGGAGCGGTGCGCGGCGGCCCGCCGTCTAGCCTGGAGCAACGCGAATTGGGAGCCGAGTGAGAGGTCGATGAGTTCGACACGACGCAGCGTGGTGGGCGCCTTTGCCGCGCTGGCGGCGGTGGCCGTCCTGGCGGCCGTCATGGCCCCGTTCCGCAGCCACGTGAGCATCGCCACCTCGGCGCTCGTCCTGGTCGTCCCCGTCGTGCTCGGCGTGGTCGTCGGCGGTTTCGTCTCCGGGGTCCTGGCCGTCATCGCCGGCTTCCTCGTCTACGACATCGTTTTCATCCCCCCCTACGGCACCCTCCGGGTGGGGGCGCCGCAGAACTGGGTGGCGCTCGGTGTCTACGTGGTCGTCATGGTCCTCGTGGCCCGGGTGGTGGCCCGGCTCGACGTGGCCCGGGCCCAGGCCCACCAACGGGAGACCGAGATCCGGCGGCTCTTCGAACTGACGGACCTGCTCATCGGCGACAAGCCGGTTCCCGAACTGCTGAACAGCATCGTGTCCACCGTCCACGACGCCTTCGAACTCGACAGCGTGGCTCTCCTGTTGCCCGCCGGCCCCCGCCTCGAGATCGTCGCCGCCGCCGGAGAGCCGCTCTCGGCCGAGGAGCTCGGCCGCATCACCCCGGCACCGGGGAAGCCCACCAGCCTGGGGACGTCACCGGTGGGCACCGGCGGGATCCACAGCGTGGCCCTGTCGGCCACCGGTCGGCCCATCGGGCTGCTCGGCCTCAAGGGTCGCCCGCTGAGCCGTCACGACCACGACCTGTTGCTCACCTTCGCCAACCACATAGCCCTCACGGTGGAACGGGCCCAGCTGCGCCAACAGGCGCTGCGCACCGAGCTCCTCGACGAGATCGACCGCCTCCAGAAGACGCTCATGGGCGCCGTGTCGCACGACCTGCGCACCCCCCTGGCCACCATCAAGATCTCGGCCACGACATTGCGCAACCCGGGGGCCGAGCTCGGCGCCGAGGAGCGCCTGGAATTGCTCGAGCTCATCGACGACCAGGTGGACCGGCTCAACCGCCTGGTCACCAACCTGCTCGACATGAGCCGGGTCCAGTCCGGCGCCCTCGAGCTGCGCCGCCGGCCCATCGCCGTGGTCGACCTCGTGACCGAAGCCGTCCGGGGCCTCGGTCTCACCGGGCGCACCGAAGGCATCACCCTGGACATGGCCGACGACCTTCCCCTCGTCGACGTGGACCATCTCCTCATCGGCCAGGTCCTCACCAACCTGCTCGACAACGCCTCCCGCTACGCCCCCGACAACTCGCCCATCGTCGTCTCCGGCGTCGTGCGCGGCGACGGGCGGGTCGAGGTGGCGGTGGCCGACGACGGGCCCGGCGTGCCCGCCGCCGAGCGGTCGCTCGTCTTCCAACGCTTCACCGGTCGGGGATCGGCGGGGGGCACCGGGATCGGTCTGTGGATCGCCAAGGCCTTCGTCGAGGCCCACGGTGAGGAGATCTGGGTGCAGGACACCCAGGGCCACGGTGCCCGCTTCTGCTTCACCCTTCCCGTCGCCCTCCAGCCCGCCACCGTGGCCTGAGCGTGGCCCGCGTCCTCGCCGTCGACGACGACACGGCGCTCCTGCGCGTCCTGCGCATCGGGCTCGTGGCCCTCGGCCACGAGGTACTCACCGCCTCCACCGGCAACCAGGGGATCTCCCAGGCCGCCGTGGGGGCGCCCGACGTCATCGTCCTCGACCTCGGCCTGCCCGACATGGACGGCCTCGAGGTCTGTCGCCGGATCAGGCAGTGGAGCGCGGTGCCCATCATCGTGCTGTCGGCCGACGGGACCGAGGACCGCAAGATCGCCGCCCTCGACGGGGGCGCCGACGACTACATGACCAAGCCTTTCGGCATGGGCGAGCTCGAGGCCCGTCTGCGCGTGGCCCTGCGCCACCGGCCCGGCGAGAGCGAGCCCGTCGAGCCCACCACCGTGGCCGTGGGGCCGCTGACCCTCGATCTCGTCCACCACGAGGGCCACATGGACGGCCAGGCCCTCGATCTCACGTCCCGGGAGTTCGCCTTCCTGGCCTACCTGGCCCGTCATGCCGGGAAGGTCTGCACCCACCGCATGATCCTCGAGCACGTCTGGGGCCCGCACTACGGCACCGAGAACCACTACCTCCGCGTCTACGCCTACCGGTTACGCCGCAAGCTCGACGATCCCGAGGGTCGGTTCCTGCGCACCCTCCCCGGGGTGGGCTACGAACTCACCGAGGACGTGGCCTGAAGGTCCGGCGCCGACGGCCCCGGTGACGGCCGCCGCCATCCGGCCCGACGTGGCAGTCTGGTCGGACACGGCGGCGACAGCCACGGGCACCGCCAGAGGCAGGGGGCCGACATGCACGACCTGGTCATTCGAGGCGGCACCGTGGTCGACGGGACCGGATCCGAAGCCCGGACGGCCGACGTGGCCGTCGACGGGGATCGCATCGTCGCCGTCGGCCACCTCGGCGGCGAGCGGGGACGACACACCATCGACGCCGACGGCCTCCTCGTCACCCCCGGATGGGTCGACATCCACACCCACTACGACGGACAGGTGACGTGGGACGAGGTGCTGGCCCCGAGCAGCTGGCACGGCGTCACCACCCTGGTCACCGGGAACTGCGGGGTCGGTTTCGCCCCGGCGCGCCCCGACCGCCACGACTGGCTCATCGGGCTGATGGAGGGGGTCGAGGACATACCCGGGACGGCTCTGTCGGAGGGCATCACCTGGGACTGGGAGACCTTCCCCGAGTACTTGGACGTCCTCGACGGCAAGCGCTGGACCGTCGACGTCGGCACCCAGATCGCCCACGGGGCCGTCCGGTCCTACGTCATGGGCGACCGGGGGTCCCACAACGAGCCCGCCGACGCCGACGACATCGCCCAGATGAAGGCCATCGTGAAGGCGGCGGTGGCCGCCGGGGCGCTCGGGTTCTCCACGTCGCGGACCATCGCCCATCTGGCCATCGACGGCGAACCGGTGCCGGGCACCTACGCCGCCGAGGACGAGCTGTTCGGCATCGGCGCCGCCCTCGGCGAACTCGGCACCGGCATCTTCGAGCTGGCCCCGGCCGGGGTGGCGGGCGAGGACGTACTGAGCCCGGCCAAGGAGGTCGACTGGATGCGACGGCTCTCGGCCGCCATCGGCCGGCCCGTGACCTTCGCCCTGCTCCAGGTGGCCTCGGCCCCCGACCTGTGGCGAGAGCTCCTCGACACCTCGCTCGCGGCGGTGGCCGACGGTGCCGAGCTGTGGCCCCAGGTGGCGGCGCGGGCCACGGGGCTGCTGGCCGGGCACTTCACCACCCTGTGCCTGTTCGAGAGCATCCCCGCCTACCAGGCCCTGAAGGCCAGGAACCTCAGCGCCCCCGAGCTGGTGGCGGCGCTGCGCGATCCGGCCGTGCGCCGGTCCATCGTGTCCTGGGAGCCCGCCCACGACGGCGCCGCCCGCATGGAGGACGCCTACCGCAACACCTTCATCCTCGGCAGCCCACCGGACTACGAGCCGGGCCCCGAGCGCTCCGTCACCGCCCTGGCCGCCGCCTCCGGGCGGCGACCCCTGGAGGTGGCCTACGACGCCATGCTCGAAGGCGAGGGACAGGGGCTTCTCTACATCCCCATCCTGAACTACGCCTCGGGCGACCTGGAGCCGGCCCGCCAGATGCTGCTGCACCCGCGCTCGGCCGCCGGGTTGGGCGACGGAGGGGCGCACTGCGGCGTCATCTGCGACTCGTCCCAACCCACCTTCATGCTCACCCACTGGACGAGGGACCGCACCCGCGGCGACCGGCTACCGCTGGAGATGGTGGTGAAGAAGCAGACGCTCGACACGGCCTCGCTCTACGGACTGGGCGACCGGGGCGCGCTGGAGCCGGGCAAGCGGGCCGACATCAACGTCATCGACTACGACCGGCTCCAGCTCGGGAACCCCCGGGTGGTGGCCGACCTCCCCGCCGGCGGCCGGCGCATCGTCCAGGACGCCACCGGCTACGTGGCCACCATCAAGTCGGGCGTCACCACGTTCGACAACGGCCAGGACACCGGCGAGCGTCCGGGCGTTCTCCTGCGCGGCGCCCGCTGACGCACGATCTTCCGGTGCCGGTGGCCGGTGGTCCGGTCAGCGGCCCTGCCACGTGGGCGGGCGGTGCTCCAAGAAGGCGTTCCGTCCCTCCCGGGCATCGTCGGAGCCCATGACCACAGCCATGGCGGCGTCGGTCAACGACCACGCCTCCTCCTCGGAACCGGCCACCGCCTCCATCAACTGCAGGCTCTGGCGGACGGCCACCGGCGCGTTGGCGCAGATCCGTTCGGCCAGGGCCAGCGCCCCGTCGAGGGCGGCCCCCGGCTCGGTCACGGCGTTTACCAGGCCGTGGCGCTCGGCCCGCACGGCGTCGAGGGGGTCGCCGGTGAGGACGATCTCGCGGGCCACGTTGGGCGGCAGCGACCGGGCCGAACGGAAGACACCTCCGTAGAGCGCCAACAGTCCCCGCCTCACCTCGGGCAGTCCGAACGTCGCCGTGGTCGACGCCACCACCAGGTCGCAGGCGAGCACGATCTCCATCCCCCCGCCGAGGGCGGGGCCCTCCACGGCGGCGATGAGGGGCTTGGACCGCCGACGGCGGATGATCCCGTAGGGTCCGCCCCGCTCGGTCCCCGTCCCCGAGCCGACGCGGAGATCGGTGCCGGCCGAGAAGACGGTCGCCCCCCCGGTGAGGATCCCCACCCACAGACCGTCGTCGTCCTCGAGCTCGTTCAGGGCGGCGTCGATGCCGAGGGCGCTCTCCACGTCAATGGCGTTGCGCTTCTCCGGGCGAGCCAAGGTGATGACGAGGACACGGCCGTGTCGTCTGCGCTCAACAGCCACGCCGCCCCCCGTCCATAGGCGCCGAGCATACGGCCACGGGGCCACGACGGGACGGGCCCGCCGCCGCTCCCGGCCACAGCGCTCGGCGAACGTCCGCCGGCGCCTCGGGCGGGGATCAGCCGGAGCGGGGGGCGATGGAGGGGAACGTGTCGGAGGACGACACCGAACTGATGCCGTTGGCGTTGGTCACGGTCGCGTACGCCTCGCGTGTCTCGGACCTCTGGTCTCCCTGGACCCGCCCCCCTGTCGGGCCATGCATCGACGCGCATCTCGCCTTCGATCGTGCTGCTTCAACAACACGGTGGCGACGCGCGTTACGCCGGTATTGATGAACATTGACCTGGCAATGAACGCGGACGTTCTGACAAACAGGGACCGCGGCTCCCGACGCTGAGGCCAGAAACCCCTCTGTTACTCTCGGAAAGTGCGCCGACGCTCTCGGAAAGTACGCCGACTGCTACCCCTTCTCCTCGTGGCCGTGGCGCTCGGGGCCGCCGGCTGCGGCGGCTCGCCCTCCACCCCGGCCGCCGTCCGACCCCGGGCCGAGACGCCGTTGCCGGCCGGTCGGTTCCCGTCGGCCATCTCCAAGATGGTCTGTGCGTCGAAAGCGCAGGGGGAGATCGCCGAGGTGCTGGGGGTGTCGGCCGTCGTCCAGATGCCGACCTGGGTCGACCACCTCTACTCCTGCCGCTACCAGTACGGATCGGGGGCTTTCGTCCTGTCGGTGAAGGAATTGTCGAGCTGGTCCCAGACCAAGGCCTACTTCGCCTCTCTCGGCCACGAGCTCGGCGACGTCGGCGCTCTGGGTAATCTGGGGCAGGGCGCCTTCACCACCAGCGACGGATCGGTGGTCGTCCGCAAGGACTGGAAGGTGCTCCTGGTGGACATCTCACCGCTCCCGGCCCAGTTCGGCGTGCCCCCGACGAGCCGGGCCGACGTGGCTGACACCGTCTCGGACGTGATCCTCGGTTGCTGGGCCGGGGACTGAAGGAGACCGACCGGCGTGGGCCGGTCCTTGTTACTTCGGCCCTTGTTACTTCAGTGTCCGGGTGACGGCCAAGGGCAGCCGCCGGCCGTCGATCGTCGCCGTTACGGAAAAGTGCCAACGCCCGGCGACCAGGGTGGGGTAGGCGACGTAGTGGCCGGAGCTGAGCCGCAGCTGCCGGAGCACCGTCACCGGACCGTCGCCGCGCCGGGCCGTGATCCGGACACGACTCGAGGCGTCCTGGGCCGCGCTCAACCCGTCGAAGATCACATGCAGCTGGTTCACCCCGGGGCTGTCGGGATAGAGGTACACCTCGGCACTCCCGCCGTCGGCCAGGGCAATGTTCGATATGGGGACGGGCAGAGACGGTAGGAGCGACTGGCCCCGGGCCGGCGACACCACCTGACCGATGACGGTGGCCCCGGCGAACAGGACGACGGGGAGGGCGAGCCACAGGGCGAAACCCCGCGCCCCCCGCATGAGCCGGGGCGGTTGAACCTGGTCGAGCCCGCTGCGTCCCAAGCGCAGGAGACGCAGGCTGTTGAGCACCACGATCAGGCTCGACAGGCCCATGGCCACCGCCGCCACCAACGGATCGAGCAGTCCGGCGGCGGCCAGGGGCAAGGCCGAGATGTTGTAGCCCATGGCCCAGCCGAAGTTCTGCACGATGACGGCCAGGGTCGACCGGGCCATGGCAATGGCGCCGGGGACGCCGTGGAGGTCGTCGCCGAGCAGGGCGATGTCGCTGTTGGCCAGGGCCGCTTCGGTCCCACTGCCGATGGCGCAACCCACGTCGGCGGCGGCCAGCGCCGGAGCGTCGTTGATCCCGTCGCCCACCATCAGGACGTGCCGCGCCCGCGCCTGCAACGCCCGCAACTCGTCGACCTTCCCGGCCGGGGACAGTGCGCTCGATGCCGTGTCGACGCCCAGGGCCACGGCCACGGCGTGGACGGCCGGTTCGCTGTCCCCGCTCAGGATGGTGGTGGCCAACCCCATGTTCTTCAGCTGGGCCACGGCCGCGCTGGCCTCGGGCCGGACGGGAGTGGTCACGGCGATCGCCCCCATCACGCCGTCGTCGCCCCCCACCACGACCACTGTCTCCCCTCGGGCCTGGTGGGCCGAGACGGCGGCGGCGAGCTCGGCCGGGAGCTCGTTGCCGGCCAAGCGGGCCACCCTGATGCGCCGGCCCCCGACGGTCGCCTCCACCCCGACGCCGGGCAGGACCACGGGGTCGACGGCGACGCGGCGCGACACGGCGGTGGCGCGTATGGCGGTGGCGATGGGGTGGTCGCTCTCCGCCTCCACGGCCGCCGCCAGAGCCATGATCTCGTCGGTCGTCGTCCCGGCCACGGCCATCACCTCGGTGACGGTGGCGAAGCGCTCGGTCAGCGTGCCCGTCTTGTCGAAGACGACGGTGTCCACCTTGGCCAGCCGCTCGAGCCCCTCCCCGCTGCGGATGAGGACCCCGAGGGCCGAGGCCCGGCCGCACCCGACCATCATGGCCACCGGTGTGGCCAGACCCATGGCACAGGGGCAGGCCACGAGGAGCAGGGCCACGGCGGCGAGCACGGCCTTGCCGAAGTCGCCCACGGCCAGCCACCAGATCAGGAAAGTCACCCCCGAGCCGACCAGGATGACGGGGACGAAGACGCCGCTGATCCGGTCGGCGATCTGTTGCAGAGGTGCCTTGTCCCGCTGGGCCTCCTCCACCAATCTCTGCAGGCGGGCCAGGACCGATTCGGCGGCCACGGTGGAGACCCGCACCACGAGGACGCCGCCGCCGTTCTGGGTTCCGCCCGTGACCTCACTGTCGGGCCCGCGTTCCACCGGCAGGGGCTCGCCCGTGAGCATCGATTCGTCGACGGCCGACCATCCGCTCACCACCACCCCGTCGAGGGGAATGGTCTCGCCGGCGCGGACGCGGATGAGGGCACCGACGGGGATGCTCTCGGGGGGGACGAGCTCCCCGCGGTCGTCGTCGGGACCGGACACCACACGCGCCGTCGGCGGTCGCAGCCCGAGCAGCGAGTGCATGGCCCGGCCGGCGCGCTGGCGGGCCCGGGCCTCGACGGCCCGGCCCGTGACGAGGATGGCCACGATGATCGGAGCCATCACCCCGTGCAGCCGGGCGGCGAATTCGCCGCCCCCGCCCAGGTGGTAGTGCTGTCCGTGCAACACGATGGCCTCGACGGCGCTCACCGCCAGGGCGGCCAGGGTGCCCACCGAGATGAGCGTGTCCATGCTGGTGGCGCCGTGTCGCAGCAAGCGGACCGTGGTCCGCAGGAAGGGCCAGCCTCCGGCGATTTCGACGACCCCGGCCAGGGCCAGGACGGTCCATCCGTCGACGGCACTCCCCCCCGCGGGCGCGGCCAGGGAGACGGCCAGGGCGATGAGGGCCAGGGGCCACGAGATGGCCGCCCGCAGGGCCCAGTGGTCCGAACGTTCACGGACGACGGCCCCGTCGGCCGTGTCGACGGCGGCAGCCGAATAGCCGGCGCCGTCCACGGCCCGACACAACCCGTCGATTCCCACCGTCGTCGGGTCGTAGGCCACGAAGGCCCGGGTGGTGGCCAGGTTCACCGACGCACTGACCACACCGTCCTGCTGGGCCAGCGCACCCTCGATCCGGGTGGCACAGGCGCCGCAGTGCATCCCGCCCAGGGTGAGCTCGGCCGTGGTCAGGTGGCGCTCGCCGGCGCCGCTCTCGGGCCCCGGTCGGGAAGGGACCGTCAGCATGAGGCGGGCCCCTGGTCACGTCGTCGGACGCCGCTGCCCATAGACCTCAAGAGTAGTGGCCGACCGTTCCTCCCCGGTCGGGGCCCGGCGGGGCGCCGTCGCGTCGGGAGACGGCGTCGATAAGCTGCCGTGCTCGGACCGACCGTCCGTAGTCACGTGGCCGATGGACGCCGCGCAGGGAGCGAGATGACAGCCAACCGGGCTGACCGGCGATGACGTCAAACGAGGGCGACGGTCCCGCCTGGCGACGTCTGGTGGGCTCCCCCCCGTCGTCGACCTCGGCCGGCTGGGCCCTGCTGCCGCTGCGGGCCTTCCTCGGTGTCACCTTCACCTTCGCCGGCCTCCAGAAGCTGGCCAATCCGGGGTTCTTCGACAAGAACAACCCCACCTCCATCCAGTCCCAGCTGAAGGAGTCGGCTCAGAGCAGCCCCATCCACGCCCTCATCGGCCCCCTCCAGCACATCGCCGTCCCCCTGGGCGTCATCCTGGCCCTGGGCGAGCTGGCCGTCGGCATCGGCATCGTCCTCGGGCTCTGGACCCGGATCGCCGTCGTCGGCGGGATGCTCCTCTCGCTCAGTCTCTTCCTCACCGTGAGCTTCCACGCCAGCCCCTATTACACCGGGTCCGACATCGTCTTCCTCTTCGCCTGGATCCCTCTCCTGGTGGCCGGTTCGGGCGGTGTCCTCTCCGTCGACGTCCTTCTCGCCGCCCGGCGTCAGGTCCCGACGCCCCTGGCGGCCGACGCGGTGACCGACGTCGCCGGCCGCCACGAACTCGACCGCCGCGCCTTCGCCCTGAAGGCGGCCGCCCTCGGTACGGCCGGAGCCATCGGGGTCGTCCTGGCCGGTCTGGCCGCCGGTGTCGGTCGCCTGGTCGGCCACTACAACGACGTCGCCGCGCCGACCGACACCGGGACGTTGTCGCCGGGTAAGACGTCACCCACCACCGCTGGGACGGCCAATCCCCCGGGCCGGAGCGTGGGATTGGCCAGCGAGGTGGCCGTCGGCGGGGGTGCGACCTTCACCGATCCCCGCACCGGGGACCCGGCCGTGGTCGTCCAGCCCACGGCCGGCACCTTCGTGGCCTTTGACGCCGTCTGCCCACACGAAGGCTGCACCGTGGCCTACGTGGCGCCGGACAAGTTGTTCATCTGTCCCTGCCACGGCTCACGCTTCAACGGCACCACGGGGGCACTAGTGAAAGGCCCGGCCACCAGGGGTTTGACGCCCATCACCATCGCCGAAGGACCCGACGGCGACCTCTACGCCGTCTGACTCGGCCCGGGCCA
>Ga0302325_10016473_pt1 | contig 15654 bp, 15 predicted proteins | sample Palsa_T0_2_FD_201948 | JGI IMG/M metagenome (GOLD analysis project Ga0302325, IMG submission 201948) | Peat permafrost microbial communities from Stordalen Mire near Abisko, Sweden - Palsa_T0_2 | ecosystem: Environmental > Terrestrial > Soil > Palsa > Peat permafrost | place: Sweden: Abisko...
GTCGTTTCGGTGCGATGCGAGATGATGACCACGGTTACGTGCCCTTTGAGCTCGGAGAGGGTCTGGCGGATCAACTTCTCCGTGCGTCCGTCCACCGCGCTGGTCGGTTCGTCGAGGACGATGAGCTTCGGCGAGCCGATCAGCGCACGTGCGATGGCGAGGCGCTGCTTCTGGCCGCCCGATAGGGCGCCACCGCCCTCACCCACCGGAGTCGCGTAACCGTCAGTCATCCCGGCGACGTCCTCGTGCAGGTATGCCGCCCTCGCTGCGTCGATGACCTCCCGTTCCTCGAAGTCCCGGAAGAATTTGATGTTGTCGATGATCGAGCCCTGGAGGAGCACCGGCTCCTGGGGAACGAGCGCCACCGTGCCGCGCTCATCGCTCTTGGGGATCGCTACTGCGTCCAGGCCGCCAATCGTGGCCCGACCGCTCGTGGGCTCGCGGAGGCCCAGCAGGAGCTGACTGATGGTCGTTTTCCCGCTGCCGGAGGGTCCGAGCACACCGACGACCTTTCCCTCCGGGATGTGCAAGGTGACGTCACGGAGGGCGAGCGTCGTGCCGTCGTACGAGTACTGCACGGAGTCGAAGTCCACCTCGAAGGACTCGGGAACAACCACTCCGGAGCTGACCCGAGCTTCGTCGAATCGACGGAGGTCGCTCGTCACGTCCTCAAGCATGCCCTGCGAGCCCCTGATGCCCTGGATCGCGCTCTGGAGGGAGGAGCCGTAGCTGACCGATCGCAGCACCAGGAGGAGGATGGCCCCGAGCTCGGCGAACCTCTCGTGTCCGCCACCGGACAGGAAGGCGATGGCGGCGATGACGAGTGCGAGCGCCAGTGACTGGTACAGGACAGGCGTGAGGTTGATGAGAATCTGAGCGCGGCGGAACGCGTGACCCGTATCCTCAATCGATGTGTGGAGTGTGTTCGTCGCCCGGGTCTCCACGCCGAACAATCGGAAGTCCCGGCTCAGTCGTGTGTACTCGGTCACCCGGGTGGCCATGCCTCTCGTGACCTTGGAGACCAGCCGGTTTGCCCGTCTGCTGCCCATATTGAGCGGCCTGAGGATCTGCGAGAGCACGATCCCGACGGCGATGACGCCGATCGCAGCAACCGGATCGACGACCAGCGCCACCCCCAGGAGCCCGCTCACCATCAGGAGCGATTGGATGGCGGACGACAGGTTCCCTACGGCATTGGCGGTGGCCATGCTGTTCACCGTGAGGAGCTGCTGGATGTGCCCGAGCCGCTCGGTGGATTGGAGGGACCAGTTCGATTGGAAGAAGCCGCTGACGATCCGTGAGCGGGTCACGGTAAGGGCCTGCTCCGAGACCGACGTGCTGAGCAGGGTGGCGACGATGCTGGTGGAGAAGAAGAAGGCCAGGGCCACGAAGGCGACGATGATCGCGCTCGACGATGAGAACGAGCGGCCGAAAGCATGGACCGAGTGCTCCCTGTCGACCTGGGCCACGGCCACCTCGGAGACGAGCACGAGGACGACCGCTTGGCTCAGTCCACCGACGAGGGAGAGGACGGTGAAGGCGACGAGCTTCAGACGCAGCGAGCCCAGGCCGAGCGTCCGCATGACCGAGAGCAGGGAGTCGGTCGGTGCATTTCCGGAGCTGGACGACCGGTTCCTGGAGAAAGGTTTCTTCACTGGTCCCGTGTTCGCCGGCAGTGGACGCTCCTGAGCAGAGGATCCTGCACCGGCATTGTAGTTGGCGCCGCACCCAAATGGGGCCGAGCGCATTAACTCATCAGAAACCTCCGCGTAGCCCCATACGTTGGCTCAATTGGGATCTCCGCCTGGAGGGGTCCCAGAAGCCGGTGGTACGGGTCACGCCGCCCATGTCCCATCCGGCAGGAACGGTTGGACTCACTTGGGCGCGGTCGACCGACGCTGCAACGCCGGTCGCCGTGCCCCTACCGGCAGGCAGCGGCTGCGATCGACAGTGGTTCGAGGGCTCTGCGCGGCGTCAGACGATGAGTCGGCCCCAGCGCTCGTGCTCAGCCGCCGCCGACCACCGCGCGTAACCCGGCCATGGAGTCCCGCATGACGCGGGCGAGATCGCGGTCGTCGCCCCCGCTCGACCACCGTTCCATGGCGACGCGAAATACCGTCATGCCCGCCTCGGCGGCCAGGCTGGCTTGGGGCTCGTCCACGCCTCTGTGGTGTAGAGCCGTTGCCACTGCCACCGCATAGTCGGCCAGTTTCGCCAACTCCCGCTCCCGCAGCTCGGGATTGGCGGCGATCACCGCGTGTCGCTGGCGGGACAGGTCCCGACGGAACTCACCGAGCATGGCCGCGGCGGCGGCGAGTCCACAGGCCACGGCGTCGAGGGGCCCGTCCTGCGGGGGGGCCCCGGCCACGCCGGCCACGATCCGCTCTTGGAGGAGGGCAGATCCGCCGAAGAGCACTTCTCGCTTGTCGGCGAAGTGGCGGAAGAAGGTGCGCTCGGTCAGCCCCGCTCGGGCGGCGATCTGTGCGGCGGTGGTCTGGTCGAATCCCCGCTCTGAGTACAGAGCCAGAGCCGCTTCCTGCAGCCGCCCCCGACTGTCCGGCTGCCATCGACCCATGGCCCCCATCCTACCGTTGACAGTCACTGACATCCGAGATAGGTTGACAGCAGTCACTGACATCAACTCCTCCGGAGGTACCCATCATGAGAATCCTTGTCACCGGCGCATCGGGCTGGATCGGCTCGGCCGTCGTTCCCGAGCTGCTCGGAGCCGGCCACGAGGTGGTGGGCCTGGCCCGCTCCGAGGCATCCGCTCAACGGCTGGAAGCCGCCGGCGCCATCGTTCAGCGGGGCGACCTCGACGACCCCGACGGCCTGGCCAAGGCGGCCGCCGACTCGGACGGAGTGATCCACCTGGCCTTCCAGCACGAGGTGGCCTTCGGGGGCAACTTCGCCGCCGCCGCGGATGCCGATCGTCGGGCCGTGGAGTCGATGGGCGTGGCCTTGGCCGACTCCGACCGGCCCTTCGTGCTCGCCTCGGGCGTGCTCGGGCTGACCAGCGGTCGGGTAGCCACCGAGGACGACGGTCTCGTGCCCAGCGCCGAGATTCGGGCCAACCCCGCCGGGCGCCGGTCGGCCACCGCCCTGCTCGCGCTGTCGCTTCGGGGCATCGGCGTCCGCTCGTCGGTGCTGCGCCTTCCCCCGACCGTCCACGGCGACGGCGACAACGGGTTCGTGGCCACCCTGGTCGGCATCGCCCGCCAGCGGGGCGTGGCCGGATATGTGGGCGAGGGCACCAGTCGCTGGCCGGCCGTGCACCGTTCCGACGCCGCCCGACTGGCCCGCCTGGCCGTCGAGGCCGCCCCCACCGGCTCGGTTCTGCACGCGGTCGCCGACGAGGGCGTCCCCTTCCGCGAGATCGCAGAGGCGATGGGCCGCCACCTCGGCATCCCCGCGGTGTCGATAACCCCCGCTGGCGCCGTCGAGCACTTCTCCCACCTCGGCCACTTCGTCGCCGTGGACAGCCCCGCCAGTGCCGCCGCCACCCGGGAGCTGCTCGGGTGGGAGCCGACCGGGCCCAGTCTCCTCGAAGATCTCGGGCAGGATCACTATTACCACTGAGTGAAACTCGCAACCCGGCCGTACTCCACCTGAACCCGAGCCATCGACCTCCACGGGAGCGAGACGATTGACGAGGTGGCGACGACCCTCGTTCGCGCCGCCGTGACCCTGAACCGATCCACGGCCAAGCGCTGATCCACCGTCCGCTCTGGCGATCACGCCATCGCTACGCTCGTGACCATGGCATCCACCTTCTCCGCGTCGGTCAATCAGTACGTCGACCGTGCCGCCGACCTCCTCGGACTCGAGCAGGACATTCGCGGCCTTCTGGCTGATCCGTACCGGCAGATCGACGTCCAGGTCCCCATCCACGCCGACGACGGCTCCGTGCACACGTTCCGGGGCTACCGGGTGCAGCACAACGGGGCGCGCGGGCCTTTCAAGGGCGGACTGCGATTCCATCCCGAGACCGATCTCGACGAGGTGCGGGCCCTGGCCTCGCTGATGACCTGGAAGTCGGCCCTGCTCGACCTTCCGTTCGGTGGGGCCAAGGGCGGCGTGACCATCGACCCGTCGTCCCTCTCCTCGCGCGAGCTCGAAGCGGCGACCAGAAGCTTTACGCACGCCATCTCCGGGATCATCGGCCCCAACGCTGACATCCTGGCCCCTGACGTGAACACCGATGCACGGGTGATGGGTTGGGTGATGGATGCGTACTCGTCACAGGCCGGGTGGTCCCCGGCGGTGGTGACGGGCAAACCGCTGGAACTGGGAGGCGTCCCGGGCCGGGTCGAAGCAACCGGCCGTGGCGTGGTGTCCATCACCGCCTCGACCCTTGCCGCGTTGGGACAGGCCCTGACCGGCAGACGGCTGGCCGTGCAGGGATTCGGCAATGTCGGTCGCCATGTGGCCCAGCTCGCCGCCGAACAGGGGGCGGTGATCGTGGCGGTGTCGGATGTCTCCGGTGGGCGCTGTGCGCCCGAGGGCATCGACATACCGGCCCTCCTGGCCGAAGCCGTCCCCGGTGTGCTGCTCCACGAAGTCCCCGTCGGTGACGCCATCACCAACGATGAACTGCTCGGCCTCGAGTGTGATGTCCTGATCCCCGCCGCGCTCGAGAATGCCATCGACGGCACCAACGCCTCGGCGGTGAGAGCGCCGCTGGTGGTCGAGGCAGCCAATCATCCGATCACTCCGGAGGCTGACGTCACACTCCGAGATGCCGGGGTGACCATCGTTCCCGACATTCTGGCCAATGCCGGCGGAGTGACCGGCAGCTACTTCGAATGGACGGCGAACCTGACGGCATTCCGATGGTCGGAGGAGCGGTTCAACCAGGAGCTCCTGAGCTTTCTCGGTCGTGCGTTCGAGTCCGTCTGGGTACGCCATCTCGAGCACCAGGTCGACTTGCGCACTGCGGCGTACATGGTGGGGATGGCCAGGGTGGCGGAGGCGGTCCGGCTGCGGGGCCTGGCCTGAGCCGCCAGCCGGCCAGCACGGAGGTGTCGCTGACCCCGGGCATGGGGATTCTCCGGACGACACGGGTTCAGCCGCTTGACATGTATACATATGCATGTGAGCATGCCAGCATGGGATCGGAGGACCACGTGCCCGAGGCCGGACGACTGTCCCCCTCCGCCGCCGCAGAGGTGGCCCGGCTCATGGGTGCCCTCTCGACCGCCAGCCGCGTCCGCATTGTGGCCCGGCTGAGATCAGGACCGTGCGCCGTCGGGGACCTCAGCACCGAGCTCCAGATGGAACAGCCCGCGGTCTCACATCAGTTGCGGGTCCTGCGGGACCTCGGGTTTGTCGTAGGTACGCGCGACGGACGCCATGTCGTCTACGGACTGTTCGACTCCCATGTGGCCGCCCTCCTCGATGAGGCCCTCCGACACATCGACCACCTGTCCGGGAACGGCGAACGGCACGCACCCGACCGGACCCCGATCGCATCGATCACCCCGTAGTCAGCAAGATCAGCAAGAGAGGAACCGACCGCATGACCGAAGGCCACCAACACGAAACCCCGCACCACCATGCGCATGAGCACGGCGGGCGGAGCCACACCCATCCCCACGTCAGTCACGATCATGCCCACATCGAGCATGACCATGCGCACGGCCAAGCCACCCATGCCCATCCGCACATCCACGAAGTGAACCTCGAAGATCGGCACGATCACGCCCCCGCCTAGCGCCGGTACACAACCTCCTGGCCATGCCGGAGACTTGGACGACTCGTCCGTCGAGAACGTCATCGCCCTGCTGCGGTCCCGGGGAAACCGGATCACACCATCCCGACGGCTCCTGCTCGAGGTACTGTTCAGCGCGGACGGTCACATGAGTGCCGAATCGCTCGCTGAGGCGGTCCAGAGGCGAGCCCCCGACGTTCATCTGTCCACCATCTACCGGAATCTCGAGGAGCTGGAGCAGCTGGGGGTGATCGCCCACTCACATCTGGGCCATGGGCCGTCGAGCTACCTCTTGGCCTCCCACGCGCACGCCCACTTCATCTGCGCCGACTGTGGAACGATGATCGAGGCACCCGATGACATGTTCCGGGGACTGGCCAGGGCCGCCCGGGGCAAGCTGGGGTTCACCATCGATCCCAAGCACTTCGCCATCCTCGGCCGCTGCGCCGACTGCTCCGAACGGTCCACCTCCATCACCCGGACGCCCAGCCGGCCGGGCCGGGCCGCTGCTCCGCCGAGAAGTGACTAACGGGTAATCGCTCCGGCCACGTAGTCTCACAGGATCGACCCCGACCGCGGCGTCGACCGGTGCCAGGTGTACAAGGACGGCCAAGCAATGACGATCGGCAAGGGTTGTGCCATCCGTGGCTGGGGAGTGGCCTTGCCGAGCCAGGTAGTGACCAACCACGACATCTCGTCGCTCCTCGACACCACCGACGAGTGGATCGTCGAGCGCTCGGGCATCCGCCAACGCCACGTCGCCGCCGGGCCCTTCGCCGTCCCCGCCGGCGGATCGCCCACGGAAGGCGTGACCGGAACCACCGGTCGGCTGGCCGTGCGGGCGGCGGTGGCCGCCCTCGCGTGCGGCGGAATCCGCTCCGAGGACGTGGACATGGTCATCCTGTGCACCTCGACCCCGGACAAGCAGATGCCGGCCACCGCGGCCCTGGTCGCCGGCGAGTTGGGGATCCATGGCGGTGCCATGGACCTCAACGCCGTCTGCGCCGGCTTCCTGCACGGACTGATCACCTCGGCCAGCCTCATCGGGTCCGGTGTAGGTCGGATCCTGCTCATCGGATCCGAGACGATGACCAGGACGCTCGACTGGACGGATCGGTCGACGGCCTTCCTCTTCGGTGACGGGGCGGGAGCCCTCATCCTGGATGCCGTGGACGGGCCCGGCGCCCTCATGGGCTGGGACCTCGGGGTCGACGGCACCCTGTCCCACCTGCTCTACGCGGACCACGGCTCCGGCATGAAGATGAAGGGGTCCGAGGTCTTCCGTAACGCGGTCCGCGTCACCGTCGAATCGGCGAACCTGTCGATGGAACGCGCGGGGGTGAAAGCCTCGGACATCGACCTGTTCGTGCCCCACCAGGCCAATGCCCGGATCATCGAGGCCGTGGCCCAACGGCTCGGCATCGACCACGACCGGACGGTGTGCACCATCGGTTCGACGGGAAACACCTCGTCCGCCTCGATCCCCTTCGCCCTGGTCGACGCCATCGAGGCCGGTCGGCTGCGACCCGGAACCCTGGTCCTGCTGGCCGGCTTCGGTTCCGGCCTGTCCTGGGGATCGGCCGTCTGGCAGTGGGACGGCCGGGACCTGGTCAGCTGACGACCGACCCCACCCGCTGGCCCCGGTCGGACCGATGTAGCGGTCGCCGGCCCTGCCTGATTGGATAGCAGTAGCCGGATCTGAGTCCGAGGGCACCCATCCCTTGCCGACGGACGACGAGCGATGGGCGCACGTCTTGGTCCAGCACACGACATGAACCGGATCTCCCTCACCCGACTGCGACCGGTCATGGTCCACCGTACCGACGCCGAGGGGGAGTTGATCCACTCCCCGCCCGGCCTTTCCTACGTGTGGATCGCCCTGCTGGTCCTGACCGCGCTCGAGGCGTTACGCGACCTGGGCTGGATCGGTGGGCCGACGTCGCTGTACCACCTGTGGATCCACGACATCGTCCTGGCCGCGGCCGCCGCGCTCATGCTGGCCCGTGCCCTCTATGAGCCCACGGCGCGGCGGGCGTGGCTGGCCTTCGGCCTGGCCATGTCCGTCTGGTGCGTTGGCACCATCCTGTGGAGCGTCGTGTACGGCGGCCAGTCCCGTCCGCCCTATCCCACCTTCGCCGACGTCCTCTGGCTGCTGTGGTATCCCCTGATGGTGACGGGCGTCGTGCTGCTCATCCGGGTGCGCTTCCAACGGTTCGAGCTCCATCGCTGGATGGACGGCATCGCCGTCATGCTGATCGTGCTGGTGGCCGGATTCGCCCTCGTCGTCCAGCCGGTGGCCGAAGAGTCGTCCCAGGGTTGGTTGGCCACCATCGTCGACTTCAGCTATCCCGTCCTCGACATCCTCCTGATCGGCGCCGTCCTCGGGGTCTATGGCCTGCTGGCCTGGAAGCCTGACGCCATGTGGACCTGCATCGGGATGGGCATCGTGGCCACGACCACCGCCGATGCCGCATTCGCCGTGCAGCAGGCGCGGGGGGTGGCCGATGGGAGCCGCTACGACTTCGTCTGGACGATCGGGGCCATCCTCATCGCCTACGCCGCGTGGGTGCGCGCCCCCAGCACCCACGACGACAACCAGCAGGTCACCGGCATGCGGGCCATCGCCCTGGCCCTCATCGCCCAGGCCCTGGCCATCGGCATCCAGATCTACGCCTTCTTCGAGGAGGTCGGGCGGAGCGAGCGGATCGTCACCGCCGTCGTCCTGGTGGTGGCGTCGGTCCAGATCATCCTCACCAGACCACGGGCCGAACCCGTGCTCGCCGAGGGCGCCGGGGGTGGCGGCGAACAGGCCGGCACCGTCCCCGAGGCCGCCGGGATCAAACCTCCGCACGGATTTCCCCCTCAACGGAATCCCCTGTGACCAGGGATGGCGCCCGGGGCGCCCGGAAGGTGCGGGTCCCGACGCCGATCGGCCCGGCAGCCGCCCAATTCCGATCACCGCGCTTCGTCGGGGGACTTCCGGGTAAGTTCTCTGCGGAAGGCAGACCGGGGCGACCGGTACGCCTTCGTGACGATCCCCTTGCAGACCGGGAGGAGCGGGGATGACCGATCTACTGACGACCGCCGCTGATCCAACGATCAGGGATCGGTTCTTCGCCGCCCGTGCCCTCACCGAGTCGCTGGCCGCCCCGCTCTCGGCCGAGGATCAGACCGTCCAGTCCATGCCCGACGTCAGCCCGACCAAGTGGCACCGGGCCCACACCACCTGGTTCTTCGAGACCTTCCTGCTCGCTGCCCGGCTCGAGGGTTACCAGCCGTTCCATCCGGCCTACGGCTACATGTTCAACTCGTACTACGAGGGGGTGGGGGGGCGCTATCCCCGCCACGACCGCGGCCTCGTGTCTCGGCCTGGCATCGAGGAGATCGCCGCCTACCGGATGTCGGTGGACCGGGCGATGACCGCCCTGCTCGAGGGACCGGTCGACGAGGCCACCACCGGGCTGGTCGAACTGGGCATCCAGCACGAGCAGCAGCATCAGGAGCTCCTGCTGATGGACATCAAGCACGTCCTGTCCCGCAACCCGCTCCTCCCGGCCTACGACGCGGCCGGTTGCGCCCCGGCCGCGCCGGCCGGCTCCCCGTCATGGGTCGAGTTCGACCCGGGGGTACGCCAGATCGGCCACGTCGGCGACGGTTTCAGCTTCGACAACGAGCTACCCCGCCACCCCGTCTACGTGGGGCCGTTCGCCTTCGCCGAGCAGGCGGTGACCTGCGGCGAGTGGCAGGCCTTCGTCGACGACGGCGGGTACCGCCGTCCCGAGCTGTGGCTGTCCGACGGGTGGAACACCGTTCAGTCCGAGCGGTGGGAGCACCCGCTCTACTGGTCCCGGACCGACGGCGAGTGGCACGAGTTCACCCTGGGCGGTCCGACCACCGTCAATCCCGGCCAGCCGGTCTGCCACGTCAGCTACTACGAGGCCGATGCCTTCGCCCGCTGGGCCGGTCACCGGCTTCCCACCGAAGCCGAGTGGGAGGTGGCCGCATCCGTCCATACGGTGGACGGCCACTTCCTCGACCAGAACCGCCTCCATCCCACGCCGGCCGGCCCCGGATCGGTCCCCGCACCGTTCGGGGACGTCTGGCAGTGGACGTCGTCGGCCTACAGCCCGTATCCCGGCTTCGAGCCCGCCCCCGGCACCGTGGGCGAGTACAACGGGAAGTTCATGGTCAACCAGTACGTCCTGCGGGGAGGTTCGTGTGTAACGCCCGTCGGACACCTGCGGACCACCTACCGCAACTTCTTCCCGCCCTCCGCCCGCTGGCTCTTCTCCGGCCTGCGGTTGGCCCGGAACATCTGATGAGGGGCATCTCATCCGACACGACCACTGCGCCGAAGGAAGACAGAGCCCATGACCACCGTCATCCCCCCCACCATCGACGTCCATCTGTCCGGTGACGATCTCCGCCTGTCGATGGAGCGGGATGTGCGCACCGGTCTGACCGCCGAGCCCAAGAGCCTGCCGCCCGTCTACTTCTACGACGACCGCGGCAGCCGGCTGTTCGATGAGATCACCCGGCTTCCCGAGTACTATCCGACCCGCTCCGAGCGCTCGATCCTCGACGCCCATGCTGAGGACATCGCCAGGGGCTCGGGGGCAGACACCCTGGTGGAGCTGGGTGCGGGCACCTGCGACAAGTCCCGCCTCCTGCTCGACGCCATGCAGGCGACCGGGCTGCTCCAGCGCTTCGTCCCTCTCGACGTCAGCGACACCACCTTGTGGGAGGCGGCCAACGCCCTGTCCGAGGAGTACCCCGGCGTGGCCGTCAGCGCGGTGGTCGGCGACTTCCACCAGCACCTCGACCGCCTGCCCCACGACGGCACCCGCCTGTTCGCCTTTCTGGGCGGCACCATCGGCAACCTCGACCCGGGCCAGCGCCGCGAGTTCCTCATCCAGCTGGGCAAGGTGATGACCATCGACGACCGGCTGCTCCTCGGCACCGACCTGGTCAAGGACCGGACCCGGCTGGTCAACGCCTACGACGACGATGCCGGGGTAACGGCCGAGTTCAACCGCAACGTGCTGTTCGTGCTCAATCGCGAGCTGGGCGCCAACTTCGAACCGGGCCGCTTCGAGCACGTGGCCCGATGGAACGAGTCCGACCAGCGCATCGAGATGTGGCTGCGCTCGACCGGCGACCAACAGATCCGGGTGGCCGACCTCGATCTCGACCTGACCTTCGAGTCGGGCGAGGAGATGCTCACCGAGATCAGCACCAAGTTCTCGCCCGAGGCCCTGGAGGCGGAGCTCAGCGAGTGCGGCTTCATCGTCGAAACCATGTGGTGCTCAACGGGGGATGAGTTCCTGCTCACCATGGCCAGGCCCTCCGCATAGGCACAGGCTGGCGGCCTCAGCCGTCGAGGAGGTCTTTGACGGCGGCCTCGATGGACCGGTGGAAGGTCGGATAGGCGTAGATCATGTGCCGTAGTTCGGTGGTGGGCACCGCCGCGTGCACGGCCAGGGTGAGCAGGCCCAGTACCTCGCCGCCGGCCGGTCCTGCCGAGGTGGCCCCGACCAGCACCCCCCGCTCGGAGTCCTCGACCAACTTGATGAAGCCCTGGTTGCCCGACTTGTGGATCCAGCCCCGGGCGGACTCCGGGATCGATGCCATACCCACCCTCACCTCGATGCCCCGCTCCCGGGCGTCCCGCTCGGAGAGGCCGACCGAGCCGATCTCGGGGTCGGTGAAGGTGACCCGGGGGACGGCCCGATAGTCGGCCGGCACGACCAGGTGGCCCAGGATGTCGTTGACCACAATGTCGGCCTGGTACATCGACATGTGGGTGAACGCCCCGTGGCCGGCGACATCGCCGATGGCCCACAGCCCCTCGGCGCCCTCCACCCGAAGGTGATCGTCGACCGGCAGGGCACGAGCCGACTGGTCGAGGCCGATGGAGGCCACGTTCAGTTGGGCCAGGTCGGGCCGGCGGCCGGTGGCCACCAGCAGCCGGTCGGCCACCACCGGCTCCCCGGCTCCGAGCGACACGGCGAAGCGGTGACCGTCCTGGTGGACCGACTCGATCTCGACCCCGGTGCGGACATCGATGCCCTCGGACCCGAAGACCTCGGCCAGCAACGTGCCGGCCTCCGGCTCCTCGGGGCCCACCAGATGGGGACCGGCCTCCAGCACGGCGACCCGCGCGCCGAAGCGTCGGAAGACCTGGGCCAGCTCGACCCCGATGGCCCCACCTCCCAGGACCACCAGGGAGCCGGGCACCTCCTCGGCCTCCAGGGCCTGGCGATTGGTCCAGTAGGGGGTGTCGGCCAGTCCAGCCACGGGCGGGATCCAGGCCCGGGTGCCGATATTGACGACCACGGCCCGAGCGGCCTCGAAGACGGCGTTGCCCACGGCCACCCGCCGGGGGCCCTCGAGTCGCCCCCAGCCCCGCACCAGCCGCCCGCCCTTGTCCTCGAACCGCTTGACCGCCGCGGCGTCGTCCCACGAGTCGGTGGCCTCGTCCCTGATGCGGCGGGCCACCGGGGCCCAGTCCGGCTGCACCACGGCCGAGCCGGCCATACCGTTCACCCGTCCGGCCTCGGCCAGCAGGTTGGCGGCCCGGATCATCATCTTGGAGGGGATGCACCCCCAGTACGGGCACTCACCGCCCACCAGCTCGGCCTCCACCCCGACCACGTCCAGCCCGGCCTCGGCCAGGCGCCCGGCCGCGTCCTCACCCCCCGGCCCCATCCCCACCACGATCACGTCGGCCCGTTCACTCATTGCTGGCTCCTCCGGTCTGCCTGACTGGCTCGGTCGGTTCGATCGGGTCGGTCCCCACCGGTTCTACCCGTTGGCGACCGGTTTCGCACTCTCCGACCTGTGTGGGCCCGGCGACCGGCCCGAACCGGCGGCCCGGAGCGGGTGAGGGAAGGCCCGGGAGCACTTCGGCGTTGTCAGGGGCATGAGCGTACGTACGAGATGGGTGGGGGCCGTCCTGGCCCAGAGCGGCGACGCAGACCGGGTGGCCTTCTGGAAGGGCGTCACCGTCGAGACGGTGGCCTGAGTCCGCACGACCGATCCGGGCCCCCACCCCGGTCGGCAGGCGCCGGATCAGCCAGACCGCTGGCGGGCCACATCGAAGCAGGCGATGGCCCCGGCGGTGGCCACATTGAGCGACGAGAGCGTGCCGTGCTGGGGGATGGACGCCAGCGCGTCGCACCGCTTACGGGTCAGGGTGGTCAGACCGGTGCCCTCCGAGCCCACGACCAGGGCGACCGGCTGATCGCCCAGCGGGAGCCGGTAGAGCGACTGGTCGGCCTCCCCCACCAGGCCCAGCGACCACACCCCCAGCTCGCTGAGCTTCTGGAGGGCGGCCGGCACCCCGCCCACCAGCGCCATGGGCAGGTACTCGATGGCCCCGGCCGCCACCTTGGCCACCGTCGGCGAGAGGTGGGCCGATCGGTGCCGGGGCAGCACCACCCCGGTCACACCGGCGCACTCGGCGCTGCGGAGCAGCGAGCCGACGTTGTGAGGATCCGTGATGCCGTCCAGGACCAGCAGGAACGGCACCCGGCCCCGTCGGGTGGGCTGGCACAGCGCCTCGAGTGGCGTCTCCTCGATGGGCCGGGCCAGCGCCACCACCCCCTGGGCGGCGTCGGTGCGGGCCACCGAGTCGATCCGGCGGCGAGACACGTACTCGATCCGCACCCGGCGGGTGCCGGCCAGGGCCTCGATCTCGTCGAGGATGGGGGCGGCGTCCATCCCGTCGGCCACCAGCAGCGACGTCACCGCCCGTCGGTTGGCGCTGAGCAGCTCCCGGACGGCCTGGCGCCCCTCGACCTGCTCGCCGCCCAGCCCGGCCGGGGCCGACGCCCCCCGGACCCGGGTTTCGGAGACCGACCGGCCACCATTCCCCCGGACACGGCGAACGGGGGCGTCTCTCGAGGTGCCCCCCTTCGACCCCGCTCCCCGGGTGGAGCTCCCGGTGGACCGGCCCCGGCCGGAGCCGGCCCGGGCCGGTCTCCCCCGTCCACCGGCGTTCTTCGGGGGGCTCAACGGACACTCCCTCCGGCACCGGTTCCCGGCGCGGCAGCCAACAGGACCACGGCCGTGCAGGCGATCCCCTCGGTGCGGCCGAGGGCGCCCAGTCCCTCGGCCCGGGTGGCCTTCACGTTCACCGGTGCTCCCAGCACGGCGGCCAGGCGTTCGCCCATCCGGTCCACGAACGGGGCCAGCTTCGGCTGCTCGGCCACCACCGTGCAGTCGGCGTTGACCGGGACCCAGCCGGCCGCACCGGCCAGCTCGACCATCCGGCCCAGGATGACCAGGCTGTCCGCCCCGCGCCATGCCGGATCGGTGTCCGGGGCGTGGCGGCCCAGGTCACCGAGCCCGGCCCCGCCCAGGACGGCGTCGGCCAGGGCGTGGGCCACCGCGTCGGCGTCGCTGTGCCCCTCGAGTCCGCGAGCCCCTTCCCCGGTGATGGTCACTCCACCGAGCACCAGGGGCTGCTCCGGGCGATCCGAGAACCGGTGCACGTCGACGCCCTGGCCAACCCGGAGGGGCGGGCCCGGGCTCACTTCCCCGGCGCTCACCGCTCCACACCGTCCAGTAGGGCCTCGGCAAGGTCGAGGTCGTCGGGCCGGGTCAGCTTCAGGTTCCTCGGGTCCCCGGGCACGGTCTGGACGGGAAGGCCCAGCTGCTCCACCAGGCCGGCGTCATCGGTGGTCCGGCCTTCGCCCTGGTGGGCCTTCCGGAGCACCTCGGCAGCAAAGGCCTGGGGGGTCTGCACCGAGACGAGCCCGTCCCGGTCGACCGTCGAGGTGACCAGGCCCTCGGAGGTGCGCTTGAGGGTGTCGGCCACCGCCAGCACCGGGATGGCACACACGGCGCCACCGGTCCGCACCGCGTCCACCACGGCCGCGAACAGGGAGGGTGGAGCCAGCGGGCGGGCGGCATCGTGGACCACGATCACCTCGGCCATCTCGGGCACCGCGGCCAGTCCGGCCCGCACCGAGTCGGCCCGGGCCGCACCGCCGGTGACCACCGTGTCGGCGCCGCACGCCTCGGCCCCGACACCAGTCGTTCCGTCCCCGTCCGGCACCACCAGGATCACCCCGTCGGACACCGCACGGGCCGCGGCCACCGACCATGACGCCACCGGTCGGCCGGCCAGTTGGAGGAACTGCTTCCGACCACCGAAGCGCTGACCCGATCCACCGGCCACCACGATGGTCCAGACGGACCCTGATCGGCTCAGGGCAGCGCCTCGTTCAGCCGAACCTCGGCGGTCTCCTCGTCGACCCCGAGGGCGAAGGTCAGCTCTGACACCAGGATCTGGCGGGCTCGCTGCAGCATGCGCTTCTCGCCGGCCGACAACCCCTTGTCCTTGTCCCGGATGGACAGGTTCCGGACCACCTCGGCCACCTGGTAGATGTCACCGGACCGCAGCTTCTCGGAGTGGTTCTTGTACCGGCGTGACCAGTTGGTCGGCATCCGGGCCTCCTTCTTGCGGAGGACGGCGAAGACTTCTTCCACCTCTTCGTCGTTGATCACCTCACGGAGGCCGACACCCTCGGTGTTGTCCGCCGGGACCATGAGGGTGAGGTCGCCGTAGGCCAGGCGAAGTACCAGGTACTCCTGCTTCTTGCCGAACGCCTCTTTGGTCTCACGTCGTTCGACCACCGCCGCGCCATGGTGCGGATAGACGACCTTGTCACCGATGTCGAACACCGTTCCTCCTGGCGTTGCGTGCTGATCCCGGGCTGGTGAGCTCGGTCGGGACCGCGTAGGGAGCATGTAATGGTACACGGTGCCGGCACCCTCCCCAACCGGAGCCGCTCCCACCAGGGACGGCTCCCTGATGCCGTGGCTACTGGTAGCGCTCGAAGATGCTGGCCTCGGCCAGCCGGGCCAACCCGTTCTTGACCGAGTGGGCCCGGGCCTCGCCCACCCCCTCGACCTGTTCGAGGTCGACGAGGGAGGCC
>Ga0302325_10016474_pt1 | contig 15654 bp, 13 predicted proteins | sample Palsa_T0_2_FD_201948 | JGI IMG/M metagenome (GOLD analysis project Ga0302325, IMG submission 201948) | Peat permafrost microbial communities from Stordalen Mire near Abisko, Sweden - Palsa_T0_2 | ecosystem: Environmental > Terrestrial > Soil > Palsa > Peat permafrost | place: Sweden: Abisko...
TTTTTGGAGACGATATGAAACGGATACTTCTTGCAGCAATCGTGGCTGCGCTTCCCATTGCCGCATCGGCACAGCCGTACGAAGGCGGCGACGAACACCGGCTCGTCGGACGCGTCATCGCGTTTGAGCCGTACAACTTGCAGCTCGATCGGGGGCCGCACATCCTGTTGCACCGCGGCACGGTCATTCATCCGACCGGCATCACGCTGCGCAACGGGATGGTCGTGCGCGTGCTCGGCCATCGTACGGCGGACGACAATTTTTCGGCCGACGAAATCGATCTGATCCCGCCACCTCCGCCGCCCTTCCGCTAGTTTAGACGCCCGTTGGGCATTTGGTCTTGCCCGATTTTTTCTTCGCGGCTTCGGCGAGGTCCGACTTTGCGGCATCGGGCCGGCCGAGGCTCGTAAAGATGCGGGCTCGTATCCGGTAGAGATTGGTACCACCCTCGCCGATTGCGATTGGGCCACTAGCATCAAAAAGCTCGGGGCCTTTCTGTATCGCATAATTAATGTCGCTCAGCGCCGCAATGTAACGCTTCTGGCTTTCAAATAACAGCGCCCGGTCTAGGTACGCGATCGACGACATGGGATCGAGCGCGATGCTCGCGTCGTAGTCGGCGCGCGCCAGCGCGTAGTCTTTGACGTGAACGTAGTATAAACCACGATTGAGGTGCGGTTCGGCAGATTTAGGATCGAGCGCGATCGCTTGCGTAAAGTCCGCCAGCGCCATATCATACGTATGCGTACGCAAGTACGCGATGCCGCGGTTATTCCGAAACGTCGACGTGTCGGTGATGTTAATTGCGCTTGTGAGGTCAGTTATTGCCGAAACGTGGCGGCACGAGTCCAGATAGACGAGGCTGCGAAAATTGTATCCGTCGATATCGTGCGGGTCGAGCGAAATTCCCTTACCGAGCGCAGTCAGCGCCTCGGCGTACCGTCCGAGCCCGTAGAGCGAACGGCCGCGCAGGATGTACGCCGACGCGTCGCTCGGATCCATCGACAACGCTTTGATTGCATCGCTGAGCGCGTCTTCGTAATCGGACGGCCGGTTGTACGCGTTACCGGAAGCACTGCGAGCCCACCCGCGGTAGACGTAAGTGGCTTCATCGGCCGGATCGAGCTTCAACGCGCTCGTAAAGTCATCGATCGCCGCGCTATATTGGCCGGCTGCCTTGTAGGCGGTCCCGCGATTGCGATAGGCTGCGGCAAACGACGGATCGAGTTTCGCTGCGCGCGTGTAGGCGGCAATCGCGGCGGGCCAACGCTTCGCATTATAGGCTTCGACGCCCTGATTATACGCCTCGATGGCCGCTTGATTTGTCGAAGCCCCCGCATGCGGCGCAGCACCGATTGCGCCGATGATGACAATCGCTGCAAACGCGGCGTTGCGAACGAAAGCGAGCATCATCGTTAGTAGGTAATCTGATTGCGCGGCGGTGCGAATTTGAGTCGCGCGCCTTCGCCGTCGCCGGACGGGATGGGCGAGAACGTCACGCCGAATCGTTCGGCGTATTTGGGTGCGAGGTCGTCATCGAGGTACGGGATCGGTTTGAAGAGATCGAGCGCGCCGACCGGGTCGACGGTCGCGCCGCCGTACGACGTCGATCGCTCGACCGCCAGCGCCGTCAGCGCCGTGGCGTGGATCGTTGCAGCAAACGGACTCGCGCTAATCGCGAGCAGCGCGCCGAGCGCGCCTGCAAACGTGTCGCCTGCGCCGTAGCCCGGAAATGATGTATGCAGCGGGCTGAATATCCGCTCGTAGGTGTAGCCGTTCGAGAACAGCGCAACTGCCCGGCGTTTCTCCTGATCGCGAATGAACGACGTGATGATGACGGTACCCGGTCCCAGCGCCGAAAAACGGTCGAGGAACGTTCGCTCGGTGGCGCGCCGGTCGCGCGCGAGATCGAGCAGCACCTCGGCCTCGAAGCGGTTCGGCGTTACAACTTGCGCGTGCGGTACCAGCCGATCGCGAATCTGGCGCGCCGTTTCCGTGCTGACGAACAAGCCTTTTTCGTAGCTGCCGAGTACGGGATCGAGCACGACGAGTCCGTGAAAATGAACAAGCGAATCGGCAACGATGTCGACATGCTCGGGCCGTGGCAGATAGCCGACGACAAGCACGCGCGGCGCAGCATTGACTAAAAATTCAAGACCGCGTCGGAATTCGCGCGGCTCGATCGGCACGACCATGCGGCCGTCGATACCACCGCGTGCGCTCGCATAGCCGCTGGGAACCGTAATCGTGCGAATGCGCAAACGGTGCGCGATTGCAGTAACGGTTTCGTTGCCGAGAAAGCCGAAACCAACGCTGTTCTGAACTGAACCGAGCAGTGGGTACGCACGAATACGATCGTCGTTATCCACGAAGATGATCCCAAGCGGAAAGCACGATTGCCGGTCCGTTGGCGAACCATATACCGCTCCCCTCGAAAAGACCGGCGTTCCGCGGGCTTCCGCCGTTGCGAGGGCCCGCCGCGCTCGCGCGCCAACTGGTCCGGCATGCGTCGATTCATTTACCGCCTCGCCCTTGCGTCGTTCTTGGTCTGGCTGAGTCTCGCGGGCCAAAGCTCAGCGGCGGCGCCGCTGCTTTTGCGCGATCCGACGATCAGTAAGACCCAGATCGCTTTCCTCTACGGAGGCGACATTTGGATCGTAGGCCGCGAGGGCGGCGACGCACGGCGGCTCGTCACCGGCATGGACCTCGAAGACGCGCCGTTCTTCTCCCCCGACGGATCGCGCTTGGCGTTCACCGGAAACTACGAAGGCCGGGCCGACGTCTACGTCGTGGCCGCCTCCGGCGGCGAGCCGCGACGGCTGACCAGCCATCCGGCGAGCAGTTTCGCCGTCGGCTGGACGCGCGATGGTGCAAACGTGCTCTTCGTCTCGACCCGAACGAGCACAAATGACTCGGCGCATCTTTTCACCGTTCCGGTCAGCGGCGGCTTTCCGACGCAACTCCCGCTTCCGATGGCGCAGAATGGTTCGTTTTCAACCGACGGTAGCCACATCGCCTATGAACCCATCTTTCGTATCGAGCCGTTTTGGCAAGGCTATCGCGGCGGCGACACGGGCCGCATCTGGATCGCGAACCTGGCCGACTCGAGCGTCGTCAAGATCCCACGCACGCAGTCGAATGACTCCGTGCCGATGTGGCTCGGTAGCACGGTGTACTTTCTTTCGGACCGCGATGGTCCAACGACACTCTTCGCCTATGACACCAGCGCGCGTAAAGTCACGCGCGCGTTGCCGAGCGAAGGTTTCGACATCACGTCGGCATCGGCGGGACCCGATGCGATCGTGTATGCACAATTCGACTCGCTCCACGTCTACGATACGCAGACGCACACGGCGCACGCCGTTCACGTGAACGTCGTGGGCGATATGCCCCAGGTTCGCCCTCATTGGGTAAAAGTCGGCGGTCAGATCGCAAACGCGACGATTTCACCCAGCGGCGTGCGCGCCGTCTTTGAAGCACACGGGCAAATCTTCAGCGTTCCCGCCGAGCATGGCGACGTTCGCAATATCAGCGACGCGAAGGACACCGCCAACCGCGATCCGGCCTGGTCGCCGGACGGGAACTGGATCGCTTTTTTTTCCGATCGCTCGGGTGAGTACGAGCTTTATATCCGCGATCAAAAAGGCACGACTCCGCCGCGCAAGATCGATCTGGGAATGACATCGTATTTCTACTCGCCGGTCTGGTCGCCGGACAGCAAGAAAATTGCGTTCATCGACAAGCACCTCAGCCTCTGGTATGTCGATATCGATCGTGGCGCGCCGGTAAAGGTCGCGACCGGCGAATACGGCGGCTTCGGTCCGTCGGATTTCGACCCGGCCTGGTCGCCCGACAGCCGCTGGATTACCTACACCAACACGCTCTCGAACCTCTTGCACACCGTCTTCGCCTACTCGCTCGAAGACCGCAAAACGCATCAGATCACCGACGGTCTGAGCGACGTGCGCTATCCGAATTTTGATGCGAGCGGGCGGTATCTCTATTTTATCGCCAGCACGAACACCGGGCTCACGTCGAGCGGCCTCGATATGGTCAGCGATCAGCATCCGGTAAACAGCAACGTCTACGTCGCCGTACTGCGCCGCGAGCTGCCGTCACCGCTCACGCTGCAAAGCGACGAAGAAACCGTGAAAGTTGCACCGGTCGCGGTTGAAGCCGGCGCACCGACTCCGGCACCCAGGCGTCCGGACACCTCAAAGCTTGCGGTCACGATCGATACCGCCGGCATCCTGCAACGCATCGTCGCGCTGCCGATTCCCGCGGCAAATTACGTCGGCCTCAGTGCCGGCAAGGCCGGCGAGATCTTCCTCACCCAAGCGCCGATCGTGCAAATCGCGCCGGCGCCGGCGCCGTTCTCGGTCATCAAGTTCGATCTCACGTCGCGCAAGCCCGTCCCGCTCGCAGCGGGCGTTTCATTCTTCTCGCTTTCCGCCAATGGCGAAAAGGCGCTGTTTGCGCAACCGGGTCGCTGGTTTATCGCCGACACCAAAGCACCGCTTCCACCCACCGCCGGCACACCCGGTGCGGGCCTGCTCGATACGAGCGGCATGGAAACGTTCGTCGATCCGGCGGCGGAGTGGGCGCAGATGTATCACGAAACGTGGCGCATCGAACGCGACTTCTTCTACGACCCGCACTATCATGGCCTCAATATCGCCGCCGCCGAAAAGCGTTTCGAGCCGTATCTGGCCGGCATCGCTTCGCGCGACGACCTGACCTTTCTCTTTCGCGAAATGCTCAGCTATCTGTCGATTGGCCACATGTTCGTGAGCGGCGGCACGCAGCCGGATGTTCCGCGCGTGAACGTTGGACTGCTCGGCGCCGACTACACGGTCGAAAACGGACGTTACCGCTTCTCGAAAATCTACAACGGCGAGAACTGGAACGGCGCTTTACGCGCGCCATTGACCCAACCCGGAACCAACGTAAACGTCGGTGACTACCTGCTTGCCGTCAACGGTCACAAAATCGAAGGCAGCGACGAGCTGTTTTCGTTCTTCCAAGAAACGGCGGGCAAGCAAACTGTCATTACCGTCGGGCCCAACGCCGCCGGTACGGGCTCGCGCGAGGTAACGGTCGTCCCAATCCCGAGCGAGTTCGGACTGCGCAATCTGGATTGGATCGAGGGCAACCGGCGCAAAGTTGATGAGTTAAGCGGCGGGAAACTCGCCTATGTGTATCTGCCGGACACCGCCTTCGGCGGATTTACCAACTTCAACCGTTACTTCTTCGCACAAGTCGGCAAAGAAGGCGTCGTACTGGACGAACGCTACAATCACGGCGGCCAGATCGCCGACTACATCATCGACTATCTCAACCGCAAACCGATGAGCATTATCCAAGAGCGCGACGGAAAGCCCACGATCGATCCGCCGCTGGCAATTTACGGTCCCAAAGTTATGATCATCAATGAGTTTGCCGGCTCGGGCGGCGATGCGCTGCCTTGGTATTTCCGCAAGGCGGATCTCGGACCGCTCATCGGCGAGCGCACGTGGGGCGGCCTCGTCGGCATCGGCGGCTATCCACCGTTGATTGACGGCGGCAGCGTGACGGCACCGCGCGTTGCGATCGGCGGCCTCAAAGGCTCGTGGGAAGTCGAAGATCACGGCATTGCGCCCGACATCGAAGTCTGGCAAGATCCGAAGCTCGTCCGCGAGGGCCACGATCCACAACTCGAAGCAGCCGTCGCAAAAGCGATGCAGTTATTGCGCGCTCATCCCGTGCCCACATTTAAGGTACCACCGTATCCCGACCATCACCCCGTGCTACCGAAACCCGATGCACAATAAGAGCAAGGGCGCTCACGGGCGCCTTTGTCTTACGTGCGAAGATGATCCCAACCGGAAGAGACGATTGCCGTTCCGCTCGCATGCCGCACACCGCCGCCGGCGGTAAACGTTCCGACACGAACGAGATCGCGACCAAACCGCGCCCGAAAACGCGACGCCAAATAACCGAAAGGGCGCGGCGCGACAGCAGCGATCAACTCAAAATCTTCGCCGCCGTCGAGCGCATACGACTCCGCTTCATCGCCTGTGAGTGCCGCAACGGCACGCGCTGCAGCATGCACCGGAACGGCATCGATTGTCGCACCCACTCCCGAAGCCACACACATCCGCGCAAGGTCGGTAGAAAGCCCATCCGACGAGTCCATCAATGCGTGAACGTTGTGGGATGCACCGAACCAGCGGCCTTCAGGCAAGCGTGGCTCCGGCCGGCGGAACGCCGCAACAGCGGGCGCGAGCGCGTCTTCTTCCGCGCGGCCCGGATGGCTGCGCACGATTTCAAGCCCGGCGCGGCTCGCACCAAGCGGACCCGTCAGCGCAATAATGTCGCCCGGTCGCGCGCCGTCGCGCCTTTTGCAGTTGGAGGGCCGGACCTCACCAACCACCGTAATCGCAAGCGAAATAACCGGCGACCGCGTGATGTCGCCACCGGCGATCGCACAGCTGGCGCGGGCCGCAAGCGCAATCATGCCCGCATAACAGCCGCGAATCCATGCCTCGTCACTGCGCGCGTTGACGCCGAGCGCGATTGTGGCGAGCACCGGTCGCGCACCCATCGCAGCAATGTCAGACAGGTTCGCCGCAAGCGCCCGATGCCCGACATCCTCTGCCGACATACCGGTCAGCGTAAAATGTATGTCTTCGACCAGCGCATCAGTCGTAATAACGCTCAGGTTGGAACGCGACGGACGCCAAACCGCCGCATCGTCGCCGATACCGAGCACGACGTTCCGTGGCGCGGCCGTTGCGCACATCGCGCGCAAGCCGGCCACGAGTTCATCCTCGGTCAATACGGCGGCGCATATCGCGTAGCACACCCGGCGGATCGGCGGCGTGAAAAACACTCGAGCCCGCAACCAGAATCGTCGCCCCCGCCGCCGCCGCACGCTCGATATTCTCAAGCCCGATGCCGCCGTCCACTTCAATCTCACAAGCGGGATTGCGAGCATCGACAAGCGCACGCGCTTCGGCGATCTTCTCAATCGCGCGTTCGATAAATGCCTGCCCGCCAAATCCGGGATTCACGCTCATAACCAGCAGCAAATCGATGTCTTCGATAATATCAACGAGCATGGACACCGGCGTCGCCGGATTGATCCCAACCCCCGCCTTGGCACCGATCGATCGGATATAACGCAGTAACCGATGCTGATGCACCGTTGCTTCATAATGAAACGTAATATAATCCGCACCAGCCGCACGAAAGTCATCAACGTACTTTTCCGGCTCAACGATCATCAAATGACAATCGAACGGCAGCTTGGTCAACTTCCGCAAATCGGCCACGATCTTCGGCCCCCAGGTCAAATTGGGAACAAACCGCCCATCCATGGAATCGAGATGCAGCATATCCACACCCGCCGCCTCAACCATCGCAATTTGCTCGGCAATCGCCGCAAAATCCGCCGACAACAGCGACGGTGCCAATTTCACGCTCACCGCTTGCTCGGACTCGGCGACGGGCGCGACGGCTCAACGCCGAGCTTCGTCTGATTGAGCAATTCGTTATCGATATACGTGTCAAGCTCAGCCGTACCGACCACGGTCAAATTAAAATCGAGCTTCTGCCCACCCTGCGCATACCCGTTATAAACATTCCACCGCCCCGTCTCATCCCGCACTTCGATACGCACGTTCGCCGCATTATCACGAGCCGGAACGGTGGCCGTCGCATGCACCTGACGAATAATGTAACCATATTCGCTCGGCCCCGCACTCACTTGCAGCGATACCGGCTGAAACGGATCGATCTCACTATCTGCCGCCGGCAATTGCCGAACAATGCGCCCCCGTGGCGGCCCATAAGCCCCAAACGGCGTCCACACCACCTGCCCAAGATGAATCTTGTTGCGCGTCGCCTCATCCCGCGCCTCGTCAATATAACTCCCGACAAAATTCGGCACGCGCACCGCATTCGGCGGCCCCTTGCTCAGCGTAAGCGTCACCTGCGTCCCCTCACGCACACTCGTCAAGGGCGGCGGATCTTGCACCAACACATGATTCGCCGGCACATCATCATTCGCAACAAACGTCGTCTTGGTAAGTGCAAGCTTATCGCGCCCAAGCTCCAAATTCGCCTCACGCAGCGACTGATAACGCAAGTCCGGCATCGGAAAAATATTGACGCCCGTGCTGACGATCAACGAAACCTGGCGCCCCTCGCGCACTCGCGTCCCAGCATCCGGCTCTTGCCGCATAACGACGTCTTTCGGAAACCGGTCACTCGGCTGATTCGCAACTACAATAGACGACAGCTTCAGTCGTTGCGTCTCCGCAGTCGCATCCGTCGTGGTCTGCCCAATGAGCGCAGGCACAAGCACGTCGGAGGCACTCGGCCCAAAGAAATCCTGAACCGAACGCCCAAACCACACGAGCACGCCGACAGCAAACGCAAGCGCCAGCGCAAAAACCCAATCGCGGTCTAGGAGCCACTGAATCCCGGTCTGCCGCACCGGCCTACGCTCCGAGCTTTCCAACTGCATCGAACGTCCCGAGTTCGCCCTAGGCCTCCGGCTTCCTTAGGAAGGTCTGCTTGGCGGCAAACCGGCGTTGTTTCCCCGGGGCCTCAAAGAAATTTGCGGAGCCACGGATGGCGAGAGCGAATTTTTTGGGAGTAGGGATTTGCCATGGATGGCAAATCCCGGGCGTCCCCGGCAAGACGATGCCGGTTTGCCGCCAAGCAGACCTTCCTAGCGACAACGTCGCCCTATGCGTAAGCCTCAAGCGCCGCATCATCAAACTCGACGTTACTGAAGACATGTTGCACGTCTTCGTGCTCGTCTAACGCATCGAGGAACGTCAGTACTTTCGTCGCGGCATCACCGGTTGGATGTGCTGTTTGCTTTGGTTCCATGGCAAGTTCCGCGCTCTTTACTTTGATGCCCGTGGCTTCTAGGGCATCTTTGACCGCCATGACTTGGGCGGGTTCCGTCACGACCTCCGTTGTTGCGGGGTCGTAGCGGACATCGATGACGCCGTCGACTAAGCATTTTTCAGTTATGCGATCCTCGCTGTCGCCTTTGGTTTCGACGACGACGATGCCACGTTGCTCGAATATCCAGCCGACCGACCCTGTTTCGCCGAGGGTACCTTCGTTGCGGCTGAAGATAAAGCGGAGTTCGCTCGCGGTACGGTTGCGGTTGTCCGTTGCGACGTCGATGATGACCGCGACGTTGGCCGGGCCGTAGCCTTCGTAGCGCAGTTCCTCGATGGCTTTTTCGTCGGCGCCGCCGGCACCGCGGGCGATTGCGCGTTTGATGTTGTCGGTCGGGACGTTGTTCTCGCGAGCCTTTTCGACGGCCATTTTCAGGCGATAGTTGGCTTCAGGGTCGGGCGACCCGTTTTTAGCGGCAAGAATGATCTCTTTACTGAGTTTGGTAAAGAGCGCGCCGCGCTGCGCGTCGACTTTGCCCTTCTTGAGTTTGATATTGTGCCATTTCGAGTGCCCGGACATGAATGCGACCTTCCTTAAATAATCCAGTTAGGGAACCACATGCGATCGTGCCATTGGTCGTAGGAAACGTGCGAACCAGCCAGGACCGGGAAGAAAAATGCGAACGCGGCGACAACGATGAGTGCATAGATACCCACGCCGATCCGCGGCATCGTGATCGGCCCGTCGGATTCGCCTGCCGGCCGCCAGTTCCAGATGCGCTGTAAGACGATGGCGTTGGCGAGAACGATGATCGAGAGATTCGGGTAGAAGTGATATTCGAAGGCGATGCGCGGCGAGATGATCCACGGCAGCCACTGAAGGAAGTACGCGACGATCAACAGCGCGTAACCCTTGTTGCGTTCGGTCCACGCAAGCAGACCGATCACCGGCACCGTGATCAGTCCGAACCACCAGACGAACGGGTTCGGCAGGGCGAGAATCTCCGCGACGCAGCAGGCCGATCCAAGCTGTGTGTCTTTGCCGACACGGAAATCGTGATAATAGTACGAGATCGGCTTCTGCAAAATCGGCCACTGCCACCATTTCGAAGCGTACGGATGCGTCGCAACGAGGTTTGCATGATATTGGTACATCTGCCTCTGCAGCGATACGACGTCGATCAAGTTGTGATGCGCGGGCAATGCCATATATGGAATGTAGCACGCCGTGTAGACCGCGCCGCCGACGACGAGCATGGAGAGAACCAGGATATCGAGCGGAATGCCAAACGGGTTTCCGAGCTGCGCCGGAAGGCGTAGCCAACGCTGTGCGCAGACGATGGCCGCGAGGCCCCACACGACGAAGAAATCGAACAGGCCGTTCCATTTCGACGCAGCAAGCAACGCGCCGAAGACGGCAAGCAGAGCGAGCCACAGTCCCGCCTCGGTCGCGCGAATGCGCACCGGACCGATCGTCATCGTTCCGGCCGCCGCGAATGCGGCGCTCGCTACCGGCGTGTCGTATGCGAGACCGCCCTCACGGTCGTAAACGCGCGTCAGGCCGGGATCATCGAAACGCGCCAGATGCGTCGTCTTGGCGCTGGGGCCGAGATCCAATACCATCCCCTCGGGTGTTTGCACGGTCATCGCGCCGGCTTCGTTGTCGACGCGCGTGCCGTCCGCGTACGTCGACGCGTGTCCTTGGATCTGCAGCACGCGCGGCAGCAACAAGCGCGCCGCAAGGTAGAATACCGCCTCAAAATACAAGAAGATCACGGCGTACGTGACGAGCTGGATTAAGCTATCGGGTCCCGATGTCGGCGTGCGCCAATTCGTCAATACCATGCTCAGGCCGGCGGAAACGATCGTTCCCACGACCATGATGCCCGCGAAGATACCGCCGAACGTCCAAGATTCCACGGTCCGGCGGCGCGTGACTTGCGTCGCGATCCACAAGCGGTAGAATGCGTAAAGCGTGCAGATCGAAAAGAACGCGACGGTGATTTCCGGGGTCGCGATGCGTGACTGCACGTAATGAAATCCGTCGAACACGAGCATGCCCGCCGCCAGCGAAGCAAAGAGCGTCGAGGACGTCAGCCGCTTGGCGAAGGCGTAGAGCACGCCGACGGTCAGCGCACCGATCACGATGTTGAGAAAACGCCAGCCGGCGCCGCTATTCCCCAGCGAAGAAAGACCGTTGCCGTGTCCGATGATGATCATCGAGAGGGTAATGATCAGCTTGGTCAGCGGAGGGTGCGTGAACTCGAAAACGCCCAGGCCGTTAATGTCTTTGTGCTGCAGATACTCTTCACCGGCGCGCGGGTAGTAGACTTCGTCGAAGTAGCGCTCGGAGGGCCACTGGTACGCGACGATACAGATCGCAAACGACGCGACCGTGAAAAGCCCCGAGAGCAACCAGTCCCAGCGCGTGAACGCGACGATGCCTTCGCGCGGATCGAACCAGCTCCGGCCCCAAATCCAAACGCGCGCCGCCCCCGCCGCGACGGTGCGGCGCGCCGGCGCGGTCGCATCGGCGATGTCCATACCGAGCGCACCGATCGTGCCACCCAAGTACAAGTACCCTAAGACAAAAAACATGACGACGTTGAGGAGCGAAAGCGGATGCGATACGATCGGCCATAAGTTGCGCCCGTCCACGCCCTCGACTTTGTCTTCCATCACGGTTTGATAGTGAAGCGAGTATGCCAAGTTCACGAGCAAGGTACCTGATAGCAGGATCGTAGTCCACAGGTATCGTCGGGCAAACACCGTTAGCGGCATCATCAAGATGAAAGCGCCGAAGACATACCGCTCGTGCATTCGCGTCGCCAAAACAAAAAAGGCGAACGACACGAGCATCGCCGCCTCGAGAAACGCCCGTTCGTCCTTACGCTGTAAATAGCGGGCAACGATGAGCGTCGTCGCGCCGGCCACCAAAAGCCAGCCCCAAAGGACCATCGGCCCGAGCGCAATGCCGAAAAAGGTGAGTGGTTCGGTATCCGGCATCCAAAACACGTTTTGCGGGGCGATGGTGTACAAATTGAACGCATTAATCGAGTTGTATGGATACACAGAGCTGCCGTAACGGTATCGCTCGAACAACCACGCCATGTTCGCAATTGGATTACCGGGGTGGAAGATCTCGGCGGCGACGACCGCCAACAATACTCCTGCGGCAAGACCGCAGAGCGTGCCGATCAGGCGCCGGCGGCGTTCGTCTTGCGCCGTTGCGGTAAACGCGAACGCAACGAAGATTAAGCCGATGAAGACGCCCTGCGGCTTCATCAAAACAGAGAACGCGAGCGCGAGCCACGCGCCGGTAATTTTGAGCGTTCCCCAACGCGCGTCGTCGCGCGCGCTCAGGAGCACGTTGATCGCGAGAAGAACCAGTCCCCACGAAACGCTGTCGACTTGGCCCCAATAAGCCGAGATGTAAATCGCCGCCGGGTTGAAGGCAAACAGGGCCGCGGCAATGAGCGCAATAGTACGTGAAGCAAAGCGTCGGGCGATCGCGTAGATCAACCACGCATCGACGATATCCATAAAGATTGCCGGCAACTTCACTAGCAGCGCAAGGACCGGATACGCCGTGGGCGTGACGATCTTGAGTGCGACGAGACCCTTGAATATCCAGCCGACGATCAATAGAACAAAGAAATAGCCGGGCGGATAATCGGCGAACGACGTCGAGGCGTAAAACTGACTCAGCGGGTGCTCGGTCAGCGTCAGCGACCAGGATTGGAACGCTGCAATATCATTGTGAAAGCCGCTGCCGAAGATAAAGCACAGGCGCAGCAATAAGCCGACGCCGAGAATGATGAGCAACGGCGCGTTGACTGCGCCCGCTACGCCGCCTCCGACGGATGTCCGTGCAGCCACGCGTACAGAACTACTCACGCGACTCTCCGCATGCCGTCGGCCAGAAACGCGCGCACCCGGCCGCTGCAATCGATGCCGGCGGTCCGCGCAACGGCGTCGGCCGTAATGAGATACTGTTGTGCTGCAGCAAGCGCGACTTCGCGCGTGCCTAAAGCGTCGAGCGCGGCCACCGTATCGCGCACAGCAGCATCGTCGAGCGTTTGGGCGCGTCCATAGTTCGCAACGATCGCCTCACGTGCCGGCGAGGCCGGCTCGTTCATAGCCCACACAATCGGAAAAGACCACTTGCGTTTTGCGATGTCGGCGCCGCTGGGCTTACCCGTCGTCGCGCTGTCGCCCCACGTTCCTAGCACATCATCTTCGATCTGAAACGCCAAGCCATAGGTGCGCCCGAGTTCGGCATACGCCCGCGCACGTTCGGCCGGCGCACCGGCGCACAGCGCCCCAAGTTCACATGCCGCGCCGAAGAGCGCTGCGGTCTTACCGCCAATCATCGCGAGATAGTCCTCCATGGTGACGATGCGTGTGCCTTCGAATGAAATATCGCGGGCTTGACCCGCGCACATCGCGAGATTTGCCTGGTGCAACGTTCGCGTCATCGCGAGCGTGCGATCGACGGAATGATGCGTGACGGAATCCAAAAGCGCAAGGTAACTGATCGCGCACATCGCGTCGCCCGTATTGATGCCGTGCGCGATGCCGTGGGTCGCCCAAACCGTCGGCCGGCCGTGACGCAGGCGATCGCCGTCTTCGATATCATCGTGAACGAGCGAATAGTTGTGCAGGATCTCAATTGCGCACGCTGCATGGATGGCAGCGTCGGCTGTCGCGCCTTCTTCTTCGGCAACGCAGAGCACAAGTCGCGGCCGTAACCGCTTACCGCGCCGAATTTCGCCCGGGCCAAAGCCAAAATGCTCGTGAATCATCGCCGTAACCGGCGACGATCCATCGTGTCGCGTGACTGCCTCGGCAAGCGCCCGCTCGAAGCTATCCTGCGCGACGGCTGAGTGCATCCATCCGGTCCGCGACCTTGTCCACGAGCCAGCCCGGAGTCGATGCGCCCGACATTAAGCCGGCGACTTCGACGCCCGCAAACCACTGCGACTGCAGTTCGTCGGGACCTTCAATATGATAAGCGCGTGCGCCGTGCGTCGCCGCCAATTCCGCAAGGTGCTTGGTGTTCGCCGACGTTTTCCCGCCGACGACGACCATCACTTCGACTTCTTCCGCCAGCGTTTGCGCTTCAGATTGGCGGTTGTGCGTATCGGTGCAGATCGTGTTGACCGCACGCACTTCATAATATTTCTCGCTGAGCTTGCGCACGATATCGGCAAAGCCGGCACCCGACCACGTCGACTGCACGACGACGCCGACGCGGCTCGAACGCGGCAGCGCGTCGATGTCCGCGGCACTCGTGATGCACCACGCGCCCGGTACGTGCGAAAGCGTGCCTTTCACTTCGGGATGATCGGGATCGCCGACGACGATGATCTTGTAGCCTTCCGCGCGCAGCTTCTCGGCCTGCACGTGAATCTTCGTCACCATCGGGCACGTCGCATCGATCACGGTCAGGCCCTTGGCCTTCGCGGCTTCGAAGACACCGGTCGGCAAACCGTGCGCGCGCACGAACAGCGTTCCCGACTCCACATCGTCAATCGACGATGCATTCTTAAGACCTTGGTTTTCGAGCGAAGCGACCATTTGCGGATTGTGCACGACATGGCCGAGCGTGGTCACGTTCGCACCCGGCGCGGCGACCGCTTCCTCGGCTTTCTTGACCGTGATGGCGACTCCGAAGCAGAACCCCTGCGTCTTCGCGCGCTTAATGTGCACCGATGGACTCCTCGAGGGCGCGAATGCGCCGCATGATTTCTACGGTCCACTTCTCCAAATCGTCACCGTCCGCTTTCCGGTTCCGCACGATCGTCAGCGGCTCGCCAAAGGCGACCTGAATCCGGCCGAGCCGCTTGGCGTTCCTCGTCCCCACGATGGCGGCCGGCACGACCGGAGCGCCCGAGAGGGCTGCCAGCAGGGCGGCGCCGCCCTTTTCGACCGCGGTCCCGTCGCGGTTGCGGCCGCCTTCAGGGAAGATGCCGATGCATTTGCCATCCTTAAGAACGCGCAGCGCGGCACGCAGGCCGGCCGCGCCACCCGCTTCCCGATCTAACGGATAGGCGCCACAAGCGCGGATGATCGGGCCCAGCAATGGGACGGCGAACAGTTCTTTTTTGGCAAGATACGTCAGGCCGCGCGGCACGCCGATTCCCAGAGCAACCGGATCCAAATACGAAACGTGATTGCCCGCAACGATCACGGGGCCCGTGCGCGGGATATGCTCGGCACCCGTGGCACGATAGCGCCATAGCAGCCTGAACACAACCGCGCATAGAAAACGCGCGCAGCGATAAAACGGCGTCAACGGGGCTGCATCGCGTCGAGCATGCGCGCGACGACATCCTCGACGGCAATGTCGGTCGAATCGATCAGGACGGCATCGGCTGCTGCCCGCAGTGGCGATGCCACGCGCGACGCGTCAATGCGGTCGCGTTCGGCCAGTTGTGTGGCGACCTCGTCTTCGGTGACCGTGACGCCGCTCGCCACAAGTTCGGCCTGCCGGCGTTTCGCGCGTTCGGGAAGTGACGCCGTCAAAAAAAACTTGTAGGTCGCGTCGGGCAGCACGACCGTACCGATATCGCGTCCGGCCATAACGACGGGCTCCGCCGACGCGATTGCCTGCTGACGTGCAACCAGTGCTGCCCGCACGCTGGGTGCCGCTGCCACGGTCGACACCGCCGACGTAACATCCGGGCGCGTCAATAAGTCGCTGACATCGAGATCGTCGATAAGAACCCGATAACCGTTCGCTGCGGCCGGG
>Ga0302325_10016475_pt1 | contig 15654 bp, 17 predicted proteins | sample Palsa_T0_2_FD_201948 | JGI IMG/M metagenome (GOLD analysis project Ga0302325, IMG submission 201948) | Peat permafrost microbial communities from Stordalen Mire near Abisko, Sweden - Palsa_T0_2 | ecosystem: Environmental > Terrestrial > Soil > Palsa > Peat permafrost | place: Sweden: Abisko...
GCCCCACAGTAAATCATTGGATAGCGGCCAGTTCTGGCATGGTAGGTGTTCCCGAAGTCGTGGATGAAAGCTACCATCTCGGGCTGAGAGATACCCCAGCAGGTTTGAGCACCGTTGGCTTCGAGATCGATCATGCCAGGGAGGGTCTTGCCGTCTGCTGACCAGCCGCCTCCGTGTGCAAGAAAGTAGTCCGCTTGAGCAGCACCAGAACTCTCCCCTGGGTGAGCAAAGTGGTAAGCACCGCGGATAACTATCAGCTGATTAGTATTGAATTTTTCTTATCTTAAAGTGGGAGCTAGGAGCTCTTGAGCTGGCTCCTGGATGCTAAGCTCCTTAAAAAAAATCAAGGCAATATAAAAATTAGACTTACGACCAACGTTGTAAGCTCCATTATACTGCTGGGCAAAATATGCATTGATGTAATCAGTGCTTTCTGTTGCCTGACAGTGAGTTAGTAATAGTGTTGAAGTAGCTTCGAGGGGACAGAACTGACCTTGATTATGGCGAAGCTAGCACCATTGGCCTTGACCTGACTCCAATTGACATCTCCTTGCCAGCCAGAGACATCCAAACCTTGAGGTTGGGATCTTTTGTCGAAGCTTGAGGGACTGGCGCTGACAAGGCCGAGGATCGATGCAAGGATGATAGCTGATGACTTCATGATGAAGTTTGAAGAGACTATTTGTAGGTTTTGTCTGTTGATTGTTGATATAAGGGTTTAATTTGGATTTAGAGCGAAATCTGGAGAGTTGGCAAGAAACTGGAGGAGAGGTTCAGAGGTTCAGGCGATTGAGATGAAGGAGGAGATCTGGATGATTCTGATGAAAGAAATGAGCAGACTTGGCAGTCCTTTTTATACTTTTGCTGAGGTCGTGCTCTACCTTAGCTTTGAAGACTCTCGTGACATCAGTCGTATACTACCGAGGCCTACATTCTATTGTGATGTAGCTCTGAATAGATCTGACAATGTCTTTCAATGAAATGATTCCAGGGATCAAGCATTCATTTCCTTCAGGAAGCTGAAAATCCATCACGTGTCACTTTACGAGTGATCAATTTCTAGGATTGAATGGAAGTTTTTCAATCCAATTACCGTCACACGCAGCCGTGTCACACAAGATGCCGGACAATGAACTGAAAAAAAGCGTATCGTGTGTCAAACGGGGCATTCTCCACAGCATGACATTCTATTTAAGATTCCGCTACTCAGAGGATCGCTGGTCGCTAAAGCATCCGTTCAGGGGTATGGAGATTCTGATTGGTGTTGTGTTGAGCGAAGGATCGGTTTCGAATTTCGGACCCAAGCGACTGTCACACAGTTTCGAGAATCCTCCCGACCCTCCAGTCAGATCTCAAATTTTGGGTTATGACTTCTGCATCTACGGGCAGCTTTTCGCGATGACAAAACGTGATCGTGTACGAATTTATATTTCGAGATCTGTTCGGTGGAAGATCTTATTTTGAGAATATTCAATGTTCTTACTCATGGCAGGATTTTCAGCTGTCTTGATCAGGCAACCATTCGGAAGAAAGTCCGCCCGAACGGGTTTGCATTCAGTAATTTGGACCGCAGAATAGTACCTCCATGGGTTAGAGCTACAATCCTCCCGACTGGAGTACTGAGCCTCTTCTTGCCAGCACTACTCGCATCTACACACCGATTCGCTCCTAATGATTTCATTCGGACAACCAAGCACAAGCCCCCGTAAGTACTTTTAGAGTTTTCTTTATCAAAATAGTAGTTGATGTGTTTCTAAAAGGAAAGTTCCGCTGAACTACCAAGCAAATAGAAGCATTTGAAGGAAATTGTAGCATACTCGCGCGATATAATTAAAACATAGATGTAGCACAGATCACTATCTTCTTAGAGCTGAATCCTGCGACACTATGGTTAAATTTTGCTTCCTCATGAAGTTCGGTGGCTTGAACCAAGTCGATTGTTCCCCTCTCGTTCTTGGGACGTGATTCAAGTGAGGGTAATAAATAGAGGTAGGCGAAGAAACGATAATTTGAAAGAGTATAGTGCTCACTGGAGCGGATGGACAAGGATGACTAGCAGGAACAAGGTATCTGTACTGTTTCTTCTCGCCACGATGAGAGTGGCACAATATAAGATTCGTTGTCTGCGTAATAGGCATTGCATAAACGCCCGTCGCTCATAGTCTAAGATTTGTACAAAGCATACATTACAGTGGAGACCATCTCACTTTCCAATCTCTATTTCCCGTCCTCGAAAGGTACATACGAGTTCTTTTCTCGGCTCTTGATCCCCTGCCTGCCTTTGACCAAGTACAGAAGCATGTGATTTATCGGACACTCGATCCCCAACTCCTTTGCCCGTGCAACCAGATAACCAGTATAGAAATCAATGTCTGTCTTCCTTCCGGCTCTCACGTCTTGCAGCATTTGAGACACGTTTTTCCCAGACTGCTTGAGGCATGAAATGATTCGTGCTTCCATTTTATCCACTCTGAACGTCTGCTCAAACTTCTGGGATGTTGCAAATTCCGGAAATGATTTAATTATTTCGGTCGTTTCGTGCAGCAGAGACCTGATGTATTGCGCTATATGAAAGTTGTACAAAAGCTGGTCGTTGGAACAATCAAATGCCACCGAAAGAGGGCCAATAACAGCACCGATAACTAGCTGCTCCAGCTGGCTAATGAAGAAGGTTTGTTGGTCAAAACCTTTTACATTCAGTTCGGGTGCTCGAGCTAGGTGGTGGATCAAATGCGAGGCTTGTGGTGACCAGTTAGAGTCCATTCTTCGGACGAGTGGCATAGACGAGTCCCTTTGAATCTCCGCGGCTTTTGCCAACTTTGTGAGCGAGATCTTGCCGGGTTCATTTTCCACAATGGTGAAATGCCTATGGGTTGACTTTAAATTATGGGACATCCTTCCCATAACATAAGTAGGTCGATCATGAGGTTCTGGGAAGAAAGACTCGTTGATCTTCTCAATGATACCCAGTCCATCATGGAAAAGGCAGATTGTTGTCGATTTTCGGAGTCTGTGTTTGATTCTAGAAAGTGCTGACAGTGTAGTGCTCATATTGGTAGTAACGATCAAATTCTCGATTACTGTGTTCGGCGGTTCAACTGAATGCTCTAGGTTAGGACCGAAGCCTGGAAACTGCTGACATGGGTCTTCTCTCCGGAAGAGCGCGCAAGATTCGATGTGAAAGACCCGTTGGACATGGTACTCGCCATTAGTCAAGATCTTGATGGCGGCACCTTCGTCGTGCCATATTTGCATGTGTAAGGGCCGATGCATCAGCAGGGTAACCGGGGGTCCATTGGGAAGGCCAGCTAAGGAGTGTGCGATGTATTTTCCTGCTGTGCCCATGCCAAGAACATGGATAGTTGGATTAAATTCCATCTGCTCCTTATGAAGCTCAAGTTGCTTGGAAAGATCTCTCGCGGCTTCTTTCTTCTCTTCATTTTGACTTACTTGTCGGTGTGGTCGCCACGGTTTGTGCCACATTCCCAGATTGAAATGCTGCATTGCACGCTCCAGTTCCTCGTCCTGCTCATGATCAAATGCAGCCGGATCCATGTCGATTGGAAATGACAATTCTCCTTCCTCATGTACATCCTTTTCGCCGAGGTGGATCGAAATGGATTCTGGTTGGTGCGAGTCTACTTGAACATGTGTAGTTGGAACGAGCTGTGGCTCTTCTGAATCATTAAGGGCATTCTCCATGGAAGAGCCAAGCTGATCTTCGACATTAGGGATCCTCGGTTCCGGAGCCAAACCAACAGGGCGGTTGGCATTATCGTCCATCTCCAACATCGTCCCACTCTTGCCTGTTCCCTCCAATTGAAACTGTCTATCATTATCTTCGCCAGCAGCTTTCCTTGAATCTTCAGCCGACAGTTCTGGCGGCTGTCCTTTTGCACCACTTAAGGCCTCGGACTTGACTACCTCCTTATTCCAGGCCTTAGAAGCGGGAGCACTTCGTATCTGTGCGATATGATATGGAGCTGCAGGGACTGAAGTCGAATCCGGACCTAGCATGATCATATCCTCCATATCAAAATGTTTCCGGTATAGTTCCAAATCTTCTGGCGTCCAAGGCTCTGCCTTTCCTTTCTTTGGTGGTGGAATCGATGCCCCGTGCCTTGAATTTCTCATATTCTCTGTCGTTGTACGATTCGCGAAATTCGGCACAAAATCAAAACCTGGAGGGAATTTGTAGACCTTCCGCTCTTCACTTTGGCCATTGTATTCCCTTCTACCCGGTGCTCCGTTCAAGCCCCATCCTGGCTGTCCTCGCTCTCGTGCCATCATCTTCCGGCGCGGCCACCAGTAACTACCATTCTGCGTTGAGAAACAGCGCGGGGCCACCCGGCCAGCATAAATGTTATCGAATACCCATGTCTCCTTTCGGGATATCCTTCGGAACACCCGCGAAAGCGGGTGGCTGTAATATGTAACAGACAGGATGAAAGATTCGAGGAATTATTGTTGTAAAATCATGATATTTGTCAAGTCGAGGTGGTATGCGTGGCCGTGAAGGTCTGCAGCGTGCTTTGAAGCTACTTTTTAAACAAGACGGATGAGAGAAGAGAAGGCAAGAAGCGAAAGCAAATACCAGAAAGACGGTGGCGACTCAAGCGTTCCAAACTCGAATCCGCGATCGCTGTGCCGGAGGCGCACAGAGAAATAGTGTACAGAGAGAAAATGCACTAAGGAAGCAGACGTCAGGAGAATCGCGCGGCTTGTGAGAACAGAAATCTTTGGTCAGGAAATGGAAATCCCTGCAAGCTTACCTAAGCGAATGCGGCCGCTCTGAAGTCCCCTCGATTTTATTTGGTATTAACAACCTCTCTTGTTAAAAGTGAAGAAACGAAGCCTCCACCACCCAATGGACTCATCAAAGGTCCTGTCTCTTCTCGAGACTCTCGATGATGAAATCGATGATCTAGAGGAGGCTCTGTTGCCACTGTTGAAGTCTGCCTTGTCCGAAACCTCCTCGAAGCTCCCTTTGCTTGACAAAGCTAAGCTCTACGTTTTGGTCACTTATGCTATCGAGTCTATGTTATTTTGTGAGTAGTCCTCTCCGAAGGCGAGATCTACTTTAACGCGTTCTCTAGCATATCTGCGACTCAATGGGGTCAAAGCACGCGAGCATCCGGTCTTCATTGAACTCACTCGAGTAAAGCAGTACTTCGACAAGATCAAGGCTGCTGAAACTCCGGCAGAGAGGAACAAAACCGTGGACAAGGCAGCTGCGGCCAGATTCATCAAAGCTGGTTTGGTCAGTCAAGATGCTCTTTCTGGTTTCTTCCCGGGAACCCATCGGCGCACTACTAACAGTTTGCAGGCTGGCAACGATAAATATGACCTTGAACGAGCCGAGCAACAAGCAAAGGAGCGAGCAAGAGCGCACATTAAATTTGAACAAACGTCAAAGGATATTGCTTCTAAGCGCAAGGTAGATGAGGTCGAAGGAGTAGATGAAGACTCCGATTCCTCCGAATCCGATTCCAGCTCGGAGTCCTCGGCCGCCGCGCCTGAAGAAGCTCCGCCAGCTTCTCCCATCCCTACAAAGTCGAAGAAGCAGAAGAAGAAGCAAATGACAGATAACTCTGATTCCGCTCAGACCTCTGGCAACTCAACACCGCAAGGTACATCGAAGAAGGCCAGGGCAAAGGCAGCTAAAAAGGCGAAAAGAGAAAAGCTAAAGGTAAAGCGTGAGAGAAAGAAGCAGAAACGAAATAGTGAGAAGTGATACCCCTTGGATCTGTTATGTGCTACATAGTATGGTATTGGGAAAGGCGGGATTGTTATTGTGCATATCCGGAGTTCGGTGCTTACAAGAGGCCTGGGTGGCAGCGTCAACGGCGTATACTTTGGAGACACTCGGTCGTCAAGTCACCAATTCGACGAAATTTCTCAAACTAGTTTCCAGCAGAACTTGAAGGGAAGGGACATGAAAATTCCATTCCTTGATAGGCACTTGAATAACTAGCCTAGAATCAACTGCCGGTTCTGCAAATATCTGTCTCCTTCAAAGTCATCTTCTTTACAGCTTTCTTATCCCTTCTGAAACTTTACATTTTCGTTGCCTCTACTGCCGTCTCCCAGTCCATTGTCCAACACTGTCGAGCTCCAACTGTCTTGTGTCTTTATCAAGTCACACCCCATGTATCACTGCGCCTGCTTGTTATTTTCTCCACTAATATTTGGGTTTGAAAATTCTCTTGCCTACTTTGAGTCTGGTTTTGACTTAAAATTGATGAAATTCGGATCAGGAGAACCTCTGGTATCGAGCAATGCTTCAGAATAACGCCGAACTTGTCTTGAAGTTACTGGAAGAAAGACCTTATAAATGAATAGACACTTTAATCAACATATAATCAATACTTTGAAGTGAACTTTATGAACGAATTGACCCTGCATTACCATAATGTTGCCACTAAGTCCGTAAAATGCCCATACAAGCTGTGTGCTCCTGCTTTTGACCAATCAGAGTCCCACCCCTGTTCCACGCTAATATTGCAGCTAAAGCCGAGGACTTCGACTTTCCGTGTTGATCCATCGTCTTCGCATTCTTCAATTCGTACACCCCAAGGTCTCCAGTGAACCCCCGCATCTACAACAAGCCCAATACACCAGAAAGTAATTCAGTATGCCTCGTCAAGGAAGATCCGGTGGTGGGCGAGCTCCCTCCCGACCAACCGCACCTGCTTCCAGACCTACGCCTCAGCAAACTCGACCAGCAACAACCGCTGCTTACCCACCTGCGCGAACAAACCAAGCTGCACCACCTGCACCACCTGCACCACCTGCACCACCTGCTCAGCAGCAACAAGGCTCTGCCGGTCCAGGTCTCTTTGGGCAGATGGCTTCCACCGCTGCGTATGTTTGCCACCAACCCCTTCCCTCAGCACTCTACTAATATGAGGACACAGCGGTGTAGCAGTTGGCTCCTCGATCGGTCATGCCATCGGTGGATTTTTTGGTGGTGGATCATCTCAGCCTGCTGCAGAGCAACAGCAGGATACTGGTGTGGCGGCGACTGGCAACCAGCAAAATAACTCTTGGGGACCACGAAGCTGTGAGGTTGATGCCAAGCAATTCACCAAGTGTCTAGACGAGAACCAAGGAAACATGCAAATCTGCGGTTGGTATTTGGAGCAGTTGGTAAGTTGCTTAGCTACGGCATGGAATTGTAGGTGCAGCGCTAATGAAGGTGTCTTGAACAGAAGGCTTGCCAGAGCGCCGCCTCACAATACTAGATCTAAAGATACCAAGGCCAGAAAAACTCCATAATACCGGGAACAGGGATAGCATAGAAAAGCAATGGAGGTGCATTGTGACGGCGAGCAAATTGTAATATATATCTGCATTACTGAGCCAATACCGCTCTTTCAAGAAAGAAAAAAAGGTTCAAGAAAGTTCGAATTATTGATGGAGAGCATTCGACCATACAAAACCTATCCTTTACTCTACTCTTCGCAGACTGTTCTCTTCAGATTATCAGCACGTTCTCGCGACCAAAGACCCCCACAGGCTCCGAGGAAGATTTGCGACATACGAAGTTGGCACTATAGTCCCACAAAGGAACGTAATTTCTCCCTCGATTTGGGAGTTACTTTCCAAGGTCCCTTCCCGACTTGTCTTCCGCCCATTCTTCAATTCTCACATATTTGTGTCTTTCGGTTCTTCAACTTCCAAGCGCTTGGCCGAGAATAATTACTTATTCCATCTTCCTCCCAGCAGCCATATAAAATCTCAACCAACTTCTCACTTGCCCCGCTCCTTGTGAAATCTTTTCAATCTTTCTGCAGAATAATTCCCTGGCTCTCTCCATTACTCCCGGCTTTCCAACTCATCGTGCCATCCTCGAACCCACTTCTCCCTCACCATTGCATTAAACGTAACCCCCTCCCGCTCAACACTCAAATATCTCGCCCTCTCCATAACTTTTGCTCACAAAACATTCTCCATCGTTCAGTCCCGCATTAATGAATTACATCCTTAACTTCTCACTATCAATGCCCTCCCTCCTATACCTTCTCAGAACCCGCAACGGCTCTGCAATTCTCTTAAGCGCCAACCCCTTGAGCATACTATCCTCGGTCGGGACATCAAATATCAGTCTCCCTCCTTTCTTTAGCAACATTACCCATTATTGCCATGATAGTGCCAAAGCGTTCGAGCAACAGAATATATTGCCCCAACATTCTCGTAAGCATCGGTCATAGGCCAGGTTGACCAAAACCGCATCGGGAGGTTTTACAAGCCAATAATTTCTTACCCCCGATGGTTCTTACACCACTTCATAAGCCAATATCCACTCGACATGGGCACCGACAAGAACTTACACTTGTGCAGACAACCGGATCTTGTCCCAGAGACTGGAATTTACCCTGGCATGTCTGAGCAAGAGTTGACGATCGGGCATAATATTTGCTCGGACTTTATAACCACGTAACACTGGAAGATGAAATCGTTAGACTCTTTTCTTACCAGACTGAAGTGAAGTGTCTTTGAGAGACTAGCAATGGCTGAGCGTTACCCACCTCATTAGTTTGAGGATAACGACAAGAATTCACTACTTCATTTATATCTCCTTTCCAGGAAGTCACATATCCCCTGTCGTTTTATCAAAATTAAGGCCATAGCAGGTCCCGGTATATTCAGTTTCGGAAAACAATGGCAGAGACCACCAGTAAGGAGCGGATTAGAGCTTCAAATTCAAGTACGGAACGCTTTCAATAACGAGGAACCAAATTGCCAGTGACTACCAAAGGCGAAGATAAGTTTCACCAGATATTCTAAAGGTTGATGTTGAAGGGGAGAGTCAGTGAAGATTTTCCAACCCCACCAACAACAGCCGAGTCTGGTCCCGCCGATCTCGCCAGCCTTGTGACTTCTCGAATAATTTCTCAATACCGCTTTCTCTCGTCCACCGCCATTATAACCTTTCAGTCAATTGTATCTCCAAATAACACAATGGCTCCCAATTTTCCTACGAAGAAGTGTGGTAAGTGCCTTTTTTCTCCCCAATTGGCGCTCATCAAATCTCACGGATTACCCCACCATCATCTTGTCCACAAATTCTAATAACACCACAGGAGTCCTGGGCTGCACCGGCTCAGTTGGCCAACGCTTTATTCTGCTCCTCGCTCAGCATCCACACTTCACTCTCCATGCTGTTGGTGCCTCTTCTCGCTCCGCGGGCAAGAAATACAAAGATGCCGTAAAATGGAAGCAAGCCTCGCCAATGGGCAAGCACGTCGAGGAGCTGATCGTCAAGGAGTGCAAGGCGAGCGAGTTCGCAGACTGTGATATTGTGTTTAGTGGGCTAGATGCAGATGTGGCCGGGGACATTGGTAATAGCTCAATTGTTCTCCTCCGTAGATTTAGGATGCTAATATTGGGACAGAGATGGAATTTTTAAAAGCCGAATTGGCAGTTTTCTCCAATGCCAAGAACTACAGACGAGACCCTCTCGTTCCTCTTATCGTACCTACAGTCAACCTTCCTCACTTCGACGTTATTCCACATCAGCGGAAACACTATAATCTGAAGAAAGGATTCCTGGTCTGCAATTCGAATTGTGCGGTCATTGGTATCGTTATCCCGTTTGCAGCTATACAAAAGGAATTTGGGGAAGTGGATCAAGTGAGTGTGGTGACCATGCAAGCAGTTTCTGGAGCTGGATATCCCGGTGTGAGCTCGATGGATATCCTGGATAATGTGGTACCATTTATATCTGGGGAGGAAGACAAACTGGAGACCGAGGCGCAGAAGATTCTGGGGAAAGTGAACGCTGAGGTTACGGGATTCTTGAATCAGTCAGATCTGAAGGTTTCGGCAGCTTGTAACAGAGTTGCGGTTCTGGATGGGCATATGGCTTGTGTCTCACTGAGATTCAAGGACAGAAGTGCGCCCAGACCAACGGCGGAGGCTGTGAAGAGAGCATTGAGTGGATATGTCAGTGAGGCGCAGACTTTAGGGTGCCCATCTGCTCCTGAGCCGTCGATTTTAGTTATGGAAGACGCGGATAGACCGCAGCCCAGACTTGACAGAAATACGGGCAATGGATATACAGTCAGCGTTGGGAGGGTTAGAGAGGATGAGAGTGGGATTTTTGATCTGAAGTTTGTTGCATTGAGCCATAACAGTGAGTTCCCCGCTGTCCGAGTAATGCATTTCTGACCTTTTTAGCTGTTATTGGAGCTGCTGGATCTTCAATACTGAACGCAGAAGCGGCGGTGCTCAAGGGTTACATCTAGAGCTCAATTTTGCGTTCATACCCTTACTGACTACCGAGGAGTTCAGGGAAATGAAAAGGAAACTAAACTATAAACATCAATTTATTCGATGTCTATTCATCTTTCTTGGGTGCAATTCTTTTCCATTTCTTCGCATTTAAGCGAGTTCTTTGAGCATCAATTGTTGTCCGTGACTCTTTCTATCAGCCAACCAGACAGATTGTTCGTCCGATTTTTCACAAATAAGGTGAAGAAGCAATTCCGCTGCGTACGAGCGATATGGCTATGCATAAGCTGGCCGGTCTGTGTCCACAAGTTTACCTGTCAATGTATACTTTTATGTGAGTTTTGTTGTCTCAGCAGTAGCCTTTTGACATTGAGATGATTTAGTAGCAGCAGGACACCCTTCGCTGGCCACCACGACCGCAAAATTTGAGTGGATAACCTTTCATCAGTTTGCTATGAAGTGAGAAGCAAAGCCTTTCTTGATGCAGCGGAAAGAACAACATCAGTGTTTCCAAATTAAGTCACAGAAGGACTGTCGGAAAAAACAAAAGATACAGTTTTTGACATTCGCTTAGAAAGGACTGCCCAAAAGGGGCTCGCTAAACCTAGGGCAATATATAGGTAGGTAGGTAGTCTACGTGAGGGTGACAACCTCGCCCTCTTAACGTTTCCGATCCATCAATGCAAGAACTTTGGGCCGTTTTTCGTCCCACTCATCCCAGACAATCGAAAAAATAGCCGTGTGCCTCCCTGGAAGTTCTCCTGTCGTACCATTTCTCTTCTCAAGCGCTTCAACAGGCAATCCAACCCCAGGTGTAGATACACGCTGCCACCTCAGGATTCCCTCTAATTCAAATCCCATTCGTAACGCCGCTTTTCGAGAAGCCTGGTTCTCTGCATGTGTTTGCCATTCCACACGCCGCAGTCCGAGACCGCCGGCGGAGGGAGGATCAAGTGTCCAGAGGAGCAGCAGCCCAATCGTATTTGTGGAAATGTGCGTACGTTGAAAGGCTGGGAAGATAAGGACGCCCATCTCTGTGACCGCGTTTGCTGGATTTGTAGCAGTCAAAGATATAACGCCAGCATAGTTACTGTTCTCCTCTCCGTGCTCACTGGTTTTGTCGAATATGGCGTATATGCAATCTCCAGGCGACGCACTAATATTGTCGTAGAGCTCTCTTATAAAATCTGCTTCGGTCTCTATGACTGGGAAAGAGATGTATTTGAAGAGCTCTGCGCGCGTTTCTTTGATCACTTTGACGAATTGTGTGACATGCTTCGTGGGGTCGAAGGGCTCGAGGGCAACGAGCCCGTTTTCCAACCGTCGCTGCTCATAGTGGAAAACTGGTTTAGACATGACGAAGCTCAATTGAATATGAGAGAATGAAATTGAAACTTGCTTATTCTTGAAGTAGAAGAGTCTAGTCCCTTGCTTGTCCCCTGAACCCTGCAGTAGCGGCCCCCATTCGACCCCAGGCCCGACCCCAGCTTCAAGAACGCCACATTTTCCTTCTCTCCATTAAGCTCAACCACTACTTTCTTTTATTATGTTACTACTATTGCAATGATTATTATGCTATATCTGCGCTTTAGCGGCAGTCGAAATTAAGGCATGAAAGGCTTCAGCATTGCAAAGCACGCAATTGAGGGAGCCGACAAAGGCCACATTCGGACCTCGCGCGTGAAAGGCCACAGCAGGAGGGAAGTGATTTAAATAACACCGTGTATAGAGCACCTTCTTTCGCCACTGTTCCCTGCAAAGCCAATATCCAGCGACCTCAAAACTATCACCTACAGACTAGTAACTACGAAGGAGGCTTTGCGTATCCCCCGACAAGAAAGACCCACTGATCGGTAAATCCAACTTTGAACGCCCCAAAACCATTTACCATCTAAGCACCTAGTCTTGCGGCATCCCACCATTTATATACTTCCATAGCCTCGACTTATCCTTCATCATTTGCGGCCCCTTTTGGTTCCCATTCGTCATTTCTTCCCTCCCAACCCTATCCCAGGTAAGCAATACACTTTTAAAACTTCGGAGAACAACTGACCTTCTAGCCTGCTTTCCAATCACCAAGTTCATAAATTCATTGCCACTCTCATCTACTTTTCCATCAACCATTCGGAACATCGTGTCTAGATAGTGCATATTTAGAAGATGGCCCGTCCCTTTCCTCGTGAACACTTCTCCGGCAAATGCATTCCCGTCTGCATATGGCTGTGCCGAGGGACTTGTGAACTTGAGTACACCAATGTTAGCGACCAGGTCCTCGCTATTGGCATAGTGCTCGATATGCTTGATGACTCGTTTGCCGCGACCGCCTTTGCTTTGGTCCGGATTATTGGGGGGATGAGCGAGAAGTGGATTATTGAAGTGTCGTGCTGCATTGCCGAAGGTATAGATCTCGAGCTTGGACATAACATCAGTGGACAGGTCGGCTAGGAGCCAGTCCAGAATGGAAGACCCTTCGATGCCTCCTTGAGAGTGAAGGATGAGGACTACTTTCTTGGTGCCTGCTGCAGTGAGAGCGGTCCGGATTTGGGAGCGGCCTTGACGGATGTCTTGCGTCTTGTAGTCGAGGTCACGTTGAATAAGACACTCGAGAAGGTCGAAGAACATTCCTTTCCTGACTTTAGGTCAATTTTTATTCTTTGAATGAGAACGAGTTACTTGCGTGGGGTTGTGGATGCCAACGATTTCTCGCTGGAAGGTCTGAGCGAGTAGATCGAGGTTTGATTGCAGCCAATGTTTCCTAGAATAAGGGTCAGCCTGGGTAATAGTTAAGTTGATGGTGTCCACATACCCTATTGTAATACCATTGATGAAGAACCAGAGTTCATGCTCATCATTCACAGGCATCTGACCATCTGGAAGACCAACATAACATTCTGAGATCGGACCGCCATTTAGAAGCCTCATTACTACCAATGTTACCACCAGCATTGCTAAAACAAATGCGAGGGAGACGAGACCAGGAAGGAACCAAAATAAAATGGTCATGAGCGGTAGTGTAAGTATCAAGGTAAGCTGAATAACGATGAGAATTGTGTGAAGAAACATATCCGTCATGTTCGACAACGTCGGAGAGAGCTCGTCAAGAGGGCCGGAAGAGCATGGTGTAAGCGGGGCTACAACGCAGAGCAAGAGTTTGGCATGACCGAAGATGGACAGGATGTCGAGCCAGACTAGGCGAAGAGGGTTGATGTCCGAGGGGATTGAGATGAAGCTGTTATTTCCAAACGGCTCGTTCGGGTTGAACTCGCCCTTGGTGGTCCTATTAGCCTTGACGCCGTTCATGATGAGGTTCGACTGATATGAGTAAGGCTCCAATATTTCAGATTTACAAACGAAGAGAAGGGTGGATGAGAAATACGAAGGTGATGTGCAGTGTATCTCGACTTAACAGAATCCACCTTTCCAGTAATGACGTTGCAGAGAGCAAGTGAGCATCAAAAATTCATGTGAAACGGAAGGGGCGAGATGTGATATTCAAAAGCCTCAGCCAGCCTCAGAAAGGAACTACCTTGTCAGAAGTCAAAATCTACCAATCAGGTCCGCGAGAGGTGCCTCGGGAGGCGACCCAGGGTAGTGAGGCAGCCAAGCGCCTTGGGCATCGCAATCTGGAATTTTCATGTGATGATTATTGTTTGAACACCAGGTAAGAGGCTGAACATGCACGGTGGAGGCAACGCCCGATAGAGCGGTGAGTGGAAGAATGGTTGCACCAATAAACAAGTTGCTGAAATGCGTTGAGGATGAAAAGGCGCTGCGCCATGGGGCATTGCACCCCAACATTGGCCGCCCAAGCGGTTGTATAACGTGAGATTGATGAAAGCTGAAATACCGATATGCATCAAAATCCCAGTCAAAGATCTGCTCCTCCGTTCAACATCACTCCCTCGCTTCACATCTAATTGAACGCCTTTCCTTCATCCTAAGCCGTCTAAGGCAGAGCAAATCCCGCCTTGACGAAAATTCCCATGCACAGGACAGCGCCCATAAACCAGGTAGTTGATCGGAGATAGCTGAGTCGGTGAGAGCCGATGGACACGTAGAAGATAGTGTAGAGAATGCGTATTAAGAGAAAGAGCACAACGAAGAGGTTGAGGGTGCGAGTCTCTAGTTTTGCGAAGTTTCCTGCCAGAATTGCGCCAACAAATAAGGGCAAGTTCTCCATCCCGTTCTTGTGGGCTGCTTCTCCTCGTTCGTAGCGAGCGTAAATCTCCTTAGGAGTAGACTTCCGTAAAGTCTCATCCCAAGTAGATGACCTGGGAGAGGCGTTGTTCCAGCGGCCGTTGTTGGCGGATCGTGCGATGAGTACGGCATAAGTATGTGGCAGCATGGTCAATAGCCAGTAAACGGGAACAGCGAAGAAGGAGAGGTTGGTAGGCATATTTGCGGCGCTGGATGCAGTTGGAAACTGGAGCTGTTGGGGTGATGAGATTGAGGTGACCGATGAGGATCTCTGAGGTGCTTCGTGGTGGTTTCCTTGAGCTAGAAGAAGAAAAAGTTGGGTAGAGGTCGAGATGAAAAGAAGGGGAATGAAGCCGAGGTCTAGCACGCTTAGCCCTACCGAACAGCGAAGGACAGCCTGAACGGAGGCTCAGTTCGGCCATGCCCGACGCTAACTCTGTGCCTTAAACCAACTTCAACTCTATCTAAAGTACGCTTCGTCCCCATCGATCTTTTGCCTGGTTTATATATTTTCATTTTAGTGCGAAAATATTCTATTTCAAATGAGAGACCAAGCAAAAGGTAATATCCGAAAGCTCTTGAAGTAGGTACATATGAAGGTCTGTGTCACGTGACGTGCTTCTTTCGACATGTGTCTCTGGTTTTGATGCAGAAGATGTTAACGTGCGATTACGGAAACCTTTCCTTCATCAGACGACATTATGGAATCTGCCGAAAAACGATAGTCAATATTTGGTCTTAATTGAGCTTCCTTCAAAGATTTCCGAGTAGGCAATTATCGTTCGAAATGATCCGAAACTTCGTGCCAAGTGAGGCTGAACTCATCCTTTGAAACTCGATGCACTTTAGACTTTGCATGAGCATCCGCTGCAGGTAATGGTTATCAAGATGTTGTTCAAATATTGCTGGTACTGGGAAGACTGGAATTGATAGCGAGCGCGAATGGAGGACACACCATTCCCGGGTGCGTCTCGTCATCCTGAAATTGTTAAGCGATTGAAAAAGGTAAGCAAGTTGGATGGGTATCTGGCACTGTGAAATTTCAAATGATCATGCAGTTCATTACTCAGAGATTGCAACTCAAGACCTCCAAATTTTTGATCCTCGAGCCTCAATACTAGTCTCTCTTCCAAGGGACTAGCTTCATCTCCTCCAGCGGGGCTTGAAAGATGCTCACCTCGTTACAGCACACTTCAAGTCTACTATTCAGCAGACCATAAT
>Ga0302325_10016476_pt1 | contig 15650 bp, 11 predicted proteins | sample Palsa_T0_2_FD_201948 | JGI IMG/M metagenome (GOLD analysis project Ga0302325, IMG submission 201948) | Peat permafrost microbial communities from Stordalen Mire near Abisko, Sweden - Palsa_T0_2 | ecosystem: Environmental > Terrestrial > Soil > Palsa > Peat permafrost | place: Sweden: Abisko...
CGGGGCGCGGCGGGGGGCAGGAACACCAGTGCCCGGGCCAGCGGCTGGCGCACCTTGACACCGGCCTCGCTCCGGGCGGCCCGGCCGAGCGACGACAACCGCCTGGCCTGGGCCATCTCGGCCTCGAGCTCCGGGTCGACCAGGGCCGGGTCGGTGTTCGGCCAGTCGGCCAGGTGCACCGAGTCCTCGGGGCCGGCCCCGGTCAGCTCGCGCCAGAGCCGATCTGCGGTGAACGGACAGAACGGTGCCAGCAGTAGCGACAGGGTGGTGAGCGTCTCATGCAGGGTGGCCTGCGCGGACAGCGAGTCGCTCTCCGGCGCGTCGGGGTCGGTGTGCCAGAAGCGTCGCCGGCTCCGCCGCACGTACCAGTTGGAGATCTCGTCCACCAGGCGGCCGAACGCGGTGGCGGCCCGATAGGGGTCATAGGCGTCGAGGGCCTCGGTCACCTCGGCGCTCGAGGACGCCAGCCGCGAGAGCAGCCACCGGTCGAGGTCGGGGCGCGCCGAGCGCGCCGGGATCCCCGGGTCGGTCGGGTCGAAGCCGTTGGCAGCGGCGTAGATGGTGAAGAAGCTGAAGGTGTTCCAGAGCGTGAGCAGCGTCTCGCGCATCGCCACATCGATCACGCCCAGGCCGGCCTGGGTCGGGGTCCACGGCGACCCCTGGCTGAACATCCACCAGCGCAGCGGGTCGGCGCCGCGCGAGTCGAGCACCTCCCAGGGGTCGAGGACGTTGCCGAGCGACTTGGAGGCCTTCCGGCCCCGCGCGTCGACAATGTGGCCCAGGCACACCACGTGGCGGTAGGGGGACGAACCGAACACCAGCGTGTTCACGGCCAGCAGGGTGTAGAACCAGCCGCGGGTCTGGTCGATGGCCTCGGAGATGAAATCGGCCGGGAACCGGAGACGCTCGGCGGATCCGGGCGAGTGCGGATAGCCCACCTGGGCCGCCGGCATCGAGCCGGAGTCGAACCAGGCGTCGATCACCGGCTCGACCCGTCGGGCCGTCCCGACCACGGTCGCACCGTCGTGCGTGCACTGCGGACATGGGAACACCACCTCGTCGATGACCGGCCGGTGCGGGTCGAGCCCCGACAGGTCCCGCCCGGTGAGCTCGGAGAGCTCGGCCAGCGAGCCGATGCACGTCAGGTGACCCGAGTCGCAACGCCAGATCGGCAGCGGGGTGCCCCAGAAGCGGTCCCGCGACAGGGCCCAGTCCACGTTGTTGGCCAACCACTCACCAAAACGGCCGTCGCGGATGTAGGAGGGATGCCAGTCGATGGTCTGGTTGGCCGCCAGCAACTCCGCCTTGCGCGTCGAGGTGGCCACGTACCAGCTCGGCTTGCCCCAATAGATGAGCGGTGTCCCACACCGCCAGCAGTGCGGGTAGGGGTGGACGTAGGGCAGCCGGCGCTCGAGCAACCCCTCGGCCTCCAGTGCGTCGTTGATGTCGTGGTTGGCCTGGCGCACCTCGCGACCCGACAGCCATCCGGCGGCCGCGGTGAACAGGCCGTCCGGACCGACCGGGTTGATCGTGGGCAGCCCGTTGTCCTTGCCGATCTGGCGGTCGATCTCACCGAAGGCCGGCGCCAGGTGGACCAGCCCGGTGCCGTCTTCGGTCGTCACGAAGTCGGCTCCCACCACCCGCCACCCATTGGCGCCCGGGTCGGCGTCGACCAGGTTGAACGAGCGCCGATAGTGCAGCCCGATCAGGTCGCGCCCCGGGACGCGGCCGGTGACCACCGCCCCGGGGCCCATCACCGACTCGACCAGCGGCTCGGCGATCAGCATCCCGTCGACCACCGCGTAGGTGAGGTCGGGGTGCACCGCCACCCCGGTGTTGGAGATGAGGGTCCATGGCGTGGTCGTCCACACCAGCAACGAGGTGGCGCCGGCAACCTCGGCCGGGTCGGCGTCGACCAGCGGGAAGCGCACGAACGCCGACTCGTCCTCCTCGTCCTGGTACACGTCGGGTTGGCCGAGCTCGTGGCTGGACAGTCCGGTCCCGCATCGAGGGCAGTACGGCACCACCTTGATGTCCTCGTAGAGCAGCCCCTGGTCGAACATCTGACGCAGGTGCCACCACACCGACTCGATGTACTCGGGGCTGAGCGTCCAGTACGCATCGTCGAAGTCGAGCCAGTACCCGATGCGCACCGTCATCTCGCGCCAGTCGTCGACATAGGACAGGACCGACTCCCGGCAGAGCCGGACGAACTCGGCGATGGCGACCTCCTCTTGGATCTGGCGTTTGCCGCCGATGCCGAGCCGCTTCTCGACCTCGACCTCGACCGGCAGTCCGTGGGTGTCCCACCCGGCCCGGCGGGGCACGTAGTGGCCCCGCATCGTGCGGAACCGGCAGAACAGGTCCTTGTAGGCCCGCGCCCAGACGTGGTGCAGGCCCGGCTTGCCGTTGGCGGTCGGCGGGCCCTCGTAGAAGATCCACGGCGGGCACCCTTCCCGCTGAGTTACCGAACGAGCGAACACATCGTGGGCGGCCCAGCGGCCGAGCTCGTCGTTCTCGAGGGCGACGAAGTCGACGTCGGGGGGGATGGGTCGGAACACGGCGGGGTCTGGGTCTTTCGTGGGTTCAGCGGTCCGGGCCGACCGGCCAATCGGATCGCCGCAGCCTACGGCCTGGACAACGGCCCCCGTCCCACCGGGCGGCGCCGTTCGCCATCGCCCCACGACCGGGTCGACGGTCGGTGGACGACAATCCTCGGTCTCTACCCGCCGGGCGGCGGAGCGGTCGGGCTTGGCCGGGGGACCATCGGGGCCTCGCGGGCCGCGACCATGCGGTCGTAAAGATCGTCGTCGACCTCGCTCAGCGAGTCGAGCACCGCGTCGGCGATGGCGAACGGGGGTTGGGTCCGCTCCAGCGGTTCGGGCACGGCCACGCACACCATGCGGGCGGCCTTGGCCGCCAGCACCCCCGCTCCCGCGTCCTCCCAGGCCAGGCAGCGGGTCGGGTCGGCCCCGAGCTTGGCCGCGGCCCCGAGGTAGACGCCCGGGTGCGGCTTGCCATAGGGCTCGTCCTCGGCCGAATGGACCGCTGCGAACTCACCGGCCAGCCCGAAGTGCCCGAGGACCAACTCGATCAGCCGGTACTGCGACGACGACGCGATGGCGAGATCGAGGCCGTGACGGCGGCACAACCCGATGGCGTCGTGCACGCCCGGTTGCAGCACCCCCCGCTCCACCACCAGCTCGCACACCCGGTCCACCACCTGGACCGCCACCTCGTCGGTGGTCGGACCGCTCCAGGGAAAGCGCTCGTGCCAGTAGGCAGTGACCTCGTTGACGAACATCCCCTTGGTCTGGCGACACGCGTGGGGGTCGATGGGGACGCCCAGCCGCCCGAGGATCTCGACCTCGGCGACCTGCCACAGCGGCTCGGAGTCGATGAGGAGCCCGTCCATGTCGAAGATGGACGCGACGAACCCGGCGTCGTTCACCGGGTCAAACCCGGCCCGGCGTGCTGTGCGGGGAGGGGCTCAGGAAGAGAGGCTCAGCCGGGCAGGTTGGCGGTGATGGCGTCCACGACCACCTGGTCTTCCGGTGCGGTGCGGGGCCGGAAGCGGGCCACCACCTCGCCCTCCGGTGACACCAGGAACTTCTCGAAGTTCCAGGTGATGTCGCCAGCGTCGCCCTCGGCATCGGGGGCCTTGGTCAGCTCGTCGTAGAGGGGGTGGCGGTGCTCGCCGTTGACGTCGATCTTCTCGAAGAGCGGGAACGAGACACCGTAGGTGGTCGAGCAGAAGTCGGCGATCTCCTCGGGGCTTCCCGGCTCTTGCCCGGCAAACTGGTTGCACGGGAAGCCGAGCACGCTGAAGCCCTTGTCCTCGTAGGTCTTCTGGAGCTTCTCCAGGCCTTCGTACTGTGGGGTCAGCCCGCACTTGGAGGCCACGTTCACCAGGAGCAACGTCTTGCCCTGGTACGGGGCCAGCGAGGACGGCGTGCCGTCGAGGGTCGAAATTGGGATGTCGTAAATGGCCATGGTGGGCAGGCTAATGGCTCCCCTCGGGCGGTGAGCGGTCGGGTTACGTCCGAGGAGGGTTCGTCGAGACGATCGGCGGAAGTCCTCACCACGGCCAAAGTACAGTCGTCATTCGTGTCGTCACGGCTCGAAAACTCCTGGCTGGTCCGGGCAAGCCACCAAACGACCGAGGGCAACCGCTGTGTCGACATCTTCGAACGCCCGAACGGTACTTTTGGGTTCGAAGAGTTCCGAAGGGACCCTGAGGATATGGGCGCTTGGACCCCCACCAGCTTTTTCTCGGGCCACGAGTACCCATCAGAGCCCGATGCTGTCGAGGCGGCTCGCCGGGTTGTTCCCTGGCTGGGCCAACTCCTAGATCGCGGATCAGGCGGCAAGAGCGCTGGCCCCTCGGAGGGCCGGCACGAGCTCGGCCGGGGCGACCCGTACGTCCCCGACGAGCTCGCCTACGCGGGACCCGAACACCTCGACGAGTCCTACATCGCCGGTTACGACACCAAGCAGAAGTACGACCCCTCGGCGGACGTCGCAGCCCTCCGCGAGCGCGGACTCGGTGCGCGCTCGACGCTCATCGACATGGGCTGTGGGACCGGCACCTTCCCCCTCGCGGTAGCGCCGCACTGCCGTTCGGTCATCGCGGTCGACGTCTCCCAACCGATGCTCGACCACCTAGCTGCCGGGGCACGCAAGCTCGGGGTCGACAACATCGAGCTCGTCCGAGCCGGATTCCTCACCTACGAGCACCACGGGGACCCGGTCGATTTCGTGTTCACCCGGAACGCCCTGCACCAGCTCCCAGACTTCTGGAAGGCCTTCGCGCTCACCCAGGTCGCATCCACGATGTCGACCGGAGCCCTCCTGTGGCTGCGCGACCTCATCTACGCGTTCGAGCCCGCCGAGGTCGGGTCCGTCATGACCGGGTGGTTCGGCGCAGCCGCCGACGACCCGGCCGAGGGGTACACGTCAGCGGATCTCGCGACCCACGTCCGGACGGAGTTCAGCACCTTCACCTGGCTCCTCGAGCCCCTATTGGCCCACGCCGGCTTCCGGGTCCTCGACACCGATATCGACCGCCGCCGGACCTACGCCCGCTACGCCTGCATGAAGGTCTGAGCCGGCCGGCGCCTGCTCGTTGGGGCGGTTGCATCCGACGATCGCTCACTCGTTGGGCGTGGCCTCCGAGAATTGGTCGACCAGGATGGACTCCCCCCGGAAGAGCGGGGACCGCCTCACCTGTTCTTCGATCGATGACGCCGTCAGCGTGTAGCCGATGAACAGCAGGAGCGCGAACCCCTCGATGCCGACGTCCGGCCAGACGGTGGAGGCTTGGAAGTCCCAGTCGTAGGTGCCGTGCAGGACCGCGGCAATGGCGATGCCGGCGACGATCAGCTGGACGCGTCGACGCGGGTAGTTGATCCCCATGCCGATGAAGAATGCGGCGATCCCCGCCCAGACCGCGTGGAGGAAACCGTCCACGAACACCCGGAACGCGAACTCGAGGATCCCGACGATGGTGAGCCCCGGGTTGTGGTTGATCTGGATCACCGAGACCGAGGTGTAGATCGACGCCTCGCGCACACCGAATGCGAGGCCCGAAATCGTCCCGAGGAACATCCACATGCGGACGTCCCAACGGGCCTTGCCCATCCGCCGAAGCACCAGGGCGATGATCAGGATCGGCAACGCCTTGGTGAACTCCTCATTGAAACCGACCGCGAGGAACTGGGGGAAGTTGTTCGTTGAGAGGTGATCGTTGATCGGGATTGTCACCAGTTGCACCCACACCAGGACGGTGCCGACGATGAGAACGGCCGCGACGAGCTCTCGCCGTCCCAGGTGGCCGGGCCGGATCAAGAGGTAGAACGCGATCGCCCACAGCGGGGCCACGTAGAGCGCGTAGGCCCAGCCCGGCGTCGTCGGGTTGGTGGTGTTCGAGTACAGCTGCACAAAGATGATCGGGAGGAGGGCGTACGGGATGACGAGGAGGCGCCAGCCGGCCCGCCAGCCCCGGTTGGTCAGCCAACTCCTCACCGGAACGAGAATGTGGATGGCCGAGAGCAGCTCGAGCGGCACCGCCTCGTGATGGGCCGGGGTGGCCGCGCCGGTCAACACCGGGGCCACCGCCGGCATCATCGGGGTCGGCCGGACGACGGCCGGAGAGGCGGGGGCGCCGGCCGGTTCGATACGCACGATCGGGCCCGCCGGCGAACCAAGGTGGAGATCGACCGCCCCGGTAAGGGTCAGCCTGTCGACCTCGCGACCGTCAAGGAACGTCCGGCCCCGGCCCGCTTCCACGAGGACCCAGCCGTCGGTTCCGTAGCGGAGGCGCGCGTGCTCCCGTGACACGGTCGGATCGGCCACGACGACATCGTTCTCCGCGGCCCGCCCGATGGTCACATCGGAGCCCGATGAGAACTCGTAGGTCCTCGATTCGTAGACGACCCGGATGTCGCTCATGTCCTCCCCCACGCTGGGCTCGAACCCGGCTCCGCGGGGCGAGGCCCGAATCGTGGCATCCGCTGTGCTCATTCGCCACCGCCGGGGACGCTCCGCCCAATCCGCCGGGTTCGCCGGCCGAGGGGCACGCGAGGATCGGCGGGTATAGTTCGGCCCCAATCTGCGGTGCATCCGCCGCCGATTGCGGTGCACGGAGGAGGGTCGTGCCGGATCCAGTCTGGGACCAGTCCGGGAAGGCCCGCGAGGCGCTTCGGACCATCGTCACGGACTACGGGACCCGGGCCCTGTCGAGCCCTTCAATCCTTGACAACGTCCTGCGAGACCTGCTCCCGGACTCCCCACGACAGGTCAGCCTGATCGTGGCCGCCGGGGGGTCGCCCGTGGCCACGTCCCTGCAGGAGCACGTCGCTCAGGGGATCGACGCCGACACGGCGGTCCGACTGGCCTCGGCCCAGATGGCCGAGCAGACGCCCCTTGACGCTGACGGGTGTCGCTGGGTGACCACCGAATTCGCTCTGGCCCTGGGCCTGCACCCCACCGAAGGAGGGCCCGGAACTTCTGGCTGGGCCGCCCCGGCGCCCGCCGTGGCCCCGACCCCGCCACCTGCGGCTCCGGTGCTGCCCGAGATGCCTCCTCCGGCGGCGATCCCACCGAGGCCCGACCAGGCCGAGACCGTGCTCCCCCCCGTCGTGGCACCGGCGCCGGATGCAGGCCCCGACGGGCGCGCCAAGCCGAAAAGGCGAAGGTTGGTCCTCGTGTCGGTCGCGCTGATCCTCGTGATCGGCCTCGCGGTTGGGTTGGTGCTTGCGTTCAGCGGATCGTCGACCCCACCGATCTCGCTGCGCAAGCTCATGCCGAACGACGCGACCGCCTGTGAGACGCATCCGGGCACACCGGGCAAGCTGACCGGCCTGATCGCCCAGTATGGGTGCAACGAGGCGGCCATCAACGGGTTCTCGTTCGGCTACCAGTTCGACAATCACGCCGACTATGTGACCAGCGTGGCCGAGTTCAACAAGGACGAGTCCTTCGATCTGGCCACGGCCTCCCACGAGTGCCCGATCGCGCTCGGTCCCGACGAGGGCACCGTCGGATGGCACAGCCCCACCTATCCCAGCGTCGCCGGCCAACGCCTCGAGTGCTTCACGGTGTCCCAGAACCACGGCGCCGCTAATGCGGACCAGCCCAGCTATATCTGGACCGCACCCACTCTGAATGTGATCTTCCAGGTCGTCGGAGGCCCGACTACGTCGATGAAGTCCCTCGACACTTGGTGGTCGGCCCACGCCGGGCCCTAGGTGAAATGAACCGGCTCCGGTGAGCTCCGAGGATCCCCCGCTCATGCCCGGGGGCGGCGTCGCACGCCGCCCCCTCCACTTCATCATCGTGGCCGACTGCTCGGGTTCGATGGCCGGGGAGCGGATGCAGGCGCTGAACTATGCGATCGCCGACATGGTGGCCCAGCTGGCCGAATGGGAGCGCGACCAATTGGTGGCTCAGGTGCTCGTGCGGGTCCTGTCGTTCGCGACGGTGCCGGCGTGGCACGTCCGCGATCCGACCCCGGTGACCGAACTGCGGTGGCAGGCCCTCCACGCGATCGAGGGCGGGTACACCAACATGGCCCCGGCACTTCGGGAGGTGGCCGCTGCGATCGGTCCGTCGACGCTCGAGAGTCGGGCCCTGCGTCCTGCGATCCTGCTCATCACCGACGGCCGACCGACCGACCTCGGAAACGAGTTTGCCTCCGCTCTCTCCGCCCTCACGTCCTTCCCGGCCGGCCAAGCCTCACTGCGGCTCGCGGTCGCCATCGGCCGTGACGCCAAATCGGAGTTCCTCGAGCAGTTCATCGGTGACCCCGACGTGCCCGTGATCGTCGCAGGCAATACCGAGGAGATCGCCGAACGGTTGGTCGCCGCATCGATCGCGGTCTCCCGTCTGTCGGAGGCCGGGGCCGATCGGGACGCCCTGATGAGTCAGCTTCTCGGGTCAGGCTCGGGCGGGCCGAAGGATTCTGAGGACCACTCAATCATCTGACCGATGCGCGCCCCGACCGACGGGTCTCCGACGGATTCGACACCATGGCAGTTCCTCGCGTCGTCCACCCGTGGCGCGGCCCATCGCGCCGCGGCGCTGGCCAACGAGGATGCGCACGCCTGGCGGGTGTTCGATGCGGCCGAGGGCCCCGTCGCGGTAGCAGCCGTGGCCGACGGGCATGGGCACCGTCGGCACTTCAGGGCGGAGCGGGGCGCCCGACTGGCGGTCGAGCACGCATGCCGGTTTGCCGAGGCACACGGGCAGCACATCGACCGCATCGGCGGGGAGAGCGAGCTCGAGGAGTTCGGACGGGAGATCGTCGTGCCGACGGTGCTCGAAGACTGGCGACGGGCGGTCGCAGCCGACCTTGACCGGGATGCCTTCACCCCCGAAGAGGAGGCCGTCCGCGCATCGGCCGGCGATGATCCGGTCATCGCTTACGGCGCGACATTGCTGATGGCACTTCTCGGTGACCGGTTCGTGCTGGTCAGCCAGATCGGCGACGGCGACGTGGTCGCGCTCGGGGTCGACGGCGCCGTCGACGTGCCGGTGCCGGTCGATCCGACGCTCGACGGCCACCACACCACGAGTCTCTGTCAACCCTCGGCGGCCGCTTCCTTTCGGCTGGCGGTGATCGACCAGGCGGCCCACCGACTCACCGCGCTCCTCATGGCCACCGACGGTTTCGGCAACGCCCAGGCGTCGGAGCCGTGGCCGCCTGCGGTGGGTGCCGACATCGCCTCCATGCTCGGCCGCCGGGGCACCCGGTGGGTGGGCGAACAGCTGCCCCTCTGGACCGCCCGCTGCGCCTCGACCGAGGGCAGCGGCGACGACACCACCGTCATCCTGGCGGTCCGACGTCCATGAAGCCCCTCCCGGCGCCCGGCGACACCCTCTTCCTCTCGCGTGGCGGATCGGCACTCACGGTGGGCCGCCGGCTACAGGAAGGCGGCCAGGGGGTCGTCCATGAGGCATCGGTTGGCGACGGCGTCTTTGCCCTCAAGTGGCTCCGGCCGTCGCCCCGCAGCGAAGCGCTCCGCCAAACGATCGGCTCGCTGGTCGAGCGGCCCCGCCCCCATCCCGCTTTCGTCTGGCCGATCGACATCGTGGTCAGCCCCGAGCTCGAGGGGTTCGGCTACGTGATGCGGCTTCTCGAGCCTCGGTTCGTGTCGTTCGCACGGATGTTGACCGACCAGCCCAGCTTCCGCAGCATCATCACCGTCGCCCGTCGGCTGGTCGAGGCTTTCTCGGCGCTGCACGGCTCGGGTCTGTGCTATCGAGACATCAGCTTCAGCAACCTCTACGTCGATCCGATTCGGGCCGAGGTCGCGATCATCGACAACGACAACGTCGGACTCGACGGCGGCGAGATCTTCGTCAAGGGCACCAACCAGTTCATGGCGCCCGAGATCGTGCGCGACGAAGCCCTCCCGTCGACCACCACCGACCTGTATTCGCTCGCCGTCTTCTTGTTCATCCTCTTCATGCGGGGACATCCGCTGGAGGGCCTGCGGGCCCTGTCCGGCTACTCGTGGTCCGAGACCGACCGCGTGTCGGAGCACGAGCTCCTGCTGCGCAACTACGGGTTCGACCCACTGTTCGTGTTCGACCCACGCAACGAGTCGAACCGTCCCCCACCCGACAGCCCGGTCTCGGTCTACTGGCCGATCTACCCGGGCTTCTTCCGGGAGCTGTTCACCCGCTCGTTCACCGATGGGCTGGTGGATGCGTCACTGTCGGGACGGATCACCGCCAGCGCGTGGCGACGTGGGTTGTCGCGCCTCGCCGACCTCCAGGCCGTCTGCACGTGCAACGCGGCGATCTTCTTCGACCCCGAACAGCCTGATCGGCCGTGCTGGAACTGTGGCTCGGTCCCGCCACCCCAGCCGGTCCTGCGCCTGCCCGGCCGAACCGTGGTCCTCGCCGCCGGGACGGTCATCACCTCGGAGCATCTCCAGCGCGACCGAGCCCTCGACGAGCCCGTCGCGGTAGTCGAACCCCACCCCGACCGCCCCGGATCGGTGGTGCTTCGCAACGTGAGCCAGCTCACCTGGTCGGTCGAACCCGAGGCCGAGGAGGCCAAGACGGTTGCACCGTCCCAGCGGCTCGGTGTCAGGCCGATGCGCATCGGTTTCGGACCGACCCAGGCGGAGATCGGATTCTCAGGGGACTCGCCGACCAGCCGGTGATGTCGAGGTATGCCCGCGGGGCCGGCCCTCCGTCCCGGTCGGCTTGAGCGCCCGGACGGTCAGGTAGGAGGCTGGGCCGATGCGTCGGGTCTCGATTGTTGGGGTCTCGGGGTCGGGCAAGACGACGATCGGCCGTCGCATTGCCGCATCGCTGGGCGTCCCGTTCGTCGAGCTCGACGGGATCTTCCATCAACCCGCCTGGAAGGACCTCCCCCTCGACGACTTCCGGGCCCGGGTGAGCGAAGCGGTGTCGGGGGACGGATGGGTTGTCGACGGCAACTACTCGGGGGTACGAGACCTGGTCTGGCAGCGGGCCGACACCGTCGTGTGGCTCGACCTCCCTCGTCGCGTCGTCATGCGTCGCGTCACCATGCGTACGGTTCGGCGGGTGGTAACCCGCCAAGAGCTCTGGAACGGCAACCGTGAGCCACTTTCCAACCTTTACCGGTGGGACCCAGAGAGGAACATCATCCGCTGGGCCTGGGTCAAGCACGCGGCCTCTCACGACCGCTACGCGGCCGCCATGGAGGATCCGCGCCAGGCTCACCTTCGATTCATCCGGTTGAGGTCGGCCGCCGAGGTCGACGCGTTCGACGCCTCACCGTTTCTCTGATCGCCCTGCGGGCATCGGCCAATGGCGCGCCAGGGTTCGATCAGCCAGTCTCAGAGCTCGAACGAATGACCGAGGAGACGACATGCACGCCGTCGTGATCGACCAAGGAGAGCTTCGCTGGGAGGAACAGCCCGATCCCGAGGTGGGCGACACCGAGATCGGGGTGGCCGTGCGGGCGGCCGGGCTCAACGGCGCCGACATGTTCCAGCGACGGGGGCTCTACCCGTCTCCCCCGGGATCACCGGCCAACATCCCGGGCCTCGAGATGGCCGGCGAGGTGGTCTCGGTGGGCCGGCAGGTGAGGCGTTTCGCACCGGGCGACCGGGTCATGGCGATCATTGGCGGAGGGGGGCAGGCCGAGATCGCAGTGGTCGACGAGTCTCACGCCCTGGCCGTCCCCGAGGCCACCTCGTGGGTCGAGGCCGGCGGGTTCCCCGAGACCTTCTCGACCGCCTACGACGCGCTGTTCACCCAGTGCGGCCTCGGCTCGGGCGAGCGACTGCTGGTGACCGGGGCGGCCGGCGGGGTCGGGACGGCGGCGATCCAGCTGGCCCGCCTGGCCGGGGCCACCGTCGTGGCCTCGGTCCGGGACCCACAGCGCCGGGAAGAGGTGGCCGGGTTGGGCGCCCACCTGGCCATCGACCCGGTCGAGGTGGCCGAGCACGGCCCCTACGACGCCGTGCTCGAGCTGGTCGGGGCGGCCAGCTTCACGGGTGCCCTCGAGGCGCTCGCCGTGGGTGGCCGGGTGGCCGTGATCGGCATGGGGAGCGGCTCGCAGGTACAGCTGGACCTCCGACGGATCATGGCGACCCGCGCCAGGATCATGGGGTCGACGCTGCGGGCCCGTGACCGGAGTGCCAAGGCGGCCGTGGCCGACGGTGTCCGCCGCCATGTGCTCCCCCATCTCGCGGCGGGCGAGATCACGATCCCGGTCTGCGAGACCTTCTCCTTTGCCGAGGCCGGCCGCGCCTACGACCGGTTCGAGGCCGGCGGCAAGCTCGGCAAGATCGTCCTGGTGTCCCCGTGAGCCACCCCGGGACCCGCGTCAACAAGGTCTGTGGGCAGAACAGCTAGTGGAGCCCTGCACCCGGGCCGAGGCCACCCGGCCCCTGGAGCCACGAACGGTCCAGGTCGGACACCGAATGACAGCCCAGCAAGGTGAGCGTCCGGCTCAGTTCCGTCCGAAAGTTGTCGAGCGTGCGGTCCACGCCGGCCTCGCCGGCCGCCGCAAGCGCGTAGAGATAGGGCCGGCCGATGAGCACTGCTCGGGCCCCCAGTGCGACCGCCTTGGCCACGTCGCCACCGCGGCGAACCCCACCGTCCAAGAGGACCTCCAGACGGGTCCCCGCCGCCTCGACGACCTCGGGCAGCACCCGCAGCGTGGCCGGCGCTCCCTCCAGCTGCCGGCCTCCGTGATTCGAGACGACGACCGCGTCGGCCCCGGCATCGGCCGCCAGCACGGCGTCGTCGCCCGACAGCACCCCCTTGACCAGCAAGGGCCCGGTCCAACGCTCGCGTATCCAATGGATGTCGTCCCAGGCGAAGGGCGAGGCCATCATCGCCACCGCGCCCGCCGCCGCCACGCCCCTGGTGGGCGCATCCTCCGGGCTCGGTGCGGTTGGACGAACCGCTCCATCGCTCGGCGAGGGAGCCGAGGGGCCGGGCTCCCGCCGATCGGCCCGCCTGGGCGCGGGCTGCCGCAGGGTGGTGATCGCCCGCCCCAGCATTCGCATGCTCCATCGGGGGCGGACGGCGACCTGGGGCCCGAGGCGGGTCATCGTGTGCAGATCGAACTTGAGCGACGACCCGGCCCACCCGTTCCGTGCGTCCCGCTCGCGTTTGCCGAGCGCCGGCGTATCGACGGTCACGACCAGGCCCTCGAACCCGCTGGAGGCCGCCCGATCGATGAGGGCGGCGGCGACACGCCGGTTCGCTGCGTACAGCTGGAACCATCGCGGCCCGGGCTCCTGCGCCAGTCCCTCGGGCGGGGTTCCGGCCACGGTGCTGAGCACCGAGATGGTGCCGAATCGCTTGGCCGCCCGGGCCGCGCCCAACGCGCCGGCCGGATGCATCAGCTGGACCAGCCCACAGGGAGCGAGCAGCAGGGGCAACGAGACCTCCGTACCGAGCACGGTGGTGGTGAGATCGGGGGCGTCGACCTTGGTCGCCATGCGCGGCCGGAACGCGACCTCGCGAAAGGCCCGCTCGTTCTCGGCCATGGTGACCTCGTCCTCGGCCCCGCCGTCGATGTAGTCGAACACGGCCCGCGGGAGGACTCGCTGGGCGAGACGTCGCGCGTCGGCGACGTTGTTGATCTGGCTGGTCGAGGGCATGTGGTCCGCCAACCCTAGTCAAGCGGCTGTCGCCGTAGACGGGGGCCGACCGGGTCCGAGGAGGTGCCAGGTGTCGACGGTCACCCCGGGGAGCGGCCGTAACCGTCTCCCCGAGGCGCCGCCCGAGGAACCCCCCGATCCCAAAAGCTCGACCGGGAAGACCGCCCCCTCCGCCGGAGCCCCATGACGCTACCCCGCCGAGTCCCGGCCCGACAAGGGACGATGTTCTTGACATCCCATCCCGATCGCGCGACCGGTCGTCACCACGGATCGACGAAGGGGCGCTTCTTGGCCGTGCGCGGGGGCGGTGGTGGTGCCGCGCCGAACACCGCGCTCAGCCGTTGGCGGGTCTCGGCCGGGTCGATCACGTCGTCGATCTCGAAATAGGTGGCCACGTTCAGGGCCTTGCCACTGGCGTAGGAGCGCTCCACCATGGTCTCGAACAGGGCCTCGCGCTCGGCCGGGTCCTCGACCGCGTCGAGCTCGCGCCGGTAGCCCAGCCGGACCGCGCCCTCGAGGCCCATGGGACCCAGCTCGCCGGTCGGCCAGGCGCCGATCCACAGGGGTTCCCGGAAGCTGCCGCCCGCCATGGCCTGGGCGCCCAACCCGTAGCCCTTCCGCAAGATGACGGTGCAGAACGGGATGGTGAGGCTGGCCCCGGTCACGAACAGCCGGCTGGCGTGGCGCACCAGGGCGGCCCGCTCGGCATCCGGGCCCACCATGAACCCCGGCGTGTCGCACAGAAAGACGACCGGCAGGTCGTAGGCGTCGCAGAGCTGCAGGAACCGGGCCGCCTTGTCCGCCGCCGTCGCGTCGATGGCGCCGGCCAGGTGCATCGGGTTGTTGGCCACGATGCCGACCGGCCGTCCTTCGATGCGGGCCAGCGCGGTGACCATGGGGAGGGCGAAGCCGGCCCGTAGCTCGAGCACCGACCCGGTGTCGGCCATGAGCTCGATGACCGAGTGGACGTCGTAGACCCGGCGACGGTCCTCGGGCACGCACTCCCGTAGCCCGGCCTGCTCGGCGCACTCCCAGTCGGTCAGCGGTCCCTGGAAATAGGACAGGTACTGCTTGGCCGCCGCCACCGCGGCGACGTCGTCGTCGACGGCCACGTCGATCACGCCGTTCGGCACCTGGACCGACATCGGCCCGACCGCCTCGGGCGCGAAGACCCCCAGGCCGCCGCCCTCGATCATGGCCGGACCGCCCATGCCGACGGTGGTATCGGCGGTCGCGATGATGACGTCGCAGCAGCCGAGCAGCGCCGCGTTGCCGGCGAAGCACCGGCCGCCGACCACCCCTACCGTCGGGACCAGCCCGCTCAACCGACCCCACAGCGCGAACGCCGCGGTCTCCAACCCGGTGACGGTGGCCCCGTCGGTGTCCCCGGGCCGACCGCCCCCGCCCTCGGCGAACAGCACGACTGGCAGCCGCAGCCGCTCGATCACGTCGAACAGGCGGTCCTTCTTTCGGTGGTTCATGTGGCCCTGGGTGCCGGCAAGCACCGTGTAGTCGTACGAGACGACGGCGCAGCGGGACCGTTCGGGGCCGAAGCGATCCCCGTTGACCCGGGCGATGCCACCGACCAGGCCGTCGCCGGGGGTGCGCTCGATGAGCTCTTCGATCGAGCGACGACGCCGCTGGGCGGCCACCACCAGCCCGCCGTACTCGACCAGGGACCCGGGGTCACACAGGTCGGCCAGGTTCTCTCGGGTGCTGCGGTGACCGGTGCCGTGCCGGCGGGCCATCGCCTCGGGCCGGCTCTCGTCGAGCAGGGCCCGTCGTCGGGTGAGCACCTCGGCCAGCTCGGGCCGGATCCGGTCGGTCGGCGCGAGCGGCGGGGCCACCGTCGCTTCGGCACCATCCCGGGGCTCGATGACCACCAGCCGGTCGCCCTTCTCGACGGTGTCCCCGGTGGTGGGCCCGACCTCTCGCACGGTCCCACCGGCGTCGGCCACGACGACGTGCTCCATCTTCATGGACTCGAGCACGGCCAGGGTCTGACCGGCCACGACGACATCGCCGACGGCG
>Ga0302325_10016478_pt1 | contig 15649 bp, 14 predicted proteins | sample Palsa_T0_2_FD_201948 | JGI IMG/M metagenome (GOLD analysis project Ga0302325, IMG submission 201948) | Peat permafrost microbial communities from Stordalen Mire near Abisko, Sweden - Palsa_T0_2 | ecosystem: Environmental > Terrestrial > Soil > Palsa > Peat permafrost | place: Sweden: Abisko...
ACTCACCAAACTCGGCGAGCGCCAACTCGCGAAATCCGTCGCCGGCCTCCGCGAGGAACGCGCACAGCTCAGATCGGTCCTCAACCAGCCCTGACGCGGCGAGCATTCCCGACGGAATGCTTCGGCAAAGCCGTCGCTATACCACCAACGAGACCACACCGCCCCTACCCGTCGAGGACGGTTACGGTGACGAAGTCAGCGTCTCAGAGGGGATCCACAACCGCACGCGGTGGAGTCGGCGCCGACGTCGCGGTCAGGAGGCCGGCGAGCTCGGCTATGCGTCGCAGAGACCAACCTTCAGCGAACACGGTCGACGGCGCTGTGCGAGCGCGCTTTCGCTGCCGCGCCACGCTGCGATCCCGACGGACGGGGTCGGCACGGTGGATCTCGGAGAGGACGGCGTCGTGTGGCGGGACGGGCAGCTTCTGGCCGATGAGTAGACCCAGAGAAGCTTGCTGGCAGCAGTCGGGTTGCCGACCATCTGAATCATAGATCCAGAAGTTGGTCTTTGCCTGCCTTGCGTACGATGAGGCGACCGCGGGCAGCTACCACGGCGTCATGCTCGAGCCCGAGGAACTGATCGCCGGCGGCGACCGAGTCGGTGACGGAGCTCTGAACGAGCCTGGGGCTTGAGACGTCGACCGTCTTAATGACCTTGATCTGGCTGACAGCCGGCGCAGAATGAGACGACGGAGCCGTATCGGCTAGCGCGGTCGACGGTACGGCGGCGGTGCCGATCACCACAGCGACAGCGAGGATGTGCTTGGCGGTCCTGAACATGTCCGGCTCCTCCTAAGCGGTGGGACATTATGTGTGCCACAGAGTAGGTCCGGATTCCGGCGTTCACATCGGCCGATTTCCCCACGTTGCGAGCCGCCAATACCCATCTTGGCAGCGCAAACCGAGCCGAATACCGTCGCGCGGCGTCGCGAAGAGGAGCTCGCCGAGATGAGCCTAGGCTCGGGTGAGTGCGCTGTGGAGTACTTCGAGGGCGCGCGTGATGTCCTCGGAGCTGTTGAACAGGTGCGGGCATAGGCGCAGGTTGCCTTCGCGAAGTGCAGTGTCGACGCCGGCGGCTGTCAGTTGTTGATGGCGTTGCTTGGCGGTGCCGTCGGTCGGCTTCAGGACGACAAGGGTCGAGCGGCTCGGGCCGGCTGCTGGGCTGATCAGCTGGTAGCGGTCGAGGTCGAGGCCGGCGAGGATCTGGTCGACGAGTCGCTGGTTGTGAGCGGCGATCGCGGCTACGTCCGTGTTGAGGATCAGTTCGACGGCAGCGGTCCAGGGCAGCACGTCGAGGAAGTTCGCGGGGCAGAACGTGTCGAAGGCGCGGACGCCGAGGTCGTCTCGTAGCGTGTAGTCGCGCATCCGGTCCAATCCGCGCCCGGCCTGCGTCGCCAGCCAGTACGCGTGTTGCGGGCGCAGCTGGGCGAGCAGGTTCGGGTGCAGCCAGGTGAAGCCCGTGCCGTACGGGCCGCAGAGCCACTTGTACCCGCAGCAGGCGACCGCGTCGACGGGTGTGTGCCGGACGTCGAGCGCTCGGGCGCCGATTGCCTGAGAGGCGTTAACCGTCGACAGGACGCCGGCGCTCCGGCAGACCTCGCCCAGCGCGTGCAGGTCGGCACTGTGGCCGGTGAAGGAGTCCACCCAAGTCAGCGCCAGCACCCGGGTCCGCGGCGTGATCGCGGCGGTGAGCTCTTCAGCGCCAAGCGCTCCCCCCTGTGGGTGCAGCCAGCGCACATGCACACCCTGGTCGGCCAGGCGAAGCCAGGGCAGGACCGTCGCGGGATAGTCTCCGTCAACGAGCAGCACCTCGTCGCCGGGCTGCCATGTCAGCCCGTTAGCCACCAGATGCAGGCCGTGCGAGGTGCTGTTGCCCAGCACGACCTCGTCCGGGGCGCCGCCGATCAGCTGAGCGAGCAGATCGCGCAGCCGTTCGGGTACTTCGGTGAACGCCTCATCGGGAATCCGGTGCGGGACGGCCTTCATCTGCGCCGCGGTCCCGGCGGCGTCGACAGCAGTTCGTGGCAACGGGCCCTGGTGGGCCGTGTTCAGCCACGTCCGGCCATCGAACGGCCCAAACTGGCCTCGCGCCAAGCCTGAACCACAAGCAGTCCCGCCGACCTGCATGGTGTGCTCCTTCAATGAGAGTCGATGCCCGCGGAGTTGTCCGCCCTATCGCCGAAGGCAATCACATCGACACGCCCCTGTCGCTTCTTGCGCGGGAGGCAACCGGGGGTGCGTACGTGCCTGGCATCGCTTCACGGCCCGAATCAGGAGGTAAAAGAAGAATCCAATCGACTCCTGGTCAGCTCTAGCTCCCGCTCTTCCATTGCGACAGTCGCAATGAGGGATGCGATGCTTGGGTTCTGTATCGAGACGCCGGCCAGGGCGCCGCCGCCCCCATGATGCGTCCGCTGTTCGATCGACCAGCGCACGCTTTCTTGACCGCGATTGCGGCACCGGGCCCGATGTCCGTCGGAGGAAAGCGTTCGAGCGATTTGGGGGTTGTGGCGAGCTCGCGATAGCGTCAGGAAGGACCTGGGCGTGCTCGTGCGATCTCGCGGTAGATGGTCGCGCGGCTGACGGAGAACAGCTCGGCCAGTTCGGCGATCGTATGGCCGCCGGCTTGGACGAGGTTGAGGACGTGAAGGCGTTGGCGTTGGCTGAGTTTGGGCTGTTTGCCTTTGAGCTTGCCGTTGGCGCGGGCGATCGCCATCCCCTCTCGGGTCCGCATCCGCAACAAGTCGACCTCGAATTCGGCGAATGTCGCGAGAATGTTGAAGAACATCTTGCCCATCGGATCGTTCGGGTCATAGACCGTTCCGCCGATTGAGAGTCGAACGCCGGCGACGGCGAGCGAGTCCCCGATCGCTCGCGCGTCGGGCACCGAGCGCGCGAGCCGGTCTAGCTTCGGGACCACCAGCGTGTCGCCGCGGCGGACGGCGGCGAGGGCCTGCTGCAGTCCTGGTCGCCGGCGGTTGCGGCCGGTCATGCCGTGATCGAGGTACACGCGGTCGTCGTTGACGCCGAGTTGGCGCAATGTGTGGCGCTGCGCAGCGAGGTCCTGCTTGTCGGTCGAGCAGCGCGCGTAGCCAACCCGCACGCCGACACCTGGCAGCGGCTCGGGCTGGCGCAGCGCCCCGACGAGGTTCGCCTGGCGAGCGGACGAGGACCTCGGACGACCTAACGTCGGATAGCTCAGCGTCCAGCCGCTCCCTCCCATCGAGCGGCCACCCAGGACAACACGCCGGTCACCGCGCTCGGCCGCGGTCACGGCTACCGCGGCTGGTCCGACCGCGGCGATGAGCAGGCGCAATAGCGAAACCCGAGTCATGACTACACCTCACCAGCACTACGCTTGCCCGGCCATCCCCGTCACGGATATCGCACGCGGCCCGGCTCACCCCAGGCGCGCGCCGGACCCTCCCGTGGGGACCGTTGCGTGTCTCAGAACGCGAACGACTACTGCGACGAGACGATGCGACCACCGGCGGCTCGTTTCGCGCTGTGAGTGGGCGACCGCGCTGATCCAAGCCCGTGGCCGGAGTCGGCCTCGAGGCAGTCATCCCGCAGGAGGCGGGGAGTGTGCCGAAATTTCGCGAATGCAGACTTGAGCGGGAGGCGCATGAAGTGCCTCTCCTCACCAGCGGCACAGTTGCGGACTGCACTACGGATTGACTAATCGCCGCGGCAGTCCGCTGAGCCGCTGGCCAAGCTGCTGGTCCTCCCAAGCGCCGTGAGCCCGCGCACACGCGGACGCTGCCGGAGCCATCCGGCAGCGTTGCCCGATGCTTGGCCTCCTATTCGGTCGAGGCGAGGCGCGGGAAGAATTTCGCCGTGATGGTCCTGAGGAAAGCGATGATCTGTTCCGCCGACGGAGACGATGCCGGGTCGGTCAACTCGGGCGGGACCGTGATCCCCGCCTGCTTGGCGTGGTCCAGCATTCCACCGCCCAGCGCATGACCGAGGGTGCTGAGCGCCTTGCTCATCACCGCGTCGTCCAAGTGGAAGGCGGACACCGGCAGCGGCTTTACGTCCGGCCAGCCGGCGGGATCGCGCGGGGTCTCGCGAGAGAGCAGATGGTCGAACGGCGCGGCGGCGGCGTCGCGAGCGGTGAACGCGTCGCCGAGGCCCCACACCTTGCGCAGCGTGGCGATCATCGACGTATGGCGATACTCGTCGTTGACCACGATCCCCTCATCCACCCACGGGGAGACGATGATCGCCGGCACCCGGTAGCCCGAGCGGTCAAACGTGAAGTCCATCTGACCCGCCGGGACGCTGGGGTCCGGTGGGGGCACGGCCCCGGGGGGGACGTGGTCGTAGGTGCCGCCCGGCTCGTCCCAGCCGATGAAGAACATCGTGTTGTATGCATTGGAGCCCTCCGCAGAGGCGGCCGACCGGGTCGCCGTGTAGATGCGGGCCAGGAATGCCTCGCCGCCCAGGATCGACGACGGCGGGTCGACGGGAAGCTCGACACCGAGCGCTCGGCTGACGGCGGGGTGGTAGTCGCTGTGCCCTAGCAGCAGGTTCGGCTCGATCATGCTGAAGTCCGGCAGGGTGCCGTTGGCCACGTCATGCTCGAACTCCGAGAACGGCACAAAGTTTGTCGCGAGACGATCCTTGAGCCGCGACAGGTGAATCACGGCAACGGCCGAGAACGACATCGGCTCCTGCACATACACCTTCCACGTGCGACCGTGCGCCTCGAGCCGCTCAAACAGCGTCTCGGCGGTGTTGTGCTGGGTGAAGTTCGACGCGGGCTTGTTGATCACGAAGCCCGACGAGGTCGCGGCCGTCCAGAACGACCGGTTCATGAACGTTTGCGAGGGAACCTCGCAGAACCAGTGGTCGAACACCCCGAAGCCCTTCGCCAGCCCGTTGAGCACCGGCACCTGCTCCGGCGTGTAGCCGGTCATGATCTGCGCATACTCCTCATAGGTCGGCTGACGGCCCACCTCGCCGGTGAACGCGCTGATGTAGTCCGTCACGAAACCATCCATGGTCGGCACCGCCCCGGGCTCGGGCGCGTTCCACGGCGCGGTGACCTGCTCGCCGATCTTGAAGCGGTTGTGCTCATCCAGCACGTTGAACAGCTGCGTGTTGGTATGGAAGTACTCCTCGCCGGAGTCCGGGTTCGGGGCGTCCATGTCCGTCGCGACCGTGTATGGGACCGTCTTGCGCTCGGCACCGTGCTCGGCCCACTCCGGGATCGGGTTGCTCAGATCCTTGCCGATGACCCCGTCGAAGGTCTTGCCGTCCTCAGGGCCGTAGAGACGGCCCAGGAGATTGTCGAGCGACCGGTTCTCGAACATTACGAGAACGACATGGTCCATCGCGTGACTTCGATCAACAGCCGTCCGGACCTCCCCGGGTTACGGTGCCGGTATTCGATTGACGTCAAGAGAAAGCGAGACGTCGCGACCCTACCCAGCGCGACTCACGCGCGCATCCCCCAATTGGGATGACCAGCCAAACCCCCCGCGACGCCAAGTCGCGTACGGCAGCGGCGAGGAACGCCGATAGGCCGGTCCGAAGAGCAGCCGGTGCAGGGTCAGGCGTCCACCCGGGACGCTTCGCTGTCGCACGCGGAGTGGACCCGCCGATCACGCCGCGAACGCAACCCTTCCCGACGGCGACGGTGCCGACGGCGTACTAATCCCCTCTCGGTGACCGCCGTTTAGGGACCCTCGGATCAGTCGCCTCTTCGAGCGGCAAGTCCGCCGTCAGACCGACCGCTGGTCCATCGACAAACGCACGCTCTTGGCCGGCCCATCAGGAACGTTGCGCTCGGGTCGAGAACGCGTCGCAGATGGGAACGCTTTGCGAACAACGGCTCGCGAGGCTCCAGGCCCCGAGATTGGCGACGAGCGGGTGCCGGGCCACGGACGGGTCGAGACCCGCGTTGCTGCTCGCGCGGACATGAGCGGTCGGCGGCTTCGTGACTGCCTCTGTCCGACAGCGGTCGCGGTGAGCCGCGGCCACAGCATCCACGTCGTGACTCGTTTGGTCACAGAACAGCAGCGCGGTTGGCGACCCGTCATCGACACGCGATCAACATGTCGAGCTCAAGGCTATGGTCCCGCTCCGCCGGGTCGAACCGGAAGCGGCCGGCGCGTGCAGCGGCCGGTTCGTCGCTCCCCCTGGTCGTCCATCGGGGAAGAGATTGGCGGGCGTGGGCTGGTGCCCGCTCGGACTATGAGAGCGACAGCGGCGGAGTGCTTGCTGGGCGTCACAAGTCAGGCGATCCGCAAGCACCTTCGTGACCGCGGCGTCGGCGCTGGCGTCGCCCCCGAGTTCATGGCAAAGCGCAACTCGGAGCTCGTCGGTATCCGCGGCTGAGGGCCACCCGCGCCGAGCGTCTCGAGATTGGCGACAAGCAGGTCGTTGGTGAAGGCCGGGCCGAGACACCTGCGTTCGTGCTCGCGCGGGTATCCGCCGCTGACAGCGTTCGGCGTGGCTGCCTATGTCCCGGAAGCAGAAGTCTCAATCTGCACCGCCGATGGAGTGCCCCGGTTTCGAGGACACCTGAGGGCTTTCGTCGAAAGACGAGGGCCAGGAGGTGAGATGTCCCTCGGACCAGACCGCCGTATCCGCCGGAGTTTCGTCGGGAGGCGATCACGCTTGTTCTGATCTCGAGCAAGAGTCAGCATCAGATCGCGGAGGATCCTGGGATCTCGGATGTGACGCTGCGCAATTGGGTCAAGCAGGCTGAGCGCCACGAGGGCAAAAGCGCCCGGACGGCCTCTCGACCGATGAGCCTGAGGAGCTCGCGCGGTTGCGTCGTGAGAATTAGACGTTGCGGATGGAGCGCGAGATCCTGAAGAAGGCGGCCGCTTTTCGCCCAGGAAACCGGCAAGCCGTAGGAGAGATCTTCGCGCTGATCGAGGCAGAAGGGCGAGCTTCCCGGTGGCGGTGATGTGCCGGACGCTGGAGGTGAACCGCACCAGCTTTCACGACTGGGAGCGCCGCGCGCCGTCTGACCGGGCGCTCAGTGACGCGTGGCTGACCGAGAAGATCAAGCAGATCCACGCCGCCTCGGACGGGGCACCTACGGCGCTCGCAGGGTTTCACGCCGAGCTGCGCCTGGAACACCAGATCCGCGGCGGGCGAAAGCGCGTCGAGCGGCTGATGCGATCCGCTGGTATCTCCGGAGTAGTGGCACGCAAACGCCGGCGCACAACGGTCAGGCTCCCGGGCGTCAGGGTCGCTCCCAACCTGCTCGAGCGCGACTTCCGCCCCACCGACCCCAACCAGACGTGGTCGGCGAACATCACCTACATCTCGACCTGGGAAGGGTTCCTGTACCTCGCGCAGTCCAAGACCCGTTCTCCCGGCTGATCGTGGGCTCGTCGATGGCTGACGATCTGCGAGCCGAACTCGTCGTCGACGCGCTCGAGATGGCGCTCTACCGCCGACGCCCGGCCCCCGGGTTGATTCACCATTCCGACCAGGGCTGTCAAGGCGAATTCAACTGGTCGTCGCAACACTTGAACGAGGAGGGTTGCGATGGGCAGGCCGAAGGGTTGGGCGTCGGATCAGACGGGGCGGCCGGTGATGCGGTCGCCGGGGCGTCCGCCGGTGGGGCGCCGGGAGCATCGTCAGCGGTTCTGGGCGGCGATTGCTCGGGGCCTGGGCAGCGGACGCGGCGGGGATCGAGGCCGGGTTGAGAACGGTGTTCTCGTCGATCTGGCGGGTGTTCAGGCCCTCGCTGACTGCCTTTGGTGTCCAAAGGATCGGCCCAGTGAACGTCATCCAGCGCAAGCAGCACCGGCTGGCGAGCAGCAAACCGCTCCAACACGAGTTCGCGACGAGCGGCGTTACCACCGACGGACGAAGCCCGATCAGCCGGTGCTGGTGCTCGCGTCGTTATTCCGAGAAGTTCTCGAACCGTTTCACAGGCAGCGCGGTCGAAGCTCTCGACATCGCGAATCGCGACCTGGGAGAGCCCCGCAGCGTTCGTGTGGTGACCTCATCGAGGCGTCACCCCACCTGGACGCTGTGTCTCCTGGATGTCTGAATTTCGCGAACCGCACAATCCATAAGGAGAAGTGATGCGCACTATGAAACGCCTTCTCGGGCGTACGGTGCTGGGTCCCCTCGTTTTGGGCCTGGCAGCTTTGGGAGTCTTCGCGCTCCCGGGATCGGCGCTTGCGTCGACTAGCAGCACGCGGGTGATCGGCCATGTCTATCTGGACGGCAATACCGCCGGGGCCAACACCGTCGCGGCCTACAACCGTGCCCCCGACGGCTCGCTGACCCCCGCGCCAGGCTCGCCGTTCGCCGTTGGCGGCGCGGGACTCGGCAAGGGGCTCGGCTCCCAGGGCTCCATCCAGCTGGCTGACCAGGGGCGGTACCTCCTCGCGGTCGACGCCGGCAGCAACCAGATCTCGGTCCTCCAGACGAACCAGGACGGGTCGCTGACTCGGGTGCCGGGCAGCCCGGTCTCCTCGGGCGGCGTGGAGCCGGTCAGCATCGCGGTGCACGACCACTTGGTCTATGTCGCCAACGACGGTGACGCCACCCACAGCGCCAATTACACCGGGTTCTTCCTGACCGGGTTCGGCCAGCTCGTTCCGCTGCCGCACTCGACCGTGAACGCGCCGGGAGCCGCTAATGATCTGGGCGACGTGCTGTTCAACGGCAACGGCACGAAGCTGGTGGGGACCGAGGTCGCCAGCTCCCTGATCGACAGCTTCCGGGTCGACGGCCTTGGATATCTGCACGCAGCTCCGGGCTCGCCCTACGCGGGTCAGGGCCTCGGTGCCTTCGGCAGCGAGTTCCGGCCCACGAACCCCGACCAGCTGTTCGTGAGCAACCCGCACAACGTCGGCAACGACGTCGGCACGGTGTCGGCGTTCGATGTCGCCGACAACGGCGAACTGTCCTCGATCGGTGCCTCGCCGTTCGCTGACCTGCAGAACGCCCCATGCTGGGTGGCGATCACTCCCGACGGGCAGTTCCTGTTCGCCATCAACACCGGGTCCGGAACGGTCTCCCGGTTCTCGATCGACCGCAGCGGGGATCTGACGCTCCTCGGCAGCACGCTGGTCAACGACCAGGGCGGCGTGGGCGGAACTGATCCGACCATCAGCCCCGATGGCCAGAACCTGTACATCAACGAGACGGCGGCCCACGGTCTCGCCGAGATGACCATCAAGGGCGGCAACCTCACGGAGCTGCCGGGCTCTCCGGTCGCGCTGCCGGCGAGCATCACCGCAGCCGCCGGAGCGGCATCCAACTGACAGCCGAGTAGTTCGACATCACAAAGGGGCGCGAAGCCGGGGCGATCCCGCCCCGGCTTTGTGCTGTCGGCGGTCGCGCGGCTGTGCCGCAACGCGGCTGCGCGCTGTGACCGCCGCGGACGGCGTCGATGCCCCGCCACGGCGCCAGAGGGAGCGTCCAGTAGGTGAGGTCGCGCCAGTCAATCGTCCCCCTGCGCTCATGGCACGGGACATGCCGACACGGGTAAGGGCGACGTTTGGTGGGAGCAGCGCCACGCGGAGGGGTCTCGGAATACCAGCCAAGCCGACAAAGCAGCAGCTACGAGCTCGGCGAAGGCTGCGACGGCGCGTGATCTCCATTTGCGGAGGCTGACGGCAGGGCTGGCACCGCGGCGAGCTCGACCGCGGCTTTGCTCTCGCGGGTCAGGAAAGCACCGAGCTCGCCGATCGTGCTCATCAATGCGCCGGAAGACGACGGTGGAGTTCTTGTTGACTGGGAGCTCGACCCGGGTCTGGGGTTGCGCAGCTGAAGCGCCAGCGGGTGGGCCATCATCGCGTCCGAGGCTTGCGCGAGCTCACGAGCCGCCAGCGCTTCGCCGTGCACGGCGATGGTCTTGGTCCCGTTCTCTCGCTCCGTCTCGGCGCCGGTCGCGCTCGGCCGCAACCCGTCCCTCGTGCTTCATCATCGGTTCGATGGATTCAGCCGACTCCTGCCGGCGCGGTGTGCACCTTCAGCTTTCCGCACCGCCGATCGCGGCGACGAGACCGGCGAAGTCCTCTCCGCACGGTCCGCACGCCTCGAGATGCGCGGCGATGCCTGGGAACCGGCGTTCGGGGTGCTCGCCAGCCACGAACAGCTCGCTGTACACGTGCAGCACCTCCAGTGCAGCCTCGCATCCGACATCGCGAGGATCGGTCGCCAGGAAGCGCTCGAGCTGAACCCAGCCGTCGCTCATCGAGATTCCTCCGCATCGGAGTTCATGTAACCGTTAGCGACGAGTGTCTGGCGCAGCTTACGCCGGGCATCGAAGAGGGCCTTGTAGATCGCGTTGCGGTTGGAATCGAGTTCGACGGCCAGGACATCGACAGGTACGCCGTTGAGGATAATGGCTACAAACAGCCGCCGCTGTCGGGGAGTGAGCGTCTCGTCGATGGCCCGGCGCAAAGCGTCGATCAGCTCCTGCCACTCAGCCCGCTGCTGGGGGTCCAAGCCGAACGATCCCGGTAGTCGATCCCAGTCCTCCTCGTCGATCGATACGTGTGGTGCGTTCCAGAAGTGCCGGCTCAGCTTGTTGGAGACCTCGAGGATCACGAACCTGTAGGCCCAGGTGGTGAAGCGGCTCTCGTTGCGGAACTGGTCGAGCTTCGCGGTGATTGCCACCATCGCGTCGGCGCAGGCGTGGTAAGCCAGATCTTCAAGCTCGGGTCCGCCGATCAGGCTGCGCGAGTTGCGGCGCCGCAGCTCAGCTCGAGCGACGCGCAGGAGCAGAGCGTGGAGCCGTTGGAGGGCGGCGTCCCCTACGGCTCCGCTCGTTCGAAGGCTGCGCACCCACTCGGCCGACTCGGCGTCTGACGCACCGCTAGGACGCCGATGACCAGAGACCAAATGGTCAGGGATCACCACGCCATCGATTCTAGTCCGGCAACTCGGGCGGAAGAATCGCCAGCTCAGTCCCCAGGCTGCTCGCGCAACCGCCGCCGGACCGCCGCGGCGATGTCTGGCGTCTCGACTGCGTGCGGCGGGGGAAGACGGTGCAGTCGGTCGAGCATCCGCTGCAGCGTCACAAGCGCACGGTAGCAATCCGGGCACTTGTCGACGTGGCGCTGGAGGCGGCTTCGGCCGCGGGCAGACAGATCGCCGTCCACGAAGTCGGACAGGTGGGCGGGTGTCCACTGGTGATCGCGGCGGAACCGCGCGCTGGTAATGAGATTGATCATCGTCTCTAAGGTTTGGTTCTCACCTTAGACCTCAGATCGGCCCGCGACGGTTCCGGATGAACCCACTCGGGGTCGAGCCAGGTCCAAACCGACATCGCGACTCCGATGCGCGTCGGTGAACCGCCAGCAAACCCCTGAAATGGTCTCATTGGCAGCGGGCCCAATCGCGGTGGCCGACCATCCTCCCGACCCGAACAGGAGCACCATGTCCAATCAGCTAACGACGATTTCCAGCTACCCCATGCCGATCACGCCGGTCGACCACGTGGAGCCCGTTCCTCGGCGAATCCGGGCCGAGCTCGGCGGCCACGTGGTCCTCGACACGACCCGAGGGCTGTATCTGTGGGAGTGGCCGTTCTACCCGCAGTACCACATCCCGTTCGACGACATCGACCCGTCAGCGGTGCTCGACGAGCAGCGAACCCACCAGGTCAGCCGGGGTAAGGTGGCCACGCTAGGCCTCCGTGTTGGCCCGCTCGTCCGCTCGTCCGCCGGGCGCCGCTACCTCGAGTCGGTCGTGCCTGACCTGGTCGGCACCGTGCGCTTTGACTGGGAGGCCCTCGACGCCTGGTATGAGGAGGACGAGCTGGTGTTCGTGCATCCCCGTAACCCGTACGTGCGCGTCGACGCCCTGCGCTCCTCCCGCCACATCCGAGTCGAGCGCGACGGCATCCTGCTCGCCGAGTCGGCATCGCCGATCCTAGTCTTCGAGACGGGCCTGCCGACCCGCTACTACTTCGACCGGACCGCGGTCAACTTCGACCAGCTCGTGCCCAGCCCCACGGTCACCGCCTGCCCGTACAAGGGCAAGACGAGCGGATACTGGTCGTTGCGGACCGGCGAGGACACGATTGCTGACCTGGCTTGGACCTACGACTTCCCGACGCGGCAGCTGCTGCCGATCGCAGGCCTGGTGGCCTTCTACGACGAACAGGTCGACACGTTCATCAACGGCGTCGAGCAACCCCGGCCCGAGACCCACTTCTTCAAGCCCTAGGGGCTTGGCGGAAGCGAGAACAGCCCCCAGCTCCACTCGGGCGCTAGCTGGTTTCCGCGGCCTGAGCGGTTGCCGGCGCCACCGGGCCGGGGGCAAGTGGTTGGGGCTCGGCGTCAACGAGCCCCCGCGCCCGGTCGCGGCCGGGAAGCACGAACGCGGCCACGAGCAGGCCCACAGCGAAGAAGCCCGCGGCCCAGTAGAAGGCGATGGTGTCGCCGTGAACGGTGGCTGCGGTCCGCAGTCCCGGGGCTGCGGGATGACTGCTCAAATACCCGGTCACAGCGCCGGCGAAGACCGTGCTCAGGACGGCGGTACCGACCGAGCCGCCCACTTGTTGGGACATGTTGACGATCGCCGAAGCGATCCCGGCATGTGCCGGCTTGACTCCGAGCGTCCCGGTACACAGGGCCGAGGAGAAGACGCTGCCGAGCCCGAGGCCGGCCAGGATCAGGCTCGGGAGGACGTCGGCGGAATAGCTCGCCTGGGGCGAGAGTCGCGTCAGCAGCAACATCGCCGCCAGCCCGAGGACGGACGCGCCGAAGACCACCGGCCTGGCCCCGACGCGGGGTATCATGCGGGTCTGGTTGATCTTGGCGGCGAAGATCACCGATGCGGTGAATGGCAGGAAGCTGACGCCGGTCGGGCAGCGGCGTGAAGCGGAGGTCGTTCTGGAGGAAGAAGGTCAAGAACAGGAACAGCGAGAACACGCTGGCTCCGGCGAGCGCCATCGCAGCGTAGGCCCCGCCGCGGGCGCGATCGCGAATGATGTCGAGTGGCAGCAGCGGCTCGACGGTGCGGATCTCGATGCCGACGAAGGCGAGCGGCAGGACGGCGCTAGACGCGATCGAGATGATCGTCAGCCGCGCCGACCAGGAGTGAGTCTCGGCGTTCGCGAAGCCAAACACGAGCGCGAACAGGCCTCCGGTCACCGTGAGCACTCCCGCGACATCGATCTTCGGGCGCTGGGGGTTGCGCATGTCCGGGACCAGGCGGAGGGCCGCGATCGATGCGGGGGCGGCAACCAGGAGGTTCACGTACAAGGACCAGCGCATTCACGTACAAGGACCAGCGCCACGAGAGGGCCTGCGTCAACACGCCTCCGAGCAGTAGGCCCAGCGACGCGCCGCTGCGGCAATCGCGGTGAAGATGCCAAAGGCCTTCTGACGGTCCTGGGGGTACTGGAGGAGCGTCAGGAGCGACAGCGCAGAAGCCGAACACCGAACACCCCCTGGAGCGCACGCGTGCCGATGAGCACGGCGAAGGACTGAGCCAAGCCGGCGATCGCGGAGGCGACGGCGAACCCGGCCAGCCCGGCCACGAACGTCCACTTGCGACCGAACAGGTCGCCCAGCTTGCCCCCGAGTAGCAGCAGGCTGCCGAACGACAGGGCGTAGGCGGTCACCGCCCACTGCCGGTTCTCGGCCGAGAAGTGCAGCGCCTTCTGGGCCGAGAAAAGCGCGATGTTGACGATCGTCACGTCGAGCGCGACCATCAGCTGGGCCACGCCCAGCAGGATCAGGATCAGGACCAGCCAGCGCTTGGCATGCAGCTGGTCGGCCGCTGTCGGTGCTCGCTCCGGTTCAACTGACATTCGTGATGCTCCTTCATCGCCGGCCGCCAACTGCAGGCGGCCCCGGCCGTCGTGAACGAGTTGACCCGCCGGCGTCGCGGTTCGGTTCAGAGCGGCCACGGTTCGAGGCAAGCGGCGCCTGACATCCCATCCCAGAGCGAGGGACTAGGGATCGCTCCAGCCCCAAGGTAAGACGGGCGGGCGACCCGGCGCTGATAGCCATCGTGTCTCTCGCCGCCGGATCCCCCGCGACGCTGAGGCGCGTCCTCAACTTCGACTAAGGAGCTTGCCCATGATCCAGACGGTTGCCGAGCAGCTGCCGCGGTTGCGCGCGAGCATCGACGAAAGCGTCCCGGCTGAGGTCGCAGAGATCTTCCTTCGGGAGCAGCGGACCCTGGCGTCGGTGACACCAGAGGGCGTCATCGAGCCGGGAGCCCGGCTGCCCGATGCCGCGCTGCTCGACCCACACGGTCACACCACCTCGCTGAGCGAGGCGTTGGCCGGCCGACAAGGGGTGCTGGTCTTCTATCGCGGGGCTTGGTGTCCGTACTGCAACCTCGCGCTGCGCACCTATCAGGCCGCGCTCGTGGACGAGCTCGAGGCACGGGGCGTGCAGCTGGTTGCCGTCAGCCCACAGCGGCCCGATGGCTCACTCACCATGCAGGAGAAGCACGGCTTGCGTTTCCCGGTACTATCGGACCCGGGCAGCACCTTAGGCCGGGCGGCGGCGATCATGACCCAGCCGGGCGAGGAGGCGCTCGCGGCACAGGTGAAGCTGGGGCTCGACCTCGAGGAGGTCAACGCCGACGGCACGCCAGCCATCCCGATGCCGGCCACGCTGATCCTCGATCGCGATCGCATCGTGCAGTGGGTCGATGTCCATCCGGACTACAGCAAGCGCTCTGAGCCAGAGCAAATCCTGTCCGCCCTCGACGCCCTGGCGCGTGCGTGATGAGCGGCGATCTCGACGGACGCGTAGCGCTTGTCACGGGAGCGGGCCGGGGCATCGGCGCCGAGATCGCCGAGGGGCTGGCGCGCCGTGGAGCCCGGGTGGCAATGGTGGCGCGAACCGCGAGCCAGCTAAATCAGGTAGCTGCGACTGTGACCGCCGCCGGTGGGACTGCGCTCGCTCTGACCGCCGACCTGGGTGACGAGGCGCAGACCGCTGTGGCGCTCCGCCGCGCGCGCTCGGAGCTCGGCGAGATCGAGCTGCTCATCAACAATGCCGCCGTGGTCGGGCCGCTCGCTCCCACGAGCGCGCTCACCCGTCGGGAGATCGCCGATGCCCTGGCGCTGAACGTCCTAGCGCCGATCTACCTCTCCGGACGAGTCCTGCCGGCGATGCTGGACGAGGGCTGGGGACGGATCGTCAATGTCTCGAGCGGGGTCGCGAGCCGGCCCGAGATGATGATCCGCGGCACCATCTACGCCGCCTCCAAAGCGGCCCTCGAGGCCCACACGCTCAACCTGTCGGCCGAGCTGGCCGGCACCGGCGTCACCGTCAACGTGTACCGCCCCGGCGCCGTCGATACCGAGATGCAGGCCTGGATCCGCGGGCAGGATCCGGACCGGATCGGCTCAGAGCTCCACCAGCGCTTCATGCAGAGCCACGCCGCGGGCACCTTGCTCACACCCCAACAGTCCGCGGCCGCGCTGCTGGCACACCTCGACTCCGACGCGACCGGGCAGGTCTGGGAGGCAAGCGGCGCCCCCACCGCTCCGCAGACCTGACCCGCGGCGGCGCTCAGCACGCTCTCGCCTCGCGCCGGGACCCTGGGGTCGCCGGTGGGCGGCCCCCGAGCCGCCAACCGCCGTGCCCAATCGATCAGCTGGTCGCCGCGGCGTGCTCGCGGACGTAGCGGACCATCCCGACAATGTCCTCGGGCACGAGTCGCCCGATCGCACCGCTGGAATAGACGC
>Ga0302325_10016479_pt1 | contig 15648 bp, 20 predicted proteins | sample Palsa_T0_2_FD_201948 | JGI IMG/M metagenome (GOLD analysis project Ga0302325, IMG submission 201948) | Peat permafrost microbial communities from Stordalen Mire near Abisko, Sweden - Palsa_T0_2 | ecosystem: Environmental > Terrestrial > Soil > Palsa > Peat permafrost | place: Sweden: Abisko...
GCCCGCCTCCTAGCCCTCTGACCCACCCCACGCGCCCGCCACACCCCAGACGCTCGCCTCCCGCGCTGCGTGCCCGCCCCCGCGCTGCCGCCCACCCCGCCCCCGTCCCCGTCCCCGTCCCCGTCCCCGTCCCAACCGGTGTAATGGCGGCATCACCCATGCTCTTACCGGTGTGATGGCGCCAACTGACTTAAGTTAGCTGTTATCGCAGCTAGATGGGTTGCGATGGGTATCGCAGTCATTGTAAAGTCAGGGAGTGTGGGCGTGTCTCTCGCGTTGAACCGAACCGGTGTGGTGTTCAAGAAGTGCGACCGGGCCGCCCACCGGCCGGACACGAACAAGGCATGCGCGGCTGATACCTGCCAGCATACGTGTGCTGATATCGGCCGGTGCCCGCACGCGTGGACGCTGCGGTACTGGGTCAACGGCAAGCAGCGGGAACGCAGCTTCAAAGACCAGGTCGATACCCGGGGGCGGGTGCAGTACGGTTCCGGGCAGCGGCTAGCGACCGATGCGCAGCTCAAGCTGACCCATGACAAGCGTGCCGAGGGCGTGACGTTCGTTGATCACTCCAAGACCGGGCGGGAGAACTTCGGTCAGGCGTGCGAGCGGTGGATAGACCGCCTCGCGGTCGGCCCGACCAGTAAGGCCAACTACCGCACGGTTCTTAACGCCCACATCCGGCCGGTTCTGGGGGACCGCACGCTCGCCCAGGTTGCCAGCGACCGGGATGCGGTGGTGGACCTGCTGACTGGCAGCATGGGTCACCTGTCCTACACCCGGCGGGGATTCGGCCGCATGATCATCGTCGGGACTGCGGACGAGGCGGTGAAGGCCGGCAGGCTCGCCCGTCACCGGCTGGCCGACATCGATCTGTACGACGACGGGCGCAAAACCGACCGGTCAGGGTTCGTCTTCCCCGCTCACGCCCAGGTGGAGCAGGTCGCCAGCGCGGTCGGCGTCTGCGTGTGGCTGATGCGGGGCTGCGGGCTGCGCATTGAAGAGGCGCTAGCCGTCCACAAGGAAGATTTCATCCACGGTGGCCGGACGCTGCGCCTGACCGGTCAGGCATCCAGCGACGGCCGCGAGAAGCGCCCGCTCAAGCACCGCAAGCGCGGCGAGTACCGGGACGTGCCCGTATCAGCGTGGCTGTGGGACAAAGTCAAGGATCTGCCGGATGGCCCGCTGAGCCCCGGCAACGACCGTCCCTACCGGGTCTACGGCACGGTTCTGCGCGCGTTCCAGCACGCGGCGGTAGCCGCCGGTATCCCGGCTGGGTTCAACCCGCACAGCTTGCGGCACGCCTACGTGTCCGCTCTGCTGTCGCGCGGGGTGCCGCTCACCGACATCGCGCCGTGGGTCGGTCACCGCGACATCAGCAAGCTTTACAAGGTCTACGGCCACTTGCTGCCCAACGCCCAGGACCGGGCGCTTGCCGTCCTGGCCGACGAATACGCGGAGTGGAGCAACTCCTGACTTACCGCCAGGCCGGCAGCGAAGGCTTCTTCGTCCCGAAGCAATCCAGGAATCATCATTACCTGCCGCCAAACGATCCCCTGACCCCGACCGTAGCGCGCTGCGTGTCCGGCAGCATCCAGTCCTTCCCAGTCGGTTCACGGGCCGCCGCAAAAATTCTCGTCCAGGGCGGCGCGCCGCCGCCGCGTGGTGAATAACGGGGTGCAAACTTGCCTCATGAAGTCACCTTCACCGCTGGAGCAGGCGGTTGGCGTCCACGGCCGGGAACTGGCTGTGTTGCGCGACCTGGTCGAGAAGGCTGCCCGAGACGCGATCAAGCTGTACACCCCGTGGAGGCGCGCGCCCAAAGGCGGGGTCATGTCCGGGATGACTCGGGACCGGCTCCTGGAGTTCGCCCGAGATTCCGCTGAGTTGGCCGGGTCCGGCGTCGCCGTGAAGGCCTGCGGCGACGACTGGGTCCGGGTATGGCTCCCGGTCCTGCACGCCTGGGTGCACCTGCGCACGCGTCCGCAGAACGTGACGCTCCTGGTCGAGGATGAGTTGTTTCCCGAGGATGACCTGGTGGGCTGGCCCCCCGGCGTCCCCGTGCTGTTCTGGCGGTGGGACAAGGCAGAGCAGCAGTTGGCGTCCTTCTCGGTGGCCTGGGTCACGACGATGGACAACTGGGTCGTAGAGTGCCATGTCCGGCAAGAGGTGCCGATTTCCGCTGGTCTGATGGCGCTCCCGGCGGCCCGTCCGGTCCCCGGCGCAGGTAACGACGATGACGATCTGCGTGGTCTGGTCGGCCGCTGGGACGGCGAGGAGTCGAAGTCGGAAGACCAGGTCACCGACGAGGCGCGCGAAGGTAGTAGCGATGACAACACCGGTCCCGCTGTGGGGGAAGACGCCAACTGAGGTAGACATCTTCGGGGAGCGGCTTCGGGATGCGCGAGTTATCCAGCGCAGAAAAGCGCAGGACGTGGCGAGCACGGCCGGGCTGGCACCCGAGCGGTACTCGCGCCTGGAAAACAGTCTCTCCACGACGATGGATGTGCAGCGCGCCCGACATTTCGCGAGCGTGCTGGACTTCTCGGTGGACTTCCTGACGTCTGCACCAATCACGCAAGTTCAGCGAGGCAGCCTGCTGTTCCGCGCTAAAAAGGCGATGACCCGCGGCGAGGAGGATCAACTCGTTGCCTGGGCGCGTCTGATAGGTGACTTGCTGCACCGTTCCGTCCAAGAGCATGTCCGTCTGCCTTACCTCAAGATTCCCCGCGTCGTAGACCAGGCCAGCCCAGCGGACGCCGCGCTCAGTGCCAGGAAGACGCTCGGCCTTGAGTCCGACGAGCCGATTCCGCATCTGACGCGTGCCCTTGAGCGAAGCGGTGTCTACATCGCATCGCTTGACTTCAGCGCAGAACTGCACGCGAAACACCACGACGCATTCTCAACCTGGGTCGGCCCATCACTAGACTGGGCACTAGTTGTCGTGCGTTCTCAAACGTCATGGGAGCGTACGCGACTGTCGATAGCGCATGAGCTAGGGCATCTTGTGATGCACCACACCAGGCGCGATGGGAGCTTGGAATCCGACGCGTACGATTTTGCGGCCGAGTTGCTCATTCCAGGACACGTCTTGCAGGCCGAATGGCCTCGGTCCGCGACCCTCCTGTCCCTGATGCCCCTTAAGCGGACTTGGGGCATATCCTTCGCCGCGCTAATCGAGGCCGGCTATCGCAGAGGCCTAATCGATGCCGCCCATAGGATAAATCTGTATAAGCAGATGTCCAACCGGCGAGATCGTCAGACTGGTGAGCGCTGGAGAATTCAAGAGCCTGGGTGGAGAGACCGGGAACCAGAGCGACCTAAACTGATCGCCAAAGTCCTGGAAGCCGCATTCGGTGCCGGGCCAGATTTGGATACCCTCTCAAGTTTCCTCTACGGTTGGAGATCTGACCTCGTCGATCAACTATTGACCGGCCAAGTGACTCCATGGGCGCAGAGCATTACGACTAGAGCACGAGAAGCCGATAACCTTCGCCAATCTTCACACCATCTTGCCCCTATCATTGCGCTAAGGCGTGAGCCCTCCGCCTAGGCCTGACGCCGCAGTCCGCCCAACTTGAGGAGCGAGGCCTTGAACCATTGCATTGGATGAATGAGCCGATGCGCTCGAAGGACCGCTAGCGGGAGCCAGTCGCGAAGCAACTCAATCCGCGTCCGCTGAAGTCGTTACGAACCATTCCGCACGAGCCAGCAGCTCGTCATAGGTGATGACTTCAGGTTCTTCAAGTTGGCGGCGGTACAACTCGAAAGACCGAATCCGGTCAACGTGGTCTCCGCCTGATTCGCCTTTGAGGTCGGTGAGTTGACCGACAATCAGGAAAGACCGCGGCCGGATAAGATACGTAAATTGGCCCGGTAGTTCACTTCCATCGGGCGCAGCGTCGGCGAGACGTTCTCCTATCGCGCGAACGGCCCGGTAAACGGTCCCTTGTGCTTGCGCTACTCCCCCGGCCAGGTCCTCCGAGGGCGACCAGCAACCGGACCGGTGCTCTTTGTGCAGAAGATGGGCGTCGTGCCTCTTGAACTCCGCGAAAATCATTGAGCGTATTCTACCCGCCGTACGCATCAAGGCATCGATTCGTTTTCCGGCACCGGCAACCGATGGTCCGGCTACCACCTGCTCAAGCTTGTCATGGTTCCATGATGTCACCAGTTGTCCGGCGAGTGTCACGCCGAGGATCCACGGGTTTTGCTCGAAGAAGCGCTGCCACACCGATTCACGACGCGAATCCTTATGAGTCGCTACCTCTCTGTCGAAGAAGTCGGAATCGTTCAAGAGGCGCCTGAAATGCTCCACCTGATTCCTACGATAGGTCAGAGCGACGACGTCCCTGGCTGCCTCGTCGTCAGTAATAAGCTTTCGAAAACGTGCCGGATCTTGCCTGTAGATGGCTACGAGACTATCAGGGTCCGCAAATAGATCGCGAACCAGCGCGTCATCTACCGTGACAGCCTTGCAACCCTCAATCGGAATGCAGTCGAGATTACGTAGCAACTCCACCAAGCGCCCGGCGTCCTCTCGGCGGAGGTTGGCCAAGACCTTCACGTTCTCTGGGGACCCCGCAGACGGCACTCGCTGAATCCATAGTTCTTTGACAGCCCCGGCTTCTCGTGCCACGAGTAGCTTTATCTGGTAGCGACCCCTGGGCGTCTCCGAAATGAGCCACTCGGTCCCGTCGTAGACGACGCGGGTCTCGCCGTCAGTATCAAACACTTTGTGCACAAAACGGGCAGGTTGGCCAAGATCGCGCGAAGATGGGCGATTGATAATGAAGCTTGTAGACGCATAGGTTCGTCCCGGTAGGCGCCCTTGAGCGAAGGTCGCCTCGTCCGGACTCTCACCCCAGGCGCTGGCGTCCTGATCGGCGGGCAAGTCGTACTCGCTCATAGCTCTTCTTTTCGCCTCAGCAAAGGTGCTCAGTCGTCGCGCGCCATCTGCGGCCATCGCGGCGGGATTAGATGCACCTAACAGGGTAGACCTTCCTATCGGCCGCATCCACCGTCATTTGCGATCGGATGATTTCGGATGACAGCGAATAAGACCGAACCGGGACTGGTCCGGCCCAGAGTCGGCCCTGCCGGGGGCGCCGGGGTCGGTTCGGGACCGCGAAAGATTGGCGCGATTGTGAGGATTGGCCTATTGAACACACTAAGAGAGAGTAGCGGCGGCCGCCCAGCAATCGCGCCATGTAAGGCGCAGATTATGTGCTTTGTGTCCGTACTTACGATAAGTGCATTACAAGGTTTATGACCCCTCGCTGCCCAGCGCCCAAGACCGGGCACTGGCGGTCTTGGGCGGCGAACACGCGGAGTGGAGCCGTGCCTGAGACATCTAGCGATGGCGTGGTCCCCCGCCCGGCAGGCCGGGCGCAGGACCGCGCTTTTCCCCTGTTACGCGTTCTGTCGGTCGATCCAGGCCATCACGTCGCGTTCCCTCCAGCGCAGGTGTTTCCCGATCCGGTAGGCCGGCAGCCCCCACTCGCGCCACCGGCCGCGCACGGTGCTCTCCGGAACCGCCAGGATCGCGGCCACCTCTCGCGCCGACAGCATCCGGTTGGAGCCGCCGAGCGTGCCTTTACGCGGCTGTTCCTGCATTGTCCTCTGGGCCTTCACTCCTGCCCGCCCTGGCGTGCTGCGCCTGCTGTCCGCCGTGGCGATCGTCTCCCTGCAAGGCGCGTAAATACGGGCGTCCGTCTGGGCAGTAGCAAGTGATCGCTGTGGCGCTGGGGGGCTCGTCCCGTGAGCGCATGACCGGAGCAGATGTGACTTTGGGTTACTTGTGCACGTGCACGTGCACGGCGCACATGGCCGCTACACGTGCAGACACGCGCGAGGCCGTGCACGTGCACGAGGCACGATTGACTACTCATCGTCATCAACGTCGGACGTGATCGCGCGCCATATTCCGCGCGTGATCTGGACAGCGCGGCCTTCCTCAGCGAGCGCCTGGAGCCGGTAGTAGACCCAGCGGCGGCCCATGCCGGTCATCGTCATCAGGTCCGGTACGGAGACGCCGGCGTCGGACGCCAGCGACAGCGCGGCCCACAGACCGGCCTCTGGCGGGTTGGCCGGCTCATCGTGCCCGATCGGGTGGCCGTGGCTGTCAGCGACGCCTGGGGGTACGTCATGGGCGTCTGGGCCGGGTTCGGGCCGGGCGGGCGCGGCCATGGTGGTGGTGTGCCGTTCCTCGATGGCGAGCCGGGAGACCTCGTCCAGTTCGGGCCGCTGGCCGGCATAGCGGGCGGCGGTCTCTGCTACCACCTGATCGGTGAGCAGGTAGGCGCGGGCGCGGCGCGGGGTGGTGTGCTCGGGCGCGCTGATGAGGAACTTGCCGGGGGCGTTGAGGGTATGGGCGTGCCAGCCGGCCGTGAGCATGCCCTGGCCGAGGATGAGGTCTACGTCTTTGCGTTCGCGGACGCGGAAGCAGATACGCAGGTCCATCTGGGAGCGCACCGCGCCCTGCCCCATCGCCTTTTGCGTCGGCCGCTGCGTGGCAGCGATCAGCGTGACGGCCACAGCGCGGCCGAGGCGGGCGGCCGAGTCGGCGTCCGGCATGGCCTCGGCGGCGTCGTCGGCCAGCTCGGCGTACTCATCGATAATGATCAGTAGAGCAGGGGCGTCCGGGGACGGTTCCCAGGTGCGCCGCCCCTCGGCGGCCAGCTTGGCGGCGCGGGCCTCCAGGATGGCCACGGCGTCGGCCAGGAGCGCGCGGGCCTGGTCGGGAGTGGTGGCCAGCCGGTCGATGCAGGCGGCCCATGGGCCGAGTTCCATGCCGCGCTTGAGGTCGATGCCCCAGATGACGACATCGGGGCAGGCGGCCAGGTTGCCCATCAGCACGTTGAGGCCGCCGCTCTTGCCTGAGCCAGTGCCGCCGCCGAACAGGCCGTGACGGCGGAGGAACAGCACCCGGCATGGGGCGGCGTCCTCGAACGGGCCGAGGTCAATCGGCTCTGTGATTGTTGTGGCCGATGGGCCGGGCCAGGGGATGGCGCCGGCGTGCGGGTCGATCTCCAGCACCCGCAGTTCGCACCGGTTGGCCAGGTCATCGGGGGTCGGGAGGACGCGGATGGCTCCCCGGAAGGTGCCGAGCGCGGATTCCAGTGCGGGAATCTTGCTCATCACGTCGGTGATGGTCTGGCCACGGGCCAGGCGGATGCGGGACCGCCAGCCCCACACGTCCACGAGCGCGGACATGATCTGTGAGCCGGGCAGGCCGACCGCTTGGGCGATCTCGGGCCAGGCTTGAAGCTTGCGCTCGATGCGGACGCGGGCGCGCCGGCGCCGGTGCGCCCACCAGGGCACGGCCAGCACTACGCCGCCGGCCAGCAGTGCTAGCGGCAGTGGGGACGTGGCCGGGCCGGTGGCGGTCGCGGCGGCCAGCCATCCCCCGGCTGCCAGCATCACCGTGGCCGCGTATAGCCGTTCGACAAGGGCGGGAAGGCCCGCTTTCGCGCCGAAGACGACCAGCGCCCAGGCCACCGCGGCGGCCAGGCCGGCCAGGTATGGCCACCAGTGCGGGTGTGTGCTGTGAAGCCACCAGCCGGCCGCCATGATGGTGGCGGCGAGGTAGGCCGGGGTGAGTTCGGAGCGGTAGCGCCAGGCCGCGCGGATCACGGCTAGAGCGACGCTGTCGGGGAGCTGGTCGCCGCTGTTGATGACCATCATGGGCTGCATTCCGTGGCGGCGGGCCTGGCGAGCCTGGCGGCGCATCTGCCCGTATCTGGTCATGGTGTCCTCCCGTGGCGCTGGGAGGGTGCCTGACGGGCGCTGAGTTCGTCCTGGAGGTAGTACAGGGGGTCCGCCTCGCCGTCGGTGTGGGCGGCGAGGGTGGCGCGGGCGGCGGCGAGCAGGTTCGCCATGTCCAGGCGAGCGGCGGCGAGGTCAGTGCCCAGGCGGGTGAGTTCGGCGGACAGGGCCAGGTTGTCGGCCAGTGCGGTGTCGAGGTGCCGCCAGAAGTCGGCGAGTGCGGGCATCTCGGCGGAGAATCCGGCGATCATGTGCCGCGCGGCCTGATTGCGTGCGGCGATTTCTTCGTTGTCGATGCGGGAATATGAGCGCGGGTTAGTCATAGGCACCAGCTCCGTTTCTATGGCTTGTTAAGCCAGGTGAGGAGACCGGACAGCAGATTCCGGATTTCCGGCGCGGCGATTGTCGCGGCGAGCAGGAATCCGAACATGATGGCGACGATTGCCTGCCATGCGCGAAGCCTCGTGTAGCGGCAGGCGAAGATGACGAGAATTCCGAAGACGGCGACGAGGGGAACGGACACGGTCATTGCGGATCACTTCTTTCCAGTGCGGTAATCGATGGGTGTTTTGCTGCTGCGCCATGCCTTGCGGCGGCGCCAGCGGGAACGTGCCGAGCATTTGCGGCACCGCTTGCCTGATTCGTTGCGCCGCGCGCCGCACGGGCAGCGCTGCTCAGTGATTTCGGGGGGGATTCTGCGCATTAGTTGTCACCGTCGTCTCTGCCGTTGCGGACGCCGACTCCGACCACGCGGCGAGTAATCGCGTCGATGCGCGTCCTGGCAGGCGATCTCAGGTCGCCGCGGTCTCCCTTGCGGGCACCGACCACGATGAGCACGAAAAAGACGACAGCGACGAGGATGAGAACCGGGGACGCGGCGAGGATGATGTAAAAGGCGATCATTTCTACTGCTCCTTGTTCTCGTCTACGGGGATGGCGACGGCGCGGTATTCGACGGGGCCGAATCGGCGTGAGGTCGTGTAGTGACGGTGAGAGGAGTACGTCACAGTTCCCGAGCCGATGAGGGACGCGATCACATCGACTTCACGCCGTTTCCCGGCACCGGAAACGGAGGGCGGGAAAACGAGGAGATCGGTGGTGGCGGGTACGGGAACGTCCGGGTTGCTTTCCAGGAAATCGGCAAGCTCGCGGAGCCCGGAGATAATCGCTTCCCGCTCAATCGCGTTGGCGTAAGTCATACGGCATTACTCCCCTTCGAGGCCGAGGCCCGAGGGCCGATGGCTGATGTGCTTTCCATGTCGTAATTCCATCTGGATTCCGGCATATCCGCCATGCATCACTAATGCATCTACGCTGCATTAGAAGTGCAATTCGTTTTGGGAAGGTAGGGGAGGTCATGCAAAAGCAGTGCAGGTAAGGTGCAGCCAGAGTGCAAGTTGCTTATGCGGCCTTGCGGATCGGCGCTTTTTGCTGTCGGCGAGAAAACTCCGAAGAAGCCCGTCTAGTGGTTCCGGGCCGATTGGCGATCCCATCGGAGTCATGGAGCCAAGGCACCAGACCCGTCGTTGAGTATCACTGAAATCATCGATTCCGAGATGATTTCAGCGCTCTGTGTGTTACGGGATGACTCCGCCTGACTGCGGCTTGTCTCGGCCCGTGCGGATTCGCGCGGCGATCGGCTACTCTCGGCGCTGGAAGTGGAGCGCGGAGGAACGCGTTGGAAGGCGATCCCGAGAACTGGGCTGCGGTCGCGCGGGCTATCAGCGACCGTGTCCGCGAGCTTGGCTGGCGTCAGAGCGAGCTTGCGGGGCGTTCGCATGTCTCGGTAGCCGTCGTGCGCGAAATCCAGCGGCATACCGTGGAGCGCCGCCGTAGTCGCCGCACACTCGAAGCCTTGTCCGTCGCTCTCGGATGGGACCGGGAACACCTTGACCGGGTGCTCAAAGGCCAGGCGCAACAAGTTGGCACTCGTGCCGTGCCTGACAGCGCTGCCCTGTGGTCCCGTCTCGATTCCATAGACCAGCGGCTTGACGAAATCACCAAGCTTCTTGCAGAACTTACGTCCCAGAATCGTCACGGTGATTAATCATGTCCGCGACGATTGCCAGACAGATTTTCTCCCGCGCTCCCGGCCGGATGCTTTTTTCAGGGCAGCCATCTGACCACGTGTGCAGAAACGGGTTTACCGGCGGGTGCGTATGCAGTTAATTGCATCATGGACTGCCGGGCATGCCGACGCTCTGCGGTCGTCCCTGCGAATGACCAACGAATCATTCGCGCAACACCTAGGTGTGGCGGAGCGCACCGTCGCCAATTGGCGCAAGCAGCCCGAGATCATTCCTCAACCACGGATGCAGGAAATTCTGGACACGGCGCTTGAGCGTGCTCCCGATAGGGCAAAGGCCCAGTTCGTGATATTGGTGAGTGAGGCAGAACAGGGCAACGGCACGGCTCCTCTGGAGTCTTTCGAAATATCAGATGGAAGCCTGCTCGGAGCATCCCGCGATGCCAGCAAACCCGAATTCGGCGATTCCGAATACCTTCAGTCCATCGGGAGTCATATCCGGGAGATCGTGGCACTCGATAACAGATTTGGCGGCGTGGATCTAGTCAAGCTATCGGCAAGATTCTTCCGTACTCTTCATAACCAGCTTGGCGCAGGAACCTACGATCCTAGGCTTGAGCGTGATTTGCAGTCTGCTGCGGGAGAGATGGCCGAAGTCGTTGGCTGGCTCGCCTACGACGCTGAGGCGCATGACCTCGCTCGCAGGATGAATCAGGAGGCGCTGTATTTCTCGCGTCTTGCTGGTGATAAAGCTATGGAGCTTCTGACGCTCCAGAATTCGAGCATGCATGCCGGGTCCCAGGGGCGGCCAAGGGAAGCGCTCCAGATTGCCCGTTCCGTTCTAGAGGGAGACTATCGGCTCTCCCCGCGGCTTAAGGCATTGTTCCTGATCCGAAAGGCTCGTGCGCTGGGACAAGGCGGAGACGAGAGCAGCCTTCACCTGGTCCCCGAGATCCGGACTCTTTTCCTGGAGGGCGTAAGTGACGGAGATCCACCATGGGCATGGTGGATCGATGAGCATGAGCTGGATTGGCAAGAGGCCATGATTCAGCGCGATCTGGGAATGGCCAGCCGGGCAATAACTCAATTTGAGCGATCCGTGGCTGCGACACCAGCCACCGAGATACGGGGCCAATATATTCATCGTGCCTACCTTTTGCAGGCGCAAGTCGATAACAGTACCTGGGATGCTGCGGAACAGACAATCCAGCAGGTGTTTCCTCTTGTGACAGAAGTTGCTTCAGCGCGCACAGTCGTCCTTTTGCGAAACATACTTACCCAGCTAGCAACATCTGTCAAGGTTCCGCTTTCCCTTCAAGAGCAAGCCGCGATGCTGAGTGCTGCACTAGATGAGGCCCCAATATGATGCAAAGTGACCGCGAGATAGCCGCACACGCCGACCCGCAGCTTAAACAATACTTTCTGGTATCGGCCGATAAACTGTCGAAGCTGATTGCAGCAGCAGGCATCCGCCCCACGGATGATGTTGTGGAAGTCGGAGCGGGGATCGGCACCGTCGCGAGAGAGCTTCCCAGATGCAGAAGCCTCACAGTCGTCGAATTTGATGAACGGCTCATTGGATTTCTGCGCCAGAACGTGCCACACGCAAACGTGATGCAGGGTGACGCTCTGGAGATAATTCAGGGCATTTCGTTCGACGTGCTAATAGGCAACCTTCCTAACGCGGTCACGGAATCTCTGCTCACGCTACTGCCAAGCTTGTCATTCCGGACAGCCATTCTGGCCGTGGGTGAATCAACGGATCTTGATCAACTGGGAAGTGCATTTTCATGGTCAGAGGTCACAAGGATTACCGGAGACGATTTCCTTCCGCCCCAGCCAAGTGTGTCGCGCATCGTGAAGGTGGTCCCCGCAAGCGAGGAGAGGTCAAGTCATCCCGAGCCGCAATTAGTCCAGATTGCCTAAGCAGGCTGTTTGGGGGACATGCTGAGTCTAGTTGGCCGACTATTAGGCGGTGGCTCCCAAGACCGCAGAAACCTCCTGCTTACTGGCCGGTTAGTGGGTCGGCCACTCGTCTCGCGGTCGCACGAATGTCCCCATACCGGGCACGGTGTGCACGTACCCTTCCTCGCGGAGTATCGCTACCGCCTTGCGTGCCGTGTCACGTGATACGCCAAACTCTGCCGTCAGGTAAGACTCTGACGGTATCGGCATGCGCGGGGCCAGTTTGGCGCCCCTGATCTGCTGCCGTAGCACGTCGGCTATCTGGACGTGGCGAGGCACATCCGGCAGGAACGGGTAGGACCCCCGTTGATCTTCGGGCACGCGGCTGACCGTACCTGACCAGCAAAGACTGCCCATAGCCACGTCTGTCTGCACCTGACTGCACTTGTCTGCTGACAGGTGTTATGCTGAAGTCGGCCCGGCGGGGCTGTGATGCCTTCCGCATCCACTTCCAAAGTCCCGCCGGTGCCCTGTTGATCCCGCCTGTCCTTCCGTGGAGGGACGCAACACAGGGGGGCATGTTCCAGGTATGAGCACGGCAGAGCGCGCACCCCTCGCCGCAGGAGGGAGGGGAGTAAGCCCAGGAGGTTTCGAGCACGCCAGGAAGGACTCTTAGACGGTCATGAGCGCGGCAGAGCCGGGGACCGGGCCCGCCACGTTCCGTGCCGCGTTCGCCGCAGAGCTGCGCGCCCAACGGGAGCGGATGGGCCTGCTCCAGCGTGAATTCGCGGAGAAGGCCCACGTGTCGCTGTCGTCGGTCAAACAGTACGAGGCGGGGAAGAAGAGGCCCGACCGGAAATTTGCTATCTGGTGCGATGGCTTCTATGGATGCCCGGGTACGTTCGAGCGCCTGTATGACGGAATGACCGCTGAGTCCTACCCGTCATGGTTTGGTCCTCGGGTCCTATTTGAGGACAAGGCGACCCGCATCCATGAATGGGAGATGCGCGCCATACCGGGACTGCTGCAAACACGCTCGTACGCCAGTGCGGTCATTGGCGCATGCCGGCCCTACGACTCCCAAGAAGAGCTAGAACGCGATGCCGCAGCACGCGTCGAGCGGCAGAACATCCTGACGCGTGATGATCCGCCGAAGCTCTGGGTTGTCCTGAATGAAGGCGTGCTCAGGCAGGCGGTCGGGGGTGCCCGCGTCATGCGCGAGCAGCTTGACCACCTGCTCAGCCTCGCGGATGCCCAGGGAATCGTGCTGCAAGTCCTGCCATTCGCCGTCCCAGACGCGCCCGGTGTGGACGGCCCTGCCGCCATATTCGAGTTTGATGACTCAGCGACGGTCGCCTACCTAGAGGGATGGGGGTCCGGGAGAGTCCTCAAAGACGCGAAAGAAGTCACGGCGATTGCCACAGCGCTTAGCATGATTAAGGGGTGCGCGCTGTCCCCCATTGATTCGGCGCAGTTCATGACCAAGATCAGGAGCGAGCTATGAATAAAGATGCGGTCTCTGGCTGGCGTGTAGCCACCTACACGGGCGGTCAGGGCAATTGTGTAGAGGTAGGCAGGTCCGCGACCACGATTGCCGTGCGCGACACCAAAGACAGGGAAGACGGCCCGGTCCTGGGCATCGATCCTTCCGCGTGGCGCATGTTCACGCAGCGCCTTAAGGGTTAGCCCGCCTTTCAGGCGAACCGGACCCCCGTAGGAGGATGCGCAACCTCCTACGGGGGTCTTTCGTGTGCCGTGGCGGGGAAATGCGGCGGCTTTTCCGCTGGTTCTTCCGCACTCTTGACCCCCGGCATAGACCTTCACCGGCGGGTGCACCTGTGCGAGGAACACCGCAGATTGAGCTAGGGATACCGCTATTTAGGCCAGGGACACCGCTTTTAGGCTAGGGACACTTATCCCCTGGTGTCCCTAGCATCCCTTGGAACGATGCCTCTGGCCGGCCATCGTGGGGGGTGGGCAGGAAAAGAGGTGTTCCCATGGCCGCTACTAATGGTCTGAAAGTCTCCGATGATGAACTGGGGAGGCTGCGGGCTAAGTATCCGGGCTGGCATATATGGATGTCGCAGGCGCGGCGCTTGTGGGCAACAAGGAAGGGCCGCATTTCGTTTGGCCACAGTCCGGATTCCAGATGGTCGATGAGCATCGACGCAGATACCTCCGAAGACCTGGAAAAGCAGCTACAACAGCAGAGCCTTTTGGACTAACGCCCATCGATATCGGCTCGCCACGCGAGAAATGCTTGACTCGTGACGAGCACAGGCAGGACGGCATGAAAGAGGGTTCGTGAAGAGATGGCGGAAAATGAGCGGCCAGACGAGCTAGAATGCCTCCGCTGGGACTGGGGAGAGCTGTACTCGATTACAGAGATTGATGACGAGTTTTGCGCCGCGCGGCGCGAGGGTCACAACCGATCAAAGGTGCTGCGAGCCGATACCGTCGCTGGTCTCCGCCAGAAGATCGTCGCCGACTACGCGACAAACGGCGCACCTAAATGGCTCGGCGCTAACAACTACAGCAACGGCATAACCTCGTGAGCGGGATTCTCCAACTCCCGGCGGTTACCGAGATGTCAACACTCAGAGCAGCCTTTCCAGCATATCAATTCCGGATAGTCATGCTCGGCGACAGACGTCGCTATGAGGCTGTTCTCCGCCGCGACGCTATCGGATCGATCTATTGCCTGATCAGCGTCAGTCCCAGAGAAATCTACGTCGAGCTTATAAAGTCTCCCGGCTTAACGGTCTAGCCCCAATTCGGCTGAGCTCTATGATCAGTAATCCGCCGTCCGGCCGACTGCTTACCTCTAACGAGATCACAGCCGGCCTTCGCGTCGCAAAAATCACCACCCTCCCGCTATTCCACAGCGGGAAAATTCCGGGAAAGCGCCGCAAGGGGGGGACAGTGGTGCGCTTATGAGCCTGGGTTCCCTCGTGCCTCGGCCTACCGGTTACCGGTGCGGTATGAACGACGTCGAGCAGCTGCCGCGACTACTGCCAGACGTGACTGTTACGCTCACATTCACCCGGTAGCCGGGCGTCGCGCCGCTGATGTAGTAGCCGATCTTCGCGTTTCCTTCGGCGTTCGCCTTGCCGGTGTGCTTCCGGTTGACCGTCTTGTAACGGGCGATTGTGGTGACGCCGGCGTACCTGATGGTGCCCACGTTCACGTAGATGGTGGTGTAGTCCTTCGGCCGGCTGTTGCTCATCGAGGCGTGACACCGCAGTGCAGCCGCCGGGGCCGCCGCAGTGGCGACAGCTGCCGTCGCCGGGGATGCCATGAACATCGGCCCGGCCACCGCCGGGGCCGCCACCGCGACGAGTGCCCCTCTTACGTAACGCTTCATATCCGCTCCGATCGCTGCCAGTCCGACACGGCGCAACTGTCACATCGCAGCACCGTGATACCAAGAGTAGTCGCCCGGTAACTAAACGTCTCAGGTGTTCGCCCGGCTGGCTGGATGCCGGTAACGACGGACCCGTCAGCGCCGCTACAGCGTCCAGTTTCCTGAGCTGCCCTGGTGGCACGGGGGACGTGCAAGTCAGGCAAAAGTCAGAGACGAAAGCAGCGGCAACGGGCGGAACCTCATAAAACGGACATCGTTAACGAGACGTACCCCCGTTCGATTTTTACCGATTGAGCAGTACACAACGCGATAGCTAGGACATTCGTACCTAGTCACGGTAAGACGTAGTTTTGTACTTGACAGATGGCGCCATCACACCGGTAAGTGGGTGCCCCGCGGACGCCACGGACCGGGCCGAGTCGTACCTGATCTGCGGCACTCCGCGTACGGGCAGCACGCTGCTGTGCGGACTGCTGGACTCCACCGGGGTGGCGGGACGTCCCGAGTCCTATTTCCGGCAGCCTGACCAGATGTCCTGGGCCGGCGGTGGGGGATCACCGTCCAGCCCGGCGGCGCCTTCAATTAC
>Ga0302325_10016481_pt1 | contig 15647 bp, 18 predicted proteins | sample Palsa_T0_2_FD_201948 | JGI IMG/M metagenome (GOLD analysis project Ga0302325, IMG submission 201948) | Peat permafrost microbial communities from Stordalen Mire near Abisko, Sweden - Palsa_T0_2 | ecosystem: Environmental > Terrestrial > Soil > Palsa > Peat permafrost | place: Sweden: Abisko...
CCGCGAAGCGGTTTAGTTCATTCGATTCGGGAGAATCGGGCTCTGAGGTCTCTGAGACTGGTTTCCCCCCTGGTTTCCCCCACACTGGTTTCCCCCGTGGCGCATTGATGATTTGAGGTGTCTGACGCCGGTTTCCCTCGACACTGGTTTCCCGGCTCCCGATTTTCCTAACGCCTTTTCGGCTACGGGGCGCGGATTACCGCGAAGCGGTTTAGTTCATTCGATTCGGGAGAATCGGGCTCTGAGGTCTCTGACACTGGTTTCCCCTAAGTCCAGTTGCTCACTGACATCGGCTATGAAACGCGCCAAGTGGTTTTCGGGGAGCCACTCGTGCAGACTGGGCGGCAACAAAAAAGGCTGATCAAGGCTGCAGCTTCGAAACTGTTTACTCATCGCGCCCCTACTGTAGCCGTTCTTATTTACTTGTCAAGATCTATCTCCGACAGGCTCTCTGGCTGTCCCTTTCGGCTCTATTTTGGGGTGCACTCCATGAGGCTCGGACTCAGTGCACGTGGGAAAGATGCGACACGACGGTCCCAACCACGAAAGCCAGTCCAAAGCTTGCTGGACTGCGGAATCTATCTTGAATGATGAGCGCAACCAGTAGGAGAGCATAAAGACAAAGAATCGCTGGGTGCTGCTGAATCAGCAGAAGGCGCGAAAGAGGGCTACGGCCCATAGTAGAAGTCCAATGCTGCCATGGAACTGGTATCAGTATTCCTGCCACTAGACCTGCAGTCGAAGAGAGGACCCATACGAGACGAGACTTCCCGTTCGCCTTTCCTTCTTTGATATGGTTATCGGACGGGGGCGTAACACTGTCTTGTCGCAAATGGAGTGGACAGAGCATACGCTGCATAGAAGCTGTTCTCTGAAAGGGAACAAATCTCCCTGAGTCCCGCTCAACGATAAAAAAGAGGACACCTAAAGGTGGCATGAAGCGCCTGAACCTCTCGTAACCAAGAGCGGGGAGTATAGTACATCGCATATCGGACACGTCGCCGGGCAACTCCTTCCAAGAAAAAAACCGCCGATACAAAATATGTTTCCCCTCGACGCGTAATTCTGCCGCGCTAAGGTAAAGCAAGATGAGAAGTATAGGGAGCACCGCCCAGCTCTTTCTATCGTTACCCCATAGGAGCCCTAACACCATGAAGGTGCACATCAATGGCAAGGCAAACTTGAATATTGTTCGCATTGTGAGTGATCCGTTTGATGTCATGTCATTGCTCCATTACTGTTGGTTCGAGCAGGATGGGATCGCAGTCGATTTTGTGATGACACCCGCGCCTCCAAAGGCTCCGTAGGCAAAGGGGCCTGTCAATGTTCCTTGGAAGCCGCCGGAATAGCTTAGGTCGCCTCCGGCACCCCACCCAGTCCCTCCGCCACCGGATCCGTCCAGAGCATAGCCCCCCAAGTCGGATTGGGTGGCATTAGTCGTCGGATATATCGAGAACTTCGGGGACGGAGGGCTATGGTACGAAGTGGGAAATCGCACAACTTCGGAGGCGGTGCCTGAACCAAATCGCCGACCCCTACGGATCCCTCTCAGGAGTATGGGAGATTTTGAGATCTGCGCCAAAGCTAAGAAAAAGGACGGCAAAGTCAGTTCCAAGCCGTTCGGCTGAGCGGATCCGACTCTCACGCCGTCTCCTCGATCGCCACCGTCGGACAAGTCTTCGCTCATGGTCGAGGCCGAAGCGGCGCTCCGGTGCGCACGGCACACGCCGGGATGCGTGCCGTTTGCTAGCAAAACCGGAGCGGGCGCAGATTCCTCACTTCGTACCATAGCTCTCCGTCCCCGAAGTTCCCACCGAAGTTCCCATAGCTCTCCGTCCCCGAAGTTCCCTAGCTCTCCGTCCTAGAATGAACGGGAGAACAGACCAGGCCGTTCTCCCGCAAACTCATCAGGATGAGTTTCCAGCAGAGTATTCCTTAGCGGGTTGCTCTCCAGCAGAGCCCGCCTCCGCTTCCTCTGCCGCCCTCATCCTCATCCTCAACCAGAAACCACCCGTTCGCCAACGGAATTGCAGCGAACGGCAACTGTCCCCTTCGGTCCGTGTCTCATTTCCTCACGCAGGCCATCCCCTTTCGGCTCGTCCCTTTCGGCTCCCCTTTCGGCTCCATGATCATGAAACGGCCGCCGAAGCCGGCGCCGCTGGTGGCCCAAACTCAGGCGACGGAGACAAAAGAAGAGGCGCCGATATTGCATTGACCTCAGGCGATGAGCGCGCCGCTCTGCTCGCGCCGCAGAACCTTCGATGACCTTTCCTACCGCGACCGGAGGTTGCCCGCAATAGCTTCACCACTCGATTAGCGTGAACTTGGCCGGAGTTGGTAGTAAATTCTTGATGTCGTGTATGCCGTGCCTGATCCATCTCACGTCGCCAGGCTCCATTCGGATGATATGTGGCATTCCCCGAAAAGGACTTCCTTCGTCGCCGATATCCCGAACGTCCCTGAGCTGCAGCTGTGACTCAGCTATCAGAAGAGTGTCATTTCGGGCGCTGCCGTCCTCCATCTCGAGGCCAGGGGTCAACGTAACTGAGTCCAATGTGGGCGGCTGGGTTTCCGATTTGACGTCCACTATTACAACTCGAGCCGGGTTTGCCTTATCGTTGAGGGAAAACGTTACATTGGAGCCGGCCCCGATGGTTTCTACTAGCTCCTGTCCGGCTTGAATGAACGCTTCCTCCGGCGCCATGGAGCCCGCCGTATGGGCTACGACTCCGTGGTCCAAGGGTACCCAGACCGAGCCGTGCGGCGCAGCGCCCCGCGCCACGTAGGATTGTCCGGGCGCCAAGGCGACGAGGGTTACGCGCACTCGCGAGTCGTCTAGAATTACTCTGCGATGTTGCGCCAGTAAGGACTGGGTGGCGATGGCGGCTGCCGTCAGGCCGCAAACGATCCGTCGGGTTATCCGGGCCGGAGTCATTGCTCACCTACTTACTTGGGCCTAGCGACATGGAGTGCGCCGGGGGCTCAGGGATGGGCCGAAGAACTTTCACCACCACCAAGGTCATGTCGTCATGCTGTGGAGCGCCGTCGGCGAATCGATCCGCGGCGCGCATCAGAGCGGGGATGATCTCGACCGCCGGCTTATCGGCGCACTCCAAAATTGCGGGTATGAGATTTTCCTCACCCCACTCTTCGTCCTGCCGGTTCATCGCCTCGCTGATGCCGTCAGTGAAACCGACAAAGATGTCGCCGGGTTCGAAGGGAACGGTGGCCTGTTGATACTGCGCGTTGGAAAACAGCCCCACCACCGGGCCGCCGGTTTCGAGGCGTATCGCCACCGTTCCGCCGCTCTGGCGCCGTAGGATCACGGGCGGATTGTGGCCTGCGTTGACATAGGTGAAGAGGCAGCTTCCGCGGTGATATTGTCCGTAGAAGAAAGTGGCATAGCGGTTATCGGGTGTGGCCTCGAATATGAGGCGATTGACGTTGGTCAAGACCACCGCCAAGTCGGCTCCAGCTTGAATGGTTTGGCCGCGGAGGGAAGCCTGGAGCGACGCCATCAGCAGGGCTGCGGCGATTCCCTTGCCGGAAACATCGCCAATCGCGACACCCAGATCGCCGTTGGGCAGGGCGATGAAATCGTAGTAGTCGCCGCCCACTCCGAGCGCCGGACGGCAGGCGCCGAGATAGTCGAGGCCGGGCATGGTGACCAGCATTTGCGGAAAGAGCCGCTCCTGCACTTCCCGGGCAATCTCGATTTCGCGGTTGAGCTTCAAGCGCTGCGCCATCTCGCTCGCGACGGTTGTCATCAAGCGGCTGTTCTCCAGGGCCAGGCCGGTCTGCAGCGCCACCGAGCGAAGCAATTGCACATCTGTTCGAGAGAATGGCTCCTCGGAGCGCTTAGGGCCGAGGGAAAGAACTCCGAGCAGCCGGTCCTTCAGGCCGACGGGCAAGAGCAGCTGCGAATTCAGGGATCGAAGCGTGGCAACTTCTTCCTCCGACGTCTGATAGACCCAGTTCTTCTCGTCATCAAAGTAGACGCGCGGCGGCTCCTTCGAATTCCTGACTTGGTCAATGGTCGCGGATGAGGCTTCCAGAGTCAGCCGGTCAGTCAGGTTCAGGCCGAGCCAATACACCGGGTGGAACGCGCCATTCGAACTGAGAAGCACCGCCACGTTTTCGACATGCATGGATTCCGATATGCGGCGCGAGACCGTATCGAATAGAACCCTTTCGTCCACCACGCTGCGGACGGTGTCGCTGAGTTCTTCGAGAATCTGCTCGGAATTGTAGGTGTCGCGAAAAAACTTGCGGTCTACCCAGGCAATCAGGTGCTTGCGCGCGAAACGCACGGAAAAGACCATGATGACAGCCGCAACGAATGTTACCGTGACTCGGGCAGCCTCGCTCATGATCCTGCCGAAGACGAGAACCACCAGGCCCCACATCACACACGTGGCAAGGATGGCAAGGGCCACGCGCATGCCGCCTTTGGCCAGCGTGTAGCGCATGCTCTGCCGCACCACCATTCCCACGTTCATGGCGCGCTCCGCCACAACCACGTAGACCAGCGTGATGGGAAAAATGAAAAAAATAACGCAAACGGCAATGATCAGCCACTCCGGAATATTCTTCGCCTGGCGATCGCCGGAGAACAATTGGTAGAAGGCGAAAATCCCAAGTGGACCCAGCGCGGCCGCGGATCCCCACCGCAGCAGCTGCAAGCGCCGCTTGGCGTCCCGATTGGTCAAGGTGGCCGTTTTGACGCCCAGCGCCCAGAAGAAGACGGTGATGCTGATGGTGATCAAGACCAGAACGATGGCTTCGAAATGGGTTCTTTGAATCAAATTCTCAAGCGGGGTGATCAGACGGAAGTCATTCAGCGCTCCCTCGACGGCGAAAATCGAGATCGCGGGGAGTGCGAGAAGCGGGCCAATCAGAAGCCATTTCAAGCCTGGGTGCTTCTTGTCCCAATCGAATCGCGTCGGGAAGTAGAGGCCAAAGAGCGCCATCCAAATGGGCCAGGCGCTGGTACCCAACGATGAATAACCGAGGGCAAATTCCCAGAGGGCCTCGGGGGTGCTGTAGATCTCGACGGTATTCACCATTTGCGAGACGCTGACGAGGAGCCCAAAAACGACGATCGCGCGCATATCGTCCGGGCGCCGGAGGGCGACGTAGATCGCGGCTGCCACGCAGAACAGGGGTAACAGGACCAGCATCGCGACGAGCAGCCAGGTGCCCACTGTCGGGGCGTCTTTACGACCCGTGGTGAGCGGGATGGTGATTTGCCGCGCTGCGGTCTCACCGTGGCGCACTACTTCCAGCAACAGCGTCTCGCCGGGTTTATGGCGCTGGATCTCCTCCCAGAGCACGCGATCGGCGGTCAGGTCGCGGCCGTCGACTCGGACTACGGAATCGTTCTCTTTGAGTCCCGCCTGCTTGGCGGTTGGGCTGATGACCTTGACTCGTCGGAAACTATCGATTTGGAACGGCGCAGCCGTAATCTGATGCCATTGGATGAGATTGGTAAAAGCGATAACCGTATACGTCAGTTGGTAGAAGGCTGCGATGAGGCAGAGAGGAATCAGGAAAAGGTAGTTGCGGCGCCAGTGCCGAAGCATCGGGTGTGCGGTCATAATGCTTGCCGGGTCGTAGTTTTGATTCTAGTTGGTGCGAATAGCCAGCGCAGCGACGCGATGGGCGGGTTTTGAAGGCGGCGCTCTGGGCAGCGGGGCGCGAGCAAGAGACGGCAGGGTTGGACGGCGCATGCCATATCATGTTTAAATTGCATGCTCTTTGCATGCTTTAATATGGTAGTCAGTTTGGCGCCCCGGGCGCGTAGCTCAGTTGGTTAGAGCGCCTGCTTCACACGCAGGAGGTCGCAGGTTCGAGTCCTGCCGCGCCCACCATTCACGCACTTGGGAATCAGCAATTACGCGCAGTCTCCGTTTCGAGTCGCCGGAGTCAATCCTCGGAGTCCGTTCTGATCTGGATGCCACGTCCGACTTGACCCGGGGTCAGGAATGTCAATACTAGCGGACCACGCCCAGCCAGTTTGAAGCTCCCGAAGTCCTTGTACCAATCTCCCTCCGGGACGTCTGGCCCCGGAGGTTGCTCAAGCCAGAATCTCAGCTTGTACAAGTCATCTACCGTAATGTTGCGGTCCCTCAAGCGTTCATCAAGATGCCTGCGCACATCGGCAGGAAGTTTCTGCCATTCAGTCTTCAGCTTCACTGACCGAATATCATCTCACCAATTTCGTTCCGGAGCCGCTCAACTTCGGTCGGATCGGTGCTCTCGCGATATTGCCGTATCTTTTGTGCGAAATGATCGCGTTTCTGTTGCTCAGCCTCAAGGCCGTACTGAAGCAACCGCTTCAAAAACGTGCTCCGGCTGACACCCGCCCGTTCGGCCCTGGTCTCTATTTCTTGCAGCATTTCATTCGTAACCGGCACGCTCACCCTCGACGGGGCTGGTTTTTCTTCTAACTGCATAGCGGCACCCTGTTTCATTATGCTTCATTATGAATCAAAACGAATCACGTTGTCAAGAGTAAAAGACGATGTGCATTGTGGCGGCGCCCCATGAGCCAGTCGCGGGTTCGAGCCCTGCCGCGCCCATCGTCTCCGCACTTGCAAATCAGCAATCTGCAATTCCGATCCCTAAAACGCTTGACGTGTACGGCCTAACCGTACATACTGGAGTTATGAAGGGACGGCATGGAATTTGTCCGCTTTCGCCACAAAGGACTGAGGCAGCTCCACGAAGGCGGGAACGCCAAGGGCGTGCCGCCCGCGATGGCCGACAAGCTGCGCAAGCTTCTGTTAGCCCTCGAAACCGCCGAAACACTGGAGCAGCTCGGCCCATGAAGAATCCGCCCCATCCGGGCGACCTGATTAAAACCGAGATCATCGAAGCCCTCGGCCTCAACGTGTCGAAAGCGGCGGAGATTTTGAAAGTGCGCCGCGCCACGCTCTCCGATCTTCTTCACGGCAAGGCCGCGCTGACGCCGGAAATGGCCCTGCGCATCGAAAAGGCGTTCGGCCCGGACATGAACCACCTTCTGCGCATGCAGCTTGCCTACGACGTGGCGAAAACGCGGGAGCATGCGCGGGGCATCTCAATCAAGCGGTACATCCCGGCGTGAAGGCGGGGAGGAAGCCGCCGGGAAGGGGGCGAGTGGTTCGCGCCTGGAAAGCCGCGCCCTTGGCCCGAGAAGCGCGTCTTTTACACAGGTACGTTGAACCTGAGTCTGGCGCCGGGCGGCAAGCGCTTCGCTACGTTACCCGTGCCGGAGGCCGCGGGGCCCGACAAGGGCTCGGTTCAGGTCACGTTTCTGCTGAACTTCTTCGACGAATTGCGGCGGCGCACGGAGACGTGGGAAGCCTTGACTCCTGCGCGGTTTGCACGCACGGAGCCCTGCTTTGTTAATCTGATAGTAGGGTTGATAGACCCAAAATACTGGAATGGAAAGTAAAAATGAAGGGCGGGAAAGCCCTGCCAGCCTAGTTGAAGAGTCCCGCGCTGCATCGGAGGCGGACCCACCGGCAGCCGGCGCCTTCGCGGCCGAACGCGAGGAATTGACCAATGAAAAGAATGCGTTGCAGGCTTTGCTGCAGCGCCGCCAGGCCGAATTTGAGAACTTCAAGCGGCGCGCGGAGCGGGAGCGCGGCGAGGTGCTCGAGTTCGCCAGCACCAAGACCGTAAAGGCGCTGCTGCCCATACTCGATGACTTCGCGAGGGCTCTTCAGGTGGAGTCCGCCGACAAGGAGTACGCGCGCGGGATGGAACTGATTTACCAGCGCCTCTATGAATCGCTCAAGAAATTGGGCCTGGAGCCGATTTCGACGGAGGGTGCGAAGTTCGACCCTCACATCCATCACGCCGTGGACATGGTGGAAACCAAAGACCACGAAAACCATACCATCCTTAAGGAGTATGAACGCGGGTATAACTTCAAGGGCCGGCTTTTGCGGCCCGCCATGGTCCAAGTGGCCGTGAACGAGTAGCGGCGGACGCGCGTACTGTCCCGGGATTAGAACATGGCTGTGGCAAAGCGAGATTATTACGAAGTTCTGGGCGTGTCACGCGGGTGCGATGACCCGGTGCTGAAGAGCGCTTATCGCAAGCTGGCGCTCCAGTACCATCCGGATCGCAACCCCGACAACCCGGAAGCCGAAGAGCGGTTCAAAGAGGCGGCCGAAGCCTACGCTGTATTGAGCGACAGCCAGAAGCGCGCCGCTTACGACCGGTTCGGGCACCAAGGCGTAAACATGAACGGCGGGTCGCAGGGTTTCGACCCCAGCGCGTTCACGGATTTCAGCGACATTCTGGGCGACTTGTTCGGCTTTGGCGATATCTTCGGCAACCAGGGCCGGCGGCGCCAACGCGTGCAGCGCGGCGAGGATTTGCGCTACGACCTCGAGATTACTTTCGAGGATATGATGCGCGGCATGTCCGCCGACCTGCAGTTGCCGCGCCTCGAGCCCTGCACGCGCTGCAATGGGACGGCGGCCGAACCCAACGGCGGCCTGGTTACGTGCGGCACGTGCGGCGGCCGCGGCGAAGTGCTCTACCAGCAGAGCTTTCTTTCGATTCGCAAGACGTGCCCGACGTGCGGCGGCCGCGGGCAGGTGATCCGCCAGGCGTGCGCGCAATGCCACGGCGAGGGCTACCATCGCTCGCAGAAGCGGCTGAAAGTGAACATACCGAGAGGCGTCGACACAGGTACCCGCTTGCGGCTCGCCAATGAAGGCAATCCCGGCCCTCCCGGCGGCCAGCCCGGCGACCTCTACGTGGTGATCAAGGTGACCGAGCATCCGGTTTTTGAGCGCCACGAAAACGACCTGCACTGCAGCCTGCCCGTGAACATCGCGCAGGCGGCCCTGGGCGCGGAAATCGACATTGAGACGTTCGACGGGGCCCAGAAAGTGCGCATTCCGGAAGGCGCGCAAAGCGGCACAACCTTCAGGCTGAAAAATGTCGGGGTTCCGGACGTGAATGGCCGCGGGCGCGGCGACCTGTATATCCACCTGGATGTGCAGGTGCCGAAGAAGCTCACGAAGGAACAGCGGCGCCTCTTCGAACAATTGAACGAGCTTCTGCCGGCAGACAATCAGCCGCATGAGAAGTCGGTCTTCGATAAGGTGCGGCAGTTTTTCCAGTAAGGGCCACTTCGTAAGTCATAATGGTTTCATGAATCTGAAGGCGCCATTTGACCGGATAACAGTTGATCCCGGCAAAATGGGCGGTCAGCCCTGTGTCCGCGGGATGCGGATTACAGTCAGGCGCATCCTAGAAATCCTGGCGACATACCCCGATCGCGCGGATCTGTTTAAGGATTATCCAGATCTTGAGGAAGAGGATCTTCAACAGGCGCTTGCGTTTGCAGCTGCCGCTGTCGACGGCACAATCGATCTTCACATCGACGCTGCGTGAAGCGCATTCTTCTTGATCAGGGGCTGCCGGCGACTGCGGCCGCGATTCTGCGAGACGACGGCTGGGATGCCGTTCACGTCCGAGAAATCGCAATGGACGAGGCGACGGACAGTGAGATTCTTGAGTACGCCGCCGGCGAATCGCGCGTGGTTATCACGCTTGATCGAGACTTTCCTCAAATCCTCGCGCTGACGGCGGCTCACCGCCCTTCAGTTGTTCTTATCCGTCAGCAGCGATTGCGGGGGCCTGAGCTAGCGGCGCTCATTGTTTCGATTTGGCGGAGCCACGAACACGCGCTGGAACACGGATGCGTCCTCAAGACAGGTATCCGCGGGACACGGGTGCGCCGGTTGCCTTTGAGATGATTCGGCTCGAGTGCCAATGGCAGTCACAGAGCCCATCAGGCGCTCGACAGGAAAGCTGCCGGACTGGCCGCGCAATCCGACCGGAACGCTATTTTGCTTTTCACACCGCAAGCCGCTGCGCCTAAACCAGCGTCACTTCGATATTTCGCGCGCGGAGGGCGTTCACCATGTCGCGCGGCGCGTCCTCGTCAGTGATGACGCGATGAACCTGGCTGAGCGTTGCCGAGACCGACAAGCTGCGATGCCCGAATTTGGAGGAATCGGCAATCACCGTGACTTCACGCGCGGCTCGCGTCATCCGTGAATTGAGCTGGGCTTCCAGAATGTCGAGGGTCGTCAGGCCAGCCTCGAGATCAATCCCCACCGTCGAAAGAAACAAATGATCCGCGTGCAGCGATCCCATCATCTGCTCAGCCTGCGGTCCCACAAAAGCATTTGAGACGTGGCGCAGGATGCCCCCGATCATCACCAGCGAGACTTGCGGCGTGTCGGCGAACTGCAACGCGACATTCAGCGCATAGGTGATCACGGTGACGCGCTCCAGGTTCCCCCGCCGCATTTGCGAAGCCAGTTCCGCCGAGGTTGACCCGGTGCACAGAATCACGGTTTGCGAAGGCTGAATGAGTTGCACGGCTGCACGGGCGATGCGCACTTTCTCGTCGTGCCGGATGGATTCCCTTTCTTTCAGGGGATAGTCCGGGCCGCTGGTGAGCGGCCGGATTCCCCCGCCGTGGGAACGAACCACCGAGCCGCTGGTGGAAAGCGCATCCAGGTCGGCGCGCGCAGTGACGGCCGAAACGCCGAACAGCCGCCGAATATCGTTAACGGTGATCCGGCCCTGCCGCTCCACTACGCCGGCGATCTCCCGCCGGCGTTCTTCCGTCAACAGACGAGTTCGCGGCGTACGCGTCACAAACGTTGTGCCCGAGGCTAGCATGCTCATGCGGAAACTTTGTGGCTACGGCGCCATGCCATCCCGCAGCCACCTGGCAGGCGCCGCGGGGGTCCCGGCTCTTTCTTCAGACGCCGGTCTGTTCTGACTCATTAGACAAGAATGCAGGGGGAAAGGCAAGAGGCATCGGTTTACAGCAATTTGTGGCGCCAAATTGGCAACCGCTGGAAAGTACCATGACTCGGGTCGCGAGAAACGAAGGCGGTCTGAGCCTTTGCGGGGGTGTCACACTTGGGGTAACACATGCCTTCCGCACTTCTGCTGCAAGGCGGCGGTCCCACTCCCGTTCTCAACGCCAGTCTGTATGGCGTCTGGGACGAAATGCGCGGGTTTGGCGGTCGTCTCTGGGGAAGCCGTTATGGGCTCAAGGGGCTTCTCACGGGAGCCTTTCTGGATCTCACCGCCCAGTCCCCGGAGCTAATGGCTGCGATTGGGCTGGCGCCCGGCGCCGCGCTGGGTTCCTCGCGTGACCCGTTGGCCAGCGGCGATTTCGCGCGTGTTCTGGAAGTTCTTCGTAAACACGACATCCATTGGGTGTTTTTCAACGGTGGCAATGGTTCCATGGGTACCGCTTTGGAGATGCAATCCGGCGCGCTTGCCTCGGGGTACGAGCTTCAGGTGATCGGCATCCCCAAGACGGTTGACAACGATCTGTTTGTGACCGACCACACCCCCGGCTACCCATCCGCCGGCCGCTTCTGGGCCCACGCGGTGCGCGACATGGGCATGGACCACCTCGCTCTGCCCTCGCCCATCCTCATTAGCGAAGTGATCGGCCGCAACGTGGGCTGGGTTGTGGCCGCGACTGCCTTTGCCCGGCATGCCGGCGACGACGCTCCGCACCTTATCTACTGCCCCGAGCGGCCCTTGCCTCGCGCGCGACTGCTTGCCGATATCGAGGGGGTCTATCGCAAACTGGGCCGTGTGTTCGTCTGCATCGGCGAAGGGCAGTTGGACGAAAACGGCAACGCCTTCGACGCGGATGTCGATCGGCCGGACAATCCGCAGCGCCGCTTGGCTTCGAATCTGGCGAATGCCGTCGCGCGATTCGTATCTGGCGAGCTCGGCTTGCGAACGCGCAGCGAACGGCCTTCTTTGCTGGGCCGCAGTTGTTCGTTAGTGGTGCCGGAAATTGACCGGAGCGACGCCGAGCAATGCGGGCGCGCCGCTGTGCGTGCGGCGGCCCGCGGGGAGCTTGGCCAGATGGTGGCGCTGCGGCGTGAGTCCTCCGTTCCGTATGTCAGTTCCACGTTTCTCGCGCCGCTCGAAGATGTGGCTCGCCGCGAGCGCCAGATGCCGCTCGAGTTCCTCTGCCCCTCCGGGCACGATGTGACGGCAGCCTATCTCGACTACGCGCGACCGCTCATCGGGCCGGTTGCTCCCCACGCGCGGTTCGGTTCCTGAGAAGCGCCCAACTCGCCCTTCGGTCTTGCATTTTGGCCGGCCACTTCCGGGGTCACGGTATGTACTATAATGTAAATACAAAATGAGCACTATGGCGGATGCGCTTCGAGTGGGATGTTGACAAAAGCCAAAGGAATCTCAGGAAGCACAAGGTCAGCTTTGAGACTGCGAGCTTGGTTTTTGACGATCCCCAGCAGCTCAATGTTCAGGATCGTATTGTTGACGGAGAGGAGCGATGGCAAACGCCAGGCATGGTCTGCGGAGTTTGGTTATTCGTCGCCCATACCTGGCGGGACGAAGCTGGCGACGAGTTGATCCGGCTAATCTCGGCAAGGGAGGCGACCGCACATGAAAAGCAAGAATATACCAAAGCTCAACAAGGCCCAAGCCGATGAAATCGGCGCTCTCAAGCACATGAGAGGCCGGGAGATCGACACCACGGACATTCCGGAAAGGCTCGATTGGAGCAAGGCGCTGGTGGGCAAATTCTATCGGCCACTCAAGAAACCACTCACTATTCGGCTGGACGCGGACGTTCTTGCGTGGCTCAAGGGACAAGGCAGGGGTTACCAGACGCGAATTAACGGCCTCCTGCGGAGCGAGATGGAGCGAGCCGGCTCTACTCGTATCTGAGTCTTTTGGCTGTCGCGCGGAGGGGACTCCATGCGGAGGTAAATGGACTGGTCTGCCCAAGAATCTCTTGGAAACCGAAGAAAAGCCGAGATGAATCCCGGCTCCGCAGGCTTGGCAGCCCGCGCCACGCTGCCACGGTATCCTGAAATCAGGCTGGCGCCATGTCGCATCTGAGTTACGCTACCCCGAGCGGCATCACCGTCACCCGAAAGAGCAGCCGGATCCCCTACGGCAAGGGACTCGAGCAGCTGCTCACGCAACTTGACCGGAAGCGCGGCGCGTATTTCTCGTCGGGCTACGAATATCCGGAACGGTATTCGAGGTGGGATATAGCCACGGTGGCGCCGCCGCTCGAGGTGGTAGGGCGCGATCGCATTGTCGAGCTCCGGGCGCTCAACGGGCGAGGGCGCGTGCTGAACCAGCTTCTGGCGCGCGTCCTCAGAGAGCATCCGCATTGGGAGAGGTTCGAGGAATCGGAAGAACTGCTGCGAGGCGAGTTGAAGCCGCTTCCCGAGGTATTTCCGGAAGAAGAGCGCAGCAAACAGCCGACTCCGTTCTCGATTCTGCGGGCGCTGATACACGAGTTCCAGAACCCGGCCGACCACCGGCTTTTCTTTGCCGGCGCGTTTGGCTACGATCTGCTGCTGCAGTTTGACCCGATACGTATGCGGCTGCCGCGCCAGAACCACAAGGGCCTGCATCTGTTCTTGTGCGACGACATCTATTTCATGGACCGGCGCAAAGAAGTGATTGACCGGTACACGTACGATTTCGCCTCCCGCGAGCTGACCACTGCGGGTTTGCCGCACGACAACCCCAAAGTGCCCCGGCGCAAGGCGCGTAAGGGCGCAGCCGAGATCCGAAGCGACCACGTCCCCGAGGAATACATGCGCAAGGTGGAGACGGTGCGCGAAGGGATGCGGCAAGGAAATTACTACGAGGTGGTGCTGCGGCAGACGTTTAGCGCGCCGTTTGGAGGCAGTGTTGCCGATCTGTTCCGGCGCGTGGAAACTGCCAGCCCGAGCCCCTACGAGTTTGTCGTGCAGATGGGGGATGAACAATTGGTGGGGGCGTCGCCGGAGATGTTCGTGCGGGTGGAAGGGCGGCGGGTGGAGAGCTGCCCGATTGCGGGCACGGCGCGGCGCAGCGGCGACCCGCTGAGCGACGCGGAATCCATTCGCGACCTGCTGAATTCCACGAAAGAAGAATCGGAACTGACCATGTGCAGCGATGTGGACCGCAACGACAAGTCGCGCGTCTGCGTACCCGGAAGCGTAAAGGTAATCGGGCGCCGGCTGATCGAATCCTATGCCGGGCTGTTCCACACAGTGGATCATGTCGAGGGGACATTGATGCCCGGATTCGATTCGCTCGATGCATTTCTGACGCACATGTGGGCAGTGACGATAATTGGCGCGCCGAAGAAGGCGGCGGCGCAGGCGATTGAAGACCTGGAGAAGGACGCCCGCGGCTGGTATGGCGGCGCGGTGGGGATGGTAGGGCTGAACGGCGACATCAATACGGGAATCCTGATTCGGACGGTGCATGTGAAGGATGGCGAAGCGCGCTATTCGGCGGGCGCCACGCTGCTTTATGACTCGGTGCCGGAGAGCGAAGAACAGGAGACGCGGCTGAAGGCCACCAATTTTTTCCTCTACCTGCGGCCGCCGACTCGCGAGACGGACGATGCCGGAGTCAAGCGGCGCGTGGGCGAGGGCGTGCGTCTTCTGCTGGTGGATAACGACGATTGCTTCATTCATACGCTGGCCAATTACACCCGGCAAACGGGAGCGAGAGTTTCGACATACCGCTCGACTTATGCTCTCCAGAAAATCGACGAGAGCCGGCCGGACATCGTGCTGATTTCGCCGGGTCCGGCGAGACCGGAGGATTTTGGAGTGCCGGCGCTGGTCCGGCAATTGGCAAAGCGCGGCATTCCGATCTTTGGCGTGTGCCTGGGATTACAGGGCATCGTGGAAGCATTTGGCGGGACGCTGGATGTGCTCGATTACCCGATGCATGGCAAACGCAGCGTGGTGCATCACCGGGGCCAAGGGGTCTTTCGCAATTTGCCGGAGCCGTTCCGTGTGGGACGGTATCACTCACTGCACGCCAACCGTGCGAATTTTCCAGCGTGCCTCGAGATCACAGCGGAATCAGAGGATGGCGTCGTCATGGGCCTGCGGCATCGCGATCTGCCGATTGAGGCCGTGCAGTTCCATCCGGAGTCGATTCTGACGCTGGAATTCGACTGCGGCCTGCGTCTGATGGAGAACATGATCGAGCTGTATGCGCACGCCGCGGCGCCGGCAAGCTCTTGACCGCGGTGGCATCCTCTTCCGTGGAGCCGCGGAGGCACGTGGCTGTGATTGGCGGCGGCTTGGCCGGCCTGGCGGCAACGGCGGCGCTGGCGGGCGAAGGCTATCGCGTCACGGTGCTCGAGGCCAAGCCGTTCTTGGGGGGTCGCGCAACCTCCTATCCGCTGCAACAGGGCGACGGCGAGACGCTGATCATCGACAACTGCCAGCACGTTCTGCTGCGCTGCTGCACTTGCCTGATGGATCTCTACACGCGGCTGGGCGTTGCCGGCAGCATTCAGTTTTACCGGCAATTGTGGTGGATTGAGCCAGGCGGGCGCACGTCCGTGATGAAACGCGGGCGATTTCAACCGCCGCTGCACTTCGCCGAATCGTTTCTGGGCCTGCGATTTCTCTCGATAAAAGACAAGCTCGACATCGGGCGGGCGTTGCTGGCCGTGAAGCGCGAATATGGACGGCGAACCGATCTGGACCGCATCACGATGCTTGAGTGGCTGAAGGAGAAGAAGCAATCGAAGCGCGCGGTGGAGCGTTTTTGGCGGCAGGTGCTGGTGAGCGCGATCAATGAAGATCTGG
>Ga0302325_10016482_pt1 | contig 15646 bp, 17 predicted proteins | sample Palsa_T0_2_FD_201948 | JGI IMG/M metagenome (GOLD analysis project Ga0302325, IMG submission 201948) | Peat permafrost microbial communities from Stordalen Mire near Abisko, Sweden - Palsa_T0_2 | ecosystem: Environmental > Terrestrial > Soil > Palsa > Peat permafrost | place: Sweden: Abisko...
ACCGAGACGTTCTCGTCCGCGCAGGGCATCCGTCCGAAATTCCCCCCGATCGCCATGATGATCGACTTCGACGCCCCCGAGCATGTCCAGCGGCGCCGACTCGTTTCCGAAGGGTTCACCCCGAAACGGGTGCGAGCCATGGAAGACGACCTCCGCCGGGTGTGCGACACCATCATCGACGGGGTCTGCGAGAAGGGCAGCTGCGATTTCGTGCGGGACATCGCCGCGCCACTCCCGATCATCGTCATCGGCGACATGCTCGGCGTCGCTCCGGCTGACCGCGATGACCTACTGCGCTGGTCCGACGACATGCTCAAGTCCCTCGGCTCGCCCGATCCGTCGCTCCTCGACGGAGCCGCCAACGCCTTCATCGAGTACACCGGCTACATCACCTCGGTCTTCGAGGATCGTCGTGCCCGCCGGTCCACCGACGACCTGGCGGGCGTGCTCTGTCACGCGTCGATCGACGGCGACTCCCTCGATGACGACTCGCTCATTCACGAAACGCTCCTCATCCTCATCGGCGGCGATGAAACCACACGTCATGTGATCAGCGGGGGCATGGACGAGTTGCTGGCCCACCCGGACCAGATGGACCGACTGGCGGCCGACCCCGAGTTGATGCCCGGCGCAGTCGAGGAGATGTTGCGTTGGGTCACCCCGATCAAGAACATGGCCCGAACCGCCACCCGTGACGTCGAGCTCGACGGCGCCCCCATCGCGGCCGGACAGGAGCTGATCCTGCTCTACCCCTCGGCCAACCGCGACGAGACGGTCTTCGAGCGGGCCGACCAGTTCGACATCACCCGCAGCCCCAACCCCCACCTGGCCTTCGGCTTCGGGGCCCACTTCTGCCTGGGCAATCAACTGGCGCGGCTGGAACTCAGGGTGATGATGGACCGCCTCTTGACCCGCCTCCCCGACCTCCACCTCACCGTCGACCGCACCACGCTGCAGCGCCGCGAGGCCAACTTCGTCTCCGGTATTGAGGAGATGCCCGTCGCTTTCACACCCACCTCTGCGGTGGGGGCCGGCCTGTGATGCCGCCCGACACCAACCCGACGCCCGGCATCGCGGGCTGGTCGATCCTCGTCACGGGAGGTGGCAGCGGGATCGGACTGGCCACGGCCGAACGGCTGGCCGCCGATGGGGCCCATGTCACCATCTGCGGCCGCACCGAACAGAAGCTGGTCGATGCCGTGGCCCGCATCAGCGCCGTCGCCACCGAGGGGGCCACGGCGTCGTACGCGGTGGCCGACGTCACCGACGAAGCGCAGGTAGTCGAGGCCGTCACCGCGGCCACCACGGCCACCGGTCGCATCGACGGCCTGTTCGCCTGCGCCGGGGGATCTCTCCACCTGGGCCCGACCCTCACGGCCGACATCGCCGCGGTCCGGGCCACCATCGACCTCAACCTGATGGGCTCGGTGATCTGCGTCAAGCAGGCCGGTGCCGCCATGCAGGCGCAGGACACACCAGGCTCCATCGTCCTCATGTCCTCGGGGGCGGGGAAGTTCCCCCATCCCTACTTGTGGGCCTATGGCATCGCCAAGGCCGGCATCTGCTTCCTCTGCGAGACGGCCGCTGAGGAACTTGGAGCAATCGGGATCCGGGTCAACGCCGTGGCCCCCGGCATCATCGACGACGAGTTGATGTCCTTCATCACCGGTGGCGGCGCCCTGCTCGATAATTATCTGGCGCAGATGCCCCTCGGCCGCGTCGGCACGGTCGACGACGTCGCCTCCGCCGTGCGCTATCTCCTCGGCCCCGAATCATCGTTTGTGACGGGCGAGACGTTAGGCATTGACGGCGGCCATCACCTGCGGCGCGGGGCCGACTACTCACTCCTCTTCGGCGGCTGACGCTGGCGCGAATCCACTTCGAACGCCGCCACTTGCATCTCCTTATCCGAAATGATTACGGTTATGGTTATGTGGAAGCACTCGATAGCCGCCGGTATCCTCACCGGTGCCCTCCTCACCGCGGCGTGCACGGCCGCGCCAGCCACCAGCTCCCCGGCCGGCGCCACCACCGTGATCGTTCCGGTCGTCGCCGCCGAGAATTTCTGGGGCAACATCACCAGCCAACTGGGTGGTCACGACGTCTCGGTGACGTCGCTCATCACCAACCCCAACGCCGACCCGCACCTCTTCGAGACCGATGCAGCCGACGCGGCCAAGTTGGCCCTGGCCCGTGTGGTCATTGAGAACGGCGCCGGGTACGACACATTCATGCAGACCCTGCTGGGCGCGGACAGCGGGCACCCGACGATCGTCACCGCGGCCAAGGTCCTGCACATCACCGGGAGCGACCCCAATCCGCACCTCTGGTACGACATACCCCGCGTTCCCCAAGTGGCGGCCGCCATCGCCGCGGCCTTGACCAAGGCCAACCCCGGGGCCGCGGCCACGTTCCATCAGAACCTGGTCCGCTTCGACGCGTCTCTCGCCCCGCTCAACGCCGTACTGACCACCATCCGCAGCCGCTACGCCAACGCGCCGGTGGCCTACACCGAGCGCGTGCCGGGCTACGCCCTCGCCGTGGCCCATCTGTCGGTCCAGACGCCGGTCGGCTTCGCCCGCTCGGTCGAAGACGGCGTCGATCCGGGGCCCGGTGACACCTTGGCCATGGAGCGATTGTTGACCGGACACCGCATCGACGTCCTGCTCTACAACGTGCAGACGGTGACTCCGGTGACCACGCAGATCCGATCGTTGGCCAAGAAGAGCGGCATTCCGATCGTCGGGGTGTCTGAGACCATGCCGCTCTCGGCCCACTCGTACCAGCAATGGCAGCTGGCCCAACTTTCGGCCCTCCTCCATGCGCTGGAAAAGTCCAAACCGCCCGCATGAGTGCCACCGACCACCCCGTGGTGGAACTGCGACAAGCCACCGTGGTGATGGGAACGCGCACGCTGTTCTCCGACCTGAGCCTCTTACTGGGGTCGGGGGAGTTCCTGGCTGTTCTCGGTCCCAACGGAGTGGGCAAGACCACTCTGTTGAAGGTGCTGCTCGGACTGGTGCCTCTGGCGTCCGGTCAGGTGACGGTCAATGGCACGCCGCCGCAACGGGGGAATCCCCGGCTGGGCTATGTGCCCCAACAACAGGCGTTCGACCGGAACCTGCCCATCCGGGCCCGCGACCTGGTCCGCTTCGGGATCGACGGTCACAAGTGGGGACTGCCGGCCGGCGCCAAACGGCACCGGCAACGGTTGAACGAAGTGATGGAGGCTGTCGGGGCGTCAAGCTATGCCGACGCGCCCGTGGGCATGCTTTCGGGAGGCGAACAGCAACGCCTCCGTATCGCCCAGGCTCTGTTGGGCGATCCCACCGTCTTGTTGTGCGACGAACCGCTGCTGGCGCTGGACCTGGCCAGCCAACAGGCCGTCACCCGGCTCATTGACGAGCGCCGCCGCAGTGCCGGCACTCCGGTGGTCTTCGTCACCCACGAAGTGAACCCCGTGTTGCCCTACGTCGACCGCATCCTCTACCTGGTGCGGGGCCGTTGGGCCATCGGCACGCCGGCCGAGATCCTCACCAGTGAGCAATTGAGCGCGCTGTACGGGATAGACGTCGACGTGATCCGGGTTCGTGACCGCTACATAGTGGTCAGTGCCGACGACGAGCTGAGCACCGAACCGGGAGGTCATGCCCACCACGGACCCGGACACGCGCACTGATGGGCATCGGCTACTACCTGCAGTTCGGGTTCGCCCAGCATGCGCTGGAGGCCGCCTTCCTGGTGGCGGCCATCTGCGGATTGATCGGGCCATTCGTCATCACCCGGTCCATGGCCTTCGCCGTGCACGGCACCAGCGAGTTGGCCTTCACCGGTGCCGTGGGCGGACTGCTGGTGGCTGACAACCCCCTGGCCGGTGCCCTGATCGGGGCCGTGGTCGTCGCCGCGCTCATCGCCGCGCTGGGCCAGCGGGCTTCCGAACGCGACGCCACCATCGGCGTGATCCTGGCCGCCGGACTCGGGCTCGGCGTATATCTGCTGCAGTTCTACCGGGGCTACGCCAGCGAGGCCCTCAACATCCTCTTCGGCAACATCTTCGGCGTGAGCTCGGGCCAGCTCCTCCTCCTGGCTGCCATCGCGCTCGCCGTGGCCCTGGTGATGAGCGTGCTGTGGCGGCCGCTCCTGTTCGCGTCGGTGGATCCCGATGTCGCGCGCGCCCGCGGTGTGCGCACCGGCCTGCTCGGCCTCGTCTTCCTCTTCGTGCTGGCCATCACCGTCACCGAAGCGGCGCAGATTGTGGGGACCCTTCTGGTACTGAGCCTGGCCATCACACCGGCGGCCGCCGCACAGCGGTACTCGGCCAGCCCGGTCGTCGTGACCGCTCTCTCGGTCGCCATGGCTGTGGTGTCAGCCGAGGGTGGATTGCTCCTGAGCTTCCAGTTCTCGTCGGTGCGGCCGAGCGTCCTCATCGTGGCGATCAGCTTCGCCTTCTATCTCGTGGCCCGGGTGATCGGACCGACCGTTGTGACCCGACGCCGGTCCAGATTTGGCAGAGTGGCACTGTGACCGATCAACGTGCGCGCCCGTCACGCGTGACGCGGCAGGGCCAGGCGGTGCTCAGCGTGGTGGCGGGCTCGGACAGCTTCCGCAGTGCCCAGGACATCCATGCCCAGCTGCGGACCGCCGGCGAGACCGTGGGACTGACCACGGTGTACCGGCACCTGGCCCTCCTGGCCGATGAAGGCCAGCTGGACTCCCTGCAGACCGCCGAGGGCGAACTGGTCTACCGCCGCTGCCACAGCGACCAGCATCACCACCACGTGGTCTGCCGCACGTGCGGCCGGGGCACCGAGGTTGAGCTTCCCGAACTCGAGCAATGGGCGGAGTCGACGGCCCACGAGCTCGGCTACAGCGAAGTCACCCACACCCTCGAGGTCTTCGGTCTGTGCGCCGAATGTCGCGGCTGACTCAGCCGGCCACCCGGAACAGCCCACCGTCAATGACCACCTCGCCCCGCTGGTTCTCGGTGCGGAATCGGTGCGCCCCCGTCGACTGGTCGGACACGTCCCACACCGACACGGAAAGCGTGTCGCCCGGCATGGTCGGCCGGGAGAAGCGGGCTCGCATGGACCCGAAGCGCGCCGGGTCCGAGCCGCACACCATGTGCAGCAGGGCGCGACCAGTGAATCCGTAGGTGCACAGGCCGTGCAGGATCGGCCGGTCGAAGCCCGCCATTTTGGCGAAGGCCGGGTCCGAGTGCAGAGGGTTGCGGTCACCGCTGAGCCGGTAGAGGAGAGCCTGGTCGGATCGGGTGGTGTAACTCACCACCTCATCGGGCTCACGCGAGGGCAACGGCTCCGCCGCCAACGTGGTCTCCTCGTCGGCCCCGGGACCACGGGGACCACCGAAGCCACCGGCTTCCCGGATGAACAGCCCGGAGCGGCTGGTGAAGGCCGGGACCCCGGTATCGGCATGGACAGACTCGCTTTCCAACACCACCAGGGCGCCGGACCCCTTGTCGTAAATGCCGGCCACGGTGGTGGTCACCGACACCTTTCCGTCGGCCGGGATCTCGCCGTGCAGGGTGATGGATTGCTCCCCGTGGACCAGCTTGGTGAAGTCGATGTCGCCCAAGCTGGCCATGCCGCCACCGCCCTGCCCGACAATGGTGACGAATGTAGGCAGCACCTTGTGGGTGATGCCAACGGAGTTCTCGGTCGTGAAATCGAGTTCGAACCCGGTGGGATCAAGCGCCCCGGCACCGACGCCCAAGGCGTAGAGCAGCGCGTCCTTGGAGTGCCACGTCCGCTCGCTCGGCTCGGATTTGGTCCCTACCGCATCGAAATTGAAACCCATCATTGCCTCATTTCTTTATGACGTATTTTCATGTTACATATATTCATGTCATACTTGTCAAGTGGCCCTCACCATTGACGAACTCGCGGTGGCGGCCGGCACGACCTCGCGCAGCATCCGCTCATTCCAGACCATCGGCCTGTTGGACCACCCGGACCTGCGCGGACGCACCGGCGTCTACTCCGAGGACCATTTCGAGCGACTGCGGTCCATCCTGCTCCTGCAGTCGCAGGGGTTCTCCTTGCAATCACTTGTGCTCCTCTTCACCGCCCATGCACGCGGCGAGTCGCTCGGTACCGTGCTGGGGCTGCCCGTAGCGGCCCGCCAGCAAACAGAAGCGATCGATCCGGACATGGCCGAGTTGTACGGCTTCGCCGATCTTCAATCCACCGGGTCGGTGCGAAGAGCTGGTTCGCTCCGGCGACCATTCCTCTCGGTGGTGCCCACCACGGTGTGGGACCAGACGGAGGCTTCATAGTCACTAGCGTCGGTGACCGTGGTCCCCGCCCAAGGCCCGACGTTGTTCATATGGCCCGAAGCGATTGAGTTGGGAGCGTCGGTGGCGGTGACGCAGCGGCACGGTGGAGTTTCGGAAGGTCCCTACGATTCCCTGAACCTCGGCCTGCACGTCGGTGATGACTCCGCACGCGTCCTTGCCAACCGGGATACGGCCGCTGACACCTTCGGCGTCTCCCTGGCCCACGTCGTCTTCGCCGAGCAGGTCCATGGCGCCGATGTCGCCTTCGTCGGGCCGCCCGACGCCGGGCGGGGAAGCCGCTCCATGGATGATGCGATTCCCTCCACCGACATCCTCGTCACCACCTCCGCCGAAGTGGCCCTGATCATGCTGGTGGCCGACTGCGTCCCTCTGGCCCTGATTGATCCGGAGGCTCGAGTGATGGCCGTCGTCCATGCCGGCTGGCGCGGCACGGCCGCCGGAGCGGTGGCCCGGGCACTCGGGGCGATGGCCGAGGCAGGAGGCCGGACCGATCGCGTGGTCGCTTTTATGGGACCGGCCGTGCAGGCTGATCGCTACCAAGTTGACGATGTGGTGCACCGGGCCCTGACGGGGGCCATCGCACCGCACCCACTCGAACCCCACGTGGCGGTTCGCCAAGACCCCGGCCACTGGCATGTCGACCTGATCGCCGCCAACCGCCAACAGCTGGTGCTGGCCGGGGTCCCGCCGGCACAGATTTTCGACAGTGGCACCTCTACGGCTGATGACGACTACTTCAGCGACAGGGCGGCTCGGCCCTGTGGCCGATTTGGCCTGCTGGCCCAGCTGCGCACCTGATTGGCGCATCGAGGCGGCCGGGCTGGCCGTAGCATGGACCAGCCCGATGACACCTCACGAACCGAGAGCCGATCGCTTCTGCTACGACGGCTTCACCATCAATGCCGGTACCGGAGAGGTGCGCTGTTCCTACTCCACCGGCGGACACACCTTCACCGAGACGTACCAATTCGATCCCGACGGCGACTGGGATTCGCCGGCAGCGCACGCCGCCATCCGCATCCTCTTCCTTCTGGCCGGGGTCTCCTATTACAAGACGACGGCCGCTCCGGTCATCGACCTCGGAGCACTCGGCACGACGGCCGGCGAGCGCAGATTCCTCACCGACTTCTACCGCAACGGCTTGGCTGAATTCGCCTACCGGAACGGGATCGAACTTCACGCGCTGGCAGTCGTTGGTCCCGACATTCCCCATCTGACTTCCGCCGGCTACGTACCGATCGCTGACCGGCCTCTGATTCCTTTTGGCGGCGGCATCGATTCAATCGTCACGGTCGCCGCATTGCAGATTGCCCATCCCCAGGCTGCCCTGTGCATTGTGCACCCGCCGGCAAACCGGTTCGCCGCCATTGAGAGTGCAGCCTCGGTGACCAAGCTGCCCGTCACGAGGGTCATCCGGGAGATCGACCCATTGGTCCGGCGCTCGGCCGAGTTGGGGTTCTTGAACGGACACGTTCCCATCACAGCGGTGATCTCCGCCGCCGCCCTGGTCGCCGCCGTTCTGGACCATCGAGACGCCGTTGTCCTGTCCAACGAATGGTCAGCGTCGGCTCCCACCCTGGTCGATGGTGGACGCGCCGTGAACCATCAGTGGTCCAAGGGCGACGAATTCGAACAGAGCTTTGCCACGTTGGTGGTGGACGCGCTGGGGCCGAACATCGCGGTGTTCTCCTACCTGCGATCACGCAGCGAGCTGTGGGTGGCCGAACAGTTCGCCCGGCTCAATGAATTCCACGGCGCCTTCCGCAGCTGCAACCGCTCGTTCCACCAGAATGCGGCACAACGGCTCGACCACTGGTGCGGCGCGTGCGACAAGTGCTGCTTCATCGACCTCATCCTCGCCCCGTACATGAGTGCCGTGGACCTCGGCACGGTATTCGCCGGGCACGAGCCACTGGAAAACCCTGAGTTGCAGAGTCAATTTGAAACGCTGTTGGGGCTGGAACCCGATGCCAAGCCCTTTGAATGCGTCGGTGACACCGACGAGTGCCGGACCGCTCTTCGACTGGCTGCGGCGCGTCCCGATCGCCGGGACACGCAGATGCTGGTGCGGTTGCTGGCCAGGGTGACGCGCGCCGAAGGACCCGACATGTCTTTGGACGCGGACCCACACGCACCCATGGGGCCGCACTACATTCCGGATCGCTATGTGCCCTCAGATCTCCTGGTCCGAGCTGACTGACGCGTCAGTCGGCCTGTGGGGTCTGGGTGTCGAGGGAGCGGCCAGCCTGCGCCTGCTCCAGTCCATGGGCACCGTGCCCGTGCTGGTGGATGATCACCCCCGGTCGGCGCGCCACGACGGCCTCAAAGTCCTGACCACGGAGCGGGGTGGCCTGCAGGCGCTGCTCGGTTGCGACGTGGTCATCAAGAGTCCGGGCATCAGTCGCTACCGACCGGAGGTGATCGCGCTCGAAAGCGCCGGTGTGGCGGTTCGGGGCGGTCTGGGCCTCTGGTTGGAAGAAGTCGATCGCCAGAAGGTGGCCTGCATCACCGGCACCAAAGGGAAGAGCACGACCACCGCCATCGCGGTGCATCTGCTGCACGGATTGGGCTACTCCGCACAAGCGGGTGGGAATATCGGCCGGCCCCCATGGGATCCTTCGCCCGCTCCCAGTCCCGAATACTGGATCATTGAGACATCGAGCTTCCAGGTCCCTGATCTCACCGTGGCGCCCCCGACGGTGGCCGTGACGTCGCTCTCGCCCGACCATCTCGACTGGCACGGGAGTATCGAGCGTTACTACGCCGACAAACTCTCACTCGGGACAAAACCGGGAGTCCGGTCGCGCCTGGCCGACTCCGCCGATCCGCAGTTACGGGAACACAATTCCCTGTTCGGCTCCGACATCCACTGGGTGCAAGACGACGAAGACGCGTGGACCGATGTGCTCAAGCTGCCCGGCCGCCATAACGCGCGCAATGCCTCCATGGCCCGCCACATACTTGTCGCCATGGGCGTGGAGGAAGCCCGGTCGCTCGAACAAATAGCAGTGGCGGCCGAGGGGTTCGCCGGACTGCCCAGTCGTTGCCGCTCACTTGGATCCATCAACGGCGTCGAATTCGTCGACGACAGCTTGTCCACCAACGTCCTGCCGGTGCGAGCCGCTTTGGAGGCATTCGCCGATCGACCGGTGGCCCTCCTGGTGGGCGGGCACGACCGTGGGCTGGACTACTCCCCGCTGGGGCTTGCCCTGGCTGAACGGGAACTCCCGACACTGGTGGTCACCATGCCGGACAACGGTCCGCGCATCGGTCAAACCATCAGGGACGTCGCGGGCGACAGCGTGGAGCTTGTCGATGCACCAGACCTCGACACCGCCGTCGCCACCGCATTCAGTTGGGCCGAACCGGGCGCCGTCGTGCTGCTCTCGCCGGCCGCACCCAGCTTCGGGCACTTTGTGGACTACAGCGACCGGGCCCAGGCATTCGCCGCCGCGGCCGCGGCCTGCGGCACGCTCAGCTGATCAGCAGGTTGCGCCTGCCGGAGCGAGCTCGTCGCGCTCGCTGAGGAAGTTCCACCAGCCTTCAGCCGCCACCCGGGCGGCGTCGCGCACCACGTCCGGATCGGCGTCAAGCAGTGCAAGCGCCTCGACCGACCACCCGGCATGCTCGGCTTCCTGGGTGGTGTGCACATCCCAGAAGCGCGTCCCGTCGGCGTCCATGCCGTAGTGACGCCGCAGACCGTCTGCCTTGGAGGCGGCGATGTCGGAGGCCTGCACTTCGTACGCGGCCACCATGGCCAGCGCAGCCACAGGATCGCTCGCCGCCACCGTGCGTACGGCTGACAACAGGGCCGTCGTGGCCGGAGTCGGTGCCACAGAGGCCGCCGAACCAGCGGCCCGGGCGAACGACTCGAACAGTTCGACATGGGGCGCGGGAACTCCGAGCTCGTCAGCCAGGTTTGCTTCGACCAGGTCACGGGCGGCGCCCTCGGGAAGCGAGGAGGCAACGGCAGCCAGGGTCAGGGGCAGCTGCCGCTCAAAGTGACGGTATTGCTCGGCATAGGCCGCCAACTCCCCGTCGCCCAGGGTGCCGGCCTCCCAGCGACGGTAGAAGGGATGCGTCAGCAGCTGACGGCCTTCCAACGCCTCGGACAGCACTTTTCGGATCCGTTCGGTGAGCATGGCGCACATTATCTCAGCGGCTCCCCGGGGTCGCACTGATCCCTCCGGCCAGCGGGCACAATCTCTCCCATGCTCAGCCTCGTGTGCTTTGTGGTGGGTGGGCTGATCGGATGGGGTGCCTCCAAGGGCGGCAGCCGGGTCCAGCGGTCCTGGCCCATCATTTTGCGCACGCAGATTCTCCTCACCTCGGCGACGCTCTCGCTTGTCGCCGCCTGGAGGCTCACCGCTCTCGACCAGCTCATCGGTCCCCTCTTCCTGGCGGGTGGCTTGTGGGTCATGTTCGGGACAGCGGTGGTGTCCCGGGGCGGTCGGAGCACCGGCGAGGGAGCGCTGGAGTCCTGGGCCGTCGGACCCAACAGCGGATTTTGGGTGGTCCCTGCCGCCACCGCGTTCGCCGGGCCGGCCGGGACGATGATCGCCGTCCTGGCCAATGTGGCCAACACGGCGGAGAACGCCGTCTGCGTGCATCTGTTGCGCCGCGATGCACCCATCACGCAGAGGCGGTCGACCACGTTCGTCGACCAATCACCGATTCTGGCCTCTGTAGTCGGGCTCTTGCTGCACGTGGTGGGCAATGCCCCAACGTCGTCCAAGGAGATCCTCACCTTGGCCGGTCCCCTTTTGGCCTTCTCCGGTGCGGCGCTCTTCGCCGGGTCGGTCGCTCACCCCCACAATCTCTCGGTGCCCAAATCGGACCACGCGCTGCGCCGGTGGAGCTGGCTCACCGTGGTGCGGGTCAGTTACTTCCTCCTCATCGTCATCTTCACCACGTCGACCCCGCTGGCCATTGTGGCCGCGCTGAGCGCGCTGAGCGCCCCCTCATTCCAACCCATCCAATTGGCGGTCCTCTACGGTTACCGGTCGGGTGTGGTCAACACCGCCGTGCGTTGGGGATGGGTGCTGGCCCCGTTCGGCTTGGGCCTGGCCGCACTGCTTCGCCCGTAGAATGGGCAGTGGCGAGAGTGTGGCAATCGATACCTCGAATCACCAAATGTGCTTGGTGAGGTCTTCACGTTTGGCGTTGAGGTGGATCTCTGCCCCTTGATTTCGAAGGCACCCACAGGTCAAGGACGCGTCGCCCACACGGCTGCGGCCTTCAGCGTGTCCGAGATCGGTTGCTCGGCTTGTTGGGGTCGCCGCCTCGCTCGACGACTGAGAGGCTGAGAGCTTCGAGCTCGACCAGGAGACTCCGCAGGCGCTTGGCGTTGTCGAAGAACGCCTGGTAGTCGTCCACCTCGTCGTCACTCAGATAGCGGGTCTGGGTCTTGTTGTCGACTTTGCGGGTCCAGGACCAGTAGGGACCATGCAAGAGCGGGGGGTCCGCACCGCAGCGACATCCGACGCGCCCACGGCGGGTGTTGGCCTCCTTCGCGGCCCGTCAGGCCGAGAGCGAGCGACGAGCGGCCCAGGGACTCGCGCCCATGACACGACGGCGGCGGCGCAAGACGATCGCCGACCTGGTCGGCGCCACCGCCGACGCGCCGCCGTGAGAGGCAGGGGTCGTCCCGCACTTCGGCATCGCTCGATCTGACGCGTCCCGAGAGGCCCAGCACGGCGAGAGGGACGAAGGCGTGACACAACCGCCTGTTAGAACGTCCAAACGTGAAGATGGGTGACGTCTAAACGTAAAGACGTCTTGGAGCCTGAGAGCGGATTCGAACCGCTGACCTGCGCATTACGAGTGCGCTGCTCTACCGACTGAGCTACCCAGGCGACGCCGACTGCATGTCCGTGAGTGGACTCTCGGTTCGATACCCCCTCCGGACGACGACGCACAATCGTAGGCGAGCCGATAGGAGTGGCCAGCCAGGCGTCAAATGGCCACTCAATGCATTGTTGCAACGTCCGCCAAAGTGGTACACATGCACCGTTCGCGGGATTGTGAGGACACGCACTGACGCTCCATGTCGCGAACAAATTCAGACTCCCAGGTCAGAGGCCTATATCTCGCCATTGACCGACGTCGGGCCCGAGCAAATCGATGCAACATCCATGCAACGTCTTTGCAAGCTGCCAGGCACACACTGGACAATGCCGGGGTCGACCTGTCTCTGGGCACAACACACGACACGCAGAGGAGGAATGCACGATGGGGCCAGTCCTTGGAATAAGCGCGTCGGTCGACCACTTGCGATCTGTCGGGGAATTCGCCCAGTGCACCGATCTTCAACTCGAAGAGGTGGCTCGTCTGGCGGAGCGGGTCCAGGTCGGGTCCGGCGAGGTCCTTACTCGCGAAGGGCGGATCGGGCGGGAGTTCTTCATCATTTTGTCGGGAACCGTTGCCGTGACCCAGGGTGGACGTCGAGTCAACACATTGGGTTCCGGCCAGTATTTCGGCGAGCTGGCCGCCGTCAACCCCGGCCCGCGTAACGCCACGGTGACTGCACTCACCGACCTGGACGTTTTGATAATCGGTCCGCGCGAGTTCGCCACCATGGCCGAACTTCCGGGATTTCGGGACTCGCTGCGCCTGACCATGGCCAGACGAATCAGTTCGGCGCACCCCGCCGCCGCTTCAGCTTCTTCCGAACTATGAGCGCGGCCGAGCGAACGTTTGTCGGAAAGCAGCACCGCAGTGGGTGGTTTAGCCTGCAGTTACTGCACGGCGAGCAGTACGGGAGGTGATTCGGTGGACCAGGTAGAAGGCGACGAGAGCGACCTGGGACGCCTCCATTCTGTGCCGTGGTTCCATGCCTGCACCGAGGACCAACTGGCTGAAATCGCCCGACTGGCCGAGCGCCTGCGCGTCCATGCCGGTGAGGCGCTGACCAAGGAAGGTCGGATCGGACGTGAACTCTTCATCATTCTCGAAGGGGTAGCCCGGGTGACCCGGAGCGGGCGGGAGATCAATGTGCTGGGCGCTGGCGACTATTTCGGTGAGCTGGCCGCCATCGATCCCGCTCCCCGGAGCGCCACGGTGACCGCTTCGACTGACCTTGAAGTACTCATCATCGGACCCCGTGAATTCGAGGCGATGACCGAGATTCCCGGATTCCGCAATGCCCTGCTGACCGGAATGTCCCAGCGCCTGCGCCGAGCTGACGACGCATTGGCCGCCCACGCTGAAGCAATGGTGAAGGACAACCAGCCGGGTGACACCCCCGGCCACGTCGCCAGCTGAACCCATTCAGGCACGGATCGGCGGCTTCGAGGTAACTGCAACCAGATGTCATCTCCGTGCAACCTCCGTGCAAGGTGCTTCCCGCACAATGCTCGTACGTTCAAACGAGAGCGGTCAGGGGTCACTGAGAGGTGTACACAATGCGCAGAAACGAATTTCGCACGGCCATTGAGAACGAGCTGCTGCATCTGCCCGGATTCGGGGGTTGTTCACAGAAGCAGCTGACGGAGATCGATCGTTTGACTGACCGCTCCGTGGCCCTGCCCGGTCGGGTGCTGGTACGTGAAGGGATGATCGGCCGTGAGCTGTTCATCATCATTTCAGGTAGCGCCACTGTCACTCGGCATGGACGCCTGGTCACCACCCTGGGACCCGGCGACTATTTCGGCGAGCTCGGTGCGATCGACACCGGTCATCGCAATGCCACCTTGACCGCCATCTCCACCTTGGACGTCCTCATCATCGGTCCTCGGGAGTTTGGTGCCCTCATGGCTGACATTCCCGGCTTCCGTGACGCTCTATTGCGAGGCATGGCGCGGCGGTTGCGGGCGGCCGATGACACCATTGAGCGGATGTCCGCAGCCCAATTGCACGAATCTCCGTTGGGGGAGATCCGGTCCTTCACAATGAGGGAGTCGGTCTCACCTCGCTAAGAAGGCTAAAGATCCGGTTGCGCTGCCATGCGGGCGATCCGGTTCAGGCCCATCTTCCGGGCCGCTTCCTCCGAACTCCGCAGCAGATGGGCCACCCGCTCTTCGTCGCCGTCCCGGCCGTGATGGCGAAGCGTCAATGCCAATTCAAGCTCGGCCGCGGCAATGAACGGTTCCGAACGCATGCGGCGAGCCAGTCGGAGGGACGCCTCGAAGTGCACCTCGGCCAGAGCAAGGTCGCCCATGGCTGAGGCCAACAGTCCGAGATACTGATCGGCCGGTCCGTAACACGCCGCGGCTGGGGCGCGGATCACAATGGCCGTCCCGGCATATGGGCGCATATGCTCATACAGCGCGGCGGCGTATCCCTTGGCCCCGACTGCTCCACAGACGGCGGCCGTCAGGGCAAGCGAGACCCCTTCGGTCTGATCGTCGGCCACCGTCTGCCATCCCAGCTCGGCCAGCTTCTCCAACTCAGCCGAAGCCTTCTCCATCTGGCCTTCCTCGACATAAAGAAGTGCCAGAGCGGCTGCAACCACAGGGAAGTCGGCCGGTGCCTGATCGATGACCTGTTGGAACACGCTCTCAAGACCACTCAGCTCTGCCCGTTGCCACCACGTCCACGCCATGAGGGCGCCATAGAAGCTCAGGGACAGATCGTTGTAGCCCGCCGCCAGTTCCATGGCGATGGGCGCCAGGCGTTCCCCTTCAGCAAAGTCACCATTGACCAGGGCCATCATGGCCCGGACATTGCAGGCATACGACGACGCCAATGGGTGGCGAGGACCGTTGTCGCGCCCCTCGAACCGACGCACCTCGTCATTGACGGCGTCAACATCGCCCTGGGCCAGCAATTCGCGTACCCGCCACATATGCCCATGGAGGGCCAGCAGCTCATCACCGACATCGTCAGCTATCTGCCCAAGCTCGGTTCCCACGGCGAGTCGCTCCGGAGCCGGATCGATGCCCCACAGCGCGTGGAAGCGGGCATTGAGAGCGTAGCCGAGGGCGTTGCGGTCACCCAGTCGGCGCGCCATGGCGACCGCCTCGGTGCTCAGGGCCAGTGCCCGCTTGAGGACGCCTGGCTCGGGCACGCCGATGTTGTAAACGCTTACCAGCCCCAAACGCGCGGTGACCATGGCTCGGAGGTAGGAATCTTCCTCGCTCAGCTCGCGCCGTGCTTCTTCGAGGAGTCGCGTCTGTTCGGAATTGGTTCCGACAATCCCGATATAACTCAGTGGGCCGGCGCGCAACGCCGCCGTGGCCAGCCGTTCCGGGTCACCCATGGTGCGGGCCAGCGACGCCGCCTTTTCGTAGCTGGTGTCGGCGCCGGCGGGGTCGCCCGCCTTGTTCTGTGCTTCGGCCAGGGCGAGAAGGGCGTCACAGCGCACCGTCATGTCGTGATCGCCATAGAGCTCGG
>Ga0302325_10016484_pt1 | contig 15646 bp, 19 predicted proteins | sample Palsa_T0_2_FD_201948 | JGI IMG/M metagenome (GOLD analysis project Ga0302325, IMG submission 201948) | Peat permafrost microbial communities from Stordalen Mire near Abisko, Sweden - Palsa_T0_2 | ecosystem: Environmental > Terrestrial > Soil > Palsa > Peat permafrost | place: Sweden: Abisko...
GTCCCTGACGGTCAGGCCGTACACATACAGAGTGTCCCCGAAAGGCTCGGGGACCGACGCCGCTTCGTAGTGAGCCGGGTAGCCGGCACCCGGAGGACTATCGAATTCATCGTACCCACCCATTTCTATGTGTTGATAAAGAGTGAACGCATCAACGGTCAGATCGTCATTGGGCTTGAACAACACACTCAGGCGCCCGCCATAGAGGTGCTCGGTATTGACGTCTGTCGTGACGCTTTGTATCGGGGCCGCCAAAACGTTACCGCGACTCACGGGCTCGTCCTGGGGAAACGGGTTCAGCACGACCCGATCGATCCAGCCACTGCGATACGTATCGGTGCCGACCACGCGCACGGCAAAAACGTCGCCCAGGGGCACATTCAACATGAAGCTGCCACCGCCGTTGCCGCTCCCTCCCTGTGTATCCGACAGAGTTCCCTGGACGGAGCCCTCAAACGTGTTGAGTTTTGGCTCATTCGTGATCACGCGGACGGTCCCGCCCATCGAACCCGATCCGTAGAGGGTACCTTGTGGGCCGCGCAGGACTTCGATGCGATCTATGTCGTAGAGATTGGGATCGATGACGACTTTGCCGGTCTGCGACTGCGCGGGTGGCGTCATTGGCACTTCGTTCAGATAAAACCCTACCGTGGGTGCCGAACCGCCGCTCGAGGACAGACCGCGCGCCTCGTATTCAGTTTGCCCGGGCCCGGCGGAGCGCATTGAGAGACCCGGGATCTCGCGGGCAAGTTCCTCGACGCTGGTAATACCCGCCGCGTCCAACTGATCTCCGGAGATAGCGGACAGACTGATGGGAGTATCCTGCACGGTCGAGTTGAATCGTTGCGCCGTGACGACTATCTCGGTAATTCCGCCTTCATCGGGTTCGACTCCCCATGCGGCCCCCGCTCCCCACGCGACGGCAAACACCACCGCGCGCGCCGTGAATCCAAGCAAGCAGGCGCCGATGCCTGACACACGCACATGACTTGGCGAACACATATTGACGAGGTGCCGTATTGAGCGAACAGCAATAAGGTAGCGCAGTCGAACCGGCCGGACTTGTTTTATCCGGTGGCAAATCAATGCAAACGGTCGAATCTTTGGAAGGGCGTGGAGCCCGCGGGTTGCGCACTCCGAGGGGCGCTCATATGATCGAGCAGCGGTACATTTCCCTACGAAAACAGTAAAGACATGCAGTTAAGCCGCAGAAATGTGATTCTGGCGCTGAATGCCGCTCTACTCCCCTTGGGATGTGCCGCGCCTGACGTGAGGAAGACCACAACTCCATACGTACACCGCTTTCGTTCGCGGATGGTCGAGATATCGGATACCCGACTCGAGGTTCTCGAGGCGGGGGAAGGTCCGACCACATTTGTCTGTAGCCATCCCTACTTCGATGCGAGCGGGCCGTTTCCCGCAGGTGGACTGACCGAGGCACTGGCCGCCGCAGGCCGTGTCTTTTATGTTTGCCCGCGCGGCACTGCCGGTTCAGCGAAAGAAGACCGGCGCGAGAGACTCACACTCGCCCAGCTGGTGGACGATATGCAGGAAGTCAGGCAGAAGCTTGCCATAAAGAAGTGGGTCGCCACAGGATCCTCCACCGGTGGAATGACGGCGTTGCTCTATGGTCTGCGATATCCCGGCAGCACCAGCGGATTGATCCTGAGCTCGACAGTCCCGTCGTATCACTTCCTGGAAAACCCGGGTTCGCTTTACAACCCCGACAACCCGACGTTCAAGGAACTGGCTGCCATCGAGAAAACAGGTGACGACACCGCGTACGCACGCGCGAAGATGGTCGCGAGCCTCCACAACAAAAGCGTGCTTGACCTGGTGTTGCAGAACACGAAGATCCAGCACGAGCGTGAGAGTGTCGACGACGAAGAAGTCGTCACACGCAAGTGGGATGAGGAAAGCAATCTTGCACAGATCGCCGTGCCGACTTTGATTGTTGCCGGACGCTTCGATGTGCCGGTGGGAAGCCTGGAGCCCAGTCTGAAGATCCTGATGTCGGTCAACGGCTCGGAATACGCCATTATGAACGGGAGCGGGCATTTTCCTTATGACGAGGAGCCCGAGCGATACAAGCAGGTCATCGCCGACTTCTCGCGAAGACGGCTCGATCCGGTGTCCTGAGCCCCTCCCGCGTGTTGCTTCGGCAGAAGACGGGTTGGGACACCTCGATCCGTAAGCACAAGAAAAATAAAGGTTTATTGGTGGCAGGGAGGGAATTGAACCCCGACACGCGGATTTTCAGCCCGCCGCCGGGTATTCCAAGGGTTTATAAATCAACCACTTGCAGCGTCTTGCCGACCCCTTCCCAGTCACACCAAGGCACAATCCTGGCACACCCAATCTGAGTTGGTCACAAATGTGGCATAGCACCTTCGAACTACGTGGAGTTTCCCGAGAGCGAAAAATTATTGGTGTTGAGCTGCATTAGCTAGGACTCGATCTGATATGCGATCGTCTGCACCATGAAGAAGCGGGCTGTTCTGCGCGGCATGCTTGCCGACGCTGTCTTTGGATCGCTTAATTTCTTGTAGCAATAGTTAGCTGGACGCAGCGATTCACGCGAACCGATGTCGCAAACTTCACTTCTCTGTGCGTTGTCGTACAGAGTCGCCACCGATTTTGTGCGAGGTTGATGAATTAACCTGCAAATCATGCAAAGATCCGTGCCTTCACCATAACTCGGGTCGATAGCAATCCATAGAATGATTCGCGCGATCGTCTCACATCGAACCGCACGCAGAACGATTGGGCGATCAGATCTCCGGTCGAAATCCATTCCTTTTCCTTAGCGAGCTGCGATGCCATCCGAAATGTCAGGGTCCAAAATTATCCCGGCTTCCTTTTTTGGGATGCCGCTCGGACTGATCGCCTTGGGGCTTGCGTGGAGAAGCGCAGCGGTCGTCTGGCGAGTGCCGCCGCTGATCGAAGAATCTCTCATCTGGGGCGGAAGTCTGCTGTGGATGTGTCTTTTCGTGGTCTATCTTGCGAAGTGGTATTGGCATCGCGAGGCGGCTGAGAGCGAATTCAAAGACGCGGTGCAATGCTGCTTTGTGGGCCTTGCCGGCGTGGTCGCACTCTTGGTATCCATTGCGCTTGCCCCGCAAGTGCCCAAGCTTGCATTCGTGCTGTTTCTGCTGGGCAGCGTTTGGACGTTGGTTTTCGCTTTGTACCGCACGGGTCGCTTGTGGATGGGCGGCCGAAAGCAGGAGGCGACCACCCCCATATTGTATCTCCCCACCGTGGCCGGAAGTTTCGTTTTTGCGAGCGCCGCAACCAGTATGGGACATCCCGATTGGGGGCAACTCGCGTTTGGTGCGGGGTTGTTTGCGTGGATAGCGATTGAGTCCGTGCTCATCCATCGGTTGTACACCGTCGCCGAATTGCCACCGGCATTGCGGCCGACTCTAGGCATTCAACTCGCACCGGCGTCCGTTGCTGCGGTCGCCTACCTCAACGTGACCGGCAGCGGTCCGGACCTTCTTATCCATGGGTTAGTCGGATATGCGTTGTTACAAGCCCTAATTCTTGTGCGCATGGGGCCTTGGTTATGGGCCGCGGGCCTGACGCCCGCATGGTGGGGTTTTAGCTTCGGCGCCGCGGCTTTGCCGACGGCGGCTTTAAAGCTGGTCGCTCGGGGGGACACCGGCGCGGTGGGGATGCTCGCACCCTGGTTGTTTGCCGCCGGCAACCTTCTGATTGCAGCAATTATTGTCATGACAATCAGCCTACTCATTCGCGGTCGACTGTTGCCCGTGCCCATCACCGCGGCGCCGCTGATTGCCGATCTTCCATCCGCCAGCACTGCTACGCAGAACAGAGGAGTCTGATGCGCGCCGCCTCCGTCGATGAATTGTCGTCGGCGACTCACTATCGAACTGTCACCGTCGATGGTCTCGATATCTTCTATCGGGATAGCGGGTCCCGACGACGCGCCCACCATTCTTCTCCTGCATGGTTTTCCAACGTCATCGCACATGTTTCGCGATCTGATTCCGATGCTCGCCGAGCGCTATCATTTGGTCGCACCGACTACCCCGGTTTCGGCAATAGTTCAGCCCCCAACGTCGGCGACTTTGACTATACGTTCGATCGTCTAGCGGACGTGATTGAGAACTTTACGGACGCGATCGGCCTCGAGCGCCATTCACTCTATGTACAAGACTTTGGCGGACCCGTTGGTTTCCGACTTGCCACTCGCCGGCCCGAACGCGTCGGCGCGCTCATTATTCAGAACGCCAACGCCTATGCGCAGGGACTTAGCGAGGAGCTGCGCGCGGCGTTGGTTCGGCTGCACAATGAGCGCACACCTGAAATGCGCATGAGAGCGAGCGAATTGTTTGAACTTCCTATACACGCAAGCAATATCTCGACGGAGTGCCCGATCCATCACTCGTAAGTCCTGATGCCTGGCAGCACGCCCAATGGGGAATGGGCCGCGCACATAACAAAGATGTCCAATACGCGCTACACGCCGATTACGCCAGCAACTTCGATCGTTACGAGGAATGGCATGCCTATTTTCGTCAATATCAGCCGCCGACGCTGGTTGTCTGGGGCGAAGGCGATTTCGTGTTTGGAGTGCCCGGTGCCGAAGGCTACCGACAAGACCTCAAACAGATTGAGGTGTATATTTTGAAGGCTGGGCAGTTTGCCACTTGAGACGAGCGGGCGTGAGATCGCCCGGCACATGCGAAACTTCCTTGGCAGGCACGGAGCGCAAATTAGCTCGACGACATGTATGGACAACGACCCTTGATCTAATGCAAGGACACGCTCTTAGCTAAACAGCCGTTATGCTGGCGGGAGACGATCGATGATCAGTGCCCCATCGCAGTTAAGATGTTCGACGATTGCGTTTGCTGCGTTCATTGCCGCCGTCTGCATACCCGCTCAGGCGGAAAAGCCGATTGCGGAATTCAAAGCTGAGAACATCGCGGCCATGGACAAAATGATGGCCGGGATGGCAATCAAATCTTCAAACGACGTCGATCGCGACTTCGCCGGCATGATGATCCCGCATCATCAGGGGGCAATCGACATGGCCGAAGCCGAGCTGCGTCACGGACACAACGAACAGCTGCGACGCATTGCTCAGGAGATCATTGTCGACCAGCAACAGGAAATCGCGGCCATGCGCTTGGCGCTGGGCGATGCCCTTCCTGCGTCCATCGCGGCCCCAACCCGACCGGTCGCGGCCGCACTCGCAACTTCCACACACCCACGCCCATGAACGCGAAATACCACCCATGAAGCAGACATTCCTCTTTTCGATCCTCTTAGGATCAAGCGCCATCGCGACAACAGTGCTCGCGGGCCAGGCGCCGGGCAGCGCATCGACGCCTGACGTTCCGATCAGCCACACAGATCGCGTGTATGCCGCCGAACAGTTTTCAAACACCGTATCGGTGACCGACCCAGTTGACAACAGGCTGCTTGGCGTCATCCGATTGGGAGATCCGCAGCCCGGTAACTTCTCACCCCTCTATAAGGGCCAGTTACTTGTCCACGGCATGGGGTTCTCGCCAGACCACAAAACACTCGCGGTCGTGTCGATCGGCTCCAATTCCGTGACTTTCGTGGACACGGCCACCAACGCGGTAAAGCACACTACCTATGTCGGTCGCTCTCCACACGAGGCCTTCTTTACGCCTGATGGCAAGGAGGTGTGGGTCACCGTACGCGGCCAGAACTATGTGGCGGTGCTGGACAGCCGAACGTTCGAAGAAAAGACGCGTATCACTACGCCCGCCGGGCCGGGAATGACAATCTTCTCGCCGGACGGACGCTACGGCTACGTCTGCTCCTCGTTCAATTCGGAGACCGATGTGATCTCAGTGGCCGATCACGTGATTGTCGGCAGAGTCGCCCAACCCAGTCCGTTCTGCCCCAACATCGCGGCTTCGCCGGACGGCGAGCAGGTCTGGTTTACGTTGAAGGATACCGGGAAAACTGTGGCTTTCCGCGCCAGACCGCCATTTGCCGTTCTGAAGATTCTGGACACCGGGCCGATTACCAACCATGTCAACTTTGTCCGCACCCCAAAGGGTCAATTCGCCTATGTGACCGTTGGCGGGCTCAATCAGGTTCAGGTGTTCAACACATCTGATTTTTCCAAAATCGCCACCATTCCGGTCGGCAAGCTGCCGCACGGAATCTGGCCCTCTGGCGACGGCTCGCGCGTTTACGTCGGGCTGGAGAATGCCGATGGACTCATCTCGATCGATACCACAACCAATGCCGTGATCGCCACTGTATCGATCGGCCAAGCACCGCAAGCGCTGACCTATGTCTCGAACGCGGTCCCTGATGGCCCGGGTACCGGCGGTCTGCAGCCGCTCGGCGTCGCCGGCCAAGCTGCGCACTTGACACTCGACAGCTCGACCTCCAAGGCGGTGACCAGCGTCAGTCTGTTCGATCAGGGTTTGGTTCAGGTGTTGCAGGCTGCGGTCAACGGCCTAGAGCCGAAAACCGCCTATGTCTTGTCGCTCTCCACACGCCCGAACGGCACGGGTGCAATTCAGCCGCTCGCAGCCTTTACGACCAATCCAGCAGGCTCGGCCATCGTCAACGCCATAGGTCCGATCCGGCAGCTGGTGCAACCAGACACGCGGGATCAGCGACGCTTTCTTGTGGTGATGCGCGGCACACCCCAAACGATTGGCTCGGTCGTGCAATTCCAGACGCCTTAGGACCTTGGTCGTGCACGGATGTTTCGTCCGAGTGTCGGGGTGATTCCGAAGGCCTCAATGACTGCATAAAGCATTGATTTTAATAAAAATAGTTGCCAGGGAGACTCTTCGATAGATCGAATACGATTTTCTTTCGATTTGGATTTAAATTTTTTTGAGAATTTGAGTTGCCCCCAAAACTTCACCCATTCATGAAAGATAGGGAATTGTAGGGCATTTCCGCTTGAGGACGACTGACTACGCTGCGGCACGCCGCACCTCAATAATATCGCTAATTTGATGCTACACAAGTTTTTCGCACTTCGTGCGACGCCAATCAAACGACAATCTTCATCCCGCTTCCTCTCCGGTGCGTGTGCGCGGCTCGCAGAGTCGGCTCACGCCTGCTGTCCACAAGTCGGAGTTTGAACATTCGCGTTCGCATGTAAATGTAAAGGTGGCAGTGATAAACCATCGGTACGCCACCGCACCCTAGGCCGCACGATTTCGTCAAACTTCGCAAGGCTCATTCCTGCACGAGGATCTTATCGTGGACGGTGATCACATGCTTTCTGCGATCATCACGGCCGGATCAATCGCGTCTCGTGCCGATGCGTTGCCGCTGAAGCACCCGACGCCTGTCGGTCGATGTCAAGCCGGGATATTCGAACTTATTTCTCCGTCGCGGGGATATGTCCGAGCGCAGGGTCCGGTCCACAGACAGCGTCTGAGCCACAGGGTGACTCTTGTAAAATGCGCTGCTACCGCCGCGGCTACCGAGGTCCCTATCAACTGCAGAAGAGTCTACCGCAGCGGCCTGAGCCACTACCGACGGCGCCCCGGCGGCGCTGCAGGCATTGCTCGCGCGGTCATCGGTATCATCGGGCAGATTCCCTTCGCGCAACACGCCATCGCAGAAGGGACTTGCTAAGTTGGACAATGCGTAAATCCGTGCGTCTGACGCACCGCGACGAACTCGATTATACGAGGACCTACCGGGCGTCTGCCTGCCCTCTTTCGCATCAGACTCTGCAGCCGATTCGCGGCAAGGCTCCCTTTAATCTTTTAGCTCGTGCAGAATTTGCGATAGGGCTCTTTGAGGATCTGGAAAAAACCGTAGCAAATCAATCCCGCCGCGACCGCGCCCAGCAGCCAGTGACCGTATTCTTGCCGCTTCAGAGCACTGAGCGCTCCCGCGATACCGGTCGCGTTTGCGGTGTTGTAGCGCCGCGCGGCGTCGATCAGAAACACGCCGATCAATCCAAATACGACGCCGCGAGCCAGAAATCCGAATGCGCCGAGAGCGATGATGACGCCGCGCAGTCTGGTATGCGTTAAGTCGACCCGTTCGGTCTTGTTTCGCGATATGGCGCGGTACCACTGGAATACCCCGAATAGCGCGATGCCCGCGCCAGTGGCGGCGGTCATCCAGCGGCCGAGCGGCAGCGCCATCGCACGGGCCGTCCAAACGGCCTGCGAATGCCCCCCATCAGCGGCTCCGCCGAACCCGAGCAGACGCCACACCGCCTCGCCGACGAGGACAGCGTGCAACGCTCCGTTCAACAGAGAGCCCAGACGCACCGCGCGTCGCTTGAGGGTCCGCCGATCGCGCCGATGCTCCGGGTCGAGTATCCCGAGCACCACCTGCCACAGCACGAAAGCCGCCAGTCCCAACGCCAGCAAGGCGAGCAGCGCGTCGCCAAACGGCGCAGCGGCGAGTTTGGCCAATGCACCCTTGTAGCCATTCGGCTGCTGCGAAGGTTCGAACGCCGCCATCAGCGCGAAGGCGCCGATTAGCACGTAGATCACGCCCTCTGCAACGTACCCGCTATGCCCCACCCATCGCAGCCACGGCGCCAGGGCGGTCGGGGCGTCTTGGCGTGCGCTCCCCGTCTCGTCGGCCTCGACCGCGCGCGCGCTCAAAGCTGAGACCGGATGGGAATGAGAACCATCTCTGCTGCCTTCTCCGGCCAACCCCGGCTCCGCCAATGTGCATACGTGTAGAGCGTCGATGATTTCAAGTCGCGCTCGAATACATCCGTCATCTGACGCGCAAATGTAGAATCGTAGACGTTCAGACTCGCCTCATCGTTCAATTCGAACGAGCGCATGTCGAAATTGGTCGATCCGACTGAGACCATGTATTCGTCGAAAATCAACATTTTGCAATGGAGCATGGTCGGCTGGTATACGTGGATCTCCGCCCCGCTCCGAAGCAGCGGGCCCCATCCGCGCTTCGACGCGATACGCGCCGTTTCAGAGTCGATATGCTTACCGGGCAATAGCACTCGAATACGCACGCCCCGATCGCGCGCGCCCACCAACTCCCGAATCATCAGCGGATCGGGAATGAAATAGGCCGCCTCAATGTCGATCGAACGCTCGGCGGCTGTGATCGCGGTCAGATACATGAGGCGCATACTGTCGCTGCCGCCCTTGGGCGAGCTGATGAACATCTGCATCTGCTGACTGCCGACCTCGGTCAACGCGGGAAAATAGTCCTCTCCGTGCAAGACATCGCCGGTGGTCTTGATCCAATTGTCCAGAAACGCCGCCTGCAGTTGCGCAACCACCGGTCCCCACACCTTGAAATGCATGTCGCGCCAGTGTTCGGGGTCCTGTGCGTGTCCGCTCCATTCATCCGCGATGCCGACGCCGCCCGTGAAACCGACGGTGCCGTCGACGATCAAGACCTTTCTATGGGTGCGGTTGTTGAGTTTTCCGAGGCTGTACCAGCGCAGGGCATGATACCGCTTGACTTCGATACCCGCCTGTTCCATTCGGGTGACGAGATCGGGCGACATCTTCCCGCAACCCAGCCAGTCGAGCATGACGTGGACGCGCACGCCCGCTCGTGCGCGCTCTATAAGGACCGCTGCAAACTGTTCGCCCACGGCGCCTGACCAATAAATGTAGGTTTCGAAAGTGATCGTGCGCTTCGCGGCACCGATTGCGGCGAACATCGACGGAAAGATTTCGTCGCCGTTCTCGAGTGCCTGCACGGAGTTCCCCGCTACGATCGTGGGCCCGAGAAGCGCGCCCATTTCGCGCTTGAGCTGTGGGCTCTTGATGTCGTAGAGGCGCTTGACTCTGTGATGAGGTTCTTTTTCTGGTTTGCGGAAATTCAGAACCAACATCACGACGACTAGAGTTCCGAGGATCGACAAGACAACCGGCATCATGGACAACTCTCCGATTGGCGTGCCGCCTTGTTGTGCGTCGCCGCCTCCCGCCATCGTGTGTGCGCCACCTCAAGTGTGGATGAGATTGGGAGACTTCGGCGTAGGAGTACAGCCTCGATTCGCGGCAGTCATTTCCGACGAGGCGCCGTGGTGACCGCATCGCAGTACATCGGCGGCACCACGTAAGGGACCGCTTATAAGTCGCTGGCCAGTGTTGCGGTCGCTCAGGCCGCGGCTGCAGGTCGGGGTAGCTCGGCCATCGTGAGCGCACCGTTTGGCTTGAGCACCTCGTTGCCCGCGAGCGCGAGGGCGAGCGTGTTCCCATAGGGATTCATGCTGTCTACCATCGAGCTGGGCATCAGAATCGTCGCCCCTCGCTCCTTGGTGGTCTCATAGATAATATTCATTGCTCGAAGTTGCAGCGCTTCGGGATGCCCCGCGTAAGTATTGGCCGCCTCGACAAACTGGCCCGCAATCGCCGCCTCGGCGGATCCGAGAATCACCCGCGCCTGCTTCTCACGCTCAGCCTGAGCTTGACGCGACATCGCATCTTGCAGGGCCACCGGGATCGCGACGTCGCGTATTTCCACCGAACTCACCGATATCCCCCAGGGGGCGGTTTTCTGACCAATCTCAATCTTTAGTTGCTCATCCGCATCCTTGCGATCCGATAATAGTGAAGCCAGCATCGAGGAGCCGATCATCTCGCGGAGCGACGTCTGTGCCACCCGATCGATCGCTTCGCGGTAGTTTGTGATCGCCAATGCGGCCTTTTCCGCGTCACTCACGTGCCAGAAGATGATCGCATCGACGTTTACCGGAACCGTATCCTTGGTAAGCGCCTGCTCGGCATTGAACGCCGTCGTCTGGATGCGTCCATCGATGACCGCGACAACCGCATCGAGTACCGGGATAATGGCAAAAAGGCCTGCTCCCCTGACGCTTTGCGGCTTTCCCATTCGTAGGATCACGAACTTCTGCCACACATTGGCCATCTTCAGCGACATCCCGATCACCACCGCGACCACGAAGAATGTAGCCCCGAGATACAAACTGACGAAATAGCCGGTCCCTGCGGCGGCAACTACGAAAGCGAATACCAAGAAAGCAGTGATCGGGTTCACGTTGGTTACCTCGATGAGTTCGGAATTGTTCGGTCGAGTGCGTCCCGCGGCGTCGAACCTCGCGATGGAGTTCGATACGGCGTCGATCATGGTCCTGCTGGGCTAAAAGTAGGGCGCTTGGGATGCTTGGCGACTGAGATCCGCGTGACCGGATCCGACTGCGCGTCGTTGCAGATGCGAGAGGAAGCACCCTGCGCGACGGCACGCAGATGCAAGGTGGGCCTTGCGGTCCGCAAACTCGACGCCCTGGCCGAGGACTTCATGAGAAGAAGGCGCGCGTTCGTCGCAGCGGATCGTGTCCGTATCCGGCATTCAGGTGACGTTTTCACACGCCCACGCTACGCGCACTCAATGACTTCGTCGGTGCGGTGGCGCGCTTTGCGAAGCGTGGCGCGCCTCGATGGTTGGGCAGTATCAACGCTTTGCAAGAACTACACTACCCGTTCGCGGTCGTCTTCGCGATCACATAGGCAGCCTTCCGGTGGTCACACACGATGTGTACACATCCGTCTCTCTGCTCGATTTCGGCGCAGCAAACACCGAGGTCATTTGCCGTCTCGGGTAAGTTGCGTGCGGTAACGTGCAGACTGCGCTCGTCCTTCATGCTTCACTAGCCCACTCAGATCGGATAACGGAGATCCTATGTATACCAAAGCCATCGATACCCGAGCTCTCATCGCGCTCATTGTCCATGCGACGCGGCGGGCGACACGAATCCTTATTCATCATGACGCGCACGCTTTCCGGGGCACCACTTTGAAGCTATTGGTGGTGACAGCGTTGCTAGGCGCCGGCGGCACCCTCATGTCGGCCGCCGAGGCCGACCAGAAGGTGGACTCGGACATCTCACATGCGGATACGTACGTTAAGGATTCAGTCATTACCACCAAGGTTAAGGCGAAACTGGCAGAGAAACATCTGGCAACGCTAACGAACATTCACGTGGATACTGACAGGCAGGGTATCGTTTGGTTAAGTGGCAAAGCACCGACGCGGGACGCCAGTGATCTCGCCGAGATGATCGCGAAAAGCACCGAGGGCGTAATTGGCGTGCACAACAGGATTCTGGTTCAGCAGTAAGATCGACAGCGCAGTCTCGAAGGTATGCATCATCGCAAGAGCGCGCTACCGCTGAGGCTGTACTGTCGCGTACGTGACTAAGGGCCAGAGGTTCGCTGGAACGATGAGGTGTTGCCGCGCGACTTCAATACAATCTCATTTTCATGGAACGCCACGATCGTGCTTGACGCCACCCCATTGGCCAAACGCTCGTTCTTCGCTCCGCTGATCGTCAGGGCCATGACCGAGCCGGCGATGGACCAGGTTCCTCTGACCATACCGGGCGCAGCCGGATAGAGCATATCGCCAATGAACCCTGTCTTTTGGAGATGACAGACAAACGTGGCATCGCCGTTCATGACCATGCTTTCGCTCAAATTGCCTACCTGGCCCAGCCATCTGCCGACGATCTCGGTCGAATATTCTGCGTTGGGAACTTGAGGCGAATTGCGTGTGCAATTCGCTAGGATGACCAGGAGTGCGAGAATCGTAGTCGCCTTGGCCCAAATCACGCCCGTGGTCCTCGTGAGACGGGCCGCTCCGCAGCGGGTGCCCCCGAGCCGACCAATCTGAGTCGCATGAGGGTCACAAAACACACGATGTCAGGCGGATGAACGGCCATAACAATCCCTAGTTGCGAAGTCTGGCATTGATATCCGAGGGTATCCATCAGAACCGGATGCCGGCACTCCATCGGCCAACGAGAGTAAAGTGGACTCGGCGTCGCGTTGTTCTTCGGAGAAGAATGTCGTGCCGTACGTGACGATCAATACCATGTCGCGGACGCAAGCTTGATCGACACACTGATAATAGATTTCGTTACAGATGCCGTGCCTTAATGGGAACCAGACACGACTCTGGTTATCAAGGGCTGTACCGACTCCGGTCTTTGCGCTCGAGGTCCAACGCGCGTCAATTCCGGGGCGGCCTGGAGCCAATCGATCCAGGCTCATGGATGTATTCATGGTGATTACTCAATTGAATTGCTGGAAATAGAGGACGTCCCGTCCGGCACCCTACTTTACGACTTCCCACTACCGGTGTACCGCTGCCATAGCGACCTAATGCGCCACTCCCGGTGGTCGTCTTCTGGACCGATGCGAAATACCAATCAAGCGGAACCAGAACTCGCCCCGGCTTACCTTCGTCGCAAGTCGCAGATGTAGCGCATTTGAGCGCGCACCTGCAACATAGCGTCGGAAGCCGATCCGCGTCTGTACGTTATCGCACGCCTCCGGCAGCTCAGCCGCCGACTCGCGTTGAAAAGTCGAATCTGCCGAATTGCGTGACAGTCGGTGCAGGTGACCCGAGTGAGCAGTGTTTGTACGCTTTCGCCTGTGGGATCTCGTACAGACAAACTGCCGCGGGATCGCCGCACCTACGGGCCCCGGAGAACAGGCATGACGTGGATCGATGGCGAGCAAATCCAAGTGGCCGAAGACGCCAGAAGTCCGACGCGACTTGATGAGCAAGCGTTGTAGGGTACGACGAACGGGCGCAATCCGCGGCCCGACTATTGCGTGTAGTTCCTATATAGGGGTGGGTGTGGTAGCGAACAGACCCGTGCAACTATCCGGGCGCAAACTTCAGATGTCGGGCGGTTTTGCAACGGAGAGATACGTGCTACATCGCATGAAGGATCTGGAGGGGTACACCATTGGCGCGGTCGACGGGGCAATCGGCCACGTCAAGGACTTCTATTTCGATGACGAATCATGGGTCATCCGTTATCTCGTGGTGCAAACCGGTCAATGGCTTTTACATCGACGCGTATTGATTTCGCCCATCGCGATCAATCAGCCGAACTGGTCCGAGCAGAGTTTTCCGACGGCCATTACGCAAGAACAAGTGAAGAACAGCCCGAGCATCGATACCGACAAGCCCGTGTCCCGTCAGCACGAGAAGGAGTACCTCGGTTACTACGAGTATCCACACTATTGGGTCGGCGGAAGTTTGTGGGGTTGGGGCGCAAATCCAGAGATGATGCTTGGCGCCGGGAGAATCGAAAGGACGGCTGCCGAATCCAGTAGAGCCGACGAAGAGAAATTGGGCGTGGATGCCGACGCCAACAGCGCAGGTCTGCCCCATGATGCGCATCTGCGCAGTGGCAACGAGATCTCGAGCTATAGCGTACACGCGGAGGACGGGGACATTGGCCACGTTCAGGGCATCCTCGTCGACGAAAAATCCTGGGCGATCCGTTACCTCATTGTAAATACGAGCAATTGGTGGTTGGGCCACCAAGTGCTCATCGCTCCGCAGTGGATTGTGGGCGTGAGCTGGGGAGACAGGAAGGTGTCGGTGAGTCTAAGCCGCGATGCAGTAAAAGGTTCCCCGCCTTATGCGCCCGGAAGCAGGATGGGCCGCGACGAGGAAGCACGTATCTACGATCATTATCGGCGACCCGGATATTGGGCACGTGAAGTGCAGCTACAGAATCCGGAATTCCGCAACATACCAGCGGGGTCGCCTGGCGCGAAATACCGGACTCCCTAACGCGTCGCGACACACAAATTACGATAATTGCCATGAACCACAACAGAAGCTCGAGAATGACATGCGGCAGTCGAGGCGTGGTCCTCGCCGGGTGCGTATCGCTCGGTGTCGCGGGTCAATTGCTTGCCGCTCCGACGAAGGAAGCCGCATCCCATGAAAAATCCGCGCAACAATGCGCAAGCGATCTGCATGCGTTCCACGCCGAACTGCAGAAGGGTGGGTACTGGCTCGCGAGTTCCGGATACGGAGCCGGTTACCCGAGGTACGGGTACGTGTACGGCGAGCGTGGGGTGATGCTGCCGATCGACACGTTTGAATCCAAGACCGAAATACACGCTCGGCCGGGCTATGAGATTCGCACGCTCATGGCCTCAGCCCATATCACGGCGCAGCGCGGCCAACAAGCGGCGTGCGAGGCGCTGCTCGCCGAAACTCGAGACATCTACAAGGATTATGCTGCCAATTTGGATAAGACGGGCGTTGCGAAAGCGGACATGTCAGGCTGGCAGAATCATCTGATTGCTGCCGCCCAGCCCGTCACCTCTAGCGCCGCATCCTTCCGCTCGATCAATTGATCGGAACCGCCGTGGTCACCCCGCACAGCGACGATCTTGGTAGCGTCGATGACATCGTGCTGAGCCCGCTGACAGGAAAAATCAGCTATTTGGTAATTGGGCACGAAGGCTTGTTCGGGCTCGATGAGAAGTACGTTCCGGTGCCCCGGGAGGACTTCAAGATGACCCCGGGTGCAACCTCTGCTGGTCCTCGATTCCGATAAGAATACGTTGGATGCAGGCCCACAGGTGAGGGAAAGCCGGTTCTCGGCGAATGGCGACTTCGCCCAGGAGAGTCGGAAACTGGACGATTACTGGAAAGCACACGTGTTACCGTGAGCTCCCCGGACAGCAATCTGGCGTACTCTCGTTTTGTGACCGCGTAACATTCGCAACAGCGCGCCGCGGGGGGTGCCAACGCAATTCACCGGGGTGTACCTGCGTGAAACGCTCATTGCTTAGACGGCTGTGCTATGCGAGGTCTCTTGCAGCAATCCGCCATCGAACCCCGCTCGCCGCAGGCCGCGGACGATATGGGATGATTG
>Ga0302325_10016485_pt1 | contig 15646 bp, 14 predicted proteins | sample Palsa_T0_2_FD_201948 | JGI IMG/M metagenome (GOLD analysis project Ga0302325, IMG submission 201948) | Peat permafrost microbial communities from Stordalen Mire near Abisko, Sweden - Palsa_T0_2 | ecosystem: Environmental > Terrestrial > Soil > Palsa > Peat permafrost | place: Sweden: Abisko...
GCTGGTCAATCTACTCACGTTGCCGCCGGGTGAGGAGGTCACCGCGGTCTTCCCGATCCACGAGTTCGCGGAAGGGCGCTATATGGTGATGGTTACCCATAAGGGCGTGATCAAAAAGACGCCGCTTTCAGAGTTCGCTAACGTACGCCGCAACGGCCTCAACGCGATCAATCTCGATGAAGGCGACGAGCTTTTGTCAGTCGATCTCTCGGACGGAACGCGCGATATCATTCTCGCGTCGTCGGCGGGTATGGCCGTGCACTTCAACGAGAAAGACGTGCGCCCGATGGGCCGCAACGCACGCGGCGTGAAAGCAATGACGCTCGACGAGGGCGACACGATCGTCGCGATGGACGTTATCGAAGACGAGCGCAAAGAAGTCTTGCTCGTAACGTCCAAGGCGTTCGGAAAGCGCACCCCGATCGAGGACTATCGCCACACTTCGCGCGGAGGCAAAGGCGTCAAGGCCTTTGCGCGCGAGCGCGAGGACATCGGTCAGGTGCTCGATCAGATCATGGTCGCGCCGGACGATCAGATTCTCATGATCACCAGCGGCAATCAGGTCATTCGCCTCAACGTCAAGGAGATCCGCAAAGCAGGACGTTCGACCAAGGGCGTGCGCCTGCAGCGGCTGGGTGAAGGCGACGACGTGATCGCGATCACGAACCTGGGCAAACAAGCCGAGCAGGTGACGGACATCGTCGGTGAAGGCGCAGAAATCGAGGGCTAGACGACATGAACGAGCGTGATAAACGAAACACGGAATATCCGCCGCCCGAGGCTGAGGACCCCGAAGAGGAAGAGACACCGCAAATCGACCCGCTGACGATCGAAAAAGCGCCGGAATATCCTGGGCCGGGCGCGTAAGCTCCGATCACAGTGGTCCTGCGTCTCGGGGAATGACCGCGAGCGTGCTCGATGTTTTCGCGACGAGCACGCGCTCGTCGCCGCGTTCCACCGTGACCTCGGCCTCGACGAAGATCAGGGACTTGCCGGCGCGCAGCACGGTCGCATGCGAATGAAGCACGTCTCCCGCTGCGGGGCGCATAAACGACGTTTTGTTCTCGACGGTGATGACGTCTTGGTCTTCGCGAACAACCGAGACCGCGGCGCCGCCGCAGGTGTGATCGGCGAGGGTCATCACGACACCGGCGTGCGCGAACCCGTGCTGCTGCCGGTGCTCCGGGAGGAGCTGTTGCTTGGTTTCGCACCAGCCCGCTCCGTAATCCACGAGCTCGATCGCCATCGTGCGGACAAAGGCGGCTCGTCCGAATACGTCGGGAACCAACCGGCTTTTCTCGGTAGCCATACTCTATAGTTGATTCGAGGCGGGACGGCGCAACCTTGGGCTTGGGCCCAAGGGTTGATATCCTCGGAGGCAAGAATCTACATTTTATGAGCGCTTTAGCAGACGTCGGTCAAACGAATTTTCAGGACGAGGTCCTCGGCAGCAAAGAGCCGGTGCTCGTCGATTTTTGGGCCCCGTGGTGCGGCCCGTGCAAGATGCTCTCGCCCGTGGTCGAGAAGGTCGCGGCAGCGAACAGCGGCAAGGCGAAATTCGTCAAGCTGAACACCGACGACAACCCGAACATTGCCGGCCAGTATCAGGTCTCGGGCATCCCATGCCTGATCCTTTTTAAGGATGGCCAGCCGGTCGACCGGATCGTGGGCTACGTTCCGGAGAACGTGATCTCGGGAATGCTCGCTAAACACGTAGCATAAGCAGCACGTGAGCAGCCGCCGCGCCGTCCCGGCGATGAATCGGTTGCTCGAAGATCCGTCCGTCGCGCCCTACGAGTTGCTTGTGGGGCGCGACGCATTACGGGAGTTGATCGCTGCCGAACTCGATCGCATACGCGCGGCCGACGCCGTGCCGCCCTTCGAGACGATCGTCCGGCGTCTGGTCGATCGGGCGGCGGAACACGCCGCGGCCAGTCTCCATAGCGTCGTCAACGCGACGGGCACGCTGCTGCATACCAATCTCGGACGCGCGCCGCTGGCTCCGGCTGCATTTGACGAAGCGCGCGGCGTAGCGCTGGGCTATTCAAATCTCGAATACGACCTGCGCGCGGGTGAACGCGGTTCACGCTACTCGCATGCAACGGAGTTGTTGCGGCAAATCGCCGGTGCACCGGACGCGCTGGTGGTCAACAATTGCGCGGCGGCGATCTTGTTGATCCTCGATACGTTTGCGCGTGATGCTGAGGTCGTACTCGCGCGCAATCAGCTAATCGAGATCGGCGGCGGCTTTCGCCTCCCCGACGTGCTCGCTCGCAGCGGCGCTCGTTTGGTCGAGGTTGGAACCACCAACAAGGTCTATCTCAAGGACTACGAGCGCGTGCTCTCGCCGCGGACCGCGCTGCTGATGCGCTCCCATCAATCGAACTACTCGATCGAAGGCTTTGTCGATGACGTCGCGCCATCCGAGCTCGCTGCGTTCGGGCGGCGCGTGGGCGTCGCGGTCGTTGAAGATCTGGGCAGCGGCGCGCTGGTCGATTTGCGCGATTATGGTCTGCCGCACGAGCGAACGGTCCAAGACGCTGTCGCCGACGGGATGTCGCTCGTCGCGTTTTCAGGTGACAAGCTCCTCGGCGGGCCGCAAGCCGGGGTGATCGTCGGCACGCGCGCTCACGTTGCGCGGCTGCGTTCGAATCCCCTGGTTCGCGCGCTGCGCGTCGACAAAGTAACGCTCGCGCTGCTCGCCGCGACGCTGCGCTTGTACGCGGGCAAGGAATCGCGCGAATCGATTCCGTTCTTCGCGATGCTTGCGCAGTCGCAAGAAAATCTTCGCTCGCGCGCGCGGCGGATTGCTGCCATGGTGCCGGCGGCGCACGTCGTGGATACCGAGGCGCGCGTGGGCGGTGGCTCGCTCCCGCAGGCGCGCATCCCGTCCGCCGGGATCGCACTCGTCGCGGCGCAGCCCGATGAACTCGCCGCGCGCTTACGCAGAGGGACGCCGCCCATCGTTGCTCGTATCGAGCAGGGACGTGTGCTCCTTGATCTTCGTACGGTCGCGCCGCAGCATGACGACGCGATCGCAACCGCACTAGCCAACGAGTGAAGGGCCTTTTCGCTCGGCAGCCGCTTGCGTGGACCTCGCGCGAGACGGATGGCCCGACGCTGCGCCGCACGTTGGGGTGGCCGGCGCTCACCGCGATCGGCCTCGGCACGATGCTCGGCGGGATCTTTCCCACGATCGGTGCCGGCGCGCACGCAGCCGGGCCAGCGGTCATTCTCGCCTACGTGCTTTCGGGTTTGGTAAGTTTGTGCGTCGCACTGTGTTACGCCGAATTTGCCTCGATGGTGCCGGTCGCCGGCAGTGCGTATACCTACGCGTATGCGACGCTCGGGGAAGTGGTCGCGTGGGTGATCGGTTGGGACCTGATCCTCGAGTACGGTCTGTCGGTCGCGCCGACCGCGTCGTCGTGGTCGGCATACGCGCAGCAGGTGCTCGGTGGGATCGGCATCACGCTTCCCACCGCGCTGCAGACCGGCGCAATCGCTTCGGGACAGGTCGACGTGATCGCAGCGCTCATCGTGCTTGCGATCACGCTGCTCGTTGCGATCGGGATTCGCGAATCGGCTAACGTCAACGCCGCGCTCGTCGTCTTTGTGATCTTCACGATGCTCGTGTTCATCGCGGCGACTGCCACGTCGATTCACGGTGCATTCTTGCATCCGTTTGCACCGAATGGCTTTCATGGGGTCGTTGCGGGCACGGCGCTGGTTTTCTACGCGTACATCGGGTTCGACACGGTGACCGTCGCGTCCGAGGAGGCGAAGGATCCCGTCCGGCACGTGCCCATCGGCATCATGCTCGCGCTCGTGATCGGCGGACTCCTGTACGTTGCCCTCGCGCTCTGCACCGTGGGCGCGTTGTCATATGCAAAGCTTAGCGAAGGCGCAGCGATGCTCGATGCCGTACGCGCAGCGACCAAGAATCCAGCGGTCTTTTGGATCGTTGCGCTGGGCGGTGTGGCGGGCAACACGACGGTGATGGTCACCTCGCTGCTCGGGCAGATCCGAATCTTCTACGTCATGGCGCGCGACCGCATGCTACCGCCCGGCGTAGCCAAGATCCATCCGCGTTTTCGCACGCCGGCGATGATGACGATGATCACCGGCGGGATCGTCGCCGTATTGGCTGCACTGCTTCCGCTGGCCGATTTGCTCGATTTCGTAAACATCGGCACGCTCTCGGCGTTCGCGATCGTCTGTGCCGGCGTCTTGGTGTTGCGAATCGTGCAACCGCAAGCCCACCGCCCGTTTCGCGCGCCACTCGTTTGGATCTTCACGATCGGCGGTGCGGCGTCGTGTTTGTTCCTGATTACCGGGCTCTCGCTGCCGACGTGGATTCGCTTCGGCGTGTGGTTTGTCATCGGCATCGCCATCTATGCAGTGTACGGCTATCGCAAGAGCCGGCTGCGGTCGCTCGCGTCACCGTAACCGTCATGCATATTATTGGCACGGCGGGTCATGTGGACCATGGCAAGTCTTCACTGGTGCAGGCGCTCACCGGCACCAACCCCGACCGCTGGCTCGAGGAGCAAGTGCGCGGGATGACGCTGGATTTGGGCTTCGCGCATCTGCGCTTCGACGACGGGATCGAAGCCGGGATCGTTGACGTTCCCGGTCACGAGCGTTTTCTGCACAACATGTTGGCGGGCGCGGCGGGGATGGAACTCCTGCTGCTGGTGATCGCGGCCGATGACGGCGTGATGCCGCAGACGCTCGAGCACTTGCAGATCCTCCAGTACCTCAACGTGAAAAAGATCGTCGTCGCGCTGACCAAGATCGATCTTATACCGCCGCAGGAGCAACGCCTCGCGTGTCAGCGCGTCCATGCGCAACTTGCCGAGACGATCGCACGCGACGCGTTCATTTTCGCCGTATCGACGGTGACAGGCGCGAATCTCGACGCGCTCAAAGAAGGCTTGCATCAAGAATTGGCCGCGTTGCCGGTCCGCGATCCCGATGCGCCGGCGTATCTGCCGATCGATCGCGTCTTCTCGCTGCCTGGACGCGGCACGATTGTGACCGGCACGTTGATGCAGGGGCGCATTGCCGTCGGCGATACGGTCGCGCTGCAGCCGCTGGGCGCGCACGCGCGGGTGCGCAGCTTGCACGTCTTTGGAAGTGCGCGCGAGGCCGCCACCGGCGGGACGCGCGTCGCGCTCAATCTGCCGGGTATCGAGCGCACGCAGATCGCGCGCGGTGCCGTCGTGGCCGATGCGGCGTTCTCCGCGAGGACACAGCTCTCGGTGAGGTTTGCCGCATTGCCCGATGCGCTTGCCCTGCTGCGCCGCCGCACGCACGTGCGTGCCTACATCGGCTCGGCCGAAGTGCTCGGGGCGCTCGTCTTCGATACCATTCCAGCGGGCGTGGATGCGGTTTCGGCCACGCTTTACCTGCGCGAGCCGGTGCTCGCGTTCCCGGGTGTACGCTTCGTCGTGCGGCGCGTCTCACCCAAGACGTTACTCGGCGGTGGTGAGATCGTCGCGTTCGAGAGCGATGGCGCCCGCGAGCAGCTTGCGCCGGCGCATGGCGCAATCGCCTCGCTGCTGGCGCAGAGCGGCCTCGAACCGCAAGAGATCGCATCCATTGCGTTTGCGGCGAACGTTCGCGAGGACGTTGCGCAACACGCACTCGACGCACTTGCCGAACAAGGCGTTGCGGTCGTGGTCGCGCGTCCGATTGCGTACGTCGACGGCGCGGCATTCGCGCAGTTCGCCGCGCGCGTGTTGAGTGAACTTGAGATCTTGCACGAAGCGCAGCCTTGGGCGATGGGTGCCACTTCGCTCATTCTCGCGCGCACGCTTGGCGTCGCGGAACCGCTGTTACTGCGGCTCTTGATGGCGCTGGCCGACGAAGGACGCATCGCCCTGCGCCAGGGCTACTACTCGACCACCGAGCATCAGCCCAAACTTTCGAGTGAACAGCGGGCCTTCTTCGAAGTACACGTGCCGTTTGATGCGGCAACGCCGTACTTGCCGGTCACGCTCGACGGGGTGACGGCACAGGTACGGCAGTCGCCGATTCCGGGTCTGGCGAGGGCCTTCGAAACGCTCCTTGCGCGCGGCGTGCTGGTGAAAGTCGGCGATGCGCTGTATCGCGGGACGCAGATCGAGCGCGCGCACGAGCAAGTCGACGCGTTTATTACCCAGAGCGGCAAGATGACGATGGCCGAATTTCGCGATTTGCTTGGAACGTCGCGCAAATATGCAGTACCGCTCCTCGAGTGGTTTGACGCGCGCGGCATTACGGTGCGCAGTGGCGATTACCGGATGTTGCGCATACGAAAAGGCGCGCACGATCGATCCGTATAAGCTCGTGGGCGTGATCGACCTTATCCGTCTTCCTAAAGCCGAGCTCCATCTGCACATCGAGGGCACCTTCGAACCCGAATTGATTTTCGCGATCGCCGCGCGCAACGGGCTGGACCCGGGTTATCCGTCGCTCGAAGCGTTGCGAGCGGCCTATCGGTTCACCGATCTGCAGTCGTTCTTGAACGTTTACTATGCGGGAATGCGGGTTCTGCGCACCGAGCGCGACTACTACGATTTGGCGTCGGCCTATTTCGAACGCGCGGCGGCGCAGGGCGTCCGGCACGCGGAAATCTTTTTCGATCCGCAAGCCCACACCGATCGCGGCATCGCATTCGGCGTGGTGCTTGAGGGCCTGCGTAAGGCGCTGGACGACGCGCGTGATCGGCTAGGCGTCACTTCGCATCTGATCATGTGCTTTCTTCGCGACCTTTCGGCCGAGTCGGCGATGGTGACGCTAGAGGCCGCGATCCCGTATCGCGATCGGATCATCGCCGTAGGACTCGACTCGGCCGAACTGGGCAATCCGCCTTCGAAGTTTGTCGCCGTGTTCGATCGCGCTCGGGCCGAGGGATTCTTGACCGTCGCGCATGCGGGCGAAGAGGGGCCGCCCGAATACGTGTGGGAGGCGCTCGACATGTTGCACGTTTCGCGCGTCGATCACGGTGTGCGTAGTTTGGAAGATCCGCAGCTGGTCGAGCGGCTTCGTCGTCAGCGCATTCCGCTGACCGTATGTCCCTTTTCGAACGTAAAGCTGCACGTCGTCACGGACCTTGCGCATCATCCGCTCAAACGAATGCTGGATGCGGGGCTGGTAGCGACGGTGAACTCCGACGATCCCGCCTACTTCGGCGGCTACGTTGCCGACAATTTTGAAGGCGTCGCAACGTCGTTGGGCCTTTGCGACCGCGACGTGATCACCCTTGCAAAGAATTCATTTGAGGCGTCGTTTATCGATGACGGGAAGAAACGCGCGCACATCGAGGAGATCGAGCGGCTCGCTAATGCCGCACGAGCGTGACCACGCCGATCACCACTTCGATGGCGATCAATAGGATGACGATGGCCTCGAGGAATGCGTCGCGCCGGCCGCGCGCCTGATCGATGAAGAAGCGATAGAGGTCGCCCACGCTGGCGAGCTTACTATCGATTTGGCGCTGCCAGTCGGCCAGGCCCAGCCGCGCGGCGGCCGCGCGGTAGATGCGCGCATAATAGGCGTCACCCACCACTTTGAGCGCGTTGCTGGAGCGGTCGATCAACTCGAGCACATCGACGATCAAGTAGCGGACGTTCGCCGCGAGATCGGCTTCGCGCCGGCCGAAGAGCGAGCGCGAACGCTGTCCGGGCTGCGCTGCATAAATCGAGTCGAGCTCGTTATCCAAGAGCGTATCGTAGGTCCGAAGCTCTAAGAGCTGCGAATTGGCGAATTCAAGGATGTCCTGGATCGCGTCACTCGACTCACGCCGGTCGTAAATGAAAGCGGTATCCCACTGAATGACCGTGAGGTCGTCGTTGTAATACGAAAAGCGCGTGCGCAGCGACTCCTCGATTTCGCTTTGCGAGAGCGAGCCGGACTCGCCGAGCAAAATATTGGCCAGCGACTCGGAGTGGTCGTGCAGCAGCAGCTCGGCTTCGATTCGCGGTTCGAAGCGATCGATGTCGATGACGAGATAGTCTTCGATCAGTGGGGAATGTGGATCGTCGAGCGCCGCACCGAGTTCGTCGCAGATGCGCGCGATGGTCGCCTTGGCATGGTTGACGAGTTTTTCATTTCGACGGACGTGCGTTGCCGCCGCCGCGAGCTCTTCCCATGCGCCGCTGAGCGAAAAGCTGTAGCGCAGCGAAATGACGCCATAGTCAAAGAACTTGGCGCGGACGGTATAGGCTAGATCGTCGAGCGTGCCGTCGGGGAGGCGCGCTACCAGCGGGGGCGTGGGAAACTGCAAATACGAAGTGGTTTGGTGGGCGCGCAACGGGATGTCGGCAGGCGCGACGCCTTCGCCCTCAACGGTTCGAAGCGCTGCAAGATCGATGGTGTCCGCCACGTCAAACAGGTAAAACGCGCGAACCGCTCCCGCAGCGATCTTCATATCACAAGACAGAATGGCTGCGGGAGCGCGATACTCCTTGCCGCGTGTTAGACGGCGGCGGGCTGCTGCGCGTTGACGGCTTGGATCGTCAGCGCGATCTCGAGCTCGTCTCCGACGAGCACGCCACCGGTTTCCAGCGCTTGGTTCCAGGTCAGGCCGTAGTCCTTGCGATTGATCGTCGTGCTCGCGCTGAACGCGATGCGGTCATTGCCCCACGGGTCTTTGCCGCGCCCGTCAACGACGGCGCGAAGCGTCACGGGACGGGTGATGCCGTGGAGGGTCAACGTCCCGTCGATCGCAAATGCGCTGGGCGAGCCGCTGATCTTTGTGCTCAGGAAGGCAATCGTCGGAAATTTTTCGGCGTCGAGGAAGTCGGCCGAGCGCAGGTGCGCGTCGCGATCCGCAACGTTGGTGTCGATCGAGGCCGCCTCGATCGTCGCGGCAGCCGCCGTCGGCAGGTTGGTACTCTCGTCAACGTCGAGGTCGAGAGTAAACTTGGTGAAGGCGCCGCGTACGCGGGAGAAGACCATGTGGCGAGCAGTAAATTCCACAGACGAGTGGCTGGGGTCGAGGGCAAAGGTAGCCATTTTTCGGGGCCTCCGGGCGAGTAGCTATTTAATATTGCCAGGCTATCATGAGTAAGACGAGGCGTCAAGTGGGCTCCGGTGGTAGGCAGGGAAGCCCTGCAACCACAGCGGCGCGAGGGGCGGTTGTTGGAGGAGAACCATGAACGTTGACAAGATGACCGAGCGCGTAGCGGACGGCCTCAATGAGGCGTACTCTCTCGCGCTTCACGAACACAACACCCAAACCACCCCCGAGCACATGCTCGCCGCACTGCTCGATCAGCAGCGCGGGATTGCTCCCGACATTTTGACCCAAGCCGGCGTCGATCCCAAGGTCTTTGGCGCGCAAGTGCGCGCTGCGATCGAGCGTTTGCCGCGCCTCTCCGGCCCGAACGCCGAGTCGGCGCAAGTCACGATCTCGCCGGAGCTTACGCGCATCATGACCGCAGCCGAGAGCGAAGCAAATGCTCTGCAAGACGACTACGTCTCGGTCGAGCACGTCCTTCTCGCGATGTCGCAAGCCGGCGGCGCGATCGGCAAGCTCTTTCGCGATGCGGGATTGACTAAAGATACATTGCTCGGTGCGCTGCGCGACGTGCGCGGCAACCAGCGCGTGACCTCAAAGGATCCCGAAGGGACTTACAAATCGCTGGAACGCTACGGTCGGGACCTCACGCTCGAAGCCGAGCGCGGTAAACTCGATCCGGTGATTGGGCGCGACGATGAGATTCGACGCATCGTGCAAGTGCTCTCGCGGCGCACCAAAAACAATCCGGTGCTCATCGGCGACCCGGGCGTCGGCAAGACGGCGATCGTCGAAGGCTTAGCGCAACGCATCGTGCGTGGCGACGTGCCGGAAGGCTTGAAGAATAAGCGCATCGTCTCGCTTGATCTGGGCTCGCTAATCGCCGGTGCGAAGTATCGCGGCGAATTCGAAGAGCGGCTCAAGGCCGTGCTCAAAGACGTCTCGAGCTCCGAGGGCCGCATCGTGTTGTTTCTGGATGAGCTGCATACGCTCGTCGGTGCGGGCAAGACCGAGGGCTCGATGGATGCGGGCAACTTGCTCAAGCCAATGCTCGCGCGCGGCGAACTACATCTGATCGGTGCCACCACGCTGGATGAATACCGTAAGTACGTTGAAAAGGACGCGGCGCTCGAGCGGCGCTTTGCACCGGTGCTGGTCGATCAGCCCAGCGTCGAAGACACGATCTCGATTCTGCGAGGCTTGCGCGAGAAATACGAGACGCACCATGGCGTGCGCATCAAGGACGCAGCCCTGGTCGCAGCCGCCACGATGAGCAATCGCTACATTTCGGACCGCTTCTTGCCGGATAAGGCAATCGACTTGGTCGACGAGTCAGCGGCCAAGCTGCGTACGGAAATCGATTCGATGCCGCAAGAACTCGACGAAGTGTCGCGGCGCGTCATGCAGCTCGAGATCGAGCGCGAAGCCCTGCGCAAGGAAAGCGACACGCAGAGCCGCGCGCGGCTCGACGTGCTCGAGCGAGAACTGGCGGAGCTGCGCGAATCGCAAGTCAAGCTGCGCACGCAGTGGGATGCGGAGAAACATGCCGCGGTGCGGCTGCGCGAGCTGCGCGAACAGATCACCGAAGCCAAGGTGCAGATCGAGCAGTCCGAGCGGCAGTACGATCTCAATCGCGTTGCGGAACTAAAGTACGGCCGCCTTCCGGCGCTCGAAAAAGAACTCGCGGCCGAGGAGACGCGTCTGCGCAGCGCCGACGGCGGCCGCTTATCCAAGGAAGAGGTTGACGAAGAAGATATCGCCGAGGTGATCGCGCGTTGGACCGGGATTCCCGTGTCGAAGCTGCTCGAAGGCGAAAAGCAGAAGCTGCTGCATCTGGATGAAGAGCTGCACAAGCGCGTGATCGGGCAAGACGAAGCCGTGACGGCGGTTGCCGAAGCGGTGCTGCGTTCACGTTCAGGACTTTCGGATCCGAATCGTCCGATCGGCTCGTTCATCTTCTTGGGTCCGACCGGCGTGGGCAAGACCGAGCTCGCGCGCGCACTCGCCGACTATCTCTTCGATGACGAGCGTGCGCTCGTGCGCATCGATATGTCGGAGTACGGCGAGAAGCACAGCGTGGCGCGCATGCTCGGCGCACCCCCGGGATACGTCGGCTACGACGAAGGTGGACAGCTCACCGAAGCGGTGCGCCGCCGCCCCTACTGCGTCGTGCTCTTCGATGAGATCGAAAAAGCGCACCCCGACGTGTTCAACGTGTTCCTGCAGATTCTCGACGAAGGACGTTTGACCGACGGTCAAGGCCACACGGTCGATTTCCGTAACACGATCGTGATCATGACCTCGAACATCGGCAGTCACCGCATCCTGGACTATAAGGGTGCGATCGGCGGCGCTGAAGAGGCGCTGATGCGCGCGACGGTGATGGAGGAGTTACGCGCGCACTTTCGTCCTGAGTTCCTCAATCGCGTCGACGAGACCATCGTCTTCCATTCGCTTTCGGAAGAGGAGCTGTTGCAGATCGTCGACATTCAACTCGCGCGTCTACGCGCGCGATTGGCTGAACGGCGTATCACGCTTGTGCTCGACGACGCGGCGAAACGTCATATCGTCAAGGCCGGATACGATCCAACGTACGGCGCGCGCCCGCTCAAGCGGACGATTCAGAAGGAAGTGGAGACCCCGCTGGGTCGCAAGATCCTCGCGGGCGACATCAACGACGGTGACACGGTGAACGTCGGCTTTAACGACATCACCGGCGAGCTAATCTTCAATCCCGCGCCGAAGGTTCCGGCGACGGTTTAAGCCGGCGGGGTGTTCCCCGCGGCGTTGAGCACGCCGTCGAGCAGACCCGGGAACATCTCGTCGATAATATCGCGGCGCAGCCAGATGAACTTCTGGCGTCCCTCGTAGCGCGACATAATCAGGCCGGCCTCTCGTAACACTTTAAAGTGATGCGAGAGGTTTTGCTTTGAGGTGATGTCGAGGAAGTCGAACGGACAGCGCTCTTCTTGTTCGGAGAGTTGGCGCACGATCGTCAAGCGAGTCGGATCGCTCAATGCCGCCAGAATGCCGTAAATGGTGATGTCCTCGCGGTCTGGATACCAGTGCGTGCGAGGGGTGACGGCGGCGTCGGAAATTTCAGGACTCATATTGACAGTAAAACAACCTTTGAACTATTCTATAGTACAAGATGTATTTTACTATAGACGAGCGGGAGCCGTCTAGCGCCATCCAAGACGCCCGACGGTCCTTCAACACCATTCGCAGCCAAGCGGCTGCCCTCGCAGGCCTCTCGGCCTCATTCCAAGAGCAAGCAAGCGAGGTAACCTCGTCGTACCGTCGAGCCCTGGCCGACGGGACGGAAAGCTCCTGGGCGCGGTTTATCTACGCCGCCTCGGACATTGCTCAGCATGGCCAGGCCGTTGAGGAACTCTTAGGTCTGCGCGCGCCCGAGCGCGTGGCCTGGCGCACGTTCCGCCAAATCGCGGACGAGAATGCCGATTTGCTGCTGCGCCAACCGGCGATGGCTACCGCCTAACCTCTCCCCGTAACAGAGGAACTTCCCGTGAATTCCGTTGTCGAATACGGCGGCCGCCGCGTGTTCGTTGTCGCTGCCGTCATGCTCGCAGCCCTCATGCAGCTCGCCGATACGACGATCGTCAACGTCGCGCTGCCGTCGATCGATGGTTCGCTCGGCGCATCGACCGATCAAGGTGCGTGGTTCGTCACGGCCTACATCATCGCGAACGTGATCGTGATTCCGCTCACGCCGTGGCTGCAGTCGCTCTTTGGACGGAAGCGCTACTTCGCGATGTCGATTGCGGGTTTCACGCTCGTGTCGATTCTCTGCGGCCTCGCCAACGACACGACCACCGAGATCGGACTGCGCTTTATTCAGGGCGCGTTCGGCGGGGGGTTGATGGTCCCAGCGCAGCAAATCATCCGCGACACGTTCCCACCCGAACAGCTCGGCAAGAGTCAATCGCTCTTTGCTTTGGCGGTCGTGATCGGACCAACGATCGGTCCGACACTGGGCGGTATTCTCACCGACGATCTCAGTTGGCGTTGGGTATTCTTCATCAACGTGTTGCCCGGCATTGCCGCGGCGCTGCTCGTGTTGCTCTTCGTGCGCGATCCACATGCGCCCAAGCGCATTCCGGTTGATGCCATCGGCATGGGATTGCTCGCGACCGGTCTTGCGACGATGCAGTATGTCTTGGACGAAGGCGAACGCAACGGCTGGTTTGACGATGCGACGATTCTGACGTGTACGGTCGTATCGGTGATCGCGCTTTTGGCCTTCGTGGCCTGGGAGCTGTGGGGAACCAAGCATCCGGCGGTGGCTTTGCGCGTCTTTCGCGATCGCAACGTCTGGTCGTGCTCGATCGTGTTTTTCGGCATCGGCGCGACGATGTACGCATTGATTTTCATTCAGCCGCAGTACGTGCAAAACTCGCTCAACTTCACCACGACGATGGCCGGCTTCTTGTTGATGGTTCGCGCCGGGATGCTGGCGCTGCTTTACCCGATTACCACCTGGGTCGTTTCGCAGAAGAAGTTGGATCTACGCATCATCGCTGCGGCGGGACTCTTTCTCATGGGCGTGACCACGTGGTTTCAAACGTTCGAGATGACGACCAACGCAACGTTCGGAACCTTCGTCGTAACGCAGGCACTGGGTGGCGTCGGGATGGCCTTTGTCTTCGTACCGGTCTCGGTGGTGTTGCTCGCCGGGATCGAACCGGCGATCGTGCCGTCGGCGCTGGCGCTAACGCGTCTGATGCAGCAGATCGGCGCGTCGATTGGCTCGGCCTATGCGGCGACGCTGCTCGATCGCAACTTCAATACGGCGCTGAGCAGCATCGCTGGGACGATCACGATGGACCGTGCGAACGTTGCTTCAGCGGTTATGGCGCACGGCCCGCAAGCGATTGCGCAACTGAGCGCAGTTGCGAACGCGGAGGCGGCAAATCTCGCCGCGATGACCACGACGCAGTTCTTCGCCGTCGCGACGATGGCGGCGACGTTCTTGCCGTTGCTCATGGTTCGTCGCGCGATCAAGCCCGCCCAGCCTGCGCCGATTCCCGCGCCGCCCTCGGCGCCGAGGGCGATCGTCGGCGAATTGCGCGTCGGCCTACGCGAACCCGCGGTTCGCTAGCGAGAGGCTTTGCGCTTCGAGGTTTTCTTGCGCGATGAGGTGAGTTCTTCGACCACGTCGGCACCCTGTTCGAGTGCGACGCCCACGCGCTCCATCGTCTGACCGATCGTCCGCGCGCGTTTCGCCGCCTTCTTCGCCGCCGGCACAACCTTCTTTGCGGCCTTTTTAGCGGCCGGCACGGCCTTCTTGGCGGCTTTGCTTAGCGAACTGCTCTTTTTCTTGGTCGATTTCTTTTTAGTTGCCATGCTACAACGATTCCCGAATTGATGCCGGGCAAAACGGCGCGTGCTTAAACGCTGGTTTTTTCGCGCCGGCGCGCCTTGAGGCGGTCGCTTTCGTCCAGAATACGCTTGCGCAGGCGGATCGACTGCGGCGTGACCTCGACCAGTTCGTCGTCTTCGATGAACTCGATCGCGCGCTCGAGCGACATGTTCTCTTTGGGTGGCAGCTTGACGGTATCGTCGCTGCCCGAGGCGCGCATGTTGGTCAATTTCTTTTCGCGAACGACGTTGAGGCCGACGTCCTTATCGTCGTTGGCGCGGCCGACGACCATGCCTTCGTAGATGTCTTCGCCGGGGTCGACGAAGAAGCGTCCGCGCTGCTCCACGCCGGCGATCGCATACGCGGTTGCGCGACCCGTATCGGTCGCGACCAGCGCGCCGACGTTGCGGCCGGGCAATTCGCCTTGCCACTCCTGATGGTCGTAGTAGGTGTGCGACATCACGGCGGTTCCGCGCGTAAGCGTCAGCAGTTCGCCGCGCAAGCCGAAGATCGCGCGCGTGGGCATCGTGTATTCGAGGCGGCGCGAGTCGCCGATGTTGATCATGTTCGACATGATCGCTTTACGTTTGCCCAGCGACTCGATTACGGCGCCCGAGTAGTCCTCGGCGACGTCGACCACGACGTACTCGACCGGTTCCCATTTCTTCCCGTCGCGTTCCATAATGATGACCTGCGGCTTCGAAACCGCGAGCTCGTAGCCTTCGCGGCGCATCGTCTCGATCAGAATCGAAAGATGAAGCTCGCCGCGTCCGCGGACTTCGAACGTATCGGCCGATTCGGTATCGGCGACGCACAGCGCGACGTTCGATTCGAGTTCGCGCATCAAGCGGTCGCGAATCTGGCGCGAGGTCAGGTACTTGCCTTCTTTGCCGGCGAACGGCGAGTTGTTCACCGAGAAGGACATCGAAACGGTGGGCTCGTCGACCGCGACGGCGTGAATGCCTTCGGGCGATTGCGCATCGGCAATCGTGTCGCCGATGTTCAGGTCCTCGATCCCCGAAACGCAGACGATGTCGCCCGCGGCGGCTTCCTCGACTTCAATGCGCTCGAGGCCGGCGAAGGTGAGCAGCGTCGTCAGGCGCAGGCCGCTGACGACTTTCCCCTCGCGGTCGACCTTGGCGATCGGTGCGTTGATCTTTGAGGCGCCGCGGAACACGCGGCCGATGCCGATGCGCCCGACATACTTGTTGTGGTCGATCGCGGAGATGAGCAATTGGAAGGGCCCGTCTTCGCTCGGCGCT
>Ga0302325_10016490_pt1 | contig 15644 bp, 11 predicted proteins | sample Palsa_T0_2_FD_201948 | JGI IMG/M metagenome (GOLD analysis project Ga0302325, IMG submission 201948) | Peat permafrost microbial communities from Stordalen Mire near Abisko, Sweden - Palsa_T0_2 | ecosystem: Environmental > Terrestrial > Soil > Palsa > Peat permafrost | place: Sweden: Abisko...
CGAAGCGAGCGGCGAGCCACGATTGATCCACACCGTCCGCGGAGTGGGTTACGTGCTTCGCGAAACACCTCCCTGATGCGTCTGACGACCCTGAAGAGTCCGTTCCGCCGCCGAAATCGGGTCCCGCTGCGAACCAGCACCTCGTTGTCACTTCGGTGGCGGGTCATGCTGCTCGCGATTTCGATGGTCGCGATGGTCGTCATCTCGATGGCCGTCGCGGTGTACGCAGTGATCTCCGCGGCGCTCTACAAAGACATCGACAACCAGTTGCAGAGCAGGGCCCAGCTGTTGATCGCGAGTGGCTCGTTGGCCGCCGACCCGGCCAAGGCCATCGAGGGCACCGCGTATTCGGACGTCAACGCGATGCTGGTGAATCCGGGCCGGTCGATCTTCACCGCGAACCAGGAAGGCCAAACCCTTCCGGTCGGACAGGCGGAGAAAGCGGTCATCCGCGGCGACCTGTTCATGTCTCGTCGTACCGCGTCCGGTCAGCGAGTGCTGGCCGTGCATCTACCCAATGGCAGCTCGCTGCTGATCTCCAAGAGTCTGGCGCCGACCGATGCGGTGATGACCAAGCTGCGCTGGGTGTTGCTCATTGTCGGCGGGGTCGGGATGGCCGTGGCCGCGATCGCCGGTGGCATGGTCACCCAGGCCGGGCTTCGCCCGGTGGGCAGGCTCACGAGGGCGGCCGAGCGGGTGGCGCGCACCGATGACCTGGACCCCATCCCTGTATTCGGAAGCGATGAACTAGCCCGGCTCACTGAGGCTTTCAACATGATGCTGCGAGCGCTCGCCGAATCCCGGGAACGCCAGACGCGCCTGGTCGCCGATGCCGGTCACGAACTTCGTACCCCACTGACGTCGCTGCGCACCAACGTCGAACTGCTGATGGCGTCAACGCAGCCGGGCGCGCCGCCGATACCCGAACAGGAAATGGTCGACCTGCGCACCGACGTGATCGGCCAGATCGAGGAATTGTCCACGCTGGTCGGCGATTTGGTGGATCTCACTCGCGACGATGCCGGCGAGAAGATACACGAGCCGGTAGACCTCACTGAGGTCATCGATCGCAGCTTGGAGCGAGTTCGACGGCGCCGCAACGACGTTGAATTCGACGTCGAGGTGACGCCGTGGCAGGTTTACGGCGACAGCGCGGGTCTGTCCCGGGTCGCGGTGAACCTGATGGACAACGCGGCTAAGTGGAGCCCGGCCGGCGAACACGTCGGCGTGAGGCTGCGGCAGTTGAACGCGACGCACGCCGAGTTGGTGGTTTCCGACCACGGGCCGGGGATTCCGGCGCATGAGCGCGAGTTGGTGTTCGAGCGATTCTTCCGCTCGATGACGGCACGGGCGATGCCCGGTTCGGGCCTGGGCTTGGCGATCGTGAAACAGGTGGTGCTCAAACACGGCGGCGCGCTTCGCGTCGAGGAGACCGTTCCGGGCGGCGAACCTCCCGGAACGTCGATATACGTCTTGCTGCCCGGGCGACCGATAGCGGTCTCGGACTACCCCATGAATGAGGACGACGCGCAGGATGTTAACGATCGATCAATTCCGGGGAACTCTCCAGGTCCAGCGAACGTTGTCTCAGTCGAATCTCAGACCACGCAGGCAAGGTAGTTCTCCAGATACTGTTTGAGTCTGATCCGACTGCACGAGAAAGAGTCACCTAGCGACATGACGAATCACCCGCGGTATTCGCCACCGCCGCAGCAGCACGGATACCGCCCAGTATCTGAGCAGCGCGGGACTACAGGCTATTCCGGCCAAGGTCCACAGCAAACGTATCCGCAAGGACAGGGATACGACTGGCGCTACGGTCAGCAGCCGCAACAGCGGCAGCCCTTCGGTCCGTTCGGCGGCGGTCCGGCCGGGCCGTCCGCGGGCGGCCCGCCACCCCAGCCGGGTGCACCGCGGAAGCGTTCTCGCGCAGGCGCATTGACGGTTGGTGCGGTGGCGGTTGCCATCGTGTCGGCCGGCATCGGCGGAGCGGCGGCGTCGGTGATCAATCACCACGGCCAGTTCACGTCGAGCATCGACGGTTCGCTGCCGGGCGGTGGTGCGACTCCGGGCATGCCCGCCGGAAACGCACCTACGGGCAGTGTCGAGCAGATAGCCGCCAAGGTGGTGCCCAGTGTGGTCATGCTCGAGACCAATCTCGGTCGTCAATCCGAGGAGGGGTCCGGCATCATCCTGTCCGCGGACGGTTTGATCCTGACCAACAATCACGTCGTCGCGACAGCGGCCAATCCCGGTAAGGCTCCTTCGCCACGCGATCGCGAGCAGAAGCCTGACGACGAAGCTCCGCCCCCCGGCGGACCGGAGCCCGACCCGGCTCCTCCCGGAGCCAAGCCGAAGACCACGGTGACGTTCTCCGACGGGCGCACCGCTGAGTTCACCGTCGTCGGTGCCGACCCGACCACGGACATCGCAGTGGTTCGCGTGCAAGGCGTTTCTGGGTTGACACCGATCAGCATCGGGTCGTCGGCGAACCTGCGGGTTGGCCAGCCGGTGATGGCGGTCGGTTCACCGCTCGGACTGGAGGGCACGGTCACCACCGGCATCGTCAGCGCCATGAACCGGCCGGTGTCGACGACAGGTGAGACCGGCAACCAGAACACCGTGCTCGACGCCATTCAAACCGACGCCGCGATCAACCCCGGTAACTCCGGTGGCGCGTTGGTCAACATGAGCGGACAACTGATCGGCGTGAACTCCGCGATCGCCACGCTCGGCGGTGATTCGCCGGATGCCCAGAGCGGTTCGATCGGGCTCGGTTTCGCGATCCCGGTCGACCAGGCCAAGCGCATCGCCGACGAGCTGATCAGCAGCGGCACCGCCTCGCATGCCTCGCTGGGCGTCCAGGTCACCAATGACAAGGCGACACCCGGCGCCAAGGTCGTCGAAGTCGTGCCCAACGGCGCGGCAGCAGCAGCCGGCATGCCCGGCAACGTCGTGGTCACCAAGGTCGACGACCGCACCGTCAACAGCGCCGACGCACTGGTAGCTGCGGTGCGCTCCAAGGCCCCTGGCGACAAGGTGACGCTGACGTATAAGGATCCGTCCGGAGACACCAAGAAGGTCCAGGTCACGTTGGGTAAGGCCCAGCAGTGATGAGAGTCGCTGCGCCGGGGTCGGAACCCAGATATACGGTTGCACCCATGGAACAGGGCGCGGAGTTGGTCGGCAGGGCACTGGTCGTTGTTGTCGACGACCGCACCGCGCATGGCGACGAGGACCACAGCGGTCCGTTGGTCACCGAACTGCTCACCGAAGCCGGGTTCGTGGTCGACGGTGTTGTGGCCGTCGCCGCCGACGAGGTGGAGATCCGCAACGCGCTCAACACCGCGGTTATCGGGGGAGTGGACCTAGTTGTCTCGGTCGGCGGCACCGGCGTCACGCCACGCGACGTCACCCCCGAAGCGACGCTGGATATTCTCGATCGCGAGATTCTCGGCATCGCCGAGGCGATTCGCGCTTCGGGATTGGCCGCCGGCATCATCGACGCTGGATTGTCGCGCGGTTTGGCGGGGGTGTCTGGCAGCACATTAGTGGTCAACCTGTCCGGTTCGCGCTATGCGGTACGCGACGGCATGGCGACGCTGAATCCGCTCGCGACTCAGCTCGTCGGCCAGCTCTCCAGCTTGGAGATCTGACGCAGGTCATGAGCAGGCCAACCGGCGACGACCGCGAGGTGCTACCGCAGACGTCGGCGGATGAGCGTGATCCGGACGCCAGTCGTGACGCCGAGGCGCATGAGCAATGGCTGCGGGACAATGCGCCCCCGCATCACAACTGACAGCGCTACTTGTCTTCGATGGTGGGGCTCTCCGGTGCGTTGGCCGAGTGATGACCGGCTGAGCCGCCACCGGATTCTTTGAGCTGATCCCGGATCTGGGTGAGCAGGCTGAGTTCGGTGTCCTCGGCTTGTTTGATTTCACCACGCTTGCGGAGCGTGTTGTACGGCAGCACGACCAGGAAGTACACCACCGCCGCGATGATGATGAAGTTGATGGCGGCGGACAAAGCGACGTTGAAGTCGATGAATTGGCCACCGCCGATACCGATTTTCAAGATCCCGACTTCAGATTTTCCGCCGGCGCCGATCCGGTCGACCATCGGCTGAATGACGCTTTCGGTGAATTTAGTCACCAAGCCGGTAAACGCGGTACCGATCACGACCGCTACTGACAGATCGATGATGTTGCCGCGTGCGAGAAACTCCTTGAAGCCCTTGAACATTGGGATGTCCCTTCCGCAGTCGGTAAGCAGTAAACGAATTGCAGCCCAAGAAAAAGCTAGTCCAGTCGGGCTGTCAGTGCGAGAGTTTGCTTTTTCTCAAGGCAGACGCTCAGTGCAGGGTAAGGGTCACCGTCTGCAACAGCGCGGCGCCGGCCACCGCGTTGGCCGAGGCGGCCGGCAGTGCGATCAGCACCAGGCGGTCATTGGTCGCGCCCTGAGCCTTCTGCTTTGCCGAGATCAAGACCACCACCGCGTCGGTCGCGACGACGTGAGAGTTGGGCGCAGCGCTGCCCTCTGACGCGGCTATCACGTCGACAACGTCGCCAGGGCGCACCAGGTCGATCAACGCGCTGTCGGACGGATGCACCGGCACGATCCGGGCGTCGGGTCCCGCGGCGGACTCGGCCAGTCGGCGACCCAGCAGCCGGACGTCGGTGAGGACTTCACCGCGCCGAGCCGGCCCGGTTAGCGTCGACCCGACGACGGTGTCGATGTTGGACTGCGATCCATCCGGAATGGTTGGAGCCAAACGATTTTCGAGTCGCAGGTCGTCGGCGGTCAACGTGGCGCCCGGGCTGAGGTCGCGGGCAGTGACCACGACTTGGGTGTGCGCGCCGTTAGGGTCAGGCCGCAACGCGGCGATACCGGCCAGCAGCACGAGGCCGCCTGCGGTAATTCGGCGCGCCAGCACGGTTCGCGACCAATCCGGTCGCAGCCACTGCGAAATCCGGCTGGGCAGCGACGGATTCAGCGACGTCGAGGATTCGCCCACGCCGCAACCGTAATCGCGGGACGACGATGCATGCGGCCGTCGAGCGGCCGGTTGTGGATAACTAGCTGGAGGTGGTCGCGGTCGACTTGGACGTCGACGAGCTCGAACTGTCGCTCGATGAACTCGAGCTGCTCGACTTCTCGGACGATCCGGACTTCTCAGACGATCCGGACTTCTCAGACGAACCCGTCTTCTCGGACGCGCCGGACTTCTCGCTCGAACTCGAGCTGTCGCTGCTTGCCGAGGAGTCCGACGACGAACCGTTGCCCGCTGAAGTCTTCGTCGACTCGCGGCTGTCGGTGCGATAGAAACCGCTGCCCTTGAAGACCACCCCGACGGAGTTGTACAGCTTGCGCAGCCGGCCCGAGCACTTCTCGCAGGTGGTCAGCGAATCCTCGGAAAACGACTGGACCTTATCGAAGCGATCGCCGCACTCGGTACAGGCGTAGCTATAGGTCGGCACACAAACCCCCTGAATGGTCTAAACGCTTAGCACTCTACAGTCTCAAGTGCTAGAACCGCCATGTGGCGAGTGTCATTCCCGGTCACCGCGGCCGGTGTAGGTTCCCATCGGCGATGTCATTTTCCCATCACGCGTGTCATCCCGATGTCATCTGTTCCACGAAGCTGAGTTAAAGGTAAGAATGCGCCTGAGCTGGCCTTACGTCGATTTGGCCTCGCGTACAGCAACGGAATCACCGACGCTGCCCGCGCTGGCGCCCTTTTCACGGTCATCATCACCACACTCACCGAACGCAACCTCTAACCCTGGACCGCCGGGCCGAGTGTGTGGACTCAGGTGGGTCCATACAGATAGCTGACGTAACTCCAGTCCAGATCTGGTGAGTGCTGCAGATAAACCAGGGTGGAAACGAGTAACAGATAGGACAGCGCCTCTAGCCCAATCTGTCGGTGGGGCTTGGCAGCCGCGGAGGCGGTGCTTCGCCACAATCCGCCGGTGCTGCTGAGGTCGTTAGCGCGAAACAGGACGGCCACCATGGCAGCACCAGTAACAGCACCATCAATATCCGCCTCTAGGTCGATATAGCGATTGCTCTCGTGAGTGCGGCTGACGGGATGTGGGAGTGCTCCAAAGGCGGTTCGTTCTTCGTTGGTAAGAGCGCGGCGCGAGGTGGCGGTGTCCAGAACGATGCAGACGGGTCCGACTAGGTATTCGGGGGGTGCCTCGTGGCGAACCAGATCTCCAGGAGCCCAGCCGTGCACGGTAAAAGCTGGAGATTGCCATAGCAGCGTTTGATGGAGGACGCCATGCAGAATGACCAACTCGCCGACTTCATCACGGGTGAATTCGATGAAATCGTGGGCTGCTAGCAAGCTGCTGATTACGTCGAGCCAGATCTCAGGCGGTGGAGAGCGCAGCACGGACCGCAGCGGGTCGAAGCGATGTCCAAGCGGGCGACCGCGGTGGGCCGGCCCATCAATACGCATGCTGCGATGGGTCGTCATCGCCGCTACGCGTGCGGAGTCGATGACCGCGTTCGTGGGTACCTGCAGTGTCACGGTGGCACCCTGGTGGGCGTTCAGAGCTGGGTAAAATCCGGAACCCCAACGTCGTTCGACGATTTCGCGTACATCTGCCCCAATGAAAGTGTCGACGGACTCGACATAGACGACCAGGTAGATCGCCTCGGGAGCAGCGAACCAGTGCTTCAAATGATCGATGTCGACGGAGACTGAAATGTGCGCCGAGCTGGCGAATTCTTGCGCGGTCACTGTCGATGCGCGTTTGCCCTTGAGCTGGAACCACACGCGGCTGGCGAAGGGATAGCCGATTGCGCCCACCGTCGAACTGGTCGATGCCGGCGGCTCGGCGGCGGAGCTAAACAGGTGCAGACCCGTATCAATGCCGGCCCGGTCGCGCCGGTACTCCACGATGATGCCCTGCTCGCTGAGCAACGCCTCAAACTGCGCCGTGTATGAGTTCTCAAACTGATCATGGCTACTCATTCCCGCCATGGCCGCAGTCTGCCAGCTCTTAGCCGGCGGCCACGGTTGTCGGGTCGAGAACCACGCGGAATGGAGTCGGGCTGTCAAAACGTCGTGGTCCAATGAGCCGATGTTAGCGCAGGGAACAGAACTGGCCCTTGAAAAGGGCCGCTGGTCGATAAAAGCGCCGTTGCCAGGTGGTTCAGGTGGGTTTGGCACGGTCTACGTGGCCGCTGACCCACAGGGCCGCGAGGCGGTCGCCAAGCTGGTCGGAAAAGACGCGGGAGCTCAGCGAGAGCTATTGATAGGCGAATCCATCAGCGCCGCGAAGTTCCGCAACGTGATGCCGATACTCGATCAAGGCGAGCACGCGAACAACTGGGTACTGGTCATGCCGCGGGCGCAGATCAGCCTGAAAGACTGGTTCGAACAGCACGGCCCGCTCAGCGTTGACGATTTGGTTCCCATCCTGACGGACATCGCCACCGGCTTGGCAGACATCAACGGCACGCTAGTACACCGAGACCTCAAGCCCGGCAACGTATTGCTGCTAGACGGGACATGGACGCTAGCCGACTTCGGCATAGCCCGCTACGCCGAGGCCACCACGGCCTCCGACACCCGCAAACACAACATGACCCCCGCATACGCAGCGCCTGAACAGTGGCGCGCCGAACATGCCAGCGCACAGACCGACATCTATGCCTTCGGCGTCCTCAGCTATGAACTGCTGTCGGGCACCCGACCCTTTCCGGGACCCGACGCGGCGGGTTTTCGCGACCAGCACTGCCACTCTGAGCCACCGCCCCTCACCGTAGGCACACGGCGGCTACGCGATCTACTTACCGAATGCCTGTTGAAGGCCCCTCAAGCCCGCCCAACCCCGGCGCAGTTAGTGCAACGGTTGGCTCGGATCGCCGAAGAACCGGCCATCCCGGGATTCAGACAGCTCGCCGAAGTCAACGCACAAGAGGTACAGCAGCGGGCCGAACAACTTCGCCAAACCTCGGTAGAACAAGAGCAGCTGGCCACCCGCGAACGGCTACACCAAGCCGCCACCACGTTGTTCGCACCGATCGCCAACGACCTGCTAGAAGCCGTGCAAGACAACGCGCCCACCGCATCTATCGCAACCACCGGCCCAACAACAAGCGGAAAATTACTCGTCGCGACGTTGCGCGGCGCGCTGCTCGAAATAGATCGACCACAACCAAGTCTGTCGACCCGCACTGCCCCCTTCACCGTGATTTCAGAATCAAAGATCACAACTATCCAGCAAAATAGCGTGCGCGGCTACCGCGGACGCAGCCACTCCCTGTGGTACTGCAATCCATACGCAGAGGACGAATTCTCCTGGTACGAGATAGCTTTCATGCAACACGCGTTTGGATCACAGCCTGACGTCGTCCCGTTCGCACTCCCAGCGGACAAAGCGCGTATCGCATTCGAACCTATCGTCGGCACCATCCAGATCGCATGGGGATTTCCAGAAATCGACCGCAGTGACCCGACAGAATTCCTTAGCCGCTGGCTAGGTTGGTTCGCTCAGGCCGCAGCCGGCACCCTCCAACAACCAATGATGCTTCCCGAGAAGAACCCCGCCCGTAGATGGCGGCAATAGACACCCTGGCCGAGGCCGTCGCTAATGATGCGACAACAAACGTGCCGTGGCTATCGCAGTCGTCGAGGCTAATGCCCGAGGGTGGTCTCGACGGCAGAAATGCTAGACGGCTCGGCGGCAATTGGCTTAGTTGAAGACGCCTTTGCGGAAACAGGTTTCGTGCTGAAGATATCCAAATCTGTTATCAGCCAATCTATTTGGGATCACACTATCTTGGTATACCCGCACGAGCGTATCGCTATCTGCATTTCATAACTTTACCAGCTGTGGTAAAGATAAAACTGTTGAGGCACAACACTATTGACGACTCGGCAAGTGGTATGCACACTTGAGTGGTTGTCTCAAGTGATGGTTGAGACTTGACTGCTGAAGTGGACGAGTGACGCCGCGAGCGCAATACGCAGCCGACGCACCGTCTCACATCGAGTCATGGCTCAATCTTGAAAGGGGTTGATGTCCAAGGCGTTAAGCATATCGTCAGAGCATTCGATCGCTAGGTCGACGCGCGTCTAGAAACACTGAAAGCCGGGAGTGGGTCCCGGCTTCCAGCTTCAAAGAGTTTTCGCGACTCTCTTATATCCCTCGGAGGGGACATGTTTATTTCACCCTGCGCGGGTGTTGTTGTCAACACCCAAAGTTGTTCGTGTGCCGGCCTGGTTACGCACAACGGCATGCCGGCGCAAGGCTTTTGTCACGCCGGCACTGCACCACATCAATCCCACGCTGCGCCATTGACGGCGGGTCAGTCGTGATGGCCACGTCCGATGTCAGATCACTGGAAAGCGGTCAAACACTGGTCCGCGTTCGGCGCGGTAAAGAGCAGGACGGGATGCCGCTCGACTGTGCGACCGAAGATGCTCTCGGATCAGCCGATCCGTATCGGGCGTTTCGGTCATACCGAGGGCAACGGCACTATTCCGGGCTGTACTACTCCGCCACTGAGCGACGCCATGTCGGCTACGAATCGCGCCTGGAAGGTACGCGCGCGCTGTTCGCTGACTTTGCGCCCGAGGTGAATCGCTGCATCTCGCAGCCGTTTCAACTCTGCACGCGCATAGGCCGTGATTTGTGCACACACATCCCAGATTATCTGTTGCTCAGTGATTCTGGCCTCACGGTTGTCGCGGTCAAACCGAAGATGAAGCTCGACCACCCGAAGGTGGCCGCGACATTCCGGTGGGTCCGTGACGTGGTCGAGTCGGCCGGATGGACCTTTGAGGTGTACAGCGAGCCGGATCCGGTTCTGCTGGCCAATGTTCGATTCTTCGCCGGATTTCGTAGGCCCGAGAGCGTCTCACCCCTACAGCTGGGCGAACTCCGATCGCACAACCTGGTCGGCCTGACGTTCGGTGAGGCGCAGCATCTCATCGATGGCCCTGCCCCGCGTGTGCGGGCGGCGCTGCTGCACATGCTGTGGAACCAGGAGATTCGTATCGATCTATCCCAAACGCTCTGTCAATCAACAATTCTGAACAAAGGAGTGCAGTCATGAGTTCTGGTCACGTCAAGGTCGGAGTCGGTACCCGGTTCATCTACGACGGGCAAATTCTCACCGTAGAAAAGATGACGCCGACCGCCTACGGTGTGGAGGTTGTCGCCGTCGGTGGGGGATACACGCACCTCCTGTCGCTCAAAATGCTCCTCGACGAGACGCGATCGCGGGTCATTCCTTCGCTCGAGGACACGAACTGGATCGACGAGGAAGCCGAGACCGCGGCGCTGCTCCTGGCGCAGTTATCGGAGGCCGAACGGCACGCGGTCCGGGAGCGGGCCACCCATGTACGTGAGGTCCTGACTGGATTCCGTTCGGGCAGCGAGGAATTGAAACAGCCCGACGAACCGCGCCCGCAATTCGATCCGAGATTACCGCTGGGCGACCGCTACAGTGCCAAGGCCGCCGAACTGGGCCTGACCCGTCGCACCGTCGAACGATGGGGCGCGGACTACCAACGGTTCGGCGAGGCAGGTCTGGCCAGTTCTCGGTTCGTTCCACAAATGGACGTCGACGAGCGGTGGCTCGCGGAATTGATGTCCGCGATGACTGCAGCGGTCGATCAATCCCGACCCACGCGATCGGCGTTGATACGCGCGGCATTTCGTCAATGCGAGGAACGATACGGACGCGGTGTGGTGCCGATCCCGCCCAAGTCGACCGCCTACCGGGCGTTCACGAAGCTGAACACGAAGATCCCGCTGTATCCGTTGAGCACCAAACGCAACCGCGATATCGCCGGGCGGGCCAACCAGCCTCACGGCCGGCTACAGGCTACGCGCCCGGGCGAATATTTCTACCTCGACACCACTCGCCTCGACGTCTACGCCATGGATCCGGCCACACTGCGGTGGGTCAATCTGGAACTAACGGTTGCACTCGATGCCTACTCCCGGTGCGTGATTGCCTTCTGTCTCACACCGGTGTCGACGAAAGCAGTGGATGCCGCCACAGTGCTCTACCGCTGCTACCGGCCGAGGCCGGCCGGGAAAACCTGGCCCGACTACGCGGTCTGGCCCGAGCACGGCATCCCGCGGTGCGTCCTGATCGATCACGAGGCGATCGAGCGAGAGGGCTCATTGGCCAGTGGGCCCGCGACCGTACCGGAAACCATCGTGGTCGATCACGGCAAGATTTACGTCTCCGAGCATCTCACCAGCGTGTGCGCGCGTCTCGGCATCTCCATCCAGCCGGCGCGGGTACGACAACCCACCGACAAAGCGCCCGTCGAGCGGTTCTTCCGAACACTGCGCGAAAGCCTGCTGCAGTATCTGCCGGGCTACAAGGGCCCAGACCTGTACTCGCGCGGACTCAACGCCGAATCGCACGCCTTCTACTACCTCGACGAACTCGACGCCATCATCGGCGAGTGGATCGCGACCGTGTACCACCACCGGCCACACGACGGACTCGTGGAGCCGACGCTACCGTCGGCGCGGATGTCGCCGGCGATGATGTACGAGCACGGCTTGGCCCGCAGCGGCTACGTCGAGGTGCCCAGCGACCCCGATCTGGCGTACGAATTCCTGCAGGTCGTGCCGCGCACCATCCAGCACTACGGCGTCGAGGTCGGCAAGCGTCGTTACAGCGGTGCCAGCCTGACGAAACTGAGCCAGCTGCACAGCCCCTATAGCGGCCGGTTCCGCAACAAGTGGCCCGTCTACGTCGACCCTGACGACATCCGCTACGTCTATATCCGCGATCCCGAGGATCGCAGCTGGCACACCCTGGAATGGGAACACGCCAAAGCGCTCGCGGCGCCGCTGAGCGACGAAGCGCTCAGACACATGCGCCGCCAGGCCGCACGCATCTACGAGTTTGTCGATGACCTGCTGGTCCTCGACGAGCTGCTGGCCCGTTGGCAGGTCACCGCGAAATCCAGTGCCACCGAGCGGCGACTGGCGCTGCGGCTGGCTCGACAAGACGCTCAACTGTCGGGCAAGACGCAGCTCAGCGATGCCGAACAGGTCGCCCAGTTGCCCTCGGTCGCCGCGGTCTCGCCGCCCACCGACGACACGGTCGACGACACAGACATCAACGATGCCGCAGACGACGGCGATGCCGCAGCGGTCGGCGACGACGACATCGACGAGGAACTCGACGCCGACTACGGCCGTGACAGCGAGGACTACTACGGCAATTCATGGGAGGACGCATAACGCCTATGCCTATTAATAACGTTCGCGCACAACATATTACAGAAATTCTACGAAGCGAGGAATCATGACTACCACGGAAAACCGTCGCCGCAGCGCGTTGCACAATATCAGCCTGACCCGCAAGGAGGATTGGGCAAAGTTCGTCAACGCTAAGCCGCGCAGCAAGCCAGATATTCTGTCCCGCAAAGAAATCAGTGCGCTATCCGACGCCGCTCTAGATAGCTATAACGCCAAACGGCGCGACTGGCATGCCAACCTCGGCCCGTTCAAAACCCCCCAATACCAAGCACTGCACGACGATCTGTGGGCCATCGTCGACAGCAACGTCCAGGACGGGGACAGGGCTAAGGGCGCGGTCGCGGTCGACTCGTTCCCTGGGCTGGGCAAGACCACGGCGATGCAGCAGTTCGGAAAACAGTTTCACCGTCAAGAAATCAACGCCTACGGCAGTCGCACCGATGACGGCAACCAACGCTGGCCCGTGGTCTGGGTAGGCCTCACCGGCAACCCCAGCCTGCGTGACTTCAACCGCTCCATGCTGTCGTTTCTGGCCCACCCCGGCTCAGAACGAGGAACAGCAGCTCAGTACCTGCATCGCGCGCTCGACTGCATGTTGGCCTGTGAAGTGAAGCTGCTCATCATCGACGATCTGCACTTTCTGCGCTTCCCGTCCACGAACAGCGTTGAGGTAAGCAACCACTTCAAATTCATCGCCAACGCCTTTCCCGTCACACTGGTCTACGTCGGGGTCGGTCTGACCGGCAGCGGACTGATGTCCGACGGCAAGCGCGTCGGGGAGCCCGATCAAAAGCCCGTCAGCACAGCCGGATTCATGACAGAAGGCAGACCGTTCAACACCGCCGTCTTGGCCCAGACCGGGCGGCGAACCACCGCGTTGACGATGGATCGATTCCGGATGCGCACTGCGGTCGAGCGTGCGGTCTTTCGGGAGCTGCTGTTGACTATCGAGCATCGGCTGGTCCTGGCCAACAACGGTCGCGGCATGCTCGCCGACTCGTTGCTGGACTACCTTTTCGAACGCTCCACCGGCCACATCGGCTCACTGATGACACTGATCACCCGTGGGTGCGCCCGCGCGATCCGCAGCGGCGCCGAGGAGTTGACCAAAGAATTGCTCGAAGAGGTTAAGCTCGACGCCGCCTCGGAAAAGGCCCGCAAGCCAGCCGCCGCAGAGGTGCGGAGCATCCAGCGCAAGCCACGCAAGAAATGATGCGCAGTCTTCCGATTCGCGTCGAGCCGCTACCGGGGGAGAGCCTCACGTCGTGGCTGTGCGCTCTGGCCCACCGCAATACCGTGACGTGGCAACAAATCCTGATCGCCGTCGGGCTGTACCGGCACCGCGGCGACGCCAAACACGTGCGCTGGGCCGCCCGGTTGCACCCGCACGAACTCGACGCCCTCGCCGCCGCCACCGACCTCGACGCCCAGACACTGCGCGACATGACGCTGGCGCGGTACGACGGGATCGGTATCACCACGGGCCGTCGGCCGCATCGCAAAGACCTCGGCGCCTTGCGAGCTTGTGAGAACCTGTGGCGTTATTGCCCGCATTGCCTCTCCGAATCGGGCGGACGCTGGCAGCTGCGGTGGTCGCTTGGGTGGACCTTCGCCTGCGAGACACACCACTGCGTGCTCGCCGACCTCTGCCTGCAATGTGAGCGCCCACCCCAACGACCCACCCCGGCGGCCTCGATGGTCCCAGATCTGCGTGTCTGCGGCCAGCCTCTCCGTGGCGGCCGGCGACGCCAACGGTGCAATACAGAGCTCTCCGACGCCCGCCGCAGCGCGACACAGGCAACGGCTGACATGATCGACGCACAACACGCCATCAACGCGGTCATTGACCACCGCGCACCGTCTTTCGGTGCCTATCGTCAGTGGCCGGCGCCGGTCGCGGCTGTGCTTGCCGACCTACGGGCGATCGGTAATCAGGCCTTGACCTACCGGGTGTACCCCAGCCCACCTGAACTTTTCCGGCCCCATAACTCCTACGGGGACCCGCAGTTTCGAGCCAAAGCCACTGCGTCGGCGTTAACCGCAGCCGTCGGCATTCTCGACTCCTCCGACATCACCGCCGCCGCACAATCGTGGCGAGCCATGAGCGACGGAGCGCCACCCGCCCTCGTGCGCGCCGACTCGATCGCCGCAGCGTTCGACAACCCCTCGACCACGCCAACCCTGGCCGCCCTGCGACTGGCCGGCATCAGCGAACGGCTCAGCCCCAGTGATCAACTGCGCTACCGCGTCGTCACCACGTGCCCACACCGCCCCTTGCGCCCGGAAGCCACGCTGGCCAAAGTCACTCGCGCCCTGCCGAGCCAATTGTGGCCGCAATGGGCAGAGGCCCTGTGTCCGGCCGAGGCCGGCGACGACATCGTCCGCGCCGCACTGGCGTGCGCCGTCGCTTTAGTCGGAACCGAGGCCCCGCTCGCCTCGATCGCGAAACTGCTCGGCATCGCCACCAGCGCGTCATCGATCTGGAAGATTTTGCAGCGCCTGCAATCCGATGGTGCGTGGAGCCAGGTCGCGCTCGCAGTGACTCATCTCGCCGACCACATCGCGACACACCCCACCGTCATCGACTACCAGCGGCGCCGCCAACTCAACTACGAAGCACTACTGGGCTCGCGGTCGCGGCAACAGGGCGCCATCGTTGCCGACACCGCGGACCTCGACGTTGTGAGGTGCGTGGTGTTCGAACGCCTCAGCGGCCTGCCGATCCGGCGCGCACCGTGGTTTCGTGACCATGAGAGCTTCGCTAGCGCGTGCCGCCGCCTCCACGACGCCCCGGACCACCAACAGCAACTCGACGACTTAGGTCGTCACTACCTTGCCGAACAACGGATTGACGAGCCCGTCATCGCAGCACCGCCGCTCACACTCGTCGCAGGACCCGCCTGAGCACACCCTGAAACGTCTGGGATCCGGGAGGGCAAGAGGGACGTCGCTAGGTGCCGTCTGTACCGCGGAGACATCAGCGCACCGTACGCGGCCGGCTTGCCACCCTAATGCCGACTCTTTGGCAGCCACTCCCGGATCAGTTCGCATACTACTGTCGATGTCGTATCTTCACGACATCAAACGGAGGATCGCGGAACAACGTCGTCGTCTAGGTACCGTCGCTCGGTGAGTGTCGCCGCGAAAACTTTGGAGCCTGACTACCGGCCGCCCTCGTCGGGAATGAGCTCGCTCGCCGCGACACCCAGTACCCCCGCGATGTCGTAGACCAGCTCGACCATCAAGCCACGCCGGCCGTGCTCCATCTGAATGACCTGGTCACGACTCAGGCCTGATTCCAGCGCCAAACTCTCCTGACTCAAGTCACGCGCCAACCGCAGTTCACGGATACGCGCGCCCACCAGCTGACGCCGGTGCTCCAACAATCGTTCG
>Ga0302325_10016491_pt1 | contig 15644 bp, 14 predicted proteins | sample Palsa_T0_2_FD_201948 | JGI IMG/M metagenome (GOLD analysis project Ga0302325, IMG submission 201948) | Peat permafrost microbial communities from Stordalen Mire near Abisko, Sweden - Palsa_T0_2 | ecosystem: Environmental > Terrestrial > Soil > Palsa > Peat permafrost | place: Sweden: Abisko...
TGGCGGCGATGTCGCTGGAAATGCTGCGCGACGCGATCACCGCTTTCATCAACCGTGAGCCCGATCTGGCCCGCACCGTTGTGCCGCGCGACGGGGACGTGGACGCGTTGAACCGGCAGCTGCACCGGGAGCTTTCCAGCTTCATGGTGGAGCGGCCCTCGAACATTTCACGCTGCCTCAGCCTTATGGTGATTTCGAAGAGCCTCGAGCGGATCGCCGACCACGCGACCAATGTCGCCCAGGAAGTGGTCTACCTCTACGAGGCAATTGACATCCGCCACACCGAACGAAAGGGAAATGAAACCGAAGATACTGCTCGTTGACGACGAGCCCGACGCGCTCGAGGTTCTGGGCTTCAAGCTGCGCGAGGCGGGCTTCACCCCCATATTCGCCAAGGACGGCGAGCGGGCCCTCGCGGCTGCGCGGTCCGAACGGCCCGATCTGATCGTTCTCGACCTCATGCTTCCCGAGGTCGACGGCCTGGAGGTATGCAAAATTCTCCGTCGCGATCCCAGCATGGCGGCCATTCCCGTCATCATGCTTACGGCGCGCGCCGCGGAGATGGACCGGGTGCTGGGCCTCGAACTGGGGGCCGACGACTACGTCACCAAGCCGTTCAGCCCGCGCGAGCTGGTGATTCGGATCCGCAAGCTGCTTGCGCGCCGCCATGCTCCGGAGGAACCGGATGCGATTCTGCGCTTTGGCGATCTGGAGATTGACGGACCGAGGCACCGCGTTGCCGTCGACGGTTCAGCGGTGACGCTGACGGCGACCGAATTCAAGCTGCTCGAGATTCTTGCCCAGCGACGCGGACGGGTTCAGTCGCGTGACCGGCTCCTGCAGGACGTCTGGGGTTACGAAAACCCGATCGATAGCCGGACGGTCGACACCCACATGCGCCGCCTTCGCGAGAAACTCGGGGGCGCGGCCGGCCGGCTCGAAACGGTCCGGGGCGTCGGCTACCGCTTTGTGGCGGAGCCATGAACCTGGACCTTGCGGCGGCGCTCGCCGGGTTTGTGGCGGCGACCCTCGCCTGGATGAGCGAACGGCGGCGGCGGGTGGGTATCCAGGCCGAATTGACGGCTGAACTTGCGGAGGTCCGCGGGCGCCGCGATGAAGAGCTCAAGGAGCAGGGTCGGCGCACGGCGGCCCTTTTCGACCGGATGGTGGAAGGCTTGGTCGTGGTGGACGCCGCCGGGCGCATCCGGCTGGCCAACCGGTCGGCGGGGCTCTTTTTCGGATTCGACGCGCCGGCGACCGGCCGAACACTCCTCGAGGCCACCCGCAATCACGAGGTGGCGTCGGCGGTGGAGCGGCTGGAACGCGAAGCTGAAGTCCTCGGACAGGAGGTGCGGCTGGATGCCTTTGGCGCTCCGCGATTTCTTCAGCTCAATGCCCTGGCCCTGCGCGATGCCAAGGGTGGATCCGATGGAGCGATTCTTGTTTTCCATGATCTGACTCGGCTGCGCGAACTTGAGGGCGTTCGGCAGGAATTTGTCGCCAACGTGAGCCATGAACTCCGCACGCCCTTGTCTCTGATCAAAAGCGCCTCGGAGACGCTGATCGATGGCGCCAAGGATGATCCGGCGGCTCTCGACCGCTTCCTTCAAATCATCGATAAGCATGCCAATAGGCTGACCCTGTTGATCGACGACCTGCTCCTGCTCTCGACGCTCGAGTCGGGTCGGATTCGCCTGGATCGTCAGCCGGTTGCCCTGCGTCCGGCGGTTCAGGAAGTGGTCGACGATTTGGGTTCCAAGGCGCGGGCCAGGAATGTGGCGCTGGAGAATGGCGTGCCTCCGGCGAGCATCGTGCACGCCGATCCGGAGCGCCTCCGGCAAATCCTTTCCAATCTTCTCGACAACGCGATCAAGTACGGGCGCCCGGGCGGCCACGCCTCCGTTGCGGCCAGGATTCTCGACGATGGTCGCGTCGAACTGGCCATTCACGACGATGGTCCCGGCATACCTACAGAGGCGCAGGCGCGGCTCTTCGAGAGATTCTACCGCGTCGATAAGGCGCGCTCGCGGGACCAAGGAGGCACAGGCCTTGGGCTGGCTATCGTCAAGCACGTGGTGCAGGCCCACGGCGGGGATGTTCGCCTCGAGAGCGAAGCGGGCGAGGGGACCACTTTCCGCGTCACTTTGCCGGCGGCGAAGCTCTAAAAAAAGGCGGCGAATCGGTTTCTCGCGCGGGCCCCCCTCAGGATTGAGGGCGCGCCTCAGGCGGCGTTCAGCAGCCGAACGAGAAAATACCCCAGGACGCCCGTCACCGGCAACGTCAACACCCACGCCCAGAGGATGCGTCCGACGATGCCCCATTTTACCGCGCTCAGCCGACGGATGGCCCCCACGCCCATGATGGAGGTCGAGATCACATGGGTCGTGGACACGGGCACTCCGATCACCGTGGCCCCGTGGATGATCAGGGCGGCCGTTGTCTCGGCTGCAAATCCGTGGACCGGCTGAAGCTTGACGATTTTCTGGCCCATGGTGCGGATGATTCGCCGGCCGCCACCGGCCGTGCCCGCGGCCATGGTCAGCGCGCAGGATACGACGATCCATTTGGGCACTTCCTTGAATTCAGGAACGCGTAGAAAGGAGGCCCATCCGGGCAGGTGCTCAAGAAGGCCGCGGTGCGTCGCGGTGAAGAGAGCCAGGGCGATGATGCCCATTGTTTTCTGCGCATCATTGGAGCCGTGGCTGTAGCCCATGAAGCCGGCGCTGAAGATTTGGGCCTTGCCAAAGATCGCTCCCACCATGCGGGGGCGCATCCGGCTCACACATACGGTGATGAAGGTCATCAATGCCATGCCTCCCACGAAGCCCAGAATCGGCGAGATGAACATGGGAAGGACCACTTTGGGCCAGAGCCCATGCGCCCAGAGCAACACGTTCCAGTCGCCGTGGGCCACCGCAAGCGCCGAGCCGCAAAGGCCGCCCACCAAGGCGTGGCTGGAACTCGACGGCAGACCGAGCCACCACGTCATCAGTCCCCAGACGATCGCCGCCAGCAGCGCGCACAGAAGGCCGTCCATTGAGACCGCGCGCGTATCCACGAGACCCTTGCCGATGGTCGAGGCGACCGCGGTGCCGCCGAGTGCGCCGACCAGGTTCCATAATGCCGCCCAGGCGACGGCGAGGCGCGGCGTCAACACCCGGGTGGAGACAACGGTCGCTATCGCATTGGCGGTATCGTGGAATCCATTGATGAATTCGAAGACAAGCGCGGCGATCAGGACCAGGACCAACAGCGTCATGGAGCGGCGCCTTAGGAATCCTTCAGGACGATCCGGACGATGATGTTGCCGGCATTGCGGCAGCGATCGATGGCTTGCTCGACCATCTCATAAAGCTCCTGGAGGATCACCAACTCCTTGGCGGTGCACGGTCCGATGTAGAGTTCGCGCAGCTGGGCGAGCATGACTTTGTCGGCCTCGCCTTCGGCGAATTGCAGGCGGTCATTGGCCTCGCGGATATCTTCTATCTTGGGTCCGCGTCGAAGCTGCTGCACCATATAAACCACCGAATCGGCTGCCTGCCCCATGAGCTCCACCTGCCGTCGGAACGCATCGAAAGGCACTTGGCCCGGATAGATTGATAGGCGCTCCATCACTTTTTCGACCTGCTTGGGAATCCGATAGAGCGCGGAGGCAAGGGCCTCAATATCTTCGCGGTCAAGGGGGGTGACGAACGTGCGGCTAAGCGCCTCGGTCATCGCCTCCCGAATCTTCTTTTCCTTCCGCCGGGCATGGACGAACTCGTCGAGCACAGAAGCCATGCTTCCGCCTTCCGCGAGGGCTTTTAACTTAGAGGCAAAGAGATCGACGCTGGCTTTGGCCTCCCCAGAACCCGCCTCAAGCAGATCGAAGAAGGTGTCGTCCTGGCCGATGAGCTTCTTCACAAAAGAGAGCATGTGGTTTCGGCTATACCGCCGGCCTCCGATGGGGGGAAGGACAAATCACGTGGAGGGGTGCTCTTCTTCCTTAATTTTGGAAGTGCATAGCCTTATATCGTAACGTCTTAGCATTTTGTCCGGCTGGCGCCATCATGGACCGCGGTCAGTTGAGACCGCGGAGCGTAAGCCATAGGAGCCCCAAACGCTCGTGGACGGCGCGGGTGCTCCGCTCGAGCGATTCTGCATCCCATTTCTGGCGGGTGGGGTTGAAGGAAGGCTCGTCACGCGCACCGTAGTCGGTCGGGCAGGGCACGGCAGTGACCCCGGCATGGCGAAAGAGCGCTGCGGCGCGCGGCATGTGACCAGCCGAGGTGACAAGGGCCACCGGCGCATTTCCCACCATGCGGCGCACCGCGGCCGCTTCCTCCTCGGTGTCGCGGGCGGTATCGATCTGAAGAATCCGGCCCGGTGCGACACCCAGCGACTCAGCGGCATGGGAGAGCACCGATGCGTGGGTGGGATTCCCGGGTGCGGCCGGTCCGCTGACGATCAACTGGGCGGACGGAAGAACCCGGAGTATGCGCACACCCTCCACGATCCGTTCAAGCGACGAGGGCGCCAGCTTGTTGGTCGCCGAAAGAAGATCGGTGTCCGAGTGTCCGCCTCCCAGAACCACCACGAAGACGCACGAGGCGAGGACCGTTGGGGCGCGCCCATCCATTTCCCCGATTGCGGCGTAGCGTTGTTCCAATGGCCGCAGAAGCCAGGTGCTGACAGCCGAGTTGGCGAAGAAAAACAATACCAGGGTGGCTGCGAGGAGGGGGGCCCTCCAAAAAGGGGACTTGCGGCGGAGAAATGCGAGCACCGACGAGAGCGCCAGCAGCGCCAGGCACAAGGGAAGCGGCATGAGCCAGAATGAAACAACTTTCTTGAGCCAGAACATCGCTTGACGTGAAATCAAAGAACCCTGCTCTGCAATCCTTCACACCCGTCCGCCCCTGTTCGTCCGCTTCTAATGAACCCCCGCTGCCACCTTCGCTCGTTGCGTTCCTTCCGGCTCCTCGCAGCCTTGCTGCTCGCCTCGACACTCGTGCCGCACAGCCAAGCCAACGCCGCCGAAAAGGACAGCCCGACGGGTCCCGAGTCCCCGGCGGCCCGGGAGGCACGGATCGCCTGGTTTAGGGAAGCGAGATTTGGATTGTTCATTCACTGGGGACTTTATTCCCTCCCCGCTGGCGAATGGGACGGCCAAATGATCCCGGGCATCGGCGAGTGGATCATGCACAACGCCCCGATTCCCGTGGCCGAATACCAGAAGCTCGCTGGGCGGTTCAATCCGGTCAAATTCGACGCCGAGGCTTGGGTCCGCATGGCGGAGGATGCCGGCATGAAATACATCGTGATCACCGCCAAGCATCATGACGGCTTTGCAATGTACCACTCCCAGGTGAGTCCGTACAACATCTTCGATGCGGCTCCGTTCCACCGCGATCCGCTGAAGGAGCTTGCCGCGGCCTGCGCGCGCCATGGCATCCGTTTCGGCTTCTACTATTCCCAGTCCCAAGACTGGCACGAGCCCAACGGTGCGGGGAACCAGAACGACTATGGCCCGGATGAGCACAAGGACTTCGACCAGTACTTGAGAGCCAAGGCCGAACCGCAGGTCCGGGAGCTGTTGAGTGGCTACGGGCCGATTTGCCTGATTTGGTTCGATACCCCTCGGATGATGGACGCAAATCTGGGCCCCGAATTCGCCGAACGCGGGCAGCGCTTCGTCGATATCGTGCGCTCGCTGCAGCCGTCGTGCCTGATCGACGGCCGCCTCGGGACTTCCGGAGATTACACCTCCACCGGAGACAACGCGATCCCTGACGCCGGTTTGACCGGCGATTGGGAGACACCCGCAACGATCAATCATACTTGGGGCTACAAGAAGGACGACACCGATTGGAAGTCGCCAAGCGACATTCTCTTCAAGCTCGTGGACATCGTGAGCAAGGGCGGCAACTACCTGCTCAATGTCGGACCCACCTCGGAGGGCGTCATCCCGCAGCCGTGCCAGGACAACCTGCGCACGGTCGGACGCTGGCTCAAAACGAACGGCGAGGCGATCTATGGGGCCACGCGCTCTCCGTTCGGACCGGAATTTGGAGAGTTCAGCACGCGGCAGAAGGACCATAACGGCAAGGCGGTCTTCCTGGAACGTACTGACTGGCGTTGTACGACCCGGCCCGGCATGCTCTATTTCGTGATCTTCAAGATGCCGCGAGACGGCTTCGATCTGCCGGCTTTTTCCAACACGATCCGCCGGGCGCACATCCTGGGCGATGACAAGGCTCTCACCGTCACCGTGGTCAGCGGTGTGCGGGTCGTCCAGACACCGCGAACGCCTCGGGATCCGATGGCGTCGGTTCTCTGTGTCGAGATCGATGGGGCGGCACCTGTGGGCTCGCTTGCGGCCCCAACGGCCATTCAATGACGCGCTTCCCCATGATACCATCGATCCGATTGCCCCTGCTCCTGACGGTCCTCGCCTGCGCCCAGCTCTCGGCCTACGAGATCGCGGTGGTTCCCAAGGGTACCACCCATGAGTACTGGAAGTCGATTTACGCTGGCGCCATCAAGGCGGAGCGAGAGTTGAACGCTGCCGGCGTTCCGGTGCACATCCTATGGAAGGGGCCATTGCGGGAGGACGATCGGGATCAGCAGGTTCAGGTGGTCGAGAATTTTATCGGACGGCAGGTGAGCGGCATCGTTCTCGCGCCTCTCGACGACCGCGCCCTGGTCGCGCCGGTCGAGGAAGCGGTGGCCGCCGGTATTCCTGTGGTGATCATCGACTCCGCCCTGAAGTCGGCAAAGATTGCGAGCTTTGTGGCCACCGACAACCGCGAAGGGGGCCGGCTCGCGGCGCGGCGGCTGGGTGAATTGCTTGGCGGAAAGGGCAATGTTGCCATGCTCCGCTATGCCGTGGGCTCGGCCAGCACGGAGGAGCGGGAGGCCGGGTTTCTTGAGGTCATGAACCGCGAATTCCCCGGGATCCATCTGGTGTCGACAGACCAGCACGCCGGGGCGACGCGCGACACGGCGAAAACCTCGTCTGAGAACCTGCTCGAGCGGTATGGAGCGCAGCTGAATGGGATCTTCGCTTCGAATGAGTCGGCGGCCTCCGGCATGCTGCTTGCGCTGCGTGACGCCGGTCTGAACGGGAGAGTGAAGTTTGTGGGGTTCGATTCGGGAGACATCCTCAATCCGGGGCTCAAGGCGGGCGACCTGCAGGGCTTGGTGGTTCAAAACCCGCTCCGCATGGGTTATTTGGGCGTCAAGACTTTGGTGGAGGTCCTGCAGGGACGAAAGGTCGCCGGGGCGGTGGATACCGGCGTCGGACTGGTGACTCCCGAGAATATGAACACCCCGGCGATGGTCGAATTGCTCAATCCGCCCCTGGAAGAATACAGGCGATGATTCATCGATGAGTTCCGCCGGCGCCGGGTTGCGTCTGAGCGGCATACGCAAGAGCTTTGGCGCGACGCTCGCCCTTCGGAGTGTTTCGCTGGAGATCGGCCAGGGGGAAGTGCATGCTCTGATTGGCGAGAACGGGGCCGGAAAGAGCACGCTGATGAAGGTTCTCAGCGGGGCGCATGCGCCGGATTCGGGCTCTATGGAGCTCGGTGGACGTCCGTATGCGCCGACGGGTCCGCACGACGCCCGAATGAAGGGGGTCGCGATGATCTATCAGGAGCTGAATCTGGCGCTTCATTTGCCCGCGTGGGAAAATGTCGTGATGGGCGCCGAACCGGCGCGCCTGGGGTGGATCGACCGGCGGGCCGCTCGCGTTTTGGCGAAGGGAGCCTTGGCCCAGCTCGGGCATGAACGGTTCGACCTGGATAAGAATGCCGGCGATTGCACGATCGCCGAACAGCAGGTGATCGAGATCGCGCGGGCCTTGTTGATCAAGCCCAAGGTGCTCATCATGGACGAGCCGACGAGCAGCCTGGGACGGGCCGACACCGAACGGCTCTTTGCCGCGATCCGGCGGCTGAAAGCGCAGGGGGTGAGCATCATTTACATCAGTCATTTCCTCGAGGAGTGCCGCGAGGTGGCGGACCGGTATTCGATCTTGAAGGACGGCGAGAGCGTCGGCTCGGGGCCGATGATGGGCGCTTCGCTTGATCAAATTATTTCGCTGATGACCGGACGAGCGGCGGTGGATCTGTATCCGCGGAGCGAGCGGGAGCCCGGAGCCGTCGTCCTGGAGGTCAAGGAGGCGGCTTCGGCGCCGCGATTGGTGCGGGCGAGCTTCACCTTGAGGGCGGGCGAGATTTTTGGGCTCGCTGGGCTCATCGGCGCCGGCCGGACGGATCTCTTGCGGACCATTTTCGGCTTGGATGAGACCGAGCGCGGCTCGGTCGCCGTCTTTGGGTCGGTGGGCCGCTCGGCGACCCCTCGACTCCGATGGGCCGAGGGGGTGGGATTTCTCAGCGAGAATCGCAAGGAAGAGGGACTGATGCTCGGCCAGTCGATTGCTGAGAATATGACCCTGACCAAACTGGGCACATTCGGGCGCTTGGGCTGGGTGAGCCCTTCGGCGCAGCGGCGTGTGGCCAGCCGGTGGATCACCGAGCTGTCCGTCCGGTGCGCCGGCCCGGATCAGGCGGTGGGTGCCCTTTCCGGAGGCAACCAGCAGAAGGTGGCCCTGGCGCGGCTGCTCGAACATCCGGCGCGCATCCTGCTTCTCGACGAACCGACCCGGGGCATCGATGTGGGAAGCAAGGCACAGATCTACGAACGAATTGGGCAGCTGGCGGCGAGCGGCAAGGCCGTGGTCGTCGTGAGTTCCTACCTGCCCGAGCTGTTCGGGCTGTGCGACCGGATCGGTGTGATGTGCCGTGGCGAGCTTGCGGAAGTGAGGCCGCGGGCTGATTGGACCGAGGAAGGTCTGCTCAAGGCCGCATTGGGCGGCGGCTGAAGCAGCTGGTCTCTCATCACTCGCATCGGTGCTCCCCCTCCCTCTTCTGACTTCCCAATCCCGATGAAATCGACGCTCAAGACCGTTTTGGGAAAATTCGGCCCCTTTCTGGGGCTGGCGCTGGTGATTTTGTTTTTCTCGCTGCCGGCCGAAACCAGGCAGTTCTTCCTGAGCTATCACAACTTCAAGATTATCCTCACGCAGACGGTCATCGTCGCGGTTGGCTCCCTGGGGATGACGCTCGTCATTGTAAGCGGAGGCATCGACCTGTCCGTGGGCTCGTCGATCGCCCTTACAAGCGTCATTGGGGCGCTCATGATCCAGCATGGCTGGAATACTGCCGGGGTCGTGGCCGCGGTCGTGGCCGCCGGAGGACTTCTGGGACTGATCAACGGACTTGCGATCACCTCGTTGAGGATGACCCCCTTCATCATCACGCTGGGAATGCTCGGGATCGGGCGCGGCGTTGCCAAATGGCTCGCGGCCAACCAGACGGTTAACTACGACCAGTCTCCGATCAACGGCTGGATGACGACGGCGCGGCCGTTTGGCTATGCTCTGCCAGCGGGCGTTTCGGTGGCGATCGTCCTGGCGGTTCTGACTTCGTTGGTGCTTCGACGGACCGTCTTTGGGCGGCATATTTTCGCCCTGGGTTCGAACGAGGCGACGGCGCGGCTGTGCGGGGTGCCGACCTTCCGGCTTAAGGTGCTCGTCTACGCGGTGGCCGGATGCCTCTTTGGCCTCTCAGGCCTGTTCCAGCTTTCGAGGCTGCGACAGGGCGATCCGACGGTCGCAGTGGGATTGGAACTCGACATCATCGCCGCGGTGATCATCGGCGGAGCGAGCCTCAACGGGGGGGTGGGCAGCGTTCTCGGCTCTATGATCGGGGCCCTGATCATGTCCGTGCTGCGGAATGGCTCGCAGCAGATGGGCTGGCCGACGTATTTCCAGGAGATCATCATCGGCCTGGTGATCATTGTGGCGGTTTTCCTAGACCGTCTCAGGCAGGGACGGCCCCAGTAAACCGGATTTTTCGGCGCAATTTGTTTGCTCGGAGCGCGGGGTTGCATTCGTTGCGTTCCATCATGGCCGATCCGAGCGCCCCACGGCTGGTTGAAGCGAAGGCCTCCGACCTTGAGCTCGCGGTGTCGCTGGCTCGCTTGGGACTTGGCGTCAATATCGCCCTGCACGGTTGGGCCCGAATTCCGAAGTTTGGGGAATTTGTTTCCCATCTTAGTCAGCAGTTCGCGCATTCGATCCTGCCCGAGGCGCTGGTCCGTGCGTCCGCCTACGGCATTGTCGGTGCTGAAAGTGTCGTTGGGCTCCTGCTTCTGAGCGGCTTTGCCCTGCGGGCAACCCTTGCGGCCGGTTGCTGGCTCATGATCGCCTTGCTGTTCGGCACCTGCCTTATCCAGAACTGGAGCGCAGCGGGCGACCAGCTGATCTACCTGGCCTTTTACGCGGCGCTTCTGGCGCTCCGCCGGCACGACCGATGGTCCCTGGATGCGCGGCTGGGTCGCTCGCGCGTCAGTTCTGCGGCTTGAGCTCGAGCAGGATGGCGGCGAATTCCGGATGGTCCTTAAGGCAGGTCAGGTCCGGATCGTGCGACATCCACTCAAAATCTTCGTAGCCCAGGCGGACGGCCTCGCGGAGGCTTCTCAGCGCCTCGGAGCGCCGCTTGGAGAGGGCCAGGCTGCAGGCGAGGTTGTAATGGGCCGTATGATTGGTGGGCTGCAATCGCACGAGGCGGCGGTCCATACGCAGGCCGTCGGCGATTCGTCCCTGCTTGGTGTAAAGTCCTCCCAGGATTTCGATCACGTCGGTGCCGCGCGGATCACGCCGGAGGACGGATTCAAAAAAACCAATCTCGAACTGGGTGTCGCGGGGGCGATTTTTGGACATTGGTGGGAGTCGTGGCAACCAGTGCTGGTTTCAAATCGCCTTGCGGGGGCAGGTCCCGGTGTCGCGCAGCGCGTTGCAGCGGGCGCTTACTTGCAGGCGCTGCGAGACGGGGGAGAGGTTCAGCTTTGAGGAGACCGTGCTGCCGTACCATTCCATGAAGGGAGCACTGATCTCGAAGATGCGGTCGCAGTCAATGCAGACCACTTGGGCGACCTGCGTACCTGTGGCCGCATTGGGCATGTAGAACTTCTCGCCGCTGCCGATGTCCACCTCGCGCAGCAGCGCGCTGAGGGTCATGATCGGCAGTGTCCGGTACACCGTTGCGCGCGAGACCGAATCGTCGATGGCCCGTGCGCGGTCGAGGAGCTGTTCCGCTGTGAAATGGGCGGTCTGGGCGAGCGCGGCGTCAAGGATCGCGAGGCGCTGGCTCGTGACGCGAAGACCTTGCTGAGCCAGAAATTTACTGAACTTTTCCCGGGCCGAAGGGATGCTCACGGGGGAAGAATCACTGGGCGGGGGTGAGGGTGTCAACTTCGGGGGTGTCGGGCAGCGGAAGCGCACCCCGACGAGGCGAAGCTGCCAAGGCTCGGATCCGCCCTCAAGACCGGACGCCCAATCCAGCCGGCCAGTTCTAGCCACAGAGGGCGGCCAAGAGACGGCGGAATACGGCAGCAATGCCTCGTCGGGGTGCGCTTCCGCTGCCCGATGTTGCTTCGGCTAAAGGTGTCATGGCCGCGCAGCTTCGGACGGGGAGCCGTGGTTATTTTTTGTCGGGCTCCTTCGCAGGGTGGGCGCGGGCCGCTTTCTTCGCTTTATTTAGGAGAGCCTGCTTTTCGCGAAAGCGTTGGGCGGCCTTCAGATCTTTAATCGTCGGCAGATATTTTGCTCCCATGTTCTCCCCAAAGCCGCCGAACATTGCAGGCGCGGCAATCAGAATCGGCTCTCGAGAGGATGGTCCCTCTCTTCGCCGAGAGGTCCGTAAGGGTCTGCGCCGGGTGGGCTCGCGAAGCGGCATCGCTGGCCTCCGCGCCGGCTCTGGGGCGGCCCGGAGAGCCGCCGAAGATCCCCAGTAGAGTTCCCGGCGGTCGATGGGCGCCCGGTCTGCCGGCGCTCCGGGTCTCGGCCAGCACCAGCCGCGGAGTCGAGCCCACCCGGTGCGGCCCCCTACGAAGCCCCCCCCACGCAACAGATTGACGCTCCCCCGGCCGATGCCTCACTGCACTCCTTGCCATGATCGTCGGCGTCCACCCCCTGGCTGGTTTCGACAAGCTCCTCCACTACCGCGTGCCCGATTCGATGCACGGGGCGGTCGCCGTGGGATCGCTCGTTCGGGTGCCGATACTGAAGATGCAGCATCTCGGTGTCGTGGGCGTCATCGGAGCTCCCGCGGACTTTCCTATCGATCGGCTGAAATTCATCACCGAATCCCTGCATCCGTATCCGGCGCTGACCCCCGATCTCGTCGCACTCGCCCACTGGATTGCGAGCTACTACGCAGCTCCGCTGGATTCGGTCATCGAAACCATGATACCGGCGGCCGTGAGGCGCGGGGCGGGCGTGAAGATGCGGTCCCTCCTCATAGCGAACGGGCGGCTGTCGGCGGAGGAGGCCGCAACGCTTCGGCGGCGGGCGCCGGCGCAGGCCAGGCTTCTCGAATTCCTTGGCCGGCAATTCCGACCGCAGCCAAAGGCCCTCGTACTGGCTCGGACGCATACCCAGGCGGCCGTGCTTCGAGCGCTTGTGGAGCGCGGGCTGGTGCATGAGACCACGGAAAGGGTGGAACGGGAGGCTTATGCGGACGATACGGCTCTGGGAGAGGCGGTGACGACGCAGGCTCCCGCGCTCAACGAAGAACAGAAGGTGGCTTCGGCGGAAATGGCATCGGCCATTGCGAGCGGGAGATTCGGCGTGTCGCTTCTTCACGGGGTCACCGGTTCGGGTAAGACGGAGGTGTACCTCAGAGCGATCCAATCGGCGCTGAGCGGGGGAGGCGGTGTCATGCTTCTGGTGCCGGAGGTGGCGCTCACGCCGCAGACGGTCTCCCGTTTGAGGACCCGCCTGGAGGCGATCGCCCCTGGGCACCGCTGCGTCGTCTGGCACAGCCATTTGAGCGAGGGTGAGCGCTTCGATGGATGGATGGCTCTGGCCTCCGGAGAGGCGAAGGTCGTTGTCGGAGCCAGGTCGGCGGTCTTCGCCCCGGTGCGCGACCTTCGGTTGATCGTGGTCGATGAGGAACACGAGCCTGCCTACAAACAGGACGAAACCCCCCGGTATCACGGTCGCGACGTCGCCGTGATGCGGGCCAAGCTGTGCTCCGCCTCCTGCCTCCTGGGCTCGGCGACTCCTTCCCTCGAGAGCTACGCCAACGCGGTCGCGGGCAAGTATCGCCTGCTTCAGTTGCCGCGCCGGGTCGACGGCCGGCGCCTTCCGGCCTTCGACATCGTGGACATGAGGATCGAGGTCGCCCGGCAGCGCGGGCCTTCGGCGCTCTCGCGAACGCTGGTGGACGCGCTCCACGCCCGCTTCGAGCGCCGGGAGCAGACGATCCTTTTCATCAACCGACGGGGTTATTCGTCGTCGATGCAATGCCGGCAGTGCGGCGTGGTTGAGGAATGCCCCCACTGCAGCGTTGCGATGACGTACCATCGCACAGACGAGACGCTGCGCTGCCATCTTTGTGGCGAACGCCGCGCGGCGCCGGTGCGCTGCCCCCATTGCGGTGCGCCCGATATCCGCTGGCGAGGCCTGGGCACGCAGAGGGTCGAAGAGGCGGTGCGCAGAGTCCTCCCGAAGGCGCGTCTCGAGCGCATCGACGCCGACACGATGTCGCGAAGGCACCGTTTCCGGGAGATCCTCGGCGACTTTCGGCTGGGCAAGATCGATATTCTGGTCGGCACGCAAATGATCGGCAAGGGGCTTGATTTTCCGAATGTCACCCTGGTCGGCCTGATCGACGCGGATCTTTCCATGCACATGCCCGATTTTCGGGCGAATGAGCGCACCCTCCAACTCCTCATCCAGGTCGCGGGACGAGCCGGGCGTGGCGACCGAGCGGGCGAGGTGGTCGTTCAGACTTTCACGCCCCAGGCCGAGGCGATCCAGTTCGCGAGGCACGCTGACTTCGTCGGCTTTGCAGCCGCCGAACTCAAGGTACGGCGTGAGTTCGGTTATCCGCCTAAGCGGCATCTGGTCCGGCATTTATTCAGAGGGCGCAATACCGAGAAACTGCAGTTTTTCACAAAGCATTGGAGCCGCTTGGCGGCCGAGACCTTGGGCGCTGCCGTGGAATTGCGAGGCCCGACGCCCGCTCCGATCGAGAAGATCAAGGACGAGTACCGGTGGCAGCTGTGGTACTTCATGGATGCCGTGGCTCCCGTCATTGGGCAGCTCGCCCGGCTTCGAGCCGAATTCCAATGGCCCGACGACGTGACCGAAGTGCTCGACGTCGACCCCGTAAACCTTATGTGAGCGCAACCGCGCGGAATTCGGAAGCGCCCTCGGCGAGGCGCGCCTCGACTGCCTGCATCAGTGCCCGGCATCGCGCGTGGAGATCGGCCCGATGAGGGCCGCCAATAGTACGAGGCTTGCTGTCAACGACACATAGGCTGCCCACCGAGTGTCCGTCGCGGTCGCGAAGGGACAGATAAGCATAAAAGCGGACGCCGCGTTCCATGAGAAAGGAGTGTTTGGCAAACCTCGGGTCCTTGGAGACGTCGTCAACGATCAAAAGGTCCAGATCCGTCGCGCAGTGATCCGCGATGAACGTCCGCCATCGGCCATCGGTGGAATCGAAGGGACTGTTGGTATCCGACGCCGGGCGATGCCAGAACGGCCCGTCGGCGTCGACGATCGTAGTCAGCGAAAGCGGTACATCAAATATCTGGGCGAAGTGCCGAAGCGTGACGTCGTACACATCGTCGATCGGCACCTCGGCCAGGCTCGGTGGGGATTCGGCCGCTGGTTGCGGATCGGGGGAGACGGGAGGGAGGCTCGCTGCGGCCGCTCCGCCAATCGGCGACGAAGTCCGGTTCATGGATGCGGCCGCACCATCCCCCTCAGCGGCAAATTTTTCGATCTCGCGGACGGCCTCCTGGAGGCTGGTGGAAACCTCGTCGGGCCGGACATTGCGCATCCGCTCGCGCAGTTCTGAAACGGTGATCTCGTGGGTCCACACCCCGGCGACCACGCGCAGTCCTGGGGAGCTCTCTCGCAGACGGCGCGTCATTTGACGCGCCGCTCCAAGGGCCGAGGGCGGGAGAGCGGATATGAATGCGATTCGGACGCCCTCGCTTGCGATGCGAGCCGCCGCACTCGCCGGCAGATCGGTCACGGCGCTCACATCGACCCTCCACCCGCGGTCCCGCAACAGATGGCGGAGCATGAGCGCCGCGAGCTCGTCTGCTTCGTCGCGAGCTGGCACGCCCAGGATCGTCATCGAATGGGCGATCTTGGCCGCCCCCGGTGGCGTTTCCTGACGGCGCTCGAGTTCCTCAATGAGCTCACGGCTATGCTGAAAGATGAATTTTTGCCGGCCCTCCGCGAGCGCGCCGTCGTGGCGGTCCTCTTTGGCGAGCACCAGAGCGGGGATAAAAATGCTGTCGTAGAACTCCGCCAGGGAACGCTCGGCCACCCACTTGAGCGCGAGGTCGAGCATCTGCTCCGAGTCCATCGAGAGCATCCGGTTGTAGAACTGCGCGGAAGCGGGAAGAACCGGATCGCTGCCGAGAAGCACGCTGAGAAATTTTAGGCCGGGGACGTATTTTCCGATGACCATGACGCATACGGTCAGCGGTGTTGAAAGGAAGAGCCCGGCTACGCCCCACAACCAGGTCCAGAAGACCGCCGCCACCATAAGCGCCAGGCTGGATACCCCGGTGCT
>Ga0302325_10016493_pt1 | contig 15643 bp, 11 predicted proteins | sample Palsa_T0_2_FD_201948 | JGI IMG/M metagenome (GOLD analysis project Ga0302325, IMG submission 201948) | Peat permafrost microbial communities from Stordalen Mire near Abisko, Sweden - Palsa_T0_2 | ecosystem: Environmental > Terrestrial > Soil > Palsa > Peat permafrost | place: Sweden: Abisko...
AGTTTGTCGGGCTGCCAGCATAAATCCATTGATTAGACCCAAGCAGGTCCCAGGTGGGGCTTGCGCCAATGTTCCCATTCCAATCCAAGGTGCCGGTGTTGGTCAGATTGAGTTGCAGCATATTCCCTGCGGCATTGGTGATCAGCGTGCCGCCTGCGCGCGTATTGGCAAAGACCAGATTCAATCCTGCCAAACCCAAACCGTTCAAGCCACCGCCATAGGAAATCAAATCATAAACTCCATTCGTAGCCCCCGTGCTCTCGATCAGGATGGTCGCCGAGCCGTTGCCGCTGCCCACCGTCACGGCGCCTGCAATGCTGTCGGGCGTGACGGGCAGGGCAAAAGCGTCGGTGGAACCGGAATCCAGATTTAAAGTGGAATAAGTGGAAGAGACGGAACCCAAGTGAACAAGGGTCCCATTGGATTGGACCTCCATGCTACCGCCGCCGGTGTTTTGTCCGGCACCGGAGAAGCCCAACCCGCCGGAGGTGACGAGCGTGGGGCCACTGACAGAAATGGCGCCTGTGAGAATGGTCAGGCCAGGCCCGATTTCCGTAATGCCGCCCCCGCCGCTCATGGCGTTAGCCAAAGCATTAGTGCCGGCCAGCGCAAATACCAACGTGCCGTTATCGGTCACCGGTCCGACTGCCGCGCCGAGATTGCCCACAGCTCCGTTGTAGCCAACTTGAAGAGTTGTTCCACTTTCGATGGTCGTCCCTCCGTTATAACTGCTGGCGCCTGCCACCGCCATGATCCCCCCGCCCGACACGTCGATGCCTGCGGCCGTCACGCCAGAGAACAGAGTGATGGGAGCGTTGACCAACAAATCGACCAGCGCGGTCCCGCGCGCGACAGTAAAATAGGTCGTGGTCTGGCGCAGGGCAAGCTGGCCGCCGGTGTTTGTGGAAATGATGGAGGAAATGCTCGCGCTCGGGTAGGTGTCGATAGTGGAAGTGTTGCCAATGTTAAAGGAGCTGCTGGCGTTGCTGCTCAAAATTGTGCCCCCATACAAACTGACAACCATGCCGAAGTTTCCCCATAAGTCCTGGTAATTGCCCGCAGTGTTGAGGACTGTGCCGCCATAGACATTCAAGGCGGTGACGCAGTTGCCACCGTAGCCGAATCCGTCCTGGACTGTTGTGACCAATGTGGCGTTGGTCATGACCGTAATCGTGCCGGAGACGGTTCCATTGACGCCGGAACTCGCGCCCACAGCCAGGGCCAGCGTGCCGTTGCTCACAATGGTGCCGCCTTGGTAATTGTTGGTCATGCTCAGAGTGACGGTGCCGCTGCCTTGTTTGACCACTTGGCCGCCGCCGACGATCCAGTTGGCAAAGGTGGAAGTATCGGTCCGGTTAAAGACCAGAGTCGCGTTGTCCTGGATGCCGACGCTGGCGATGCCTTGCTGAATGGACCCGCCGTTGGTGAGGACCAATGCGCCGCCGTTGATGGTGGTGCCGCCGGTGTATGTATCCGCGTTGCCGAAAGTCACATAACCGGGGCCGTTGATGGTTACAGGCGTCGCCAATCCCAACGCATTGCCGATGCTCCCAGACCCCGTCAGCAGATAATTATCGGCCCCGCTGAACGTCACGCTGAGCGGCGTGACATTGGCTGTGAGATTGACGTTGGAGTTGGTGGTCACAGAATTGAACTCCACCGTAGCGGTGCTATAAAAGAAGGTGGCATCGCCATAGGTGGCGCCCAGCCAATCCAGCGAATTAGTCAGGTCCCAAGCGCCGCTGTTGGTTCCCGTCCATTGCAATGCCTCCGCGATGGAAGTGGGCACAACCAACTGGATGGCCGAGCCCGTGTCTTGAATGTAGGCTCCCTGTGTGCCATAAGTAATCGAGCCTATGACAAATGCGCTATTGGCGTTGGACACTTCAGCGCCGTACTGAATCAACGGGTAAGTCCCCACGTTCGGCGCAGCCCCGATGACATTGATGACGTTTGTGCCGTTCATGGTCAGGACGCCGGTGGTGCTGAGAAAGGCGGCGGATGGACTGTCATACACATCGAAATTATTCGTCGTCACATCGGTCTGCGAAATTCCGAATTGGAGGGCGGTCGCCGTGAAGGCCCCATTGCCAGCGGCAGAGGGCGTAACAGAGCCGCCATTGGCAACGATCAGGGCTCCGCCAAGCGTTGATGCTCCGGCCAGGGTGCCACCGGCAAGAACCGTCAACGTGCCCGCGCCAGCCAAAGTTCCATTCACCACCAGCGAAGCTCCAGCGCCGATGGAAGTTGGGCCGTTGTAAGTGTTGGGAGAGCCGCTGAGCGTCAATGTTCCAATACCGGTGACGGTCAATCCACCATCAAGCCCCTCGACGGCGGGGTCAGTCTCCAGCGGTTGGCTCATGCCCCAGGAAATTCCGTTGTTGTTGATCTTTGCGCCTCCCGCGCTGACATAAGCGTGGGTAAGACCTTGGATCATGTTGTTGGAGTTCGGACAAGGAAGGATCGGCTCAAAAAGTCCGCCATTGAAATAAACCAAGTTGGTGGAGCCAGTCGTGCCGGCGGCGGAAGGAAGAATGGCTCGGCCCGTTTTGAACGTCCCGCCATCGAATCTGAGCGTGCTCTGGCATATAAGTGAGCCATTGGGATTTCCGGGGCTGCCCGAAGGCGAGGCCTGGCTGGCTTCGCGCCCAAGCAGAATCTCACAACCGCTTCCGGCGGTGGCGATCACGCCGAGGCTTGAGGTTGTATTGCTAAATATCATCGTTCCGTTGTTAGTAACTGAAACCGTTGTCACCGGGACGCACCCACCATAAGTAGAATAACCGGTGCTGCCGGGGCCGGTGCCTATGTTGCCGATGCAGAAGTAGGTCGTGCCTGTGTCAATGTAAGTTCCAGTCCCTGAAACAATGAAGTAATTCTGGCCGTTGACCTGGCCAATCAAGCTGCCGGAACCCGCCACGAACAGAGTGCCGCCGCTGATGTTGATGATATTGGTTCCCAAGGAGTTGCTTAAGCTGCCTCCAAGGGTGACCGTTCCCGTGTTATACAGTGTTCCCCCCGTGATATTTAGTGTGAGGTTGTCATTGACCGTGTTTGGGCCGCCCAATGATTGACCGATCGTCGTCGGGCGCACCACGATGGAGCCGGAATTTGTCCAATTGCCGCCGTTGATGTTCAAGGTGGCGCCGTTGGAGACATAGATGCCACCCGTGAAGCCTGTTCCGGTGAAGGAGGAAATGTTGAATTGAGGCGCAAACGGATAAGGAGCATTGGAGCCATTAAACACGAAATTACCGCTCCCAGTGGGAGTGACCGTTGAACCAAGAGTGAGGGAATCGTTGCTGCCGGACCAGGTTTGAACACCGGAAACGTATACCGGATTGTTGATAGTCGAGGAAGAGCTGGCATTGATCGTAATGCTGCCCGTGTTGGTAATCGTGCCGGCGCCGCTGACCGTCACAGGCGTGCTGAAATTGATCGCGCCGGTATTGTAGAGCGGAGTGTTAAGCGTGACCGATGAATTGAAATTCAGCGGTCCGGTATTGGTCATTCTGAAGCCGCTGATGCTATAACTGCCGCTGCCCGGAGGATTGAAAGTAAGACCGACGGTGGCGACGTTGGTCGCTAGCGTAATCACGCCCGCCGCGCCGCTGCCGACACCAATCTGAGCGACGTTTGCGCCGTTAGTCCAGGCTTGGTTGGCCAAGGTGCTGGGATTCCACCAGTTGGTGACAAGGATGTTGGTGTCCCACGAACCGCCGCCGTCAACTGGGCCGGTGGCGTTGGAGGTGGAATTCCATAAGAGGGTCGTGCCATGCGTGGTTTGACTGGCTGCTAAAACCAGGGCGCAGATTGGGAGTTGGAGAAGTTGGCGGAGTTTCATAATGGTCGAATGGTCCGGAGTTGAGCGTGGTTTTTTGAGATGGCGCACCGACTCATTGGTTATGGATGCCGGTCGCGTCATCATAGTATGGATAACAAGTGGCAACGAATAAAGTGTCGCTGGGCGAGTTGATCATGTTTGGCCTGACGGCGTCGGAGTACTTGTTTGGGTCGGTGCTTGAGGCGTAACTAATCACGGTTTGATCCTGCCAGCGGCGGCTCGTGGCGTGGCCATCGCCGAAGTTGAAGCTGCTGTTCGGCCCGTGAAAGCAGGCAGGTGAATCCTCAAATTCGCAATCGGCATAAGTCGGCGGGTTGGACAGTTCTTCAAAGGCCCAGCCGCCTTCGTTCTCGCCGCGCGGATCGTTTTCCTCCATCCACAGCGTGCGGTTGCTCGGATGCAGAAGGTTTGTCCGCTTATAAATTCCATCCACGGGACTGTCCGCGGGCGAAATGTACGTGCCGTTAAGGTCGTTACAACCGGCGCCACTGCCGAAGGAAAAGCCCGATCCCACTGGCAACGTGAACCGGGTGTCTCCCGGACAATGGATGACCCAGGGATTTTTGCAATACGCGCCCAGTGCTCCCTGCTCAAATCCCGCCTCGCATAACGCTATGGCGCGAGAGATCGGATCCGACGGCAGGGGATTGGGAGTAATGGGCGGCCCCAGCCCGTAAGACCCCCCTATGCCGCTTTGATAATACCAACTCTTAAAAACCCCGCCATTGACCTCCTTGTCGCGATTGTCAAAATTCACCACCCATTCCTGGTTATCATCGCTGTACATGGACCACGCATACGCCAATTGCTTTTCGTTGCTGATGCATGTTGTCATCTGCGATTGCTTTTTGGCGTTGGCAAGCGTCGGCAGCAGCAACGCCGCCAAGATGGCGATAATGGCGATGACCACCAGCAGTTCAATGAGTGTGAACCCGGCCGCCTTCGGCTTGGAAATCAAGGGCAGGCCATGAACGTCAACAACAGGGCAATATGTGTTGGAACTTTGGATTCTTGTCATACGATTATTTTTGATTGGGCAACGGAATCGTCTTCGCGACCCGCACCAGCGGACGAACGGCCTTGACCTTAAAGACACAAACTTGGCCCGGCCTGACTATCGCCCGTTCATGGAAAAGGATTATGACCGAAATTGACTTTACTGTCTGTGTCTGTTACCAGTTTTTTTCATGTCTTATTCGGCACTAAGGCAACGAAACCGAGGCTGCTACACCAATCCTTTTTCCGGGGTGGGGATGGAGTTCCTCCCCATCGGAGTTCTGCCCGACCAGTCGGGCGTGGTGTTGCATGAGACGGGATTTCTGGCCAACAACGACTGGTGGAATTTCCCCAACACGCTGAGTCCGTTCTGGCGTCTTTACTTCAACTCCCGCCCCGGCCACAGGGTCGTTTTCCACGACGCGGAATATGAGCTGACGGCGGAGCACATCGTGCTTATTCCTGACCATCAACTTTTCCATTCTCAAGGCACCGGCCCCGTGCCGCATTGTTGGATGACGTTCCAAGTAGCGCGACGCCCGCACCCTCGGCAGAGAATCCCCATCCTCCTTCGACCCAACAACGTGGAACTGAGTTTCCTGCATCAATTGAGCCGCCAATTTACCGGCATCGGCGCCGGCGACCGGGAAGCCGTTCTCCACACCAGCCTGGCCTTGCTCCATGAATTGCTCGTTCGCCCGGAAATCAACTGGTTGCCCAACCAGCCTCCCGACTCCGTGCATCGAGCTGTGCGCCGCATCGAGTCCGAATACGCCAGAGGACTCTCCGTGCCGGATTTGGCGCGGACGGCGGGTCTCTCGGAGCGCGGTTTTGCCAAAATCTTCAAGCAACACCAGGGCGTGACGCCCGGCCGTTTTCTGAGCCAGGTGCGCGTGCGCGAGTCGGCTTTTCTTCTGGTCAACACTCCCTTGAGCGTGGAGCAAATCGCCGAGCGCGCCGGTTTTCCCAATCGCCATTATTTCAGCCGCGTTTTCAAGCGCGTCACCGGCGATACCCCGGCCCACTTTCGCGCTCAACACGGCTGGGATTCACCGCGCCAGGCTTGAGTCCAGTTCGATGACCTGGCCGCGACGTGTGCTGGCCCGAATCTTCTTTTCGCCGTACCTAACATAGAGCGGGTTGCCCACCGAGGATTTGATCCGGGCGCGCTCCAATCTGCCGCCAGCCCACGTCATGGCGACCTCGAATCCTCCGCGCGCGCGCAAGCCCGAAACTTCACCGCGTCCCCACGCCTTGGGCAAGGCCGGGAGCAATTCCAGTTCATAGATTCCTTGGTCGTCGCCGACCTGGCTTTGCAGCAGCATCTCCACGATCGCAGCGGTCTGGCCCTCGTTGCCGTCAATTTGGAAATCGCAAAGACCGGGAAAACGGGCGGAGAAATTAGGATTGACGCTGTGTTGCAGGTGGAGGTCAATCACCTCCAGAGCCGTGTCGCCTTCGTGCAACCGGGCGTAGGCGTTGGCGTGAAAGGCTCCTTCCCAACTGCCCACCGTCCTCCATTTATATTCAGCTCCACGCCGCCACCAGTTTCCGTCTTCGAATATTTTTCGCACGCCAGCGGCCAGTTTCGGTGTGTCGCGCGGCGTAATTTGGGCGCTGCAAATCAACCCCCAGCTCGACAGTGCTTGCGGAATGTTCAGACTGGGCCAGTCATCCAAATACTCCTGCAATCGTCCGGTCGTCGGGCTGATCTGCATCTGCGCCAGGCGTGGCAGAGCTTGCTGGATTTCCTCCCGCAAGCCGGGGTCGTCTCCCAGGATGTCGCTGGCGCGGACACAATTCTCGAACAACTGCCGGATCATTTGCGTGCTGGAGGTCGGCCCCAGGCAGAGGGCGCCTTTGGTGCCGTCCGGTTTGAGCCATCTGTTTTCAAAGTTGGTGTCAGGCGCCGTCACCAGCCAGTGGTGTCTGGGTTCCTCCTGCAGCGTGTCAAGAAAAAATCGCGCCGCCCCCTGGAGCACGGGCCAGACGCTCCTGAGGTATTGCCGGTCACACGTAAAGGCGTAGTGTTCCCAAAGATGCTGGCAAAGCCAGGCCCCGCCGACCTGGAAAATGCTCCATTGGGCGCTGCCCGCGACCGGCCCGGCAGTCCGCCAAAGGTCGGTATTATGATGCGCCATCCAACCGCGCGCGCCGTAAAGTTTCCGGGCGATGTTCGTGCCATCCACGCTCAGTTCTCGTGTTAAGTTGATCAACGGCAGATGACACTCGGACAAGTTGGCCGTCTCGACCGGCCAGTAGTTGATTTCCGCGTTGCAATTGAGCGTGTAATTTCCCGCCCAAGGCGGGTAGAGCGAATTGTCCCACATCCCCTGAAGGTTGGCCGGCTGCGAATCCGGCCTGGAACAGGCAATGAGAAGGTAACGGCCAAATTGGAAATAAAGCGCCGCCAGGCCCGGATCCGCACCCGGCTCGTATTTGGCCAGCCGCTGGTCGGTGGGGAGCGACTCGGCGTCCGCATGGTGTCCCAGGTCCAACCGGACGCGGCGAAACAATTCCTGGTAATCGGCCAGGTGGGCCGCCAGAAGCTGGTCGTAGCGGGCGCGCCGGATTTTGCGCAAATCGCGGGCGCACAATTCCGCTTCGTTCCGGCCATCGCGGCTGGGGCTTTTGAAAGGACCGTTAAAGCTGGTGCGGGCGGCCAGCAGCAGCGTCACTTCGTCGCACTCTTCGGCCACGAGTCCTTCGTCCGCGTAACGCACGCTGCCGCCCTGGCGCCGCGCCGTCAATCGCGCCTCGAACCTTATCCCCCGTGGGTGCGCTTCATCGGCATAAATCGGTGTATTGACAAGGTGCTGGTCTTCGTGGATGGGGCATTGCCCGGTCAGGCGGAGGCAATCCTCCCCGCCCTTCGATTGGCTCCGTATCTGGCTGGCCATCCTGGCCTTGAAGGAGATTTTGCCCGGCTGATCAGCATTCAGTTGGATCACGATCGCCTCGGCGGGATGGGACGCAAAAATCTCGCGCGTGTAACGCACACCCTCCGCCACATACGTTTCGCGCACGACCGCGCGGTCCAAATCAAGCTCGCGTTCATAATGCGTGGCTTCTGCCTGAATTGGAAAATCCAGTTCCAAGTCGCCCAGCGCGAGGTAATCCTCGACGTAATGTCCGTTCATGTTCTTGTCCACCATCTTCTGCGCTTCGATTTCCTGGCCGCTCAACAGGAGGCGGCGGATTTCCGGCAGCGCCTTCAAGCCATTGGTGTTGAGATTTTCGTATGGCTCGCCGGACCAGAGGGTATCCTCGTTCAGGTCGATGTGTTCCCGTTGCACGCCCCCCCAAACCGCGCCGCCTAGACGGCCATTGCCAATGAAGAGCGATTCGCTCCATTTCGCGGCCGGCTGGCGGAGCCAAATTCTGTCTTCTTCCGACGCTCCCGCGTGGCTTGAAAAGAGCAAACAAAGCCCCGCTGCCACCTTGCCGGCCAGGCTGGTTTTGAGAAGATCGAATCTATTCATGCGCCTGACTCTACCACTCCCGTGCCGCATCGCCCATCTTTTCCGTAAAAAGCGCTCCGCAAATTGACAACCGCTCGCAGCGAATTACACTGGCTCTCCCTGCGCCCCCCCGCTTGGGGAGATCGCATTAAACTGTTGCACGGCACTGTCCTTCAGACTTAAACTATTCCACGACAAGGGCGGGTCTGGGGATTTGCCCGCTTCGGCGTCGGAAGCCCGATTAGCCGGTAAAGAAGAAAAATCAGTTATGAAACTCAAAGGCATTAAACACGATGGCGCTCGGTTGGTCCTGGGATGCGTCATGTTCGTTCCCGCGTCAGTGATGGTGCTGGCTGGGTGCGCCACTGCGCCGCCACCGAACAAATCCATCGACACTTCCGACACACCGGAAACGATGTTGGTCAGCTACCGCGTTAAGGCGGGCAAGGAAGTCGCGTTCCAGGATGCCCTCGCCCGGACTTGGGCCGTCTGCCGCCAGGACAAGTTAGTCCTCGCAAGGCCTCATCTGGTTCTCCGGGAAAAGGACGATGATGGTAGAACGCGTTTTGTTGAGTCCTTCACCTGGGTGAGCCATGCCGCACCCGATCATGCTCCGCCCGAGTTGAAAGTGGCCTGGAGGGAGCTGGAGTCCCTTTGCGAACCTCGCGACGGAAAGAAGGGCATCGACGGGAGCGAGGTCCAAACCGTGGTCGCCCATTGAGCCCGAGCGACGGCTCCGAGCACGGCGACAGTGCATGAGAGCGTGTTTTAAAAACACGCTCTGAGGCATAACTGGGTTTCCCATCTTTAAGTTTAAATCGAATCCGTCTCTTAAGATGAGGATAAAGTTGATGAGCAGGATGAAGAATGAGTTCCTGGTTCAATATGCACCAGCACGTCATGCACGGAAGGCATCGCTTCGCGCACGCTGTCTTTGACAAGATGCGCGATGCCGTGGGCCTGGCGCACGGTCAATTCTGGATCAACCTCCACGTGCATATCGACAAAGTACTCAAAACCGGCTTTGCGCACGATGCACTTCTCGATTCTCTGGACCCCGCCCACCTTGCTGGCGGCGGTTTTGATCTGGGCCACGAGCGCGGCGTTGGGAGCGGCGTCCATCAATTCGTTTAACGCCGGTCTCAGCAATTTCCAACCATTCCAAGCGATGATCGAGCCTGCCAGGATGGCCGCCGCGTCGTCGGCGAAGGAAACCCCCATCAGCGCAAGGGTGATTCCCATGGCCGCCGCCAGCGAAGTCACGGCGTCGCTGCGGTGATGCCAGGCATCGGCATAAACCACGATGCTCTGGACCGAGCCTGCTTCGCGCGCCACGAACCGGAACAAAACCTCCTTCACCACCACGACCGCAATCAACACCAACAACGTGAAAGCCCGCGGGGGCGTCTGCTGCGATAGCGCCAAGTCCCGCGCCGACGTGAGCATGATGCCGCCCGCCGCCAGCATGAGCATGATCGCCACCGTCGCCGCCGCGAGCGGCTCCGCTTTGCCATGTCCGTAAGGGTGTTCCCGGTCGGCCGGTTCTGCCGCCACCACCAGCGCGCGCCAAACCACCACGGAACTAAGAATATCGGCGCTGGATTCCACAGCGTCCGCGATGAGTGCGTGAGAATGTCCCGCCACGCCAGCGGCGAATTTGAGCGCCGAGAGCACGGCATTGACCGCCATGCCGAGGAAGGTCGCTTTGAGGCTGCGCTTGAGTCGGTCGTTTGGCACGAGGTGAAATCAATACTCTGTCAATCGTCATCTGGCAAGGACGCCGGTCCTTGGGTGGCGGCTTAGCCGGCACCATGCAGTTCAACAGGAGTGAAAAGAGGACGCAGAGGAGTGGCTGCGAGTTAAATGAATCATTATTCTGCTAAGCCATCGCCTCATTAAATGGTGCTTCATTTTTGGTGGCTTAGATTCGGCACTCTCCCCCTCTGTTACCTCTGTTTCCTCCTGTTCAATTGAATGGTTCCGGCTTAGCATTGAAACTGAGGATGTCGCGCCAGTTCCTCCCAGCTTTCGCGCGAAAGAGGGGCCTGGCGATACACCGGCTCCCACAAAGGCTCGGCGCTCCGGGATCGGCGGGCGCGTTCCAACCAATGCCGTGACAATGGTTCATCCAGCAATTCCAGCGTGTTGGCCGCGATGGTCGTTTCCTCCTTTTCTCCGGTGGCTCGCCCCGCGCCCACAAAAAATCCCGCCAGCAACAAGGTCACCCGCAACATCGTGCTGCGCGAATAAGTCGGCATTGCGCAAGGGCGCTGCGGATCGAGGCAGCGGTACAAATCAGAAAAGAGCGAGGCCGTCCACATGGCTGGATTTTTGGCGGGTGAAAAGGCGTCAAACAAAATGGCGTGCGGAGCCGGGGCGGCGCGCTGAGGGTTTCGCAACCATTCGGGAAAATCGCCCAGGCGCAATTCCCACCTTCCGCCCAACGCGCGGCCGGTGTCGAAAAATTCCCGCACCGCGCTTTCCCAGCCGGACAAATAACCTAATTCGTCCGCGTGCCGCAGCGCAAAGGCCAGCGGCTCCAGCGTTTGGTCAAAGCTGATGATGCGCAAGGGAAAGGGCAAATCGGAGGTGGCGCGCAGAACGGCCATCGTATTGGCCGCCGCGCCAAGCCCGATATCCCAGACCACAAATTCGCCCTCGTGCGACTGCAATCGCTCCCGCAGCCGCAATTGCTTGACGTAAAGCGCCTCTGCCTCGGCAACCGGGCCGACGACGGGATGAAACGTCTCGTCTTCCGTCAGCGAGCGGATGCTGCAAGTTCCGTTCTTCAGGCGGACAAGTTGGTAATTTTCCGATTTCAACGAACCGATCACCGCCTCAGCAATTCCGCCACGTCCACCGCGACATCGGGAAAAGCCAGGGGGCGGGCCTGATCGCCATGCCCCAAAACGGTCTTCAATCCATAACCATCAAAGTGCGGCTCACGATAGATTTCGACGACTCCTTCTTCGAGGTTTGCAATCCATACTTCCGGCACCCCTTCGCGACCGTAGAAGGGAAGTTTTTTTTCAACGTCAATCGCCAAACTGGAATCAGAGACCTCCACCAATAAAAAAACATCCTCGGCCTGGGGATGGCCGTCTATGTAATCGTCCGGCGAGGGCTTAAGCAACATCACGTCCGGCTCTGGCTCGGAATGATCGTTGAGTCGCAGCGGGCCTTGTGGTCTGACCAACCATCGATTCTCGGAAACTAGGGTGAACAAGCGAGTCAAACGACAGACCACTCCTGCGTGAAATGGGCCAATAGGTGACATATCAATAATCTCTCCATCGAGCAGTTCGACGCGAGCGTCCGGGCGCAGAACACCGGTCTCCGCCATGCGGTAATAGTCCTTCACGCTAAATCGATGTTTGGCAGGCGCAATCACGATAAAAATTTAACCTTCCGTTCCGGCCTTGGCAACTATTTCCTGACAATCGCGTCCCAGTCATGTTAAGAATCCAGTCATGGATCCGTTATTGAAACTTTTGCAGGAAAACGCGGCCCTCAAACCGCCGCAGTTGGCCATGATGCTCAACCTGCCCGAAACCGAAATCGCGGCCAGGATCAAGGGCTACGAAGAGGCCCAGGTCATCCTCGGCTATCGCGCCATTTTGAACGAGGAAAAAATCGGCGAGGACATCGTGCGCGCGATCATCGAAGTCAAGATCACCCCCGAGCGGGGCGGAGGCTTCGACCGCCTGGCCGAGCGCCTCGCCAAGTACATCGAGGTGCGTTCGTGTTACCTGATGTCCGGCGGCTACGATCTGCTGGTGATGGTGGAAGGCGCCAACCTGCGCGAAGTGGCCACTTTCGTCTCCGAAAAACTGGCGACCATCCAGGGTGTCATCTCCACCTCAACGCACTTCATGCTCAAAGTTTACAAAGAGCAAGGTCTGCTGATCCACGCCGAGTCGAACGAAGAAAAGTTGGCCATTTCGCCTTAGATAATCTTCAGGAAAGCCACAGATTGACACCGATGAACACAGATAATGCTTTTAGTTCATCTGTGTTGATCTACGGCAACATTTTCCTGGCTTGCATTTGGGCGAGGAAGTTGTTGAATATCCGTCATGCGTAAATCTGTCTCAATCACCATCGTGATCGCCACGGCCTGCTTGGGCGGGGCGGTCCTCCAAGTTCTGGCCGATGCCGTCCTCGGTTACACGGACACACCCATGCTGCCTTCCGGCAAATGGCACGTGCATGATCCCGCACGACCCCATCCGCCGGTCGTTACGCCAGGCGCCACTTTCAGCGACGGCGCCGCCGCGCCCTCCGATGCCATCGTGCTGTTCGACGGCACCGATCTTTCCAAGTGGGAGGGCGAAAAAGGCGGGCCACAATGGATCGTTCACCAGAATTACATGGAAGTTAAACCTCATTCGGGATACATTCACACCAAGGAGAAATTCGGCGATTTCCAGTTGCACCTGGAATTTGCCGAGCCGTCCAAAGTCGAGGGCGACAGTCAGGAACGGGGCAACAGCGGCGTGTTTTTGCAGGGGATTTACGAAGTGCAGGTCCTGGACTGTTATAACAATCCCACCTACGCCGACGGCCAATGCGGCGCGATTTATGGCCAGTCCCCGCCCTTGGTCAACGCCTGCAAAAAGCCTGGACAATGGCAGACATATGACATTTTCTTCGAGGCCGCGCATTGGAATGAGAACCATGAATTGGTTCGTCCTGCCAGCGTGACCGTCATCCAAAACGGCCTCCTGCTGCATCACAAGCAAGCGATTTTGGGACCGACCGGGCACAAGATTCTGGCCAAATATGGCAAGGAACTTCCGGCCGAGGCGCCGATTGCATTGCAGGATCACGGCAACCCCATGCGCTTCCGCAATATTTGGGTCCGCAAGATTCAGGAGGAGGAAAAACCCTGAGCCATTACTTCAGCGGATGCTTCTGGAAAAATTCCCAAATTAGGTCGTTGGCGGAGATGCTCAAAGTGGATTTCCCAATAAAGCTCACCATGGGAATCATCCCGGGCCACGTATGGCCGCCGCCCTCAATGGCGATCAAAACAACCTCGGTTCCATCTTTGCCGCCGCCGTAAGTCTGGCGGGTTACTTTCATTTCATCGCTTTCCTTGGTGAGAATATCGGTTTTCGGTTTTTCATCGCAGCCATTGAGTTTCACCCAGGTTTGCACGGATGCCTCCACATCTTTGACAAAAAAACGTGTCTTGCCGCCGGCCTTTCCGAACGGCACGATTTTATCCTTCGTGCCGTGAAAGTGAATGACTGAGACGGGCCTTTTCGGGTTGCTTTCCTCGATGGCGATGGTTCCGGCCACAGGCGCGATGGCGGCGATCCTATCCGAAAGTTCAGCGGCCAGACGGTAACACATCATGCCCCCGTTGCTCATGCCGCAGGCATAAACGCGCTTGGAATCCACCTTCACGACGGAGCCGAGGTCGTCGATCAATTTCCGGATGAAGTCCACGTCGTCCGGCATGCCCTGGGCCATCGGCCTGCGGAGGCCTCCGGCATTCCAAAACAACAAGGGGAACACGCCGTTGCCGTTGGGATAGACCACAACAAAGGCCGCCTTGTCAGCAGTTTCGCTCAAGCCGCAAAACCCGGCCATGAGCGGGCCGTTCATCGCCGCCCCATGCAAGGCCAGCACGACGGGAACAGGCTTCTTCGCATCGTGGTTCTTCGGAATGTGGATCAGGTAGCTTCGTTTTTCCTCGCCCATCATCAGGTTGCGCATGTAATCGCCCGGTTGGGAGTAATCGGAAAGTTCTGCGGGCGGAGAAGTGGTTTGAGCCGGTTGAGCGTTGAGCGCGGGCGGGGACCAGGTGACGCAACCGAACGAGGCCAGCGCGGCTGTTTTAACGGCTTGTCTTCGATTCATCATGACATGTCAAAGTGAAGCGAAGATCTTTTCCAGGAACAGGCGGTTGGCGCGCGCGCTGGCGGTTACTTCGGACAACGTCTTGCCGCCGGCGCATTCAACAAAGCTCGGCCCGTTGAAACCCGCCTTCTTCAACTCCTCATACACGCCGTGAAAATCCACTTTCCCCGTTCCGAATTCAATCATCACGTCTCCCTTTTTGCCGGAACAATCCTTGGCGCAAAAGCCCGTGACGTGCTCGGCGATGGGCTTCAATTCTTCCACGGGGTCCTTTCCGGTGTAGTAAATGATGTTCCCTGCGTCATACCAGATTTTAAAATTGGGCCGGTTGACCCTTTTGAGACAACGCAGGATTTCCTCCGACGCGCCGCTGCCCCCGCCGTGGGGTTTCATCACCAATTTCAATTTCCGTTCCTGCGCGTAATCAGCGGCGTCGGTCATCGCGTGGTAAAATTTCTCGTTGTCCTCCTCCTTGTCGAAACCGAAGGTCAGCAACCATTCCAAATTCAGGAACTGGGCATGATCGATTTGCGCGCGGACTTGCTGGACAACGCCCTCTTGCGAAGCATCAAAATTGATCCGCAACGCCCCCATGGTCACGATCAGGCCGGCCCCGGCAATTCGCTTTTTGAGCGTGCCCAGGTAATCCGGTTCGGCATCGGCGGCCAGGAATGGTTCGCCCGGCATCGCCGTCAACAAACCCATCGTCGAGTACCCGGCCTCCTTGATGCCCGCCAAGGCGACATCCAACCCCCAATTGGCCGGCTGCGGCGAGGAAGAAGGTTGGGCATGGGAGCCAAACTTTTGCATCCAGGGCCGATTGAAACACCCGATGGGCCACGAAACTCCCGCGGCTTGCGATGAGCTCAATACAGTCAAAGCGGCGGACGCGGCGGCGGCCTTGACGAAGCTTCGGCGCGATAGGGGACGGCAATCCAAATTCATGACTCGAAACCTGCCCAAACCGCCCTATAATAGCGATAAGATTCCGCCAGAAAAGAAAATATGAAAGATACATAGATTAGACTGAGATTCGCACGTCAATAGGTGGCGCGGTTAATTCGGCAACGACGGAATGAACTACGCGACGACGTTTGGCGCTCCGACGGCAAACGCTCCGAAATGCAAGGCGAAATCCAGGGCTTGAAGCTGGCCGCGAATTGGCTGCGACACGCGTCACGCTAATTCGGATTTGGAGGTAGGCTTGAGGCACTTCAAACCCAAGCCTAACTCAAGCCAAGTTCCTCATCAATGAATTGTCTCAATTCTTGGGTAGCATGAAACCATTCGTTCTTGAGTCGGATATGAGCGAAATCTGCATGCAGTTTAGCTTCTAAATGCCTGCCGCCTGGAATAGAACCGATGAGGCGCAGTTGAGCCGATGACCCGGTCTGCAATTCGCCAAGTCGCTTTTGGGGATTTGTTGAGGTTCCTATCTTAATGCGCTCAAGGTTGTCGGCTATAAAATAAACGC
>Ga0302325_10016494_pt1 | contig 15641 bp, 15 predicted proteins | sample Palsa_T0_2_FD_201948 | JGI IMG/M metagenome (GOLD analysis project Ga0302325, IMG submission 201948) | Peat permafrost microbial communities from Stordalen Mire near Abisko, Sweden - Palsa_T0_2 | ecosystem: Environmental > Terrestrial > Soil > Palsa > Peat permafrost | place: Sweden: Abisko...
GCCGATGTAGCCGAAGCCGACGACCGCGATCCCCGACCGCTTGCCACGGACTAACAGGTCGATCTCAGCGTCGCTACGCCCGAACGCGCCTTCACCCATCGCGGAAGCCAGCCCTTCAGTCCCCCGGGCGCGTTCTGTCAAATAAACCCGGGCCCCACGTCCCCGGCTAACCCGCCCGGCAGTCTAATCCAACACCCGCGGTCCTATTGCTGCTTGTCATGTTGCGGCTGAACAAATGAACGAAGATGACGGCGAGTCTGATGATCTGGTGCCCCGGCCTCGCCGTCTCTGTGTCTGCCTCGCGTATAGTCGCTGTGCCATTCCGGTTGCTGTCCCGCGGCGACCCTCGCCGCAGTCTCGAACTGATCTGCCGATCCACGTTCGCGAAGAAACAACTCATGCTTCCGCTGCAGATCTTCGTCAGACTCGATGGGCCTGAATTCGGGGGCGAACTCTTCAAGCTCGGCTCGGCGCTGCGGGACGATCATGCAAAACGGCTCGTCGACCTCGAATCGCACCGGCATCAGTTTGCGGGTGAGCTTCCAGCTCATGCTGAAACTCGCGCTTGCCCAGTCGGTTTCGACTACGCCCTCCAACGGACACACGGCGTCCTTCGGATAGTTCGCCGGCCCGCGGACCAACAGGTTATAGCCCGCCGGGGTGCGAACCAGCATCGGCAGGTGCCAGGTCAGGATGCCACTACCGAAATGGCTGGAGGGCAGGAACTGAGCGGTGTCGCGCTTATCGGGTACGACCATCACGTCCACGTCTGGCTGACCCATCCACGTAGCGGTGAACGCGCACCGATTGCGCAGCTCCCAGCCGCTCTGGTTAGCGATGAGCATCGGCAAACACCGATTAGGCCAACCTTTACGCATCTCTGACATCTCTGACATCCACGCCCGGGTAATCGGTGCCGGGGTAATCTGCGGTTTGTTATCAAGGGCGATGAACCCGATCAGTGGACGGGCCGGCCTATTGGACTTGTCACTCATCCGATCCTCGATTCGTTGGGGATACCTGTCATGCGTCGGCGGGTTCGGCCCGTTAGCATTCCTAACGAACGCCGACTCGACCAAGCCAAGCATGTTCGGCGGGACCGCCATTCGCACATTTTGACCCCGCCGCACCAACTCCCGACCGACAGCGAGGCAGGGCTCAACGTCGCCGCGACTTCGATAGCCTGCGACCACAAACATCATCGATGAAACCTAACTCGCGGTGATGCCCCCACGTCCAACCTGGAACGGTACCGTTCGACACACGCCGTCGCCCTTTGACGTTTCTAGTCGCTGTGATCACACTTGAGCGCAGATCCGGGGAGGAGGTCCAAACGTGCCAACAGACCGGCTCGAGCACGAATACGATCCGGGTCCGGTTCAGATCCAGGCGCGCAAGGTCGAATTCGATGTCTCCGGCATCCCGCTGGACTGGATCCCCGGCCACCCCGTGGCCTCGAATTTCGTCAGCCTGCTCAATGTCGTGCTGCCCCCGATCGAGCGCTGGTTCGTCGCGGTGTTCAACGAGGCGCTCCCGTTGGTCAAAGACCCCAAACTCGCCGAGGACATGCGCGGATTCATCGGCCAGGAAGCGACCCACGCCGACGTTCACGACCGAGTAATGCACGACTTGATGGTGGCCCGCGGCGTCGACCCTAAGCCACTGCTCGATCAGGTCGACTTCATCTTCTCCCGCACGCTGGCACCCGACCCCTCCCTCGATCCGCGACGCCGGCTCAGCCATTTGTGCGACCGGCTGTGGCTGATCGCGGCCATGGAGCACTACACCGCGGTGCTGGGTGACTTCGTCCTGAACTGCCGCTGGGACGACTTCGGCGCGGAGCCCACCCTCACCGATCTTTTCCGCTGGCACGGCAGCGAGGAAGTGGAACACCGCAATGTTGCCCATGACGTTGCCGTCTATTTCCACAACAGCTATCCGGACCGCATCCGTTCGATGCTGATTGCTGTGTCGATGGTCTTCGTCTTCTTCCAACGGGGCAGCTGGTATCTGATCAAAGCCGACCCGAACCTCGACATCGGCTGGTGGAAAATGCAGTGGCTGAGAGTGCTGGACTCGAAAAAAGGTTTGTTGCCGAAATTCCGAAAGCTGTTTGGTTCCAACACCTTGATGTATTTCCGGCCCGGCTTCTGTCCGGATGAGATGGGTTCGACGGCCCAAGCCGTCGCGTATCTGGCGAGTTCCCCGGCCGCGCGTGCAGCACATCTTTGATGGCGGTCTTCGACCGGTTCCGCCAGGCGCCGCCCAGCGTCTCGGGTCATTCGTCGCACGACGTATTGCTCGGCCTCGCCGATGCCGCAGTGACGGGGTTGTGGGGATTGTCGGGGTTGATCAGGCGTGTCGCCCAGCCGGCGGTCCACGACAGCAGCATCATGCTGACCGTCGTGGAGCGTCGCGTTGTCGCACTCGATCAGGACGTGGTGATGCTGACATTCGCCGAGGTCGGCGAAGCCGAACTGCCATCCTGGCGTCCCGGCGCGCACCTCGACTTACACCTGCCCAGCGGCAGGGTGCGGCAATACTCGCTGTGCGGCGACCCCGGCCGCCGTGACACGTATCGCATTGCGGTGCGGCGAATTCCCGACGGTGGCGGCGGCTCCGTCGAGGTCCACGATGTCTTGGCCATCGGCAGTCGCGTGACGACCAACGGGCCGCGCAACGCCTTCCCCTTGACCGTGCCCGGCTACGGGTCGCCCGCGCAACGTTTGCGATTCGTCGCCGCGGGAATCGGCATTACCCCGATCCTGCCCATGGTGCGTCACGTCCATCGCGTCGGTGTTCCGTGGTCGATGGTCTATGCCGGACGTAGCCGCGACAGCCTTCCGTTCCTCGACGAACTGGCCGAGTTCGGCGACCGTGTAGAGATTCGCACCGACGACGAGCACGGCGTCCCGACGGTTGCCGCGTTGCTGGGCGACTGCCCCGATCGCACGGCGGTGTTCGCATGCGGACCCGCACCGATGCTCACCGCGCTTCGGCTTCAACTCGCCGACCGCGACGACGTGGAATTGCATTTCGAACGTTTCGCCGCGCCTCCGGTGATCGACGGCAAAGCGTTCCAAGTCCGCGTCAAGTCGACGGGCCTCACGGTGCAGGTCGGCGCCGAGCAGACGCTGTTGTCGGCGCTGCAGCAGGCCGACGTCTGGCCACCGTATTCCTGTCGACAAGGCTTCTGCGGGACGTGCCGCACCCGGGTCTTGGAGGGCGGTGTCGACCACCGCGATGCGTTGCTCACCGACCCCGAGCGGGCCGAGGGGATGATGCTGATCTGTATTTCGCGTGCGGCGCAACAGCAGCTCCTCACCCTCGACTTGTAAGTCAGCCGGCTTTCGGCAGTGGAATGCCTTCACTGGTAGCGAATTCGGCGTCGCCCTGTGTCGAGAGCCCCAGGGACACCACCGATCGCGCGAACAGTGCGTCGGTTAGATACGCCAGGGTGACCGCCCAGCGGTTGACGCCGCGCGGGATGGCGTACAAGTGGTAAGCGCGAGTCACCAACTTGGCCGGGAACCCGGACAGTTGGATGTTCAACGGATTCGCCACGGCGTGGTGAGGTCCCAGGTCGACGACCAAGCCCATATCGCGGTGCTTGTACTCCCGCTTCTTGCCATGCCCAAGACTGGCGGCCACATTGTCACCCAGCACCTTGCCCTGACGAATCGCATGCTGGGCGGTGGGCGGGGTGATCTTGCCCGGCTGAGTCACATCGGGCACCGCAGCGGCATCGCCCGCGGCGAAGACGTCGGAAAATCCGAGTACTGCCAGATCTGTTTGCACAAGCAACCGGCCTTGCTCGGTCGGCAAGCCCAGCGTCTCGATGAGCGGGGCGGCCGTGACCCCGGCAACCCACGCGACCGTGCGAGTGTCCACCCGCGAGCCGTCGCTGAGCACGACGTGGTCGGGATGAACCTCGTTGAGTGTCAAACCGAGTCGGACGTCGACTCCGCGACGATCTAACACCCGCCTCGCGCGGGCGCCCAACTTCTCGCCAACCTCGGGCATCACCTGTTCGGCCGAATCCAGGATTAAGAATTTCACCTCGGCCGCGTCGAAGCCCATCTGCTTGGCGGCGGCGTCGGCCAGCGCGCGAAGCTGCAGAATGAGTTCCGTGCCCGAATACGACGCACCTACCACCACGATGGTGCGTCGAGCCCGCGCGAGCTCGGCATCGTCTTCCAGGCAGGACAACTCCAACTGCTCCAGAACGTGGTCGCGCAAGTAGAGCGCCTCGGCTGGCGATTTCAAACCCCTTGCATACTGGGCTAATCCAGGGATGTCGAACAAGCGGGTGACCGATCCCGGTGTCAATACCAGTCGGTCCCACGACATCGAGCGAGACCGTTGTTCGAGATCGGTGAACTCAAGCCGGTGCTGGGTTAAATCGACACTATCGACTCGACCCCGAATCTTGCGCACCCCGTTCAGGGTTCCCGCGAGCGGAATCGTCACGAAGCGCGCATCGACAACCCCACCGGCCACGTCCGGCAGCAACGGCGTGTAGAGCATGTAATCGACGGGCGAGATGATGGTGACGTCGACATCTGTTTTGCGCAATCGGCGGGCCAGCCTCCGCGCGCACTCGAAGCCGGTGAATCCGCTGCCTACGACTACAACCGATGTCATCTTGCCTTTATATCCCCCAGACGGAGACGGCAAACCGTCTCTGTCCGGGCTGTGGCTCACCAGATCGAGCGGGACACCTGCAGCCGCGAACGCGCCCATGCATAGCCGTCGATAGGTCTACGGGTCCTATTGCAGGGCAGCCAGGTTGCACACCGACTTTTGCACGTCCGCCTTGATGATCCTCGCGACAAGGCGGCCGAGTGGCCCGTTGAGCACACCGCCACCCAGATCCGCCTTCATGTCGAACGTCGAGCCGGGATGGTTTTCGGTGACTGACATGGCCACCGAGATCCGGACTCCACCGCGGCCACGGCCGGTAAGTTGGATCGATTTCGGCTCGTCGTAACGGGTGACTGTCCAATGAATGACGTTACGAAAACCCTTGACTTTGATCAGCGACGATACGCATGTGCCTTCTTCGATGGTGGAAGGCACCGGGCCCCGCCATCCACCGAATATCGTCATCCAGTCGTCGAACCGCTTTAGATCTGAAGCCAGCTTCCATGCAGATTGTGGTGATAGGTCAGACGTCGTGGAAACATCGACACTGGCCACGTCGGACCACCTTCCCGTACTGGGTAATTGCGCGATCAGCGCCGAGGTTAGGTACCCGGCACCCGCTGCGCGATAAACCGCGCGCGTTGTTGCGGTCAGGCACCAGTCCAGGTCTGATCGAGCTGTTCGGCCACATTGATGACTTGCGCCGCCTGCGACTGCGGCGCATCAATTTCGTTGTTGACGTACTGCGCGATGAAGCGCCGGATCTCATCGTCGACGCCGGCCACGATGCGCAACAGCTCTCCGCGGATACTTTTCGACGACACATGCACGGTGATGTCCGATGGGCCGGGCTTGGCGACGTCCACAATCAGCAGCAGCGGTTCGGCGGCGCGTGCTGTCGCCTTCAGCTTGATGTCGCCGTCGACTGCGAATCGCTGCTTGTCCAGTCGGAGGTCGACGAGCAGATCGACCAGCAGCGGGATGTGGATGTCGAACGTGATGCTGTCAGCGACGTTACGAGTGACCTGGGGCTGCTTGATCGTCACCTTGGCGCTGACTTTGGCGATCTTGCCCGGCCCCTGCGCCATCGGCTCCATGTCGAACTGGCTGCCGGCGATCGCCGCGAAGGCCGCACCGACACGTTCTGCGGTCACGGCTACTTCGAAGAATCGCCGCCCAAACTCCTCGTAACTGACGTACTCGTGGCCCTGCATAAGTAAATACCGTCTCACGTCGGCTTCCGCGACGGCGGAGCCCCCATCAGAATGGCCACATTCAGGCCGTTGGCACCGATGTGGCAGGGCGCCGTCAATACCTCTATCACGAGCAATGGCGGGCGGAGCGTTTGCGAAGAAAAGTACGACCGGGCTTTGAGCCTGTCCAAACATATACCCGAATGGCGACTGCATCTCCTTGTCGATCTGAAAAGCCGCGGAGTGGGACGTGACGGTGTGTTGGCGCTGGCTCAGCATTTAATCGATCAGGGTTACTTCGTGGCCGGTGGGCGTATGCCCAGGAGAATGGCAGCTTTGGTGTAGCCACTCTGCTTCGAGACCATGTGCAGTTGGACGGCGATAGCGTCGGCTTTCGACTCCCCGCCAAAAGTGTTGTGCGACGGACGGTTTCCTTGGAAGATCCGCTGGTGGTCCGCGCGGTCCGATCGCTGCTACGTATCGAAACGACGTCGGCCAGATTGCTCGTCTACCGCACGCCGGCGGGTTGGTCGGAAATCCACGAGCGCCGGCGATCGCCCGAAGCGCGTCTGGAAACAATCGAGCATGCCACGGCGCGGATGATCAAGCGAGTCCGGCAGCTGAGGACCGTCGCGCTGCTGCGTGGTAGCCGACAGATATGAGAGGATTGGGCTATCGCACCGGCGCGATCTGGGCCGGACGATTCTGGTCGCGTTTCATCGCGCGACACATCCAGCCGCTTCGATGTGCTCGGCCGTGTCCTGACACGGCAATTCGTGGAGGTGTTAGATCCGATGTACGCCGATAATGTCGCCGAAACGCATGCCTCCGATTCGTCTGTCGGAAACTGGCTCATCTGGGTCGGCGGCGGCGAGCGTCGTGAATTGCATGAACGTCATGAGCGGTCTGCACATGCCGTCGCCGGCGTAGTCGTGCTCATTAATGCCGTATTGGGATGGTTGGTGACGACCCTCGCCATCACGCAGGCGACGCACCGGTCGGTGTTGGCCGTGGTGCCGTTCACGCTGGCCTTTGCACTGTTGGTGGCTGCAATAAGCCGGGCGATCGTATCGGGCTCCGCGGGCAGGGCTCCGGGACGCGGGGCGGTGGCAGTGGCCGTTGGCCTGGTCTTGGGCGGAGTCGTCGGCGAATTCGCCTCACTTGCAACCTTTTCCGATTCGATCGGCAGACAGCTCCAACAACAGGCCGCGCACACCGCCGTTTCGGCGCCTGCTGTCGCGCAAGCATCGAGCGACCTGCAGCGGATTCGCGACGCTCGTGTCGCACTCGACCATGGTGTCGACATTGCGCGTACGCACCGCGACGAGGCCTTGGTCGTCGCGCGCTGCGAATACCACCCGACTCCAGCGTGCCCGCAGACCCGCATCACAGGCGTGCCCGGTTCCGGACCCGAAAACCGGACGGCCAATGAACTTCTCGCAGACTCCCAGCGAGAACTCGACGAAGCCGTCGCGGCGCGCGACCGCCAAGCTCCCGAATTGGACGTCCGCATCACCGAGGACGAGCGGGTCGTCGCCGAAAGGCGACAGAGTGTGGTCGAGGACGCGGATCGTGGGCTGGGCGCGCGGTGGGTTGCCATGCAGCAGTTGACGTGGGCGAGCACCAGCTTTCTGATATTGCATCTGCTCATCGTCGGGTTCTTCGCAGTGCTGGCTTTATTGCCCTTGATTCTCCGATTGTGGCGGGGCGAAACGATCCATGACCGCCATGCTCAGGCCCGCGCAGAACGCGAACGCGCCGACCTGCTGGCGGATACAGCGATCGCCGTTAAACGAGCTGAGGTGCGCGCGGCTGCTGAAATCCTGCGGGCCGAACAGCAACTCGTGCAGGCCCGTCTCGCCGTGGAGGCGCAGACGGAGATCGACCGTGCGCAGCTCCGCCGCCGGGTGAACGCCGCGATCGAGGGCGCGACGTCCGATACAGCCCGTGCAGCCGAAGACATCTACCTGCCGATCGCCGCGGCAACATCCCATGTGACTGAGTCAGACAGTCTTCCCGCAGTCATCGAGCCGCAGGATGAGATTGCAGGGCAGAAGATTTCAAGTATCCCCGACGTCACCAGAGCGGCGGCCCGCTGGGTCCGCCCGCTGGTTCCCGGCGTCATCGCCCGCGCCATCGACTCGTCGACACACCCGCTGCGCACCGCGCGCCAAGTGATTGAGGAGGTCGAGGAGATCACCTTCTCGCTTAAGCGCACCCACAAGCTCACGGTCCACTCTGAAGAAAGCTCCGGTATCGCGCCTACTGCTGAGTCGACCGTGATCACCTCGGCTAACGATCACAACGGCGACTTCGGCGCTCCTGCAGCCCAGCCACTGTCGTCACGTCGCCGATCGCCAGAGCGTGTGGATATCACGTCATTGGTGTCGAGTCCGGGTGAATCGCAACGTGAATTGACCCAGCGTGACGGCCCCCGGCCGTTGCCGCCCGCCGAATAGTCGAACGCGCTGAACACCGCGGGATCGGCTGTGTAGACGTGAGAAATAAGGTGCAGAAATGTCATATTGATCACAGCAATAAGTAACGCTTTGCTAAAGGCGGCTTTTGGCCTAAACTTGCTGCATCTGGGCCTGAAATCGGAGCGCCTGAAGCGTTGCTCAGCGAAATATCAGTATTAGGTCACTCTTCCACACGTGTAAAATTGGTGTTTCAGAAACCCTTATCGACCAGGCTTTTTCGCTCGCGAATGAGATATTCGTCATCTTTAATGCGCGAAAGTGATGGATTGCACATATTTTGGTTGTCTATTGATCTTGTCCGTACCGTCCGGGCTCATGATTGTTTTAGCAACGCTGATGACTCTTGTTCAGCAGATGTCAGGCACTCCGTACATCACCGGTGGACATTCCCCCGCGGGAGTCGACTGCTCGGGTCTGGCCTCTGTGGTGTCGAACGTGGCAACCGACCGGCCGGCTTTCGGCGAGAGGTTCAACACCGGTAACGAAGAGTCGGCGTTGTTGGCCCGCGGCTTCAAGTACGGGACCGCCCCCGGCGCCCTGGTGATCGGTTGGAACGGTCACCACACAGCGGTGACGCTGCCCGACGGCACCCCGGTGGCCAGCGGCGAAGGCGGCGGCGTGAGGATCGGTGGCGGCGGGGCCTACCAGCCGCAGTTCAGCCACCACATGTACCTGCCGGTTGATCCCGATGCCGCCGACGCGCCCGAGGATGCTCCCCCGCCGCCGTTCCTGGTGAACGCGGTAGCGCCCGAGCCTCCCCCGCCGCCTGCTCCCGATGCGCCTCCGGCCGAGGGTCCGCAAGACGGCCCGCCACCACCGGGGCAAGCCACCTAGACGTCCGTCAGGCTAGAAAACGCTCGCGATAACGGGTGAACCGGGCGGACAGGTCGTGCTCATCGAGTCCGAACATTTCTGCCGACGTCGCAATGTGGCCCAGGCGCCCGCGCTGGTGCTGTAACAGGTAGTCGGCCATCGCCGTGCGTGCCGCGTCGGTCAGCGGCTCGCCGGCGAGGTCGTAGAGCCGTTCGGCGACTCCGAGCTCGTCGGCCAGGAAGTCGTCGAAGCGGACGTCGATCGAGCGCTCCGGCGGGACGACCTCTCGGTCACGCGCGAGCGCGTTGAGCATCAGCTGCAGGCGGTCGGCCCAGCAGGCCGCGATCTCGTGCACCGGGACCGGAGAGCGGTGCATCCGCGCGGTGTAGGTGAGCATGGCAAGCATCGACAACACCACTGGCATGGGGTCGCGGTGGGTGCACACCACGATCACTCCGGGGAAGACCGCATTCAGCACGGGCAGCTGCTCGAGGTGCTGAGGTGACTTCAGCAGCCAACGGCGGCCTCCACGAAGGAACTGCAAGGCCTTCAGCTGCAGGCTCAGGTGCTCGTACGACGAGGTCTGGTCGTGCGCGAGGTAGTAGTCGCGCCAGCGCGGTACATGGGCAAGCGTCTCGAACAGCATCGTGGAGAAGTCGTTGGCGAGCAGCTGGATCTCTTCGTGCACGTGGTCGGTGGTCATTTCATGCATGAGCGAAAAGTGCGGCATCGCCGTGTTCATGAATTCGACGGCGGCATCCATGCGTTCCTTGCGCGGATCGGGATCCCTGCCCTGCTCAGCGGGCAGCGGAAACGGCTCGACGCTCTCCCAGTACGGGATGGTGCGAAACGTCGCGCCGGCCGCCAACAGGTTGTGCAGATGGGTGGTACCGGTGCGCGGCAGGCCCGCGATGACCACCGGCGGCAGTAACTGGATGTCGCGAATCTCGGGATGGCGGGCGACGAGGTCGTTGAGTAGCAGCCGATTCTTGAGCAATTGCAGCAGCTGCGCGTGGAAGCTGACGATGCCTGAGCCATGAAGGCCGTCGATCTCACGCAGTGCGCTGAGGTAGACGTCCAAGCGCTCCCGGTAGTCATCGGGCCCGAAGTCGGCGAGTCCGGTTTCGGCCGTGGCTTTGGCGTGCAGCGTCTGAGCATCCAGCGGGCAGTCGGATGCCATCGTCGCCATCAGGTCGCGGATCTGGTCGATCTGGGGGCTAAAGCGCGGCTCGGCCAGGTCGTGAAGGTATACAGCTGCGGGAGCGGCATCGGCCATGGCTATTTATGTTACTCTCAGTTACGTAATGACGACAGAGCTTGGCCGCCCCCGGGATAAGCGCATCGAGAGCGCGGTTTTGCGTGCGGCGGCTGAGTTGCTCGCCGAGACCGGCTACGCCGACCTCTCAGTCGACGTGATCGCGCGACGGGCGGGCACCAGCAAACCGGCGATCTACCGCCGCTGGCCCAGCAAGGCGCACCTCGTCCACGAAGCGGTATTCCCGATCAGCGCCGCAACCGCGATCCCCGACACCGGATCGTTGGCCGGTGACGTGCATGAGATGGTCCGTCGGACCGCGGCCGTGCTAACCACACCGGCTGCGCGAGCCGCGCTGCCCGGCCTGGTCGGTGAGATGGCTGCCGACCTCACGTTGCACGCGGCCCTGCTGGACCGCTTCGGCGACATTCTGTCGCGCGGACTGACCGACCGCCTCGCGGACGCTGCCATGCGCGGTGAGGTGCGGCCCGACGTCACCGCCGCCGAGGTGGTTGAGGTTGTCGCCGGCACCACATTCCTGGCCCTGCTCACCCGCGGGGATTCGCTCGACAACGCCTGGACAGAGCGCACCGCCACCCTGATCACGAGAGGAATAGCCTCATGAGCGCCGCCGATGAGTAAGCATCAATCCACCGCCGCATGGCGCGAGCTATTGGACACCTTGGGTGGGCTGGATCGCGCCTTCCTGGACGGCGACCGCGCCGTCACCGACGACCGGCACATCGCCGACGGCTACCGGATGATCGCGACCACGCTGGGCGTTGCGTTCGACACCTATCTGTTCGGCGAGCCGAGCCGGCCGATGTTCGTGGAAGTCAATACGCCCTTCCGTCGAGACCGCCGATGGGGAGGCGACAACACCGACGCCTACTACGGCATCTGTCCGGTCGAGCCGCACCGCCGTTATCGGATCAGCGGCAACCGCGGCGACAGCGTCTACTTCTCGCTGACCGCCTACAACGAACCCTCGCCGGGAGCATGGTCGGACCGCGTCGTGGCCATCGTGCGCGACGACGAGCTCGACATCGACGCCGCAGGTAACTTTTCGTTCGAGCTAGGACCGATACCTGACGTGGCGGTACTGATGACTCGCGACTACCAGGCCGATCCACTGACGGGTCGTCCGGCTCGCTGGCACATCAACGCGCTGGACGAGCCCGATCCGATCAGACACGGGGATGCCGAGACGGCTGCACGGCTCCGCGCAAGTGCCGCCTGGATGCGCACGATGTTCGCCATCGTTCCACTGGCCGTCGGTGCACGAGTCGATGATGCGCGTGCGCTGGGCCATGAGATCGCTCATGCAGCGAACCAATTCGCCGAGCCCTACCAAGTGCCGGACGCCAATTTCGGCTGGTCGGCCCGCGACGCCTGTTATTCCTACGGCAGCTTCGTGCTCGACGACGACGAGGCGCTGGTTGTCACCCACCGGCCGCCGCGCTGCCGATTCTGGAACTTGGTGGTGTGGAACCAGTTCATGGCTACCCACGGACTCACCGACGCGCGCAGCTCGGTCAACGGACACAGCGCGGTGCTCAACGGGGACGGCTCAGCGACGGTGGTCATATCCCGAGGCATGACCGGGCACCCGAATTCGTTGACCACGCTGGGCTATCCGCGCGGCAATCTCGCCTTCCGATGGTTCCTCGCTGACGAGGTCCCGGCCCGGCCGGAGGTGCGGACGGTCAACCTCGCCGACGCGCCGACCAGGGTCAACGAGTAGCTTGGCCGCCGTTGATCTGCCTGGAGTGGCGGTGCTGCGGCATGATGTGTTTATGCATCGACGATCCTTAGTTTGGAAAAGTAGTTGGGCGGGAATGATGACCGGCATGTCTGCTCACAACGCCACTCGACTAGCTGGTGCTGCGGTCGCTGCGACGTGGGGCCTCACCGCCGCCGTCCTTCAGTCCGCTGCCCTCCCCGCTGCATCCGCCCAGGGGTGCCCCGACACCGAGGTGGTGTTCGCCCGCGGCACCGGCGAGCCCCCGGGCGTCGGCCCGACGGGCCAAGCCTTCGTGGACGCGCTGCGCTCGCGGTTGGGCGGAAAATCGATGGGTGTCTACGCGGTCAACTACCCTGCCAGTGACCAGTGGACGACCGGACTCGACGGCATTAGAGACGCCAGTACGCACGTCGTCTCCACGGCCGGGGCCTGCCCCAACACCAAAATAGTGCTCGGCGGCTACTCGCAGGGTGCTGCGGTGGCGGGTTTCGTCACCTCCCCTGCCGTCCCCGATTCGATCCCGGACAACGTCGATCGATCGACTCTGCCCAAACCGCTGCCCCCCGAACTGGCCAGTCATGTCGCCGCGGTGGTGCTGTTCGGGACGCCTAACGTGCGGGCGATGAACTTCCTCGGCCAGCCGCAATTGGTCATTGGCCCGCTGTACCAGGCCAAGACCATTCAGGTGTGCGCCGTCGAGGACCCGGTCTGCTCGGACGGAGTGAATTTCGCCGCGCACGATTCCTACGTGGATGACGGAAGCGTGATCGCCCAGGGGGCCGATTTCGCGGCGAGCCATCTGCAGGGTGATGGCACTCACGGCGCGGCGGCGCCGCGGCACGGCTTCGGCGACTGACCTAATTCGCATCGACCGCCGGCTCGAGACGCTCGAGCCGGCGGTTTCGTGCGGGCAGCCGACGGTGCGGGGGTTCGGCCCGCCGGTATTCGGGAGGGACTAGCGTCTAGGTCAGTCTGTCGCCCCGTCCAGGACGGAGAACATTGATGGTGATCCGGGTTGCCCACGTCGGCACAGGAAACGTCGGCCGACTGGCATTGACGCAGCTGGTCACCGATCCTCAATTCGAACTGACCGGAGTATGCGTCTCGTCGCCAGAAAAAGTAGGCAAGGATGCCGGAGAACTCGCCGGTGTCGGCGTGTGCACCGGCATCGCTGCGGTTAACGACCTCGACGCTGTGATCGCCTCCCAGCCCGAGTGCATCGTCTACTGCGCAATGGGCGATACTCGCCTGCCCGATGCAATGGGCGACGTCATGCGCATTCTGGCCGCCGGCGTCAACGTGGTCGGCTCCTCGCCCGGGCTGCTGCAATACCCGTGGGGCGTGATGCCCGATAAGTACATCGCCCGAGTGGAAGGGGCTGCTCAGCAAGGCAATTCGAGCCTCTTCATCAGTGGCGTCGATCCCGGATTTGCCAATGACCTCATCCCATTCGCCCTAGCGAGCACCTGCCAGCGGATCGAGCAGGTCCGCTGCATGGAGATTCACGACTACGCCAGCTATGACGGCGCGGAGGTCATGCACTACATGGGATTTGCCCGGCCCATGGACGAGATTCCGATGCTGCTGCAACCGGGTGTGCTCAGTATCGCCTGGGGCACGGCGATCAGACAGCTGGCGGCCGGCCTGGGAATTGAGGTCGATGAGATCACCGAGTCTTACCAACGCGAGCCGGCGCCGGAGGATTTCGACATCGCTGTTGGCCACGTGGCCAAAGGCACCGTGGCCGTCCTGCAGTTCGAAATTCGCGGCATGGTCAATGGCCACCCCGCTATCGTCATCGAGCACATCACCCGATTGCGACCCGATCTGCGACCGGACTTGCGGCAGCCCGCCGCGGGGGACGGCTCGTACCGTGTCGAGATCACCGGGGAGCCTTCCTACGCCGTGGACATCATTCCGAGTAGCCGAAACGGCGATCACAACCACGCGGCGATCGCCGGTGCCGCCGGCCGGGTCGTCAACGCCATTCCGGCGGTGATTGCGGCGCCACCGGGCATCCGGACCACGATCGACCTGCCGTTCATCACCGGAAGTGGGCTGTTCGGGCGAGAGGGCGTCGCAGCGAACTAGCCAGGGGCCTCGCTTTAAGTCAGTACAAGTTACTGATAAGCAGGCCGGCGAACGCAAACGGTCCGGCCGCCATGGCGGACCGGACCGTTCGGCCATTACAGATCTACTGGTGTTCCTTCTGGCGCTCTTCGGCGGCTTTGGCGCCCGCGCGAGCGGCCTCGGCTTCGCCTTCCTTCTTTGCCACGTCGCGTTGGGCGTCGGCCTTGTCCTGTTGGGCTTTGCCCTCTCTGACTATGTCGTCGCGACCGGTGACCGTTCCACCAACCTCTTTGACCTTGCCTTTGATACCTTCGACAACGCCTTTGACGCCCTCTTCTGGTCCGCTCTTGTGATCGCCCATGAGTCGATCCTCCCTCGTGTCGTAGTCGAGTTGTCGCTCGCTGTTCGCGAATCGCTGATTCTTCTGAAGATCCCGCCGATCAGGATCGATCAGCACCATCGCCCCCATTGCCTTCCCGACATCGCGGCCAGCCAAACACCCGCAGCTCAGCGCGCGAGTTCCTCCTGCTCAGCGCTTGACTCACGACGATCTGAAATTCATTGATTATCAACCGAGTTCGTCAGACGTCCCCGATAGGAGCAATCTGCAGCCGGTAGTCGGCATCGGCGGATCCCTCAGGAGAAGGCAGGACTTCGGGTTGCGCGGAGGGGGCAATTTCGGGCTGAGTTACCGTTTCGGTTAACTGAGGTGAAGGAGCACGGCGCGATGAGGATTCCCTTGACGATGACGGCTCGCGCGGCCGTCGTGGCCACGCTGGCTGGCGTATCGGTGGTTGGCTGTAGCAGCCATTCGAATGCGCCGACGCCAAGCTCAGGGTCGAGCACCACGACGCACGCTTCGGTGAGCGATTACACCACGCTGTTGATCAAGGCCAGCGACATCAAGGCGCCCGATGCGTTCGCGGCCGGCCCGGTAACGAAAGATCCGAATGGCCAATCCGGCGCAACGGTGACGTTCAGCGACGAAGACCACAGCCATGCAATCATCGACACCATCCAGATCCTGCTCAACCCCGAAGCCGCCGCCAATGGGCTGGATTCGGCCAAGGCGATTCAGCACGAATCGTTGCTCGCGAAGCCGATGGGCGCCGAGGTCGGCGTTGGGGGCGTGACGATCTCGGGATCCTCGCCGGACCACTCCAAAGGAGTGACGGTATTGCTCTTCACCGAGGGCAAAGCGCTGGTCACCCTGGAGTTCGACGGCCCGTCATTCGGGCTGGCACCGCCGGAGTTCGTCACCGACGTCTGTCAAAAACAAGACGAAGCGATCAAGAAGGGCCTAGGCGGCTGACATACAGTCTCCGGTTGAATTGAGGTTCAATGGGTTTGGTCAACACGAGCCAGCAGCGCTCGCGCGCTGTTGACGCATGGCGCCAACCGGTCGTAGGCACTGACTCCGGCTCCGGCGCGGGAACGCATCG
>Ga0302325_10016500_pt1 | contig 15638 bp, 16 predicted proteins | sample Palsa_T0_2_FD_201948 | JGI IMG/M metagenome (GOLD analysis project Ga0302325, IMG submission 201948) | Peat permafrost microbial communities from Stordalen Mire near Abisko, Sweden - Palsa_T0_2 | ecosystem: Environmental > Terrestrial > Soil > Palsa > Peat permafrost | place: Sweden: Abisko...
AATATGGAGAAGTTCTTTAGCCTCCACCTTTCCATCTCTGACATTCATGATTCTCTTGTCTTATATCAATCGTCGTCTTCTCGCTCTCAACACCTGGACTTGCAAATTCCATAACAAATCTCATCTTTTCAATCAATCAAGATTGCTGTGTTCTGTGTTTGCTTGATGTGGGATTGACGTAATCCACCCGCTAGTTTCTGACCAAGAGCAAGAGGGGCTCAGGTTACACTCCCTTTACCATTCTTCACTGCTCCTTGCTCAACATAAAATCATCCATCTACTCGTTCCACTTCACCACAAGACCTTCAACCTTGTCAAAAATGAGTCCAGCTCCAGACACCATCAAGCGTGCCTGGTGGAAAGAGTCTTCCGTCTACCAAATCTATCCCTCATCCTTCAAAGACTCAAACGGAGATGGACTTGGAGACCTTCCAGGAATTCTCTCCAAGCTTGATTATATCAAAGCGTTAGGCATCGACATCGTCTGGGTGTGTCCCATCTACAAGTCACCACAAGTAGATATGGGCTACGATATCTCAGATTACAAGGATATCCATCCTCCTTACGGTACTGTTGCTGATGTCGATAAATTGATTGAGGGTTGCCACCAGAGAGGGATGAAGTTTGTGATGGATCTGGTTGTCAATCATACTTCTGATCAGGTATGATGTTTATTGTCATATGATGAGAACTTCGTTGATTTCGGGTCAGCATAAATGGTTCCAGGAGGCAAAGAAGGGTAAAGATAATGAGTTTCGGGACTTTTATATTTGGAGAAAACCTAAGTATGATGCTGATGGCACCCGTCACCCGCCGAATAATTGGGGAGCAGCTTGGGGAGGTATGGAACCCTGGCTTCAATGTTCGGCCATAAAACTCGAGCTGAATAGCTGATAGGAAGTGCATGGAAGTATGACGAGGCTTCAGATGAGTACTATCTGCATATCTTCGCTCCTGAGCAGCCAGACTTGAACTGGGAGAACCCCAAAGTTCGAGACGCTGTTCATGATATTGTGCGTTTCTGGTTGGAAAAAGGGGTTGATGGCTTCAGGTAATGGATATAATCACGCCCTTTGATAGTTATATCTGACACACAAGCTCCAGAATGGACGTTATCAATTTCATCAGCAAAGTTCCTGGCCTTCCTGATGCGCCAATCACCAGAACAGATCAAGAATATCAACCAGGGCATAAATTATATGCCTGCGGTCCTCGGCTTCACGAGTATCTCTTGGCAATTGGCAAGATCCTAAAGAAGTACAATGCCATTTCTGTGGGCGAAATGCCTTGTGTCGAGGATCCAAAGGAGATTCTAAACGCTGTTGGCTTCGACCGTGGGGAATTGAATATGATATTCCACTTTGAGATGTAAGCCTCCTAAATCGAACAGACTCAAGAACCCTCCCATTGACTATTTTTCACAGCGTGGACATGGACATAGGAGATTGTGGCAAATTCTCTCCCAGACCTTGGGAGATGTCGAAGCTGAAAAGCATTGTCAACAAGTGGCAGACTTTTATGCTCAACAATGATGGCTGGAATGCTCTGTACCTCGAGAACCATGATCAGAGCAGGTCTGTCTCCCGTTGGGGATCCGACCTACCCGAATTCAGAACTACGTGTGCAAAGATGTTTGCTACTTTCCTCGCACTTCAGAGTGGAACGGTATTCGTGTACCAGGGTCAAGAGTTGGGTATGATCAACGTCCCTAAAGATAGAGACATATCAGAATATCGAGACCTTGAGACGCTCAATGCTTGGAGGGAGTAAGTAGATCCCTGATTTTGGAAGTCATACGCTAAATGCTCCTAGACTACTTGAAAAGCAGCCCAACGACAAAGAGTTACAGCGTATCACGAAGCAAGAAATAACGTTGAAGTCGAGAGATAACGCTAGAACTCCTATGCAGGTAAGACAAGCCTCAAAAAATGCTTCTAGCTCTAGACTAACCGTAATTCAGTGGAGCAACTCTAAATATGCTGGGTTCTCTACAGTTCAGCCATGGCAAAAGGAGAATGAAAGCTACACGGAGATCAACGCGGAATCCGAAGTCGGTGTCAAAGATAGCGTCTTCGAGTATTGGGCATCTATCCTGCGTTTGCGAAAGAGCCACAACGATATCTTCATCTATGGCAACTTCGAGCTTCTTGACGTGGAGCACAATGATGTCTTTGCATACACTCGTTCTTTTGGAAGCCAGAAGGCTATTGTGGTAACGAACTTTCGAAAAACACCCGTGGCCTGGACACTTCCCAAGGATATCACATTACGGATGGAAAATATTTTGATATCGAATCTTTCGGGCATCAACGTCAAGGATGGGTTGGTCTCTTTACGACCCTTTGAAGCATTTGCCTGCATCGTAGACTAGATAGACTAGCTGCTCCTGAGGATGAGTTGAGGCCTTTTCACGGGATGTATCAAATAGAAATCATACAGGATTTAGGATGAAAGAGATAAAATGGAAAGTCTGAATTCATGCGAGAGGAATGGTTCCGAGAAGTTGTGGATGAATGAAATGCAGGGGTCGTGTCATTCAAGTTAACGAGGGGCAACATAAATCAGGACCGGCAACTCCAATAACGCGAGGCACGGCTAGTACTGTAAGCCGAGATCCATCGTCATCTTGTGACACCTCCCACAATCTTCCTTCCATTTTACGGGAGCAAAACACGAGGTGAAGCCTTAGGAATCATCGAAGGTCTCCATACACCCTCGTTTCCGGAGAACGATGTGATATTCATTACCATCTGCAGTCCACGATGATGGTGCTTTCGGGACTGCTCAAACCATCGAGCCACAACACACCTCGTCGACAGCACCGCACATCACCACAGAGGGCTGGCTCAACCCACAGCACCGACCAGAGCTTCCCGGACCTGAATCCGTCGCATGAAACTCCGGCTGATTCATACATCCACAAAGAAGGGAATCTTGCATCCATCGAAGTCGAGGATCCGGACCTTCGTGATCTCAACAACAGCCTTGTGGCGCTCGCGGCCATATTCCCCGATGTACAAGTCGAGGTCTTTCGTGAGATGCTCTCGAGCTTTGATGAGGAATCAAGATTAGCAGTAGTGACGGAAACTCTACTGAAATACAAAATGAAGTGGGTTCGAGGCCGATACAGGGTCGCTGTAAAGGAGACGGCTCAGGCAGAACAAGAGGGACCAACCCAACACAAGCCTCAAGGAAACGTGCCGGCGGAGGAGAAGTTCAGGAGTGCAGGATACAAGAAGGCAGTCAAAGCTATCACATATCATGAGTTCAAGGGACTGTCTCGGTCCACGATTAACGCTGTATTGGCCGAATTCAACCACTCCTACACGCTCTCTCGACCGACCCTTGTCGCGCTCTCCTCGAAGTCCTGGCGGTTCTCGTTATCTTCAATATTTCTACGTCGGAAGACTATAACCTCATCTGAGGCCGAACATCATCCCCTTCTGATCTGGCAGTCTACGGGGCAAGGCTCAATAATTCCCACATTGAAGGCCACCGGGTCCCCTGAGTTGGACAAGGAGCTCTTCGATACTCTCATCCGACCGATACAGAAGCGCCGAGTTGCTGAGTTGGAAGAGAAGGATCATGCATTGGCCTTGGAGCTGAACAGTACCGAGGCTGAAAAGAACGAAGGACTCCATGATTGTGAATGTTGCTTTACGGCAGTAACATTCGAAGAATTATCAGCATGTGACACTGGTGGACACTTCATATGCTTCCAGTGTGTTAGGCGTTCAGTCAACGAGGCAGTCTTTGGGCAAGGATGGCAACGTAATATCGATCTCGATTGTGGCACCTTACGTTGTGTAGCAGCAATGTCAGATGACTGTCAAGGATGTATCCCACAAGAGCTCGTTCGACGAGCTTTTAGTGAGGATAAGGCTGGCCATGAAGTAGTTCGAAAACTCGATGAACGTCTTGCAGAAGACAACCTTCTCAAAACGAACCTGCCACTTATTCGTTGCCCGTTTTGCAGCTATGCCGAAGTGGACGAACTCTACCTTCCGGAATCCCAGCGATCTTGGCGGCTAAAACGCAGCGGACCTTCTTCTCTGTATACCCTCGTGATTTTGATTCTAGGCGTTGGCATAATACCCTTCCTTTTACCGGTGTTTTTGGTATTCTCTTTCCTTTTCCTGCTGGTCTCCTCTCAACAAACCTTCGGTGACTTTGCTGTTGCACACTTCAATGCATCCATTACCCGACTACGTCGAAGACGCCTCGGACTCAAATTTGTCTGCCAGAGCAAGAGTTGTGGACGTTCATCATGCATATCCTGTTCTAAAGCATGGAATGATATCCACATCTGTCACGAATCCTCCCTTCTGGCTCTACGAACACAGGTGGAACTGGCGATGTCTTTAGCTATCAAACGAACATGTCCTCGATGCAACACCTCCTTCGTCAAATCGTCTGGCTGCAACAAGCTTACGTGTGTATGTGGATATCAGATGTGTTATGTCTGTCGTAAGGATATTGGAAATGGTGAAGGCTATCGCCACTTTTGCGAGCATTTCAGACCAAACGGCGGGAGAGGCTGCACCGAATGCTCGAAGTGCGATCTATATCGATGCGAAGATGACGAGGTGGTCGTCAAGAAGGCCAAAGAAGAGGCCGAGAGACAGTGGATGGAAAAAGAAGGCAATGTTTTGGGTGGGGATGAAAAAATAAGAAAAGTGTTGGAGGAAAAATGGAAGAACGATAGAGATGCATCTTGGTGGGAGGGCCGGTGGCTACAATGGAAGATGCCTAATTGGGAGCAGATCTTTGACTCCTTGACAGAGTCTATTGTAGAATGACCATGACCTTTATGCCTTGATGTTTATGGGTTTGGACTTGGGCTTGAGATGGTTTTGGTTTAGGTTGCATTGGGGCTTTTGGGACCGGTAGCGTGGTGTTCTCGACACCAACATAAATTGGTCACACGAAAGTAATGGTTAATCTGATCTAACAATGCGTTCAATGGTTGTGCCAGCCAGGTTTTCTATTCACGTGCCAAGTAAAGCACCGTCTATGTTCAGTCAAAGGTACCTTTAACACACATTCAGTCTTTAGCATTACTAAGTTCCTCCTGGATATCTATATTCAACAAATCCTGATGTTTACAGCGCCGCATATGCTAATGCTGCTGCCGCTCCTCCAACAAGCCAAGGCGCCTGAGTGATCATAGGCGCAGCTGCCTTGCTTGAACTCGAGCTCGAGCTGCTTCCACTTTGTGTCGCTGCTGAAGCTCCCGAAGAAGTCGAAGCTGTCTTTGCTGTCTTGCCTGATGGCGTCGATGTCATTGTCGATCCCGTTGAATCTGTGGAAACTGTTGTTGATGGCGCCGCCGAGATCGTTAGAAGGGCTCCAGCGGTTAAGGTAACGTCCTGTCCACCAAGAGCAGATCCACCATCAGTGAACGTCGTCGTCGTTCCAGTAATGGTCGTAGTAGAGCCTGCGATATCTGCTACTCCTGATCCAAAACAGGTCCCGCTCAATGAGGATGTGATTGTACAGCCTAACGAGATGGTTCTAGGGAGGTATCAGTCTCTGGCTTCACTTGTTGGAAGGGCTGGCCTACTCAGTAATACCGGTATCCTCTGTTACATAGCTATAGTCCATAGTTTCTGGCCCTTGGACAAATGTCAAGCCCGTCTCAGGCAAGCCGCCAGGCCCACCGCAGTTGCTTGAATCGCCACATTGAAGTAAGTATGTCGTCGCGGCTGAGTCCTATTCGGGTATCAGCATAGTTCTGGGTACTATCTTTCCAGCAGAACTCACAGATGTTATAATGGAGCCGACGATACTCTGGGAAGTGAAGCCAACTAGGAAGAGGTTCGTGGTAGTTTCCTGAGCAGATGCCAATGCCGCGACAGCCAAAGCTGCAAGTGTAGGTTTGTACATCTTGATATGATCTGATTATTGTTTTTAAAAAGTTGAATATGCGGCACAATTTGTAGGTTGTTTTTCTGGGCGCATGTCAAGGCGCATTGCGACTTTATATTCCAATGACAAAGGCATGGGCCCCCCTGTATAAAACTAGGCATGGTGGAAGCTACTGTAACCTTAGTTGCCCCGCCTAAAGCTGCGACACGAGATCTGACGTCAATTGATTCTGACTACTTGTAATTGTGTATGAATTAGTAAGGTGTATCTCTACTTAAGGGAGGGCTGTGCAACTGTGCCTCCGTATACCCGATGCCATTGTCCTCGCTGGACGAGGTAGAAAGGATACAATTCGCTCAAGACGAGGCGGATTTGGCAAAGATGGTGTTTTGCTGTCATCTGATGCCTGGCGTTCCAAGTGGATCTGTTGGGGATGTTAGTGTGAAGCTTGTTTTCTTACAGGATGGTCTACGGCGCAGCGGTTTGGAGATGGCAATCCGAGATGAGAATCTCTATTTTGAGCCCAAGTGGGTCCAGGAGAGACTGGAGAGGTTACCACTCTCGCGTGTTTAGCATCAAGGAGAAGACGGTTAAAGTCGAGGCATCTCCTTTTGAAACACAGTTATTGAAGTTATGCAAAACGTCCTAATTTACCCAAGCTGCCATTGAAGACTCTAGACTAAAGTACTCACCAATCATTAAACTGGCTAATAAACCGATATATTGACCAATTAATCGTAATTAGTCAATTCATGGGGTGTTTCACCAATTGCTTTAATCACGATAAATTGATCAATAAATCGTCGAATTGGTCAACTCTTTGATATTATTGGCTAATTCGATAATGGGTGAGTACTTCAGTACAACTCTGTCCTTTGGAAGTCACAAGCAAACTTGGTCCTTCCGCGTTGCAATCCTCAGATTGTCCAAGACTCAGGTGAACATTTGATTCTCTTCATTTTGAATTTTGTGCGAAAATCTGGTCATTTCGCGCTTCAGGCGAAGACGTCTTGTAGTAATGGCAATTTTATGTTCTATGAGTAAGCATTGCGTTTTCAGATCCGCAGCTTGCTTTCAAAATCAACAGCTGGATGATTTTCCACAATATACTTAATAGTGCCACTTCCAATCAAGGGCCATATTGTTAGTAGATGCAATACAGGATTATGTCGTTGGAATGGTCACCCCAGGAAAGAACTATTAGGAGGTGAAAAAGGCTATGTTATTTTTGGGAAGGGCGAGACACTTGCGTCCCGTCAAGGAGATGGTCAAGTATGTTGGTGGGAAGGTGTTCAACACCAAATGGTGAATAGTGATTTCTCAATACTTGATTCTTGGATAGAATATGTGCTTGAAATCTAAGGGAGTCATCAAACTAGATTTGCGTTTGCATTTCAATCTTTTCCCACCGAGTGTTTGAATGGGAAGGAACGACAAAGTGCGGTCCAGAACCATTGGGTTCGGAGGCTCCTTCCCAGCTCTCTTCCCCTCGTCTGAAGCTCTTCGTGAACTTCTTGGACACTGGGCCACCATCTCTTCTCTAGGCCAACCTAAGTTAAACAGCCATCATCCTTATCAAATTCCCTATGAAATTTCTCTCTTTTGCCTGGATATTCCAACCAATCTTTTGGGCGTCTTATTCGAGCTCTCGGCGACAACGTTCAGCCAAACAAACATGAAGAACGCAAACCTAAAGGACGACAATGCGAATCACAGTTGTCTTGTGGGATGTTTTGCGCATACCTCAACCCAACCTGACAATAGAGACCCCGATATTCTATCTTATTTTCTCGTCCGTAAGACGATCAATGCTCAAGGCAACGAATCTGCATCGGTTTCTCCTTTATATTCGAGCTCCAGAAAACGATCACTTGACAGCCGATCAGTGGAAAGGTCGCCAGAGCCGCTGAAACTATCAACAGAGTCTCAAAAGGCGCGGAGATCCGAGGACTCGAAAAGAAGCAGGCGAAGAAAGAGGAACTCGGTTTCTTCTTCTCAGTCAGCGCCGAGCAAGTATCAAAGCATAAAAGACTGGAGCGCTGGGGTTGACGCCAGGACTCCACCATCGTTTGGTTCTCTTGTCTGTAATGCAATTGATCCCCCTCGCGCAGCAAAACCGGGATTTGAATGGGTATGGTTTCCGGAAGGGTACTGGGCTGAGCGAGAAATACGTGGATTCATGCCACCGAGAGATTCGATGAAACTGAAATGGTGGAACAGATCTCCTGATCAGAAAAGCAGAACCCCAACCAAGACCATGAGCGGGGATAAAACTACAAGCGGTGACAAAACCCCTCCACCTCCATCCTTCATCATTCCACGAATTCAAATCGGCAGCGTATCGTTGAAATCCACAACTAAGCCATCTCGTCGTCCTAGCGAGAACGAGACGCAGAAGAACAACCTTTGGGACTTCAACTTTATCAAATCAATACAGCGGGAAGACAGTCGTTCTACCCAACAGCGGGAGGGACTGTACTATAGGACAAAACGGAATATCGAAACACGATTCCGGAAAAGAGTACAAAATTCCTCCATTTAGATATCTCAGAGCTGACTTTCAAAGTCCGCAGACAAATTATCCGTGAGTTCACTCGAAGTCCCAGGCAGTCTAGCCTCACGCACAACAATGCTTCTCCAAGGAACAACCAGCTATTTTGATCGCATCCAACGTGTAGGCAATCGACGAACTCTCGCCACAGAAGTATCTCCAAGTTCATCATCTTTAACTGAAAGATCTCGACGACGGTTCGGAATTGCTCCCTGGCATCGCAGACACTCACAAGATTCTCTCCTCTCCGTTTCGAGCTCTGTGCATAAGTTATTGATGGGCAAGACTCCGATCGCCACGCCATCTGCGGAGAAGAATTATGTAGGGCCGGGTGGAAAGACTTATCCCACAGGTACTTACAACTGACTAAAAAAAAAAAATACAAAGCTCACCCTTTTCGGGCAGTACAAATAGCAAGCCTTGATCCACATGAACCAACGTTTCTTCCTTCTGTAAGTACCTTCATCGCTCCAATTGCGAGCAATGGCACGAGAAGTCAATCCAAAGAAACGGTTGCCCGCTCAGACGAAGTTATGCCTTATGCCAGAGGGAGATAGAGAGACTATGCGAAACAGAACGGATGCTGGATGCCCGTGCTAGTCAATATTCGCCCGGGTCTTCGTTGATATGAAAGTTATGAGAAGCAGAGGGACACATTTAATATGTACTGGCTGACTATGCTCACCTAGGAAGCCAAACGAATCAACACGCCTCCATTGAATCCTGGCACTCCCTCGATTCAACCTCGGGGCTTTTTCTTTGATCTGAATGCACCAGATGATACTGGATGTATCCTTTCACCACATACTAGCACAGACCCTAATGGCACTCCAAAGAGTCGGCCCAATGACTGTTCACCTCTGAGGCAATGGTGGGAGGCGGATACCAAGCATCTGAACACTGGGAACAAATCAAATCATACAGCTTCGAAAAGTCCGCCTACTGGTCTGGTGTCCCCACCATTGTTTAAGCTGAATCTCCCAGAACACCTACCGAGTAGCCCACTGTGTCCAAAGAATCCAAAATATCAGGGGGGAGGGACAGGTATCTGTGTATATCATGGAAGGAGGAGAAGTGTTGGCTTGATGCATCTGAAGAGAGCAAGTACGGAAGAAAGCGGTGCGCCGTCCACCGAATCTTCCAAGGACCCATTAGAGAGGCGGTAGATTCACTAGATCCTGATGGACGTTTTAACTGAGAGCTTGTGTTTGACGGGACGTTGGATACCTCACACGTGATAAGGCGACTCGAGCTGCATACAAAGTTCAATCGACCACCGTATTCTTTTGAACCTCATCTTCTCAGCCTTCTTCCTGCCCATCCGCTTCTCCTCCCAGGGCAAGTTGCCGTACTCGCAATCAACAGAATGGCGACCTCAGAGCAGGACCCCCTACTCCTCTTACGGCAATCGATCGCATCAGAAAGTCCCTGCGTACCAACGAAAACAGAAGATGCCTCCTCCGCGTCCTCTGTTGACCTTAGCCTAGCAACCGCAATCTACCTCCAATTCCCTTCCGCCTCAGTTTCCATCCCTCTAACCACACCCACGCGCTTTATCTCCTCCAACAAGCCCGTCGACCTCCGCAGCATCTACTTCGCCTGGCTGAAGCGCGAGACCGCCATCCCAGAATACAATGCTTCCGCCCTCTCTCTCAACGCCGAGCTCGCAGCAGAAGGCGGCGCCGGAGGAGAAGTCCAGAATCTGGCCTTCGTGGAGCGATTGGATTTGATTACATGGCTCGAAGGTGCTTCCGAGGAATCAGAGTATATCAAGCCGTTGGCGAGCGATACATCCAGTGCGGCTGCGAGTGCCCAGGTTGCGGCTGGTGTTAAGGGAGGCATTGCGCCGATTACGAGTGCGGGGGGCAGACAGGGGAAGAGTATTGATCCCAGGCTCGCGGAAATCTATAATGGAGAGAGGAGGATGGGGGATAGGAATAGTGTGTTGAGGGGGATTAAGCCTACAGTATGTCTTTCCCCTCATGGTCTAACTCTATCAACCCCATTGGATTGGATCGCAACATGGTTTTTGACAGTGATATAGGATTTCTCTCATGTAAGGAAGCTAGCAGCACCATTTAATGCTCGCAAATCCGCCCACGCAGCAACAACAAGCGCAGCGAACCCCACAACTCTAGCCCACAATCCCAAAGCACCAGCCCGTTATCGCCCGGATCCCATTATCCTCCTTTCCCCATCCGCATCATCGCTCCTCCGTTTGTCGAACATCAAGTCGTTCCTGGAAAGCGGGACTTACATCCCGGCTGAATCCTCGAGTTCGACATCTAGCTCTTCTGCATCGATTCTGCACATCAGTCGTCTTCTGCCTTCGATAGATGCAACGTGGCCGATTCGGTTTATCATTGTGGACACGCCGGAGCAATTTAAGCCGGAGTATTGGCCGAGGGTCGTTGCTGTATTTACCACAGGTCAGGTCTGGCAATTCAAGAGCTACAAGTGGCAGTCACCTCAAGAGTTATTCAGGAACACGCTGGGTGTGTATCTTGGGTGGAGAGGCGACCAGCTACCTGACACGGTCAAGGGGTGGGGGAGAGGAGTGTTGAGCGCGCAGGTTGACAAGTGGAGTGCTGGGGCGGGACCGGCGAGTCGATGGCGGGATCGCGAGGTTGTTGAGGGGATTTGGAAGGCAGTCGAGGATAATATGAGGAATAGGGGGTGGAGGAAGGATTCTGGTCCTCTGACTGTTTAGGGGAAAGTGCAAAGCGCTTCCCAGATGGCGTTTGGTGTTCCTGCTGAGGGCCTGGTCCGGATGAAAAGGATTGAGGGAGCGGAAGGAACTTCTACAGAAAATACATCATTCCGAACCAAGACATTTCTTGTGGTGCATCTTCAAAGATGCATGACTCTCCCGTTCGCGGGGATCCGGAAGGATTCGCAGACCCGCTGTGTAGACCGCGTTTCCGCACCCTCGAAACACTTGACATAACTTTTCCTTCTTTGATTGGATTCGAGGGATGTGATGTGATGCCCTTGATCGAATATGCATAGTTCCGAGACCCTCCCCTCAGCGTAGGTCGATCCGGGAACACAAAGTCGAACCCCGACGCTCGCTCACAAAAGCAAATCCGGAAAATCTCCAACACGTTAACCGCACATGCGGCAGTTCCCTCCCGCCTCGAGATCGAAAACTTAAATTTTTTTTTTCTCCCTTTCTTTCTCTAACAGAGTTCGAGAGAGCGGATTGGGGTATATCCGAAAGGGGAAATGCTTTCCTAGGGGGTCTGAGCGTGGCCAGGTCTAGATGTTGGGATGGCGGAGGTTGAGATGTGGGTGCGATGATGGTGGAGGTGGTGGCTGGTGCCTGAGTCAAGATTGGGCATGGAGCGTGAACGTCATTCATTGCGGCTCTGGGGGGGGATTTCGGATGGGGCCCGTGGATTGCGTGTTTGAGGAAGGCTGGAGGAAGGCTGAAGCATGGACGCTTTCGTGGCGTGTGGACTTTGGGAGCTTCTGAGTCATGATGATACTATCCCCTCCCCCTCGGTTCACTTCAAAGGTCACGATGTTTATAAAACCACACTTGTACAGGCCCTATCAATGGCCTCTGGCCAATAAAAACTTCAGAAGCGCATGATATTCCCTATTTCAGGGACTTTGACAATATTTGAGGGTGGCGTTGCCCAAGTCTCCACATTTGGATAGTGTGATTAGGGCTCGCGCGGATCTCGTTCCGAAGGGTTTCACAAGGAGCGGGGGGATCGAGGCGATTAGTGATCTGTGAAAGGGGATGTTTTGAGGTGTTTATGATTCGAGGACTCGTACTGCAAGTTTGAGTGTTGGTTGGGCTCGGGATGTGGTGCGTAAGCCACAAGCGTGGTGGCAATGAAACATATCTTGTGCTGGGATGGTTCGATGCGCGTTCTGGAAGCTTCTTGAGGGCGCTTCCCGCTCTGTCGGGTCACTGGGAATAAGGAATAATGATTGCTTTGGCGTGGACGGAAATATCTTCGGGGAAAAGTTTATTAAGGCTTGTGGAGAGCCTGAGTGCTGTCTTAGATGAGGTGCTACATCCATCTGCGACATCCTCGGATGCGCACAAACAGCATTGGACAAGATGAGAGCCTAAGTTTTGCTTGGATACTAACTTGGCCGAAGCTTAATGGAAGTGGGTGTTTCTCTGGTTCTCCACTCGTCGGGTCGAAAGTCAAAGTGGTATGTTTTTGTCCAATGATGTTATGAATTTGGGCTTTAGGCGACGGCTTGAAAATAACAGGGAGTTTTGGGGCCTTATTGACTTTGCTGCTTGAAAAGTATAAATACTCTTTGAGATGCCGGTCGCGGTTTGGCCACTTGGAGAAAGGCATTATCATCCACTCTTGGTCGACTAGATTATGTTTCTCTGCATAATGGTGATCAGCCCACATTCAATACGGCTTAGCTTTAAGCCTTCGTTTCTAATCTCACACCTGAAGATGTTCTAGAAGATGTTCTAGAAGGTCTACAAGCCACAACCTATGTCAAGTATAATGCCATGGTCTTGCAGCCGTGAATTACCTCCAAATACCGCTTTCCCGGAACACTCGTGCACATGAGGTATGACGGCCTCTTCCGAGTTTTCGGAAGCGACCAAGACTGTGCGTTCGTGGCTTTCCGCGGTAGGCTGCTCACGCAGAATCCTTTGAAGCAGTAGTCCGAAGTGGCTTTCTGCATGAACTCGAAACGCTGAAACGGACGAGGTGCAGAACTGTCCCGCGTCAAGATGCCTCCTCCCCGAACTCACGCATTCGCCAATCGTAGAGTACTTTTCTGTCATGAAAAGTCTGATATTGACAAGTTGTGGCTTGAAGAAGCATAACTTTCAGGGGTTCGAGCATTGTACATATTGAGAAGCAGCACAACGCCCCCACAGCATCATTATTGCTACTTCAGCTTGTGCTAGTTGGCTTTGATTGACACATAACGTAGAATTTATAATATAAGATGTTGGAGATTCCTGGGCAAGCTAGGACGATCAGGATTGCAATCGCTCGCTATAGCTCGACTTGGTACCCAAATAACGTAGAGCTGCTTTGTACCGTGTGAATGTGGCCGGACGTTCTGGACAATTTGCATTACACCTTATTTTCAAGTTTTAACGGTGGCCGCCTTCCTCCGCCTTCTCGGGTTCCGAGGACCTGCCTGGCAGTGACCCAGACGCCATATATGTCGCTACGGGTCGGGCACTACCTGGCCCGGCTCAACCGCCTTCCTACGGAGGTTACACATCGCCCAGCGTCTACACTTGCGGTACGGAGGTGGGGTTCCTGGTCCCCGAAGCAGCCATCAAAACGCAAATAGAGGAGAGAAAGGTATCTACCCATCCCCGAGACAACCACCAAAGCATGACGGTACAGGATAGGCATCTCGCCTGTAGTTCTCTTTCGCTCGTTTCCGTGTGTTCATCTCGGGCTCCACGACGCAAGACTACTGTGACAACCCGACCGCCACTGCTCACCGACCTCGTGGCAACCGATTCCAACACGGGCGGCCGCCTACGGAACGTAACGGTGTACTGCCGGCCGCGGTGTCACTTGGGCTCGTGGGTCTTGCTCCTCGCTCCCGTGGAGGGGAAGCGAAGAGTCAATCGGGAGATCATGCAGTGAACCGAAGATGTACCGGGAACCTGGGTTCAGCAGGTTTTGACGGAGACGAAGGTGGAGAACCAAAGACGGAAGGACTTGTCAGAGCGGGAGGAAATCGAGGAACACAGTGACGGAAAAGGTGCAGATACGATGCGTGAAAGAGAAACAAATGCGTGACTTTCCTTGGCACGGCTGGTGACTAGGTTGGCTCTTTCGAGCTTTCGCAACGAGGAACAAAGGAAGTGCGAATCGCAACAACGCCACCGGTAACACAAGGCAGTGTTACTGTACATGGATTCATCTCAACGAGACATCTGGCCATTTTCGTAGATCTCAGACCACTTCTCTTGTTTTCAAGTCTCGTTGCAGATGAGAAGGATTCAAGGAACATGGGCCCAGAGGTATCCCAGTCCCCAGAAACACGTGGGACGGGGACCATCAGGCTCGGAAAATACTTACAGTAGGGGGAGGTAAATGAAAGTGGGTTTTGTTTATTGGAGTGTGACTGGGTGATGGGAGGAAAGCCCGAATGAAACATTTCTAGAAGGCTTCTGGAAGACTGAAAGGAATCATTGCGTGCCGTTGGAAATTGGGAAAGGGTCCTGGGTGATGAAATCAGGCCGTTCCGGGCCTATTATTTCGATTCTGCGGAGATTAAAAATGTTTGGCGCAGAGCGGCAGAGGGCTGAAGCCGGAGAGAGGCTCTTGCTGCTCGTGTGACGATGAGGTGTGGCTCTGGGGTGTGGTGTGTCTTTGAAAAGGGGTCCGCACGTTTTACTGTACAGTATGTGCTGTACATTAATCGCGTGGTGATCTTTGATCTCGGAGATTTGTCGCGCGAGATGGGAATCTTTGTTTTGCGATTTGTCGGTGCTAGGATCCGGACCGGAGTGAAGGTGTGCAACTTGCAAGGATTCGGTTGGGCATTACTAATTAATTAATTAATATACTGGTAAAGTACGAAGTATTCGAGAAGGTTTCGTGGAACATTTCTTCCCCTTTGAAACGAAGGGCTGCTGGGGTGTGTTGGTCAGGGGCATCGGTGTTTCGACAAAGTGGAGGAGCCTAAGTACGAAGTAGGAGGGCCTGCGGGGACTTAAACCTGGTTGGTTACCTGAGGCTGCCAGGGCTGCCAGGGCTGGCCGGGCATTTTCACGCTTCTCGGCTTCCGAGGCATGAATTTGGGGGCCACCAGGCCATGCCGAACAAAAGGAAGTTTCAGCATCCTTGGACCCTGTGGATAAATGGGGGAAGCCGCGTCCGCATTGGGGACTCTCCTTACAGTCTTGGTACGTACGAAGTACGAAGTACAGTACAGTAAGTACGGAGTACGGAGTACAGTACAGTACAGTACAGTACAGTAGTCTTTGCTGCCACAGCAAGGCGCCCTGAAGTACCGCTCTCTCTCTCTCTCTCTCTCTCTCTCATGCACTCATGCACTAAAGGATGCGACTTACAGTAATAGTCGTGCCGGCGTGCCATTATTGCTTTCTGCTTCTGCTTTTATTTCTACTTCTACTTCTGCTGCTGCTGCTGAAAGTTTCTCGACTGTGCAAGCACCAGTACCGCGCGGGGGGGGGGGGGGGGGGGGGGGGGGGGGGGGGGGCGGGGGGCGGCGGCGCGGCGCGGCGCCGGCG
>Ga0302325_10016501_pt1 | contig 15638 bp, 12 predicted proteins | sample Palsa_T0_2_FD_201948 | JGI IMG/M metagenome (GOLD analysis project Ga0302325, IMG submission 201948) | Peat permafrost microbial communities from Stordalen Mire near Abisko, Sweden - Palsa_T0_2 | ecosystem: Environmental > Terrestrial > Soil > Palsa > Peat permafrost | place: Sweden: Abisko...
CGAAACAACACAGGCGGAACTCTCAGGCACGCTTCGACAGCGCATGGAGCAGCACCGCACCAACCCCAACTGCGTGACCTGTCATGCCCAGATGGATCCGATCGGGTTTGGGCTGGAGAACTACGATGCAATCGGCGCCTGGCGCGATCGCGACATCAATAACGTGATCATCGACGCCTCGGGAACATTGCCCGACGGCGAGACGTTCGACGGCGCCGCGGGCCTCAAGGCGATCCTGATGTCGCGCAAGGACGAGTTTTGCCGATGTTTGACCGACCGCATGCTCACCTATGCCCTGGGCCGCGGGACCGAAGCGTATGACCGGCCGATGGAGGACAAAATTGCCCTCGGCCTCAAACAGCAGAATTACAAGTTTTCCGCGTTGGTGATGCAAATTGTGGAATGCGTCGCGTTTCAAAAACGCGGTGCCTTGCGAGGTGACTTATGAAGCCGATTTCCCGTCGAACGATGTTGCGCGGCATGGGCACTGCGATCGCGTTGCCCTGCCTGGAGGCGATGCTGCCGCGAATGACCTTCGGCGCCACGGCCCCGACGGTGCCGGGGCCCAGGCGCGTCGCGTGGATTTACGTGCCCAATGGCGTCGACATGGCGAGCTGGAAGCCGGGCACCGTGGGATCCGATTACACGCTGCCTCCGACGCTGAGACCGCTCGCTGCTTTCAAGGATAAATTCATGCTCATCAGCGGGCTGGCGTGCCTCAAGGCCAATCCCAACGGTGACGGCCCGGGCGACCATGCCCGCGCCAACGCGGCTTACCTGACCGGCGTGCAGCCGCGCAAGAGCGAGGGCGCCAACATCCACGTGGGGATTTCCGCCGACCAGGCCGCGGCAAACAAGATCGGGTTCCAGACCCGCTTTCCGTCGCTGGAATTGGGCATGGAGCAAGGCGCGCAGGCGGGCCGCTGCGACAGCGGATACAGCTGCGCCTACCAGCACAATCTCTCCTGGAGGAATGAAAGCACGCCCGTGGTGAAGGATTGCCTTCCGCGGTCGGTTTTCGATCGGTTGTTCGGGAACGGCGACGCCAACGAAACCGCCGAGGCCCGCGTCCGCCGCGAGGAACAGCAGAAGAGCGTGCTCGATGCCGCCCTGTCCGATGCCAGGTCATTGGCAAACAACCTCGGCGCCACCGATAAGCGCAAGCTCGATGAATATCTCAGTTCGATTCGTGAAATTGAATTGCGCATCACCAAGTCCGCCTCGGCGCCCGCGGTCCCGGTGCCCGCCGGCGCCGTCCGTCCCCCGGATCTGGACCTGCGCGGCAGCACCCGAAAGCTGGGCGTTTCCAGCTCCAGCACCACCTACGACACGCACCTCCCGCTCATGATCGACATGATGGTCCTCGCGTTCCAGGCAGACCTGACGCGCGTGATTACCCTCCCCTTTGCCGATGAGGAATCCAACCAGACTTACCCCTGGGCTGATGCGCCGGTCCCGCACCATGGCACCTCGCACCACATGGGCGATCCCGCCAAGATCGCCATGCTCGCCAAGATCAATCTCTACCACATGAAACACGTTGCATACCTGGCGCAGAAGCTGGACAAAATCCGGGAAGGCAACGGCTCAGTCCTGGACAACTCCCTGATCGCCTACGGCAGCGGCAACAGCGATGGTCAGCGCCATAACCATGACAACCTGCCCCTGCTGCTGCTCGGCAAGGCCGGCGACTCGATCCGCACCGGCCGGCACATGCAGGTGGAAGCGAATACCCCAATCACCAATCTGTGGCTCTCCATGCTCGAACACACCGGCGCATCCTGCAATGCACTGGGTGACAGCACCGGGAAGCTGTCGCTGACGTAATCGCCGGCGGCCATTTGGCGGCATGTCTTGAATTTCAGTCGGTGGTTTGACGTCCCCTTATCGTTTGGGAGTGCGGAGATGAGATGGAGTCGATGCGCGGTGGTGACTCTGCTTGTCGCGTGGGCGGCTTCAAGTGTCTGGTCTCAGACGACGCAACTCAGCCCGCCGGCTCCGCGTCAAGGCGCACAAGCAAGCCCGCGCGCCCCGACGCAGTCCTACACGCCGACCGCCGATGAACTGACTCCGATCAAGGCCCGGCTCGACCAGCTCAACGCCGCCATCGCCGCTCTGAAGCAGGCCAAAGCCGACGATGACCTGGTCGTCGATGCCGAATCGTGCGCCTGGATTGTGAACAACATCGTCCGTGTTCCCGGCGGATTTATCGACAGATCGTACGTAAACCGCTGCATGTCGCTGCTGAATGACGGACTGCGGCGCGCCCAGGAGATCAAAGACGGCAACGCCGAGTGGCCCAGGATGACCGGGCAGGTGAAGCGCGCCTACCGATCCGTGGTGGATGGAACGGCACAGCCGTATGAGTTGAGCATTCCCGGTTCATATGATCCCTCCAAGCCGATTGCGTTGTACGTCTATCTTCATGGCCGCAGCCAGTATGATCCTGATCTTGGGATGGGCCATGCCGGCGGCAGCGATCGGCCGGGCGGTCGAGGCGGCGGCGGTGGGGGCGGTCTGGATTACATTCGCCTCAATGCCTTCGGACGCGCCAACAATTCCTACCGCTGGGCCGGCGAAACCGACATTTACGAGGCGATCGCGTCGGTTCGCAAACGCTATAACATCGACCCCGACCGCATCCTGCTGTCCGGATTCTCGCTGGGCGGCGCCGGATCATGGCAAATCGGACTGCATCGTCCCGACCTGTTTTGCGGCCTGGAAGTTGATGCCGGCGTGATCGGAAATCGCCTCAGCATGGAGGGTCTCACGCCTGCTCAAAAAGCCGCGCAATCCACCTACGGGATCATGATCGACCATGCCCTGAACATCGTCAACGTCCCCCTGGTTGCCTATGCCGGGGCGAATGATGCCCAGCTTCTTTCCTCGACCAACATCCGCAAGCAGTTGGTGCGCGAGGGATATACGGTCGATCAATTGAGCACCTACGTCGGCAAGGGAAAGGACATCAACGCGCTGTTCCTGGCGAATCCCGGCCAGGGTCATTCTCATGCGACGGGCGAAACCAAACGGCTCGTCGATGAGTTTGACGCCGCGAACCTTCAGCGCGGCCGCGTCGCCCCCGACCATCTCAAATTCATCACCTACACCACGCGCTACAACACGGATTTCTGGATCACGGTGGACGGCATGGAGCGCCATTTTGACCGCGCCAGCGTCGATGCCCTGCGCGATGCGTCCAAATCCAGCTACACGATCAAGACTTCCAATGTCTCCTCCCTGCTGCTGAGCGGCATGATGGCGGCGCAGTCGCTCTCCATCGACGGAGACACGCTGCCCGTCACGCCGGCCGCTACCATTCTCCTGGCCCGCAGCGGCGGCCACTGGCAGATCGCCGCCGCTCCCCCGACCGGGCTGCGGAAACAGCATGGCTTGCAGGGGCCGATCAATGATGCCTTCATGGATGCGTTCATCTGTGTCGCGCCGACCGGCCACGGCTACAGCGCCGCCGCCGACCAGCGCGCTTCGGAGGAACTGGATCGCTTCACAAAAATGTTCGCCCGCGAGTATCTCGGCGACACCCGCGCCAAGCCAGATAGCGCGGTTTCTCCCGACGACATCGCCAACGACGGCCTGATTCTTTTCGGTGATCCCGCCAGCAACTCGCTGATCGCCCGCATCGCCGATCAGCTTCCCATCAAGTGGACAAAGGACGCCATCGTGGTTGGCGACAAGACATTCACCGCCGCCGATCACATTCCGGTTCTGATTTATCCCAACCCCTTGAATCCGCGGCGCTATGTTGTCATCAACACCGGCCTGTCGGCCAGAAACTTCAATTCCGGCGGCTACGGCGACTACGCGGTGCTGAAACTCACCAGCTCGGAAAATGGGCCCGTCAACGCAAGCGTGGCCGACGAGGGCGTCTTCGACGAATCCTGGCAATTACCGCCCGCAAATTAGAGCCGTATTTACCTGGATGCATCCACCCTGACTGCCGGCATGGCCACTTCAGTGGCCATGTTCGAACGCGGGCGCGCTACACCATCTCGAACACCGCATTAATCGCTCGGCGCGTGAAGCTGATAAACCTCGGGCCGACCCGCTGCGAATGATTTGAGCAGAGCGGCCAGTTGATCGACCGGTATCTGCTGGCGTTCCCCATCGTTGTCCAGCCGGGAGGACGATTGGATTTGGGCGAAGGTCTCAACCTCCCGCGGCTCCCAGTTCGTCGGGGACACATGCCACAGCCGCGCCGTCTTATCCCAACTTGCCGTGAGCAGCCATTGCCCGTCGGGACTGAACGCGACGTGCCGCACCGAAAGCGAATGCTCCAGCGGCGGGACCAGCAGCTCGGCGGTTGCGACGTTCCACAGCCGCGCCGCGGCGTCTTCGCACCCCGTTGCGATCAGCAGTCCGTCCGGACTGAACCTGGCGTCCAGCACCGCGCCCTCATGCGGGAACGCCGGCCCCATTGGTTTGCCCGTTGCTGCATCCCATATCCGGGCTGTCTGATCCTGGCTGGCGGTGACGACGAGCCTTCCGTCGTGGCTGAACGCCGCCGCCGTGACGCCGTCGTCATGCTGCAAGGCCGGACAGGCCGCCCGGCCGCTGGCGACGCTCCAGATCATCGCCGTTTTATCCTGGCTGGCGGTGACCACTGATTTCCCATCCGGGCTGAAGGATGCTCCGACTACGAAGAAGGCGTGTTGCAGCGGTGGAACCAGAAGTCTGCCGGTCGCGGGGTCCCAAAGGCGGGCCGTGTTGTCGGAACTGGCCGTGACCAGGGCGTTGCCATCGGGACTGAACGCGACCCAGACGATCGAGCCGTCATGCCGCAGCGGCGGCGTCAGCGCCTTCCCCGTGGCCGCGTCCCAGACCCGCGCGGATTCGTCGTTGCCGGCCGTCACGATCCGTTTGCCGTCCGGACTGAACGCCGCACACCGCACCAGGTTCTGATCAAGCCGGATCGGAAGCGCCCGGCCTGTGGCGGCATCCCATAATTGAGCCGGGCACGAATAGCTGGTTGCAACAACCATCCGATCATCCGGACTGAACGCCGCGAATTGCACCTGGTCGGCATACTGCAGCGGGCCGGTGATCGCCCCGCCCGTCGCCGAGTCCCAGACTCGCGCGGTCTTGTCCCAGCTTCCCGTGACCGCGGATTTCCCGTCGTGGCTGAAGGCGGCGTATTCCACCGAATCGTCATGTCGCAGGGCAGGCGGATAGGCGCGCAGCGTCTGCAGGTTCCACACCCGCGCCGCCCCGTCCCACGATGCTGTCAGGAGTTGGCCGCTTTCGCACCATGCCACGGCCGCAACCGTGTCCGAGTGCCGAAGCGGCGGCAGGACCGCTCGGCCCGTCGCGCAACTCCACAGCCGGACGGTGGAATCGGAGCCGGCGGTCACCACGCTTGCTCCGTCGGGACTGAAAATAACGCGCAGCACCGCGCCGTCATGCTTCAACGGCGGGACTGTCTGCTTCCCGCTGGAGACCTGCCAGAGACACGCGGTTTTGTCTTCGCTGGCCGTGAGCACCGATTCTCCATCCGGACTGAAGCAGGCGTCGAGCACCGGGCCGCCATGCTTGAGGGGGTCCGTGAGCGGCTCACCAGTTGATGCGTTCCACACCCGCGCGGTGCTGTCATCGCTGGCGGTCACCGCCATCCCGCCGTCTGCGCTCAAAGCCGCCTTCCAAACCGCCCGGTCATGGCGCAGAGCGTGCGTCACGGCTCTTCCGGCGGAGTCCCAGATTCGCGCCGTCCCGTCCTGACTGCTGGTGATGATCGATTTTCCATCGGCGCTGAAGGACGCGCACAGTACCGCATCTCGATGGCGCAACGTCATCACGGCGGCGCCGGTCGCGACATTCCAGACCCGCGCCGTGCTGTCCTGACAGGCCGTGACAATCAGCTTTCCATCGGGGCTGAACGACGCCTGCGTGACGGGCTGGGCATGCCGCAGCGGAGCCGTGAGCGGTTGGCCGGTCGATGGGTCCCAAATCCGGGCAGTCTTGTCCTCGCTTGCGGTGACCACGCGCCGGCCATCCGGGCCGAACGCCACATCCCACACCGCGCCGTCGTGTTGCAGCGGCACAGCGATCGGCTGGCCCGTGATCGCGTCCCAGATGCGCGCCGTCTGATCGTCGCCGGCAGAGACCACCAGCTTGCCATCGGAACTGCATGCCGCCGCATAGACCCTGCCTCCATGCGCAAGGCAGTGCGCCAGGATCGGCAGTTGCCGCAGAACATTGCCGGCTTGATAGCGGAGGATGACGTTTTGTGGATCGAGCTTCAGAGCCGCGGAATACTCCAGCAGTGCGGCGCTCAGATCTCCCTCTTGTGCCAACTTGTCGGCCTCGGCTGATTTGGTTTGTATGGAAGCCACGCCTCCTCCGACGCCAATGTGCGGGACCAATCCATTTCAGTATACCCGGAGGATTGGACTGCGTTTTTTCCTGGACATGGAAGAGGCGAAGGGAATGAAGCGATCGGAGCTGTTCGCCCTGAGCCTGGCAGAGAAGATCGGGCCGATAAGTGCGCCATCCAGGACTTGAACCTGGAACCCGCTGATTAAGAGTCAGCTGCTCTGCCAATTGAGCTAATGGCGCTGAAGAGACAGAAGGATATAGCCTCCGCGCGGGCAGTCAAGAACGAGGGGCGATCAGAGCAAAATCCGAATGACCAAACCCGAATCCCCGAATCAATGTCGAAGATCCGCCGTGGCGGGACCGAATGACGAATGACCGAATGTCGAAAATCCCTGCTCCGTTCGCCGCTTGCGGTTTCGCAGCGCCGATGCTGCCGAAAGCTCTCGAAATCCGGCGGTCCTCCTCGATTGTCCAATCCACCTCACGGCTCGAAGACGATCGGTCGGATGGCGACGCAGCGCCGGGCGGCCATGGCGTCGGAGAGCTGTCGATATTGGCGGCCGTCGTAATAGAGGCCGCAGATCGCGCCGCCGCTGCCGGCAAACTTGGCGCTGACGCCGGTGGCGCGGGCGGCGGTCGCCTCACTTCAGATTGGGCACGATCAATGCGGTCGCGCCTGGCGGCGAATCGACACGCAGCAACGGCACGCCGTAGACCGGCTCGAGAATCGACGGCTGCAACACTTCGGCCGGCGGGCCGGCAGCGACGAGCTTGCCGTCGGCCAGGAGCAGAACGCGATCGGCGAATGCTCCGGCGAGATTCAGGTCGTGCGAAGCCATGAGAATGCCGAGGTTCTGCTCACGGGCCAGGCTAGCGAGCAGCTTGCCCAGCTCGACCTGGTGCCGCAGGTCCAGATGTGTGTTGGGCTCATCGAGCAGTAGCGCCCGCGGCTCCTGCACCAGACATCGGCCGATGAAAACGCGCTGCCGTTGGCCGCCGGAGAGATTTTCCAGGGGACGCTCGAGCAGATCGTCCAAGCCAAGTTGATGGCTCACTTGTTGGACGATTTGGAGATCGCGCTCGGATTCGATTCCGAACGGACGCAGATACGGCGCTCGGCCGAGCCGCAGGGTTTCCGCTACGATCTGTCCCGGCTCCCACGCCGGCAGTTGCGCGAGATACGCCGCCTGTTGAGCGAGCTTGCGCCGCGGCCAGTCGGCCAGCGGTTGGTTCTGCCATTGAATATCGCCTGTGGCGGCGTGCTGGCCGAGCAGGGCACGGAGCAGCGTGCTTTTGCCGCTGCCGTTGGGGCCGAGCAGGGCGACGACTTCGCCCTCTTTCAATTGAAACGAAACATCCGACAGGGCGGTCCGGTTGCCGTAGGAGACCGCGAGATGTGAAACGGCAAGCAGCATGGATCAGCCGGGTTCCATCGTGCGATCGGTTCGATCGCGCCAGAGAAGAAAGAGGAAAAACGGCCCGCCGAGCAGTGACGTGAGCACACCAACGGGAAGCAGGGTGTGCCCGCCGGCGGAAATCAATCGCGAGCCGGCATCGGCCAGGGCGAGCAGGGCGGCACCGCAGGCCGTGGCGATCGGGAGCAATCGCCGCTGGTCGTGACCGACGATCAGGCGGGCGACGTGCGGGCAGATCAATCCCACAAATCCGATCGGCCCGCTGACGGCGACCGCGGCCGCGGTGACAATCGACGCCACGCCCAGCGCCAGCCAGCGCAGCTGGTGGATGCGCACGCCCAGGGCCTCGGCCTCCGGCTCGCTGAGCGCGGCGACGTTGAGTTGGCCGGTCAGATAAAACAGGACGATCCAGCCAGCCGTCGCGCAGACGGCGGCCACGAGGCGCTGGGCATCGCTCAGATTCGTCTGAATTCCGCCGACCAGAAACGCCAGTGCCGAGCCCGTGCCGGCCAGGCGCTCGGGGCGCAGGGCGTTGATCAACAGGAAGAGCGAGCCGGCGATGGCGTTGACGATCACGCCGACCAGCAGCAGCGTGACCGGCTGCACGCGCCCGCGCCGGCTGGCCAGCGCCAGCACCACGCCCACGGCGATGAGCGCCCCGGCAAACGCGAATGCCTGCTGGCCGAACGCCACCAGCGTCGCGCCGAACAGATTGTTGGCGAATTGGAATCCCCAGACATACGCCATCAAAGACGCTCCGCTGCTGACACCCAGCAGATATGGGTCGGCCAGCGGATTGCGGAGAATCGCCTGGTAGACCACGCCGGCCGCGGCCAGCGATGCCCCCACGAGCGACGCGACGGCGACTGTTTCCAACCGCAGCGCCCGCAGATCGGGCCGGCTCGGCCAGCCGAATTGTCCATCGGAGCCGACGCACATACAAAAAAACGCCGGGATCGCCCAGACCAGGGCGCTGGTCAGCAGAGTGTACAGGAGGCGTGAGAGGTTCCACTGCTTCAAGGTTGGACCGCGGGTTGAGTGGTCGAGATTTCCGGATGCAGGGCGGCGGCGAATTGCTCGGCCAGATCACCCACGTGATAGCCGGGCATCAACACCTCGGGGCCGGTGAGCTGCACGATGCGATGATCGCGCACCGCCGGCACGTCCGGCAGCGCGTTCCAATCCTGCATGGCCTGGGCCTGCACCTGCGACGACGCACCGGGCAGAAGCTGGACGATGACTTGCGGAGCGAGCCGCAGAATCGTTTCGCGGTCCAAAGTGGGCCAGGCGGGCGATGCCGGGTCCAGTACATTTCGGCCTCCCGCGACCGTCAGCAGGTCGTCGAGATAATTGCCCGGCCCGGCTGCGTCCTGGCCGGTCTCATCGACGACAATCAGCGCCGGCACAATCGGCACGTGCGAAACGCGGTCTCGAATATTTTGCATCTGGCGGTGCAGGCGCTCGGCCGCGTCGGCCGCCTTTTGATTCTCGTTGCAGATGTCGCCGAGTTGGGTCAGGGCGGCGTAAATATCATTGAGGCGTTCGATGTGAAGATTTTCCTGCTCGCTTCCCAGTGCGAGAACGTGCTCCTCAAACCCGGCCGGGGTTCGGCCGGGGGCATATTGGGTGAGGATCAATTGCGGATGCAGTTCGGTGATCCGTTCCCAGTCGGTGGTGAGATAGTCGCCGACCCGGCTGAGGCGGCTGACCTGCGGATTCTGGTCATAGTTGCTGACGCCGATGAGATGGTCGGCCGCGTCCATGCCGACGATCAGATCGGTGGCGGCAGGAACCAGCGAGACGACCGTCGGCTGGGCCGCGGCAATCGGCGCGGCGGGGGGGGCGGCGCGATCGCACCCCTCGGTCGCGATTCCCCACCACGGCAGCAGAAGAAAAAGTTTTGCCAGCGGCCGGGGCCGTCGTTGACCCATCGCGCGCGGATGTTAGAGTTGGCGCCAGAGGCTGTCAAACCGCGCCAGCGCCCGTTCAACCGCCGGGCGCACGGGGCGGGGACAACAAACGCAAGGATGTATCTCATGAACGATCCGCAGACGCTTTTCACCCGCATTGGAAGCTGGTTCAAAAACGCCACCCGTCTGGAGAACGACCCGATCGGCCGGCACAACGGCGAGAGCGGCGAGAGCAGCCCCGCCCCCACTGTCCCCAACACCGCCATCGAGCAGCGCAGCACATTTCTGCGGCCGTGGGTCAAGCGCGATCAGGCCATCGAAAACGTGCAGGGCGGCATCGTCGCCCTGGCCGAGCTGATGACCAGCCTCCGCGACAACATGGAGAAGCAGTCGGAGCGGCAGGACGAATTGCTGCAATATCTGTCGCATCTGCCGCAAGCGCTGCAGTCGTTGCCGGAGACCAGCCGGCTCCAGGCGGAGACGCTTGAAGCGATCGGCCAACAGATGCAGGGGCAAGCCGCCCACCAGGCCAAGCTGACCGAAATTCTCCAGAGCATCAGTCAGTCGCACACTGAGCACGGCCAGACGCTCGATTCGGTGCGCGACAACGTCGAGGCGATGCGCAGCAACGATCACAAAATATCCGAGAGCCTCGGCGGCGTCGGATCGGCCATGGAAACGGTGAGCAAAAATTCGCAGACCAGCACGCAGGTGCTCGAGCAGATGCGCGACAACCTGAGCAGCCGGGACGGCGAGCTGGAGCGGATTCTCCACCGCCAGGGAAGCCGATTCACGACGCTGCTGGCAGTGGCGATTTTTCTGTCCATCGCCGCCCTGGTCGCCGTCGGAGTCTTCGGCTATCTCGCTTATGAGGCGCTAAGCAGCCTCAAGCACTGATGCGGCAGAGCCGCGAAGCCGCGAAGCCGCGAAGACGCGAAGCCGCGAAGACGCGAAGATAGACGCGAAGGAAGACTGTTATAGTTGTGGATAAGAGCCGCCGTGCTGCGGCTTGCCGTTTCGCCTCGTGGTGCTCGCCGGTGCGTGTGGCTCTCTTCTTCGATCGGATCGGACGCGACGGCGGGGGGGTTACTGATAGTCATAAATCTGCACGCGGCCGAACGTGCCGCCGTTGCGGGCGACGAATTCCAGATGCAACGGATGCGCCTGGTAAACATCGTGGCCAGCCAAGTCGTCCAGCACGACGGTGAGACCGAAGTCATAGGAATTGTCCACCACCGGCCGGGGAGTCATGGCCGGCCGCCCGACCCACAGATGGCGAACGGTTGAAATCTTCGCCAGATAATTCGTGCAGTCGTTGACGAGCTGCGTGCGAGCCTCCGGGCTGGTCCCCGGCTTCAGCCAGAAATACACCGTGTGTACGAACATGTATCATCCTTTCGTTCGTTGAGCCACCGCAATGATAATCTGTTATGAAAGAACCGCGATGGCGCGATGGCGCGAAGGCAGACGCGAAGGTAAAAATGAACAGATTGAATTTCGATCTGGCGGGGCGCCTCCGATCCACGCATAACAAATCTTCCCCCTTCGCGGCTCTCTTTGCGCCTTCGCGCCATCGCGGTTCTTGGGGTCAATAAGATGCCGCGGCGAATTCATGTGCCAAAACTTCAGCCGGGTGAAATCGTCCTGACCGGCGAGCAGGCGCACCATGCCCGCAAGGTGCTTCGGCTGGATGATGGCGCGGCTGTCGAAATCTTCGACGACGCCGGCCAAGTCGCCGCCGGCGTTTTGCTACATCGCGGCACATCGGACGCGGCGGTGCGAATCGAATCAACCATCTCGGAGCCGCGCAGACGGTTTTCGCTGACGATTGCCGCGGCGATTCCCAAGGGCGAGCGCGCGGATTGGATGGTCGAGAAACTCAGCGAGCTGGGCGTCGGGACATTCATCCCGTTGGCGGCCGCGAGATCGGTGGTGTTGCCGAGGGGCCGCAATAAACAGGAGCGCTGGGAGCGGATCGCGCTGGAGTCCGCCAAACAATCGCGTCGGTCCGGCACGATGCGAATCGCCCCCCTGACGCCGCTCGCGGCAGCGCTGGCGGCGATGGCCGGAGCGGGCTGGGTTCTCTCCACCGCCGACGATGCCCAGCCCATCGCTCAACTCGCGCGATCTCCCTTGTCGTCGGTTACCGCGTTCATCGGCCCCGAAGGAGGATGGACGGATGACGAGCTGGCGGCATTCTCGCGCGCTGGCGTTACGCCGGCCCGGCTAACCGACACGATCTTGCGTGTGGAAACCGCCGCGATCGCGGCGGCGGCGACTGTTCAAATCCTGATGAGTGGGGAAGGAAGATGAACCCCACGGAGCAAGCTCCGTGGGCGCTCGAGCGTCCTTCTTGCATTTGTCACATCTTCACGTTTCACGTCTTCAGACCCACCTCTTCAGACCCACGTCTTCACGCATCACGTTTTCAGATCCGCGTCTTCACTTTTTCAACTTGCACCAATCCACATTCCGGACACCTTGCCGGGGTGGCCCGCAAGTCGTAGCCGCACCTCGAACAGTGCCCGGGCGGATGCGCCCGCCGCCTCCGGGCAAACCCGATCAATTTCCACGTCGGCAGAATCGCCAACGCCAACACAAGTGGCCACCACGGCACGTACCTCGTCCAGAGAAACTCCGGCCGTGGAGACTCGATCAAGTTCGACGCCATGAATCGCCTCTCCGGGTCCAGGATGTCGTGTCCCACTTGCCACGACCAGCCGTTGGTCCGCACGGTCTCCTGCTGCATCCATTGCGGCTGCGTATAGTCCAGGAGAAAACGCTCCATCCAAATGTCCCCTGCTCCGCTTCCCAGCACGGTGATATGGTACGGGCTGCCGAATGCCAACTCGTCGTTTCCCCATCTCCCACGCCCCCACATCACCAGTGCCATCGCGCAGAGAATCGCCGAAATCCAAGCCCAAACAATTCCAGATCGACGGCGGCGCATCGGCTCATCTTACCACCGCGCCTTGACGGCCGATGCGGGCGCCGCGACGATCCGTCGATCCCCCTCTCCCGGTACGCCGGGAGAGGGTTGGGGTGAGGGTTCCTCATCGTTTAGAGAACCACCCTCACCCTATCCCTCTCCCGGCGCACCGGGAGAGGGAACCGGAGGGCCGATCGTTGTCGGGAATTCCTTTGTGAGCCAGCTCCCCTATTCAAATCTGCCGCCGGGAATCGACCCGCGCCAGGTCGAAGCCCGCTTGCTGGCCCCGGCTCGCCGGGCCTCGGTGTTGCTGTTCATCTTCGGAGCGCTGGCCTTCGTCGGCGGGTTGGTGATCGCGATCGTTCCCTGGCTGGTGCCGCCCGATCAGATCATGGCTGAATCCAGGATGAGCATGCCGCAATTGCCGCCGAACATTACCATCGGCGAGATTCTGGGCGCATATACCACGCTGGGCGTGTTTGCGGTGATCATCGGAGTGGTTTTGATCGTGGTCGGAGTCTTCGTGCGGCGGGGCCGGCGCTGGGCGTGCATCACCGCGCTCGCCTTGTGCAGCCTGGCGATTGCCTACTTCACACTGAATTTGCTTTTGACGTTGGCGCAAGGGTCGCAAGGCATTCCCCGGCTCGCCGCCGCCGGGTGCTTCGGGATTGGCGTGATCGCTATTCTGCTGCTGGCGTTGGCCTGGCTCGTTCAGGCGCTTCGCGTGACGTCACAGGGCAGCCTCGCCCAGCAGCAAATTCAAATGCAAATGTGGCAACTCCAGCAGCCGCCCGTGCCGCCATCACCAACTTCGGGTGAGGGATGGCAACGCGGATATGGGATGTCGCCGCCTCCGCCACCACCGGCGTAAAAGAGATTTCACCACGGAGACACAGAGGACACAGAGAAGACATTTGATTGGTAATGCGCGCTGCGATGAGCGCCTGTTTGATGATCAAATCGATCCGCGCAACGCACTAATTGAGTTCTCTGTGTGCTCTGTGTCTCCGTGGTGAATCCGCCTTTACGGCTCGCCGATCACGACACTTCCAGCTTGCGGCCGAAATAATCCTGCTTCAACTTCTGCTTCGCCAGCGTCAGCGTTTCCTCGGCCACGGCGTTGGCCCGCTGGGTGCCGGCAAGCAGGGCGTCCATCACGTCGTCGGGGCGCGATTCAAATTGCCGGCGACGCGCGCGAATCGGCGCGATCAGGGTGTTGAGCACGTCGACCAGTTTCCGCTTGATGACCACATCCCCGACTTTTCCCTGCCGATACGCCTCCTGCTGCTCGGCGATCCACGCCGTGTCGGTATTGAACGTCTCGTGGAAAATCCACAGCGGATTGTTCTCGATCGTGCCGGGGTCGGTGGCCCGAAGGCGCTTGGGATCGGTGTACATACCCATCACTTTCTTCTGCACGACGTCGGCCTCATCGGAGAGAAAAATGGCGTTGTTCAGCGACTTGCTCATCTTCAGCAACTCGCCGCTCGGCCCGGGGCCACCGGTGCCGACCAATCGTTTGACCCGGCCGAGCTTCGGCTCGATCACCGGGAACAGCCCGCCGGCCTTGACGTAATCATTGTCAGCCGTGTGCGGATCGACGCCGCAGTAAAGCTGGTCGAATCGCCGGGCGACTTCCCGCGTCAATTCCAAATGCGGCAACTGATCCTCGCCCACGGGAACCATCGCCGGGCGAAACGCCAGGATGTCAGCGATCTGTCCCACCGGATACCAGAGAAAGCCGAAGGGGTAATTGTCGCCGAGTTGTTTGTCGCGGATTTCATCCTTGAGCGTGGGATTGCGCATGAGCCGCGGATAGGGAATCAGCATGCCGAAATAGTTGGCCAGCTCGTCGATGGCCGGCACCTCGCTCTGGATGAAGATGGTGCTTTTGCCCGGATCAATCCCGGCCGCGAGGTAATCGGTGGCAATGTCGATAACGCTTTGGCGAATCTCGGCCGGCTTGTCGGCCCGGGTCGTGAAGGCGTGCTTGTTGGCGATGATGAAATAGCAATCGTACTGGTCCTGCAGCGCCAGCCGATTTTCGATGCTGCCGACGTAATGGCCCAGATGGAGTTTTCCGGTCGGTGTATCGCCGGTGAGAATGCGCGGGAGATTGCCGTCCACGGGCTGGTTTTCGGGCGGCGGCGATGCAATGTCAAGCGAGGCGGATATTTGATCGCCTCGCGCCCCAAGGGTGAGCAAAAGCCCGGGTTGCTCCGCCGTCCATTAAATGGCGTTGGGCGATCACGCCGTGGAAGTCCGTCGAGCCGCGCACGGAGCGTACTCGCGGAGTAAGCGGTCTGCGCGAGACTGGGCGTTTGCCGCTCACTGCGCGCGTCCGCTCCGTGCGCGGCTCGCGAAGCGCAATGGCGCGTGATCGCGCAAGGTCATTCAGTTCGGCACCGCAATGGCCTGCCGGATCGATGTCTTGTCGGCCGTCGGAAAATCAGCCGGCACCGGCACCGTGATCTGACGCTTGGCCAGCCATTGGATCGCCCGCGGAATCAGCGTCTGCTCGTCGGCGGCCAGCAGATCGACCGGCTGATGCGTTTCGCTCTCATCAGACCAGACATGGCCGAAGCTCGAGCAATAGACCCGGCCCTTGCCGTAGGTGACGACCCACTCGATGGGCCAGTAGTCTCCGAATCGCGGGTCCTTCCCGTAGGAAATCACCTCGACGTTGTTGGCCGGTCCGCGGGCGTCGTAATAGACCTCGAGCATCGGCGATTTCCACGCCGCGGGAAAGCCCGCGTGAATGGGATGATCGTTGAGCTGATGAACGACCACGTCGCCGCGCGGGGCGTGGCCGGTGCCGCGTCCTTGCCCCGGGGGCAACCGCGTGATCGAGCCGTCGGCCGACATTTGCAGTGCGGTGCCGTAGCTGGCCGCCCGCCATCCCAGCCCGATGATGTCGTTGTATTCCGGCCAGTCAGCAAAAGCGTTGTTGGCCGAGTGATAAATGAAAACGCCCCCGCCGCCGGCGACGAAGCTGACGAACTGCTTCTTCACGTCCTCCGGCCACGGAGGTCCGCCGTGGATGTCGTTGTAGGT
>Ga0302325_10016504_pt1 | contig 15637 bp, 12 predicted proteins | sample Palsa_T0_2_FD_201948 | JGI IMG/M metagenome (GOLD analysis project Ga0302325, IMG submission 201948) | Peat permafrost microbial communities from Stordalen Mire near Abisko, Sweden - Palsa_T0_2 | ecosystem: Environmental > Terrestrial > Soil > Palsa > Peat permafrost | place: Sweden: Abisko...
TTCAGGCACCTGACCCTGCAGGAATTCCTCGCCGCCCGTGAGCTCGCCGACCGCCCCGACATCCTGCTGGACGGCTACATCGCCGACCCCGACGGCTGGCGCGAAGTTGTCAAGCTCTGGTGCGGCGTCACCACCAGGAACTCCACGACCGTCGTCCGCGAGGTCCTCGCCTTCGGCTCGCCACGCCACCAGGTTCTGGCCCTCGAGTGCCTGGCAGAAGCCAAGTACATCGACGACGACTTCGCCCGCGAGGTCATCGACCGCTTCATGAGCATGCTCGGCATGACCAACGGCATTGGCCAGGTCCTTATCGCCGGCTTTGGCGCCCTGGCCGCCGCAGAAGGTCCCCGCGGCAGAAGCGTCCTCCGGCGCCTCGTCGACCTAGCAGACCCCGCAGCCGCCCCCCTCGGACCCTCCGTCGGCGAAGACACCAGGCGAGCCGCGATCGCCGCCCTCTGCGCCTCCGGCCGTCAGGAAGCCGCCGTAGTCCTCGCCCGTCTGGCCCCCTACGACGAAGCCGCCAGGACCGCCCTGAGAACCATGGGCGAACTCGCCATCCCGGTACTCGAACAGCGAGCCGCCGCCGGGGACCAAGAAGCGGTAGACGACCTAGCCTTCATCGGAACCCCCGCTGCAGCCGAATCACTAGCCGGCCTGATCTGCATCGATGAGCACCCCGGTCACTCGGCGCGAGGGCGAACAGCTGTCACCGCCGCATGGCGTCTCGCGGAACTTCTCACCGTGCCGGACGTGGAAGAGGGCCTGAAGAACTCCCGCCTGCGAATTCCCGACGGCGTCCCAAGCTACGACTGGGTATGGAAGCCCTTCGCGCTCTCCGGCACCCAGGACGGCCCAATCGGCTGGGTCGTCGGCCGCGCGGCTCTGCTCATCGATCGCAACCCCACCTTCGTTCCACAGGTCACCCACGACATCGACCAGCGGATCGCGATCCCCCTCTCCGTCATCGAGGCCGGTGCTCGCGTCAGAGGCTTGCCTTCCAAGGATCTCAGCACTGCGGCTGGAATGTCCAAGTCCCAGGCAGAGCACTACTTCCTCGCAGAGTCCCGCTCGCTATCGCCGCTGAGCGAGGGGAGCGCTGAACTCGGTAACAAAATAATCCGAGAGCTGAAGCTGCCCCCGGCGCATGGGGCCCTTGCGGCGCACCTGCCATGGCCAATCTTGGCGCGACTGCTTGCCGCCCTGTTCACCGGCCGGATAACGACCACCGACGAACGTGACTGGCTTGAGATCCAGCAGAATCCGAAGTCGGCCCGGTGGCTCTGGGGAGCCCTTTACGCTTACCTCGCGCTCACCATTCTAAGCGCCATCATCTTCGCGTCATTCTGGCAGATCGAAGTGCTGCGCAGCGCCGCCCATCTCGGCGCGAGAGGGCCCCAATTCATTTATGCACTCTGCTTTTTCGGCGGCGGACTCTGCCTCCTCCTCGGCGGATTTACCCTATGGATTATTTTTGGTAGAGAAAATAATGCGGTTCGCGTGCTTATCTTCTTCGGGGCTTACTCTGCGCCGCTAGGTGTAGTCGGTGATGTCTTGGTGAGCGGTTGGGTTCTCGGCAGATGGCTCGGCCCCGTCTTCAGCGCGCTACTCATCGTCGGAGTCGTTGGCCTGACGGTCCTTCTCTGGGGGCTAGCTGCCCGACGGGAACGCCGATACGGAAACCCGCTGCGGCAGTGCATGCAGGTCAGCGACCGTTCCTTCGCCGACCGAACCTCAGTAATCGCGAAGTGACCGCTACTGAGGGAAATCCCAGATGGCGAGCAGGTCATCCGGTGCCCGGGGGACGCCAGGGCGTGCGTCGCGGAGGTGATCGCGACGGTGGCCGCGGCCTTCGACCACGCCTTCCCGTCGAAGCGGACCGCGTACGGAGCCCCCTCGCCCGTGGAGCCGAAGGCCCAGACGTCGGACGGCCGACCGCAACGACCGACGTGAAGCCCACGCCGGCGGGGAACAACGTCGCCGCCCCCCAGGACGGATCCCGCGAGGTGGGAGGGCTTGCCAGCCAGCCGAAGTTCGTCGCCTTGCGGGAAGTTGATGCAAAATTGCAGGAAATAGATGCAGTATTTCATATACTTGTTGCTGAATTGCTAGTACTTGTACGCTTCGGCTATGCGAAGGGGAGAAGCGCGTCGGTTCAGGTGGGCGTGGATGCTCGTAGTGGCGCTATTGCTCGCCGCACCGATGGCCGGCTGCAGCGCCTCGGCGCAGAGATCGGGGACGACGGTCACGGTAACGCCGCGAACGTCAGTGGCCGCGTCGCCGGTGCAGATCCGCGTGGCCGGGCTGGCCAGCGGGCAGCGGGCCACCGTGCAGGTCAGCTCGACTGACGCCGCGGGGGTGCGATGGCAGGCGTCGGCTGTCTACCGGGCCGACGCGGCGGGCGACATTGACCTGAACAGCGCTGCGGCCGCGTCGGGGAGCTACAGCGGCGTCTCCGGCATGGGGCTCATCTGGTCGATGCAGCCGGCCAAGACTCCCCCGCTCGGCGCCTACTCCTGGGGAAGCGCGCCGCGCACGTTCGCGGTCTCGGTGAACGCCGGCGGGGCGCGAGTCGCGTCGCGGGAATTCCAGCGGACGATGTCGCAGGCGCAGCTGACCCAGCAGGACGAGTCGGTCAGCGCCGACGGCTTCATGGGGCAGTATTGGCACGCCGGGACGACCACCACCCGCCGCCCGGCCGTCTTGGTGCTCGACGGCCTGCCCGGCGGCATGCCGACCGTGCTGCCGGCCATGCTGGCCGCCAGCGGGTACCCCGCCCTCGGGGTCGCCTACTTCAAGGAGCCGGGCCTGCCGCAGACGCTGTCGGATATCCCGCTGGAGTACTTCGCCAAGGCGCTGACCTGGCTCGCACATCAGCCCGGGGTGGACCCCAGCGCGATCGCGGTGCTTGGCATCTCCCGGGGCAGCGAGGCCGCGCAACTGCTCGGCGTGTACTACCCGAGCCTGGTGCACGCCGTCATCGGCTCGGTGCCCAGCAACGCCGCCAACTGCTCCTATCCGAGCTGCGCGGGCCCGGCCTGGACGTTGCACGGCAAGCCGCTGCCCTACACGCACGACTACGACGACCCCTCCCCGCCCGACGACCCGGCCGCGGTCATCCCCGATCAGCGGATTAACGGCCCGGTGTTCCTGGACTGCGGCGAGGACGACCAGGCGTGGACGTCATGCCCCTACGGCCAGGCCATCGTGAACCTGCTCGACGACCACCACGACCAGTGGTCGCACGTGCTGTATCCCTACCCCGAGGCCGGGCACGGCGTCGGGTCCCTGGTCCCGTACGAACCGTACGGGCCGGCCACGGTCGCCGCGGAAGGCCCCATCTCCTTCCAGGCGGACCAGGAGGCCGATGCGCAGCTGTGGCCCCGCCTGCTCAGCTTCCTCGCCAGCCTGCAACCACACGGTTAGAAAAAATTGGGTGACCCGCTAAAACAGCAGGTCACCCGCCTTGCAACATGGGGTGAGTGACGGGACTTGAACCCGCGGCATCCAGGACCACAACCTGGCGCTCTACCAGCTGAGCTACACCCACCATGCGCAGCCTTCCGCGGAAGGCTGTCACGAGTATAGCGGTCTCCCGCAGCGTCTACGAACGGGTTACGCGCCGGCCGGCTTGGAGTTCTCGTAGCGGCCGGCGATCTCCCGCGCATGCGCCGAGTCGGGCCCCGGATGGGGGACGAACACGGCCTCCCGGTAGTACCGCAGCTCCTGCACCGACTCGGTGATGTCGGCCAGCGCCCGGTGCCCGCCGTGCTTGATCGGCGAGGCGAAGTACGCCCGCGGGTACCAGCGCCGCGCCAGCTCCTTGACCGAGGACACGTCGATCATCCGGTAGTGCAGCCAGCTGTCGAGCTCGGGCATGTCACGGGCGATGAACCAGCGGTCGGTGGCGATCGAGTTGCCGCACAGCGGCGCCTTGCGTGCCTCCGGCACGTGGTGCTTGACGTACGCGAGCACAGCTTCGGCGGCCTCGCCCAGCGCCATCCCGCCGGACAGGTCGGCCAGCAGCCCCGACTTGGTGTGCATCTCAAGCACCACGTCGCTCATCTGCTCGACGGCCTCGGCCGGCGGCTTGATGATCAGGTCGATCCCGCCGTCGAGCAGCTTGAGATTGCCATCGGTCACCACGCACGCGATCTCGATCAGCGCATCTCGCTCAATGTCGAGCCCGGTCATCTCGCAGTCGATCCATACCAGCCGGTCGTTCATTCAACCAAGATTAAAGGCAAAAACCATGATCCCGAACCGGCGACGGACAAAGCCGAAGCCACGGCCCGTTCCCTATGACCGGTTTTGTCGATACCACCACCAGCCCCGCACCGGTGAGACAACGCCCGCCCCCGCCGCTCCATCCTGTCAGCTACGCCAACGACACCACTAGGCGATGTCGTTGGCGTAGCTGACAGGCCCGCGTCCGGTCGTTGGCGTAGGTGACAGGGGCCGCACCTGGTGAGAGGCCGCTATCGGGCGGAACACCAGGGTGCGATCGGGGCATTTCGGGCGGAGCTTGTGCTCCCCAGGATTATCGTGCGTTGTTAGGGGTCGTTCTCCGGACCGTTTGACACACGATAATTTCCCGGGCTATGCGAAGTCTCGCCGCCAGGTGAGCCGTGGGGGCATGGTGGCGGGCGGGGCGAGAGATACGCCGGGGCCGCTCGTGCTGGAACCCCGCCAGCGTCACTCAGTCGGTAACCCGCACCATCGCGGATGAGTTTCGCCCGGTCGGGTCCTGAGCCCTCCCTAGTTTCGGGTCGTTGGCTTAGCTGACAGGGGCCGCGCCCGCCTCCGCCGGCGTCAGGCGCCGGCGTCAGGCGCCCACGCGGTCGCGGATGTGCGCCGGGATCTCGGTGCCCGGCGCCAGCTCCGGGGCCGGCAACGGCGCCCCGAACGTCACCGCGATCGGCAGCACGCCCGCCCACACGTCGAGGGCGTAGTCCTCCGGCTCGTCTGCGGGCATGCCGGTGCGGATCTTGACCGAGGCCTCGGCCAGCGGCAGCGAGATCACCGCGGTGGCGGCCATCTCCTTCTTGGTGGGCTGCCGGGCGGCCGCCCACCGACCGGGGATGAGATGGTCGGTGATGAGCTCGAGGGCGTGCCAGCGCGCCTCCTCATCGCGCACGACGCTGGCGGTGCCGAACACCACCGCGCTGCGGTAGTTCACCGAGTGGCTGAACACCGACCGGGCCGCGACCAGTCCGTCCATGTGCGTGACCGTCACGCAGATCTGCGCGCCGCTGGCCGCCATGAAGGCGCCGTTGGCCGACGACCCGTGCAGGTAAAGGGTGTCGTCCTCGCGGCCGTAGGCGGTGGGCAGCACCACCGGCGCGCCGTCGGCGACCACGCCGAGGTGACAGATCAGGCCGGCGTCGAGGATCGCGTAGAGGGCGGCGCGGTCGGTCGCCCCGCGCTCGCGGTGCCTGCGCAACGTGCTGCGCGGCGTGCTGGACAGGGGCGTGCTGGGCATGGTGTCGCTGCTCATGGCCGCGAGCCTAGGTCATCGGTGCGAGTCCGTCCGAATGGATTTACGCCGGGACCGCCAGCGCGGCCGCCGTCAGCGTGGCCGACAGATCGCGGGCGCTGCTGCGCGCCGCCCGCGCGTGCGGGACGTGCGACCCGTTGCCGGTCAGCCGGTGGATGTCGATCGCGCCTGGGCCCGCATGGCAGCAGCCGGGGACCTGCGATGCGCCGAAGTGCCCGCCGCGCGCCCAGACCGCCCGGTTCCCCCCGCTCCCCCCGCTGCCGCGGCCGATCCCGCCGCCAGCAGCGCCGCCAACACCGCCGCCGTCGGCCCACCCGCCAGGCTGGCCGTTCGGCCAGCGCCGCGGCACGCCCCAGGAGTCGAGCCAGCTCACGATCGCCTCGGCGCCGACCAGTGGCCCGTCCGTGAACGGTGCTGAGGCGAGGGCGAGCACGCCGATCTGCACGCAGACCCGGCCCTCGGCGTTCACGTTCTCCGGCCGGTGGCGCACTTGGTTAGGTACCCAGTCGAGACGGTCCGGCCCGCCCAGCGCCCGACCCGCCCGCAGCACCGAGATGAGCTGCGCGATCTCGCCCGTCAGTGGGTCCCAGATCAGGTGGCAGGGGCGCTGCTCGCCGACAAGTCGCAACCCGGCCGACTGCACCGAGACCGCGCCGGGCGGGCTGCCCAGGGTGATCCAGACCGCGCGCGGCGCGCCGCCGCCGAGTGGGCCTCCGTCCGCTTCCGCGCGGATGCGCCTAGCCTCCGGCATCCATGCGTGTGCCACGGCGGGCTCCCCTCCCAGGTATCAAATAAAGGGGTCTAGACCTAGCGGGTCAATAGACCTCTACCCCCTACTTACGCCCGTGGGTGGGATTAGTCCAGAGGGCCCCGCCGAATCCGGCGCGATGGCCCTGAAGTCGGGAGGAATCCACAACCGTCGCCAACCGCCTACCGTGCGTGGCGAACGGCGTATTGCCGCCGTGATACAGGCGTTACCGCCTCGAGACCGTGTTCGCGTTGAAGTACGCGGTGGACTGCGGCCGCCAGAGCATGGCGATCGCGCCCACGCCGGCCCCCCAGGCCGCGATGGTGAAGACGATGTAGATGATGTCGGCGGCAGTAATGACCATCCCGCCCTTCAGCGAGTCGATGGTCTCGTACAGTTGCCAGGTCGAGATGGCGAACAGCACCGACGACACGATGCGCGCCCACTTCTGCCCGGCGCGGTTGAAGCGGGCCATCAGGATCCAGAGCAGGATGTAGACGGCGTAGGAGACGATCAGGATGACGATGCCGGTGGCCAGCTGCGAGGAAGTAGGCGGCTTCCCGTTGATGTCGATCGAGTTCTTGTCCACGATCGTGACGACGACCTCAAAGAGGGCGAACACGCCGGTGATGGCGGCGCCGAGCAGCATGAACCTAACCGCCTTGCGCATCGTGACGGGGAGGCCCGGGTCGTCCGGGGAGCCCCCGTACAGCTTCGTCTCAATGCTGGCGAAGGCGGTGCCGCCGCCGGTGGATGACTTGAACATGGGCTGCCCTAACGTTTACGCGCTGTCGGTCGAAGCATAGTGCCGACCTGCACGAAGTTTCGCGCGGGTCGGCATCAGTCAACTACTGGCCGTGCCCGCGCCGATGCCCTATTCTGTCCTAGCTTCCTTAGTATTGCCGGAAACTCGTGCAGCGGCACTGAGCGCGATATCATTTCCAGCGTCATGGCCCGCATGCATGTGCGGACAACTGTGCAGACGATGCGTGCAGCTGCTGCCGAGGCGAAGGAACGTGCTGGTGAACGGGGATAGCCGGCCCGTTGGAACGCCTGAGAGGGGACTGCGTTGACAGCAAGTGCGCCAGGGGGCGCGGCTCCGGCCGGCGGTCCAACGGTGCTCCGCATGCTGCTCGGCGCCCAGCTCCGCAGGCTTCGCGAGGCTGCGGGCATCACTCGTGACGACGCGGGTTACCACATTCGCGCCTCCGGGTCCAAGATCAGCCGCCTCGAGCTCGGCCGGGTCTCGTTCAAGGAACGCGACGTGACCGACCTGCTCGAGCTCTACGGTGTCTCCGATCAGAGCGAGCGCGAAAAGCTGATCCAGCTCACCAGGGAAGCGAACGCGACCCCCTGGTACCAGAAGTTTCAGGACGTGGTGCCGGACTGGTTCCACGTCTTCGTTGGGCTCGAAGAGGCCGCGCAGCTCATCCGCGTGTATGAGGTCCAGTTCGTGCCCGGCCTGCTGCAGACACCGGAGTACGCGCGGGCGGTCATCCAGCAAGGTTCACCCGGGATCGACGCGGACGAGGTCGAGCGGCGGGTGCAGCTTCGGATGGGCAGGCAGCAGCTGCTCAGCCGGGACAATCCGCCGAGATTCTGGGCGATCGTGGACGAGGCCGCGCTGCGCCGCCCGATGGGCGGCCGCGACGTGCACGTCAAGCAGATCGAGCGGCTGATGGACGTGATCGGCGAGCCGAACATCACCCTGCAGGTCATGCCGTTCAAATACGGCGGCCACGCGGCCGAGGGCGGCCCGTTCATGATCATGCGGTTCCCCGAAACGGACCTTCCGGACATCGTCTACATGGAGTACCTGACCGGCGCGCACTACATCGACAAGGATGAGGAAGTCGAGCGGTACGCTGCGGTCATGGAACGACTCTCGGTGGCGGGCACGTCACCCGACCGGACCAGGGAGATCCTGGCCGGGATGTTGAAGGAGATCTGAGCGGCCATGGCCGACGAGATCTATAACGGAATGCCGGCCGGCGAGCTGCCGGACCTGACGTGGCGACTGGCCGGCGCGGCGGACGCCGGCGTGGAGATGGCCCGGCTGCCCGACGGGCAGATCGCGGTGCGCAACGCCACCGACCCGACCGGCCCGGCGCTGATTTACACCCGCGCCGTGTTCGAGGCGCTCATCGGCGGCGCGCAGGACGGCGATTTCGACGCGCTGTTGGCTTGAGGGGCCGACCCCCCGTACCCCCCGATGTCCGCGCTGGCGCGCGGACGAGCCGTCTAAGGCGGGCTGGCCGTCTAAGATTGCAGCGGACGATCGGGAGTGCTAGTGAAATCCGATAGTGCGGAACTGTCTGTTGCGGGCGGAAGCCGGGAAGATCAAAGTCGATTCGCTCGAACGGTCGCGTGGCTTCGTCTAACTCGTCCCGATGATTGCCCCGAGCTGTCCCGGCGCGACCGGGTGCTGCTGCGCTGGGAGATCATTGCCGTCTTCGCGGTGTCGCTCGGTGCCAGCGGGCTCTACGCGTTCATCTCGCTGATCGGGTCGCTGACCGCGCAGGCGTCGCTCGGCTCGCAGTCGGTGACGCTGAACGGCTCGCAGGCCCCCGGCCGCCCGCTGCTCGACCTGTTCCTGCAACTGGACTCGCTGGCCAGCGGCGTGGCGCCGGTGCTGCTTGCGCTCTACCTGCTTGCCCGCGCGAACGACATGCGCTCGATCGGCCTGGACCTCTCGCAGCCGGGCCGCGACTTCCTGCGCGGGGCGGCACTGGCCGCCCTGATCGGCTTCAGCGGCCTTGGCCTGTACTTCATCGCCTACAAGTCCGGCATCGCGCTGAACGTCGTGGCCGAGGGGCTGCCCGACATCTGGTGGCGGTTCCCGGTGCTGATCATGTCGGCGCTACAGAACGGCCTGCTGGAAGAGGTGCTGGTCACCGGCTACCTGCTGACACGGCTGCGCAAGCTCGGGGTGAACCCGGCCGCCGCGATCGCGATCAGCGCGACGCTGCGCGGTTCGTACCACCTCTACCAGGGATTCGGCGGTTTCATCGGCAACGCCATCATGGGCGTGATCTTCGGGGTGCTGTTCCTGCGCTGGCGCCGGGTAGGCCCGATGATCATCGCGCACACCCTGATCGACGCGGTGGCCTTCATCGGCTACGCGCTGCTAGTCGGCCACGTCTCCTGGTTGCCGTAAAATCGGGTGGTTGACCTAAAATCGGGTCTCATCAGTCACATTCTGTAGAAATAGCCCAGAAAGAGTCCCGTGGCCACCGATTCAGCTGTCAGTGTTGCCAGTGCTCCAGAGGCGCCCGCGCCCGTAGGGAGCGAGGGTGCCAGACGGGTACTCGCCGCCCTGCAGGCCTTCTCGCCGCACCGGCACACGCTCACCGCTCGGCAGCTGTCCGAGATCACGTCAATTCCGCTGCCCAGCATGTACCGCTATATCGCGCTATTGCGGCACACCGGGCTGCTGATCGGCGATGATCGGGGCACCTACCGCCTCTCGCCGACGCTGATTTCGCTGGCCAGGGCGGCCGAGGCGGCCGAGCCACCCTGCGAAGACGTACAAGAATCTTAGTTATTCCCACTATATTTATAGAGTTCGCAGCACGTTACACAGCCCGTATTGTGCCGTTATCATGCCGGCATGCCGGATTTCCTGAGTTCATGCGAACTGACCCCGGAGATCCCGGGCACCAACGTCGATCCAGCCGCGTCGACAGTGGCCGGGCTTGGCCAGGCGATGGCCGAGGGCAGGCTAAGCGCCGTCGCGCTTACCAAGCATTACCTGGACCGCATCGCCGACCTGAACCCCCTGCTTAACGCGGTGATCACGGTGCTGCCTGACGCCCTGGCGCAGGCCGCCGCGAGCGACGCCGCCCGGCTGGAAGGTCGACCGCGCGGCGCCCTCGAGGGCATCCCGATCCTGGTCAAGGACAACGTTCAGGTCGCGGGCGCGCCGACCACGGCCGGCTCATCGGCGCTGGTCCCGGTGCACTCGCCGGACGCGTTCGTCATCTCCCGGCTGCGCGCGGCGGGCGCGATCATCTTGGCCAAGGCGAACCTGTCGGAGTGGGCCAACTTCCGGTCCACCAGGTCGAGCAGCGGCTGGTCGACCGTCGGCGGGCAGACCGCGAACCCCTACGCGCTCGACCGGAACCCGTCCGGGTCAAGCTCGGGGTCGGCGGCCGGGGTCTCGGCCGGGCTGGCGGCGCTGGCGGTCGGCACCGAGACGGACGGCTCAATCGTCTCCCCGTCAAGCGCCTGCGGCGTGGTGGGGATCAAGCCGACGGCCGGCCTGGTGAGCAGGACCGGCATCGTGCCGCTGTCCCCGGTCCAGGACACGGCTGGCCCGATGGCGGCGTCGGTCAGCGACGCCGCCATCCTGCTCTCGGCGATGGCCGCCGCCGACCCGGCCGACCTCTCCGTCCTCGGGATAGCCGACAACGACCATCCCGAGTGGTCATCGGGCGGCGGCACCGACTACACCGAGTTCCTCGACCAGGCGGCGCTTGAGGGCGCACGGATCGGCATCTGGCGGGCCGCCTCGGCTGCCGCCGACGCCGCCACCGCGGCGCTGCTCGACGCAGCGGTTGACTGCCTCCGGGCGCTCGGCGCGGTGGTCATCGACCCGGTCGAGCTGCCCGGCATCGAGAAGGTCACCGAGCCGGAGTTCGACGCGCTCGAGTACGAGTTCAAGCACGGCATCAACGCCTACCTGAAGTACCTGGCCGAGTTCGCGGACGGCACCAGCCAGGGCGAGGGGCTGCCAGGCACCCTGGCCGAGCTGATCGAGTTCAACCAGCGGCACGCGGCGCGGGTGCTCTCCCGGTTCGGCCAGGAGATCTTCCTCGCGGCCGAGGCGACCAACGGCGATCTAGCCGACCCCGTCTACCTGGAGCTGCGCCGGGCCGCGAACCGGCTCGCGGTCGGCGCGGTCGAGACCCCCACGGTCGAGCACAAGCTGGACGCGATCTTCTCCCTGACCGCCAACCCGGCCTGGCTGACCGACTACGTTCTCGGCGACCACAACGTCTTCGGCACCTCCCGCCCCGGCGCGGTGACCGGCTGGCCGTCCATCACCGTCCCCTTCGGCTACGTGGCGGGCCTCCCGGTCGGCGTCTCGTTCCTAGGCCCGCACTGGAGCGAACCCCGCCTGCTGGCCCTCGCCTACGCCTTCGAGCAGGCCACCCAGGCCCGCCGCCCCCCCACCCTCCTCCCCACCATCCAACCCCCCGGTTAGGCGCCCGGCACCGCCGGGAGATTGGCCAGGGCGGCGTCAATCCGCTCCTGCGGCAGGTCGAAGTCGGTCATCTCGCCCGACAGGTACCGCTCGTAGGCGACCATATCGAAGTGCCCGTGCCCGCACAGCGCGGTCAGGATCACCTTCTCCTCACCGGACTCGGCGCACCTCTTCGCCTCCTCGACCACCGCCGCGATCGCGTGCGACGGCTCCGGCGCGGGCAGGATGCCCTCCGCCCGGGCGAACAGGACCGCCGCCGCGAAGCACTCCCGCTGCGCCTTGGACACCGCCTCGAACAGCCCGAGCTCGTACATGTGCGAGAGCAGCGGCGACATGCCGTGGTAGCGGAGCCCGCCCGCGTGCACCGGGTCGGGTATAAACCCGTGGCCGAGGGTGTGCATCTTCAGCAGCGGCGTGAACCCGGCCGTATCGCCGAAGTCATAGGCGTAAATACCGCGGGTGAACGACGGGCACGCGGACGGCTCGACCGCCCGGATGACCGGGTTCATCCGGCCGGCCAGTTTTTCCCGCAGGAACGGGAAGACCAGCCCGGCGAAGTTGGACCCGCCGCCGGTGCAGCCGACGATCAGGTCGGGGCCGGCCTCGCCCGCCATCTCGAACTGCGCCAGCGCCTCCTGGCCGATCACCGTCTGGTGCAGCAGCACGTGGTTGAGCACGGACCCGAGCGCGTACCTGGTCTCGGCCGACCCGCCCGCGGCCTCGACCGCCTCGCTGATCGCGATCCCGAGCGAGCCAGGCGAGTCCGGGTCGGCCGCCAGCACCTCAAGGCCCGCCTTGGTCGCCCGAGACGGGGACGGGTGCACGGTCGCGCCATAGGTCTGCATGAGCGTGCGGCGGTGCGGCTTCTGGTCGTAGGACGCGCGGACCATCCAGATCTCGCAGTCCAGGTCGAACTGGGCCGACGCGAACGCCAGCGCGCTGCCCCACTGCCCGGCGCCGGTCTCGGTGGTGAGCCGCTTGGTGCCCTCAACCGAGTTGTAGTACGCCTGCGGCACCGCGGTGTTCGGCTTGTGCGACCCGGCCGGCGAGCCGCCCTCGTACTTGTAGTAGATCCGGGCCGGGGTGTTCAGCAGCTTCTCAAGCCGATGGGCCCGGATCAGCGGCGTCGGCCGCCAGAGCTTGTAGACGTCGAGCACCTCGCCGGGGATGTCGACGTAGTTATCGCCGGTGACCTCCTGGCGGATCAGCTCCATCGGGAACAGCGGCGCGAGGTCGTCCGGCCCCACCGGCTGCAAGGTCCCCGGGTGCAGCGGGGGCGGCGGCGGGGCGGGCAGGTCGGGAACGATGTTGTACCACTGCGTCGGGATCTGCGACTCGTCGAGGATGAACTTGGTCCGCTCGGTCACGGCTGCTCCATTTCCGTTTCAGCCCGCTGGCACGGCGTTCCACACGCCGCCGGGCCAGTGAATGACGGTGCCGGTATGGTCGGGTTCATGTCAACGGTCTCCCAGATATCGCCTGCCGTCCAGACCGCTCTTGAGGCTGGAAGGCCGGTGGTGGCACTTGAGTCGACCATCATCTCGCACGGGTTGCCGAGACCAGGCAATCTCGCCGCCGCCCGGGCGTTCGAGGAGATGCTGACGGAGGTCGGCGTGACCCCGGCGACGATCGCCGTCATCGACGGCGTGCCCAAGGTCGGCCTCGATCCGGCCGACCTGGAGCGGATCGCCCTGGACGAGTCGGTCATCAAGGTCAGCAGCCGCGACCTCGCGCTGGCGATGGTGACCGGCCGGACGGCAGGCAGCACGGTCGCCGCCACCTCGCAGCTGGCCGCCAACGCCGGAATCCGGGTGTTCGCCACCGGCGGCCTCGGCGGCGTGCACCGGGGCTTCGCCGAGTCGCTGGACGAGTCGGCCGACCTGACCGTGCTGGCGAGGACGCCGATCACCGTCGTGTCGGCCGGCGTGAAGTCGATTCTTGACATCCCGGCGACCCTGGAGCGGCTGGAAACCCAGGGCGTCGCGGTCGTCGGCTACCGCACCACCCGCTTCCCTGCGTTCTACCTGACCGACTCGGGCGAAGTCCTCGACTGGCGGCTCGACACCGCCAAGGAGATCGCCGAGGTGATGGCGGCCAGGGACCAGCTGGGCGACACCGCCGCCCTGCTGATCGCCAACCCGCTGCCGCCGGAGAAGCAGCTCGACCCGGAACTGCACGACCGGGTGCTGGCCGAGGCGCTGGCCGCCGCCGCTCAGGAAGGCGTCCGCGGCAAGGCGGTCACCCCGTTCCTGCTGGCCCACATGCAGCAGGCCACCGAGGGCAAGAGCGTCGAGGTCAACCTGGACGTCGCCCGCAGCAACATCGCACTGGCGGCCGAGATAGCGATCGCCTGGTCAGCCAGGGGAACCGGGGAACACAGAGGGGCAAGCCAGTGACAGAGACGACACCAGCAGAGCTAGCCGCGCCGATCACCAACGTCACCGTCTTCACCGACGGCGCCAGGGTGACCCGCGCAGGCGTGCTACCGCTGGCCGCCGGGCCGAGCTCGGTGCTGATCGGGAACCTCCCCGCAAGCGCGGACACCGCCAGCATCCGGGTCGCCGCCCGCGGCCACGACCTCGCCCTGGTCAACGTCGAGGTGCACCGCCGGGTGGGCACCGAACCGCTGCGCGAGCAGACCGGCCAGCTAACGGCCGACGTCGACCGCTGGCGCGACGTGGTGCAGAGTCTCGATGACGAGGACGCGGCCGAGCAGGCCGGGCTCGGCTTCCTCGCGCACCTGTCCGAGGCCTCGGCCACCTCGCTCGCCCGCGCGGTCAGCGTCGGCCGGGCCGGCTACGACGAGCTGTCCGGGATGGCGGGCCACCTCTCGGCCTCCACCGCCAACGCGCTCGCCCGGCGGCGCGAGATCGCCGCCCGCAAGCGAACCGCGCAGCAGCAGCTCGCGTCGGCCCAGGCGCGCCTGCAGGCAGCCGAGCACGGCGGCGCTAAGCAACTCGCGTTCGTCGAGGTCACGGTGGACCTGGAGGCCCGCGCGCAGACGGTGGCCGAGATCGACCTCAGCTATCACGTGTCGAATGCGTCCTGGCGTCCGCTGTACGACCTCACGCTCGACGGCGAGACACTGAACGTGTCCTACCTGGCCGAGATCACCCAGCAGACGGGCGAGGACTGGCCCGAGGTCGCGCTGGTGCTCTCGACCACCCGCCAGGGCCGCAGCCAGGCGCTGCCCGAGCTGAGCCCCTGGTACATCGGCCGTCCGCCGCCGCCCGGTCCCCGAACCCCGATGCTCAGGGCGGCGAAAAGAGCCCCCGGCGCGCCGGCGTCCGGGTCCGCCCCCGACGGGCAGCCGGTGGCGTTCGCCGCCGCCTCAGCCGCCCCGCCGGCCGCGCCCGAGGCGAGGATGCTGGCCGCCAGGCCGGCCGAGGGCGAGTCGGGCGCGGGGCTGAGCTACACGGTGGCCCGCCCGCTCGCGGTGCCCGGCGACGGCGGCCCGCACAAGACCCTGGTCGCCCGGTTCGACGCGGACGCGGTGCTCGACTACCTGACCGTCCCGGTGCTCGCCCCCGAGGCCTACCTGCGGGCGACCGTCACCAACGGCGCACTGCTGCTGCTCCCCGGCCGGGCGCGGATCTTCCACGGCCCGCAGTTCGTCGGCGAGACGCAGCTGGACACCGTCGCGCCCGGCGAGGAGTTCGAGGTCCAGCTAGGCGTGGACGACCAGATCAAGGTCGAGCGGAAGCTGCGCCGCCGCAGCACCACCAAGGCGCTCATCGGCGGCACCAGGACCATCGACATCGGCTACGAGATCACCGTGGACAACCACCGCGACCGAATGGCGACGGTGAGCATCCACGACCACATCCCGGTCTCCACCGACGGCGACATCAAGGTCCGCGCCAGGGAGACCACACCGCCCCCGGCCGAGACCGACGACCTGGGCGAGCTCACCTGGAACCTCGCCCTCGCACCGCGCGAGTCGGCGGTCATCAAGCACCGCTTCACCGTCGAGCACCCCGCCCAGGCCGCCGTCACCGGCCTGTAGGTCCCCCTTACCGTGAGCTGGCGCGGTGGCCCCCAACGCCGGAAGGCACCCGGCGCGGTGGCCCCCAACGCCGCACCTATTGTCGCTGTGGCCCATGGCGCCAAGGGGTGTTTAGCGTTGCGGGCCACAGCGCCAAGGGCGCCGGGCGGGGCGGGGACGCGGCGAACCGGGCATTCCGGGCTT
>Ga0302325_10016506_pt1 | contig 15636 bp, 9 predicted proteins | sample Palsa_T0_2_FD_201948 | JGI IMG/M metagenome (GOLD analysis project Ga0302325, IMG submission 201948) | Peat permafrost microbial communities from Stordalen Mire near Abisko, Sweden - Palsa_T0_2 | ecosystem: Environmental > Terrestrial > Soil > Palsa > Peat permafrost | place: Sweden: Abisko...
AAACCCGCAGTTCAAAATTTGAATCACCAGCAGCGATGTGAGGGTGAAGATTCCGCAAACCCGGAAGACAGCTGCCATCAGGTACGGAAATATCGGGCAGAGCCAGGCCGTAGCGCCGGTCTGCACCGATCCCAGGGGAGAACTGAATCCGCGCCCCGAGGCGATGGATTCGGCGATCCGCCCGGCTTCGTAGCCATATGGTCCAGTCACGGATTCATGGCGCCAGATAAAATAGAGCGTCACAAGGCGGACTCCGAAAGCGAACGAGGCGATGCAGGCCGGTGAACAGAACAAGTCGCGCAGGGGCGCGCTTCCGGGCTGAGCTTGTTCGTTAAGAGTCATGGAATTAGCGGGTCACAAAGGCGTTGAGTGTAGCGGCGAATGATCCGAGCCGCAATCAGCGGTTTCGTCAATCGAAGACGTCCGTACTTCACCGTGCGTAGTACCACGGATTCGAATCGGAGATAGCCGCAACAACTACTTAGATCGCACATCGCTAAAAACACCTAGATAATCCTTAAGTCACTCCGAAATCATGCGATTGACAGCGCCCCTTGCGCTGCGCGATAGTTGCGTGGGGTTATCCTATCGATGGATTTGACGGTCCGCGTGAATTGGGACTGGAAAAAGCCGAGCCTTGTTCTTCTCCTCGTTGCGTATTGCTGTCTTTCCACATCGGCGCAGCAGGCAACTCAAACCTCCCAGCAGACTAATCAGAAAATTCAGGAGCTGGCGGCTTTTGCGCGAGCGAAGCCTGTCGACACACCGATTGGAGTCGGGGATTTAATCCACATCGATGTGTTCGACGTGCCGGAACTTTCGCGCGACGTTCGGGTTAGCGACACGGGCGATATCGGCTACCCGCTGCTACCCGGAAAGATTGCAGTCGCGGGTTTAACGCCATTCCAACTGGAAGACAAGTTTCAGCAGCTTTTGATCGCGAATGGTCTGGTGGCCCATCCCCAGGTGTCGGTGTTGGTGCGGGAGCAGAACAGCCAGCCGATTTCCGTGGTGGGCGCGGTGGGGCATCCGATCGTTTACCAGGTACTCCGTCCGACCACCTTGCTCGAATTGCTGGCTCAGGCCGGAGGCGTGGCCGACAATGCGGGCAGCGTGATTCTGGTCACGCGGAAGGCACGGCCCGAATCCGAATCGCCCGCGGTAAAACCTGCGAGTTCCACCGATGCGGCGCCGGCGTTGAACGAACAAACCATTACCATCCGATTGCAGGACTTGCTCGAATCCGGCAATCCGGCATTCAACATCCAGGTCTACGGAGGGGATGTGGTGAGCGTGCCGCAAGCCGGAGTCGTCTATGTGATGGGAGCAGGCATTGCTCAACCGGGGGGATACGTGCTGCAGGCGCATGGCGAGCAGATCACGCTGCTCAAGGCGATTGCGCTGGCCCACGGGCTGACGGGTTTTGCCAAAGCGAATGACGCCGTGATCATGCGGAATAACTCGGCGACCGGGCAACGCGACAGTATCCCGGTACACATCAAGCAGATCGAGAATCGCAAAGCGAGCGATGTGGCGATGAAGGCCAACGATATCCTTTACGTGCCGGACAGCGCCAGCAGGAAGGTCCTCGCGCGGACGGGTGAGGCGGCCATAGGAATCGGAACGGGTGTTGCGGTGTACCGATCGAATTAAGAACCCCCGGATTGCTCCAATAAACGAATTGGGTATTTTGAGGATCGTGACCTGATGGAAGATGTATCGAGATTAGCGATTCGCGACCGCAAGCCGGCGGAGCCTCTTGCCGTATTGCCCGCGCCCTCCGTGCTTCCGTGGGACCAGGTGCCGCACGAAGCGCACCTGCTCGATTACATCCTCATTCTCCGGAAGCACCAGTGGCTGATTCTCACGTTTCTCCTCACGGTTGTGACGGCGGTGACGATCGCGTCTTTCAAGATGAAGCCGGTCTACGAAGCGTCGGCGCGCGTGGAGGTGGACCGGGAATCGCAGAACAACCTGCCCTTCCAGGGCGGAAATTCGTACGACGAATACATGGACATGGAGAATTACATCGCCACCCAGGTGGAGATTCTCCAGAGCGAAACGCTGGCGTTTCAGACCATCAAGTCGCTCGATCTGGGCAGGTACCCGGAATTCGGCGGCGCGCCCGATGCAAAGATTGCGGCCGCTCCCGGAGAATCCGCGAGCCCGCGGCCCGCGATCCTGAGCGCTTTTCTCGGCAGGCTTCGAGTGCGGCGCGTGCCGAACAGCCAGCTGGTGGAAGTGACTTTCGAAGGCGCCGATCCGAAGCTGACCGCGCAGATTGTGAATGCTCACCTGCAGAATTACATCGAGCAGAATTTCAGAAGCAAGTATGACGCGACGACGCAGGCGTCCACGTGGCTTTCGTCCGAGCTCGAAGAGTTGCGCGTAAAGGTGCAAAACTCAGAAGACGCGCGCATCGCCTACGAGCGCGAGAACCAGATCTGGCAAATCGACGAAAAGCAGGACATCACCACGCAAAAATTGGCCGATTTGAGCAGGGCGGTGACCGATGCCCAGACGGCGCGGTCGGAGAAAGAGGCCCTCTACCGGATGGCGGTTTCCGGGAACGTCGACGCGCTTCCAGCCGTCCGCGAGAATCCCGTGATTCAGGATATTCTGCGCCGGAAGTCCGACCTGGACGCGCAGTATGCCGACGCCGAGAATCAGTATGGCCCCAACTTCCCGAAGGTTCAGCGGCTGGCGGCTCAACAGAAGGAAGTGGAAGCCAGCCTCGCTGCAAGCCGCAGGACGATGCTGGACAGCATCCGGCAGGATTACGCCACGGCCCAGAGCCATGTGCAATTGCTGCAAGAGGCCCTCGACAAGCAAAAGGCCGAGGCCAACGGCCAGGCAGAGTAGCTGGTGCAATACCACATCCTCCAGCATGATGCCGATGCGAACAAACAACTCTATGACGGGTTGCTGCAAAGGCTGAAAGAGGCGCGCATCACTGCGGGGTTGCGATCGAGCAACATTCGAGTGGTTGACCCAGCGCTTGCGCCCACCAGCCCGTCGCGTCCGCAGAAATCCCGCAACATCTTTCTTGGATTTCTGGTGGGTATCGTGGGCGGCATAGGCCTCGCAATATTCCGCGAGTATCTGGACAACACGATCAAGTCTCCCGATGACGTGGAAGCGCTGACCGGGCTGCCATCGCTGGCGGTCGTGCCGTCGCAGCCAGGGTTGAACGGCTACCAGGGGAGGCTCGCGCGGCTGGGGCGGCAACCGGAGGCTCCGAGTCCTACAGGTCCGCGTGTGGAGATGCTGTCCTACATCCAGCCGAAGTCGCAGATTTCGGAGGCTTTTCGCGCGTTGCGCACCTCGCTGTTGCTTTCGCAGGCCGATCACCCTCCCCAGGTGATCCTGGTGACTAGCGCTTTGCCTCGCGAAGGAAAGACGACGGCGGCGGTGAACCTGAGCGTGACCCTGGCGCAACTGGGCGACCGTACGCTATTGGTGGATTCCGACCTGCGAAAACCCGGCGTCCGCCGCGCGTTGAACCTGACCGGCGGAAAGGAAGTGGGCGGCCTGAGTTCCTATCTTGCGGGCGTTGCCACCCTTGACGAAGCCATCGCGCCCCATCCGACGATCAATAATCTCTCCGCCCTGACGACGGGCCCCGTGCCGCCGAGCCCGGCTGATTTGCTCTCTTCGCACCGGATGCGCGAGGCTATCGCGGAACTCCGGCGCCGCTTCAAGTTCATCGTGATTGACTCGCCGCCGGTGATGGCGGCTACCGATGCGGTGATTTTGTCCGCCCTTACCGATGGAGTGCTGCTGGTGGTCCGCAGCGGCGCGACGCCCAAGGAAGCTTTTACCCGGACGCGCAACCTTCTCGCCGCGGTCAAGTGCCGCCTTCTGGGCGTCGTGCTGAACGCGGTGGATGCGAGCGCTCCGGATTATTACTATTCGTATCGATACTATCCGTATGCGTATGGATACGGATACGGTGAGGACTCCGGCAAGCACGCGAAATTTCCGGCAGTGCCCGCAGCGCCGCCCGCAGCGGCGGAAGAAGAGCCGCTGAAGCCTGCGCTCTAGAGGCAAAGACGTCTACCGAACAGCGAACTATGCAAGGCCCGCCCGGCGAAAGCCAAGCTCCTCTTATAGGAATTCCTCGCGCCAAAAATCGAACTACTGGAGAACATTCCTATCTTTTCGCGGGAGCGGTGTCCGCCGGACTTCTGCTGCGCGTGCTGGTTGCTGCCCTGCCGGGCAATGCCGCCAGAACTCCCTGGGGAGGCGGTGGCGACACGGCGACGTATCTGCTGCTGGCTCGAAACCTTATCGAAGGGAAAGGGTACGCCTACGCGGGGATGCCGACGGCGCTCAGAGCACCGGTGTATCCCCTCCTGCTCGCTTCTTTCCTGAAGGTTTTTGGCGTTCACGCCCTAATGGCCGTGCGCTGGCTGCAGTTTCTGGAAGGGCTCGCGGTGGTGTTCCTTTGCGCGTTTCTGGCCCGGCGGCTCTTTGGCGACGCGGCAGGGAAGTTCGCGCTTTTGTTTGGGTTATTCGCCCCCACGCTTGCGGATATGAACGGCGAGATTTTGACGGAAGCTCCCGCCACGCTATTTGCAGCGATTTTCCTCTACCTGATCGCGGAGTATGTGCTGCAGCCGCGCTGGAATGTATTGCTCGGCCTGGGGTGCGTCGTGGGATTGGGAGCGCTCACGCGGTTCAACATGGCGCTGCTCGGCGTGGTGGTCCTTTGCGTAGTATTTCTCGTGAGAGACGGATTGCCCAGATGGCGAAGCGCTCTGGCCGCGATTATCGTTCCTCTGATCGTAATTTCACCGTGGGTGATCCGTAATATTACGGTGTTCCACGGGGCGGCCTTATTTTCGACGCACTCCGGAATGGACGCGCTGCAAGGGGTCGTGGTGCCGCAAGCGCGGGCTTTGCCGGGAGATGCGGAGAAGTTGCGCGCGGAGGTGGGCTGGGTGCCACCCGTCGATATTGAGACGAATGACCCGAGCCGGCTCGCACTGGCTGCGGAACCGGTGCTGGATCGGGAGTGCTGGGCAGCCACGAAGAGGGTCTGGCGCAGAATGGGATGGGGGCTTATTCCGATTGAAATGAAGAAGCTCTCTTATTTCTGGCTGAGCACTGACCAACTGCTTTGGACCGGATCGTTTACTTTGCGGGATCGCATCGCGCGGTCCGCGGGAGTGTTCGTCTACTGGGCCATACTGGGGATGGCGCTTTTTGGCTGGTTCCAGTTGCGAGCCCGAAACGCGCAGGTGGCACAGATTTTTTTGCTGTATGTAACGCTGGTAACGGCGATGCACCTGCCGTTTAATATGAATACGCGGTACCGGATGCCGTTTATCGATCCGCTGCTCGCGGTACTGGCGGGGATCGGAGCAGCAGCACTGCTGGCCAGAGTTGAGCTGAAGGACCGGGCGATATTGCCGAATGCAGTCGTCGAGTGCGATTGAGAGATTTTCTGGATAGAGCATGAACACCACACCAACAGGCCGTTCCATAGGCAAGATTCGGTCCGCGCAAGACGTTGCGGAGACCGCTCGCTTGGACTTTGACAACCCCCGCAAGAAACGGATGGCAACAACACTCTCCGTCATCGTGCCGGCATACAACGAACAGTATCTGATCGAGGCGAGCCTGGAGAGGCTGCGCGTTCTCGGGGAGTGCCCGCTACTGGATGCGATCAAAGTGATCGTTGTGGACGACGGGTCTTCGGATGGAACCGCCGCTGCTATCGAGCGATTCCGGACATCCCTGGAAGCGGGGCAGCCTGACGCAAAAATGTCGTGGATCTGGCTGCGCCATGAAAAGAACAGCGGAAAGGGAGCCGCGATCCGCACGGGATTGGGACGCGTGGATACGGAGCTGGTGGTAATCCATGATGCCGACCTTGAGTATCATCCGGCCGACCTTCCGAAAATGGTGGAGGTATTTCTTTTCGAGGATGCCGATGCGGTTTTCGGCTCTCGCTTTATGTCGGGAGGTTACAAACGCACGCTGTTCTTCCGCCACGCGATGGGAAACAAGCTGCTGACGTTTCTTTGCGACCTTGTCTGCGACCTGAATCTGACGGACATGGAAACCTGTTACAAAATGGTTCGCGCGGATCTGCTGAAAAGCATTCCTCTCGAAAGCTCCACATTCGACGTGGAACCTGAACTGGCCATCAAGCTCGCGAAAAGAGGAAGCCGCATCTTCGAGGTGCCGATCAGCTATTCGGGACGAACCTACTTGGAAGGCAAGAAGATCGGCTGGAAGGATGGAGCGCGCGCGTTATGGGCCATCGCGCGCTATGCGGTATCCGACCGCATTTATAACGAAGACGAATTCGGCGGGGAAATACTCGGACGATTGAACCGCGCGCCGCGGTTTACGGGTTGGATGGCGGATGTAATCCGGCCTTATATCGGCGATCGCGTCCTGGAGATTGGGGCGGGGACTGGGAATATGTCTGTACACCTGATGCCCCGCGCGATCTATTGGGCGACCGATGTGAATCCGAATTATTTGAATTATCTGGTTACGCTGCGCGCGGCGAGGCCCTACATGCGTGTGGCGTACACAAACGCCACGGAGCCGGAATCGTTTCCCAAGGGACAATCCTTCGACACGGTGGTGTGCCTGAACGTGGTGGAGCACATCGAAGAGGACGTGCTGGCTCTGCAAAACATCCTGCAAAGTCTTGAAGAGGGCGGCCGGGCCATTATTCTGGTGCCGTGCGGGCCGAAACTCTACGGGACGCTGGACGCCGTTCTGGGCCATATGCGGCGGTACACGGAACCGGGGCTGGTGACCGCGGCGGAGCAATCCGGATTTCACGTGGAGCGCGTGCTGAAATTCAACAAGGCCGGCGTGCTGGGATGGTGGCTGAACGGAAGCGTGCTGCGGAAGAGGACCTTCGACCTGGGGCAAATCCGGATGCTCAATTTTCTGACGCCGGTATTCCGGATTCTCGAACCCGTGCTCCCGCTGCCGCCGCTTTCACTGATCGCCATTCTACGCAAGGAAACGACTCAGCCCGCGGATGCCCCGCCAGGCGGGATTCCGGCGGCCGCCCAAGTGAAGCCGTGAGGCAGCCGCGAGACGGCGCCGTGACGGGATTCACGAAATACGACAAAATTCTTGTTTCATTATTCGTGCTAACGCTGCCGCTGATCAATCCGTGGGTCCGCGGGGACGGCGTGGGATATTACGCGTTTGCGCGATCTCTTCTGATCGAACACCGGCTGGATTTCACGCAGGACTGGCTGCGGGCGAATGCCAGCTTCCGGATGGGCCGAGTGGATGCGGAAGGCCGCATCCGGCCGGAAGAGAGGACGGCTACGGGAAAGCTGGACAATCACTTTTCGATTGGCCCGGCGATCCTGTGGGCGCCGCTTCTGATTGTGGCGCATGGGGGCGTGCTTCTGTACGACCGCGCGGGAGGAAAAATTCCCTCGGATGGCTACTCCGCGCCTTACCGGACCGCGATGGCAGTCGAAACCGCGCTGTATGGATTTCTCGCGCTGTTGATTGGATTTCGGATGGCGCGGGCATACGTTCCGGAACACTGGGCCTTCCTCGCTACGCTGGGCATCTGGCTGGGGAGCTCGCTTCCCGTTTACATGACTTTGAACCCTTCGTGGTCTCATGCTCCGTCGGCGTTTACCGTGGCGCTTTTTTTCTGGTACTGGTTGCGCACGCGGGGTTCGCGCACATGGCCGCAGTGGGCGTTGCTTGGGATACTCTTCGGGCTGGCGATGGACGTTTACTACCTGAATGTTGTGCTGCTCGCGCTGCCGTTACTGGAATCGCTTGGTGTTGGAGCCGCGGGCGCCAAGATTTCGCGCGAGGGAGATTTCAAGGCGTTGCTGGGAAAGAATGCGGTATTCGCGGCGAGCGCGCTGATCGCTTTTGCGCCGACTTTGGTGGCGAAGAAAATTATCTACGGAAGCTTTTTTAATTTTGGATATCGCGAGAGCTGGGCCTGGAATTCTCCCGCACTGCTGCGCGTGTGCTTTTCGGCGGACCACGGGCTCTTCAGCTGGACGCCCATTGTGCTGCTGGCCGTCGCGGGGATGGTATTCCTTTATAAATACGACCGGCAGCTTGCGATCTGCTCGGGAGCGGTTTTCGTCGGGTACCTTTATCTGGTTGCCTCGAAGCGTTTCTCGAAAAGCGCAAATTCGATCCGATTGAGTTTCAGGGCGCGCGCATCCCCGTGTATTCCCGCTGGGTGCCTGTGAGGCGCGCGGTTGGCGAGGGCTCCGTCTACCTTGTCGGGGACGCCGCGGGCCAGGTGAAGGTTTCGACGGTGGGAGGAATCGTCACGGGCTTGCGCGGCGCTTTGGGCGTTGTGCAAGCCATTTTAAGCGGCGGGGCAAGCCGCGAATTGCGAACGCTGCGCAGGGAGCTCGATCTGCACCTTTTTCTCCGTCGGACGCTTCACGACTTTCAGCAATCCGATTACAGCCGCCTGGTCGATCTGCTGAACGAACCTGCAAAGGAATCGCTGGGCGCCTATTCCCGCGACGAGGCGTGGAAAATCGTGTGGCGTCTCTGTTTGAGCCAGCCGCGGCTGGTGCTGCTGGGGCTTCGCGGGCTTTTGATGCGTCGAGCCGGTCAGCAGGCGGCCAACTGATCTGACGAGTCCGCGTTGTGCAATTGGAGCCTTCTCGCAGTGTTTGGCACCTTCCCCGGGTTGCGATGAAACCTTTGAAAGCCGGAACTTCGCGAGAACATGCTGCCGGGCCGATTGCGGAGCGGGCTTCCCCTCCCGGTTTGTCGTTCTTCGCATGCAAGTCGAGCATCGACTTCGACTGCCACGAGACGAGACGTCCTTCGCCACCAGCAAGGGGCTGAGGCTTCCCGCGATGGGCTGACGTGCATATTCACCTTGTCCCATGTCTATATTGCAGTTGCCTGCTGCCTGCAAAATATCGAAAGGCGTCTAAACGCAATTGTACAGACCGAGCAGAGAGGGGCTACGGTGGCCGGAAGGCTGTTTTAGTGACTTCGCACCCCATCACATGGGGGCCAAGAGTGGCCGATCATATTGTGCAAGGAATGGCGAGCGGGGACGAGTTTCGTACAGCCCCTCTTTGGGGTTTGAGACAACGTATATTTTCCTTCATGGCGGCCAGCTGCGGAACGAGGCGCGTACCCCCTGGCATCAGGAAGGAGGGAAGGGGGCGAGGTCGGAAGCCGTCCATTTCCAGATGAGGCCCAGTCCGCTCGCAAAGTGAGCTGTGGGGAGCTTTGTCTTTTACTTCGAGGCACTTAACGCGCGCGTCACGATGGAAAAACCCGTTGCTTGTTTCTAGGAACTGGACTATAAACCTAGCACTGAAAAGGGTGGTGTATTTGCATGTTCCGGTGCTTTAGACCTCACTAGTTGGTCTGCACGGCAAGCAAGTGGGCACCTGGATTAAGTAAAAATTGCACATATTGGGGGTTTCCATGTCTGAATACGCTTTCAAGCGCGGGCCGGTTCGTCTCTTCGTTGTGACCTGCTTTGCCGTGATCTTTTGCTCGCTGATGTTTGCGCCGTCCCTCCTCAGCCAGACGGCTGCGACGGGCGCGTTGACCGGTACGCTGCGGGATTCTTCCGGCGCGGTGGTGCCGAATGCGACAGTCACCGTGACCAGCATCGGCACCGCGCAGGTGCGCACCACGACGACCAGCGGCGATGGCACGTACAAGGTTGGATTGCTGCCTCCGGGAAATTACAGCCTGAAGTTCGAGGCCGCCGGTTTCAACAGCTTGGAAGTACCGTCGGTCACTGTTGTTGTTACCGAGACCGCCGTTCTGGATCAAACCCTTCAGGTGGGCGCGCAGACCCAGCAAGTGGAAGTTCGCGCGGAAACCGAAGCGGTGCAGACCGCGAGTTCCACGGTGGGCAACGTGGTGAGCTCTCAAACCATGACGGCCATGCCTTTGACTTCGCGGAACTATACGAACCTGTTGGGACTCGCCGCCGGCGCCAATGCCAGCGTGTTCAACGCCGCCAACCTGGGCCGTGGATCGCAGGATATCGCCGTGAACGGCGCGACCGTCGCGCAGAACAACTATTCGATGGACGGAGCGTCCATAGTGAATTTTACGACCAACGGCAACACCGCGGATGGCGGCGCGAATCCCGGGATCGGGATCGTGAATCCGGACGCGATCGAGGAATTCAAAATACAGACCTCGATGTTCGACGCCGGCTATGGCCGCAAGCCCGGCGCCAATGTGAACGTGGTGACGAAGTCCGGCACGAACCAGTTCCATGGCACGGCCTTCGAGTTTTTCCGCAACACCGAGCTCAACGCCAACGACTTTTTCCGCAAGATCAGTCCGGCGGTTGGGGGCGTGGCGGAAAACGGACGGCAGGTGCTCAATCAGAACCAGTTCGGCGGGGTATTCGGCGGCCCGGTGAAGAAGGACAAGCTGTTCTTCTTCGTGTCGTATCAGGAGACCCAACAGAAGAACGGGATTTCACCCGCAGGTTATTCCACCCCAACCCTGGTGGGCATACCGATCGGGGACCGCACCACGGCCGCATTCCAGACTGCGCTGGGAGCGGCGTTCTGCGGCGGCAAGACCTCCAACGGCGGCACGCAGGTGGCTTGCAACGGTTCGAATATCAGTCCGGTGGCTCTGAATCTTCTGCGGGTGAAGAATCCCGATGGGACGTACTTTATTCCGGGTTCTTCCACGGGAGCCAATCAGAACGTGACCTTCAGCCTTCCGGCGACGTACAAAGAACACCAGGCCATTGGCAACGTCGATTACGTGCTCAACAGTGCCAACACCTTGTCGGGCCGCTGGTCTTATAGCGGAGACCGCACAAACGCGACGATGGATTGCTCCGCCACGGGATCGACGATCAGCCAGTGCCTGCCCGGCAACCCGGCGCAGATCTGGTTCATGACGCAGTACGCCGTGCTGAAGCTTACGTCGAGCCTTTCCCCCAACCTGGTAAACGAAGCGCGAATCTCCATGCAGCGGAACGTCGTGGGGCCACAGAACGGGGTGCCGCTCACGGACACGCAAGTGGGAATTACGCCCCTGGTTCCGTCGGTGAACACGCTGGACAGCGTCACGGTGAGCGGGCTGTTTGCGTTTGGCGGCCGGGGAAACCTGGCGACCCTGATGTGGGACACCTCCGTGGAAGGTTCGGATCAGATTTCCTGGTCGCACGGAAAGCACACCGTTCGCGCCGGCTTCGAGTTCGAGCGCGACCAGGAGAACTGGCAGTACAAGGGAGTGGCGATCGGCGCCTTGACATTCCAGACCTTCCAGGACTTCCTGCTGGGCCTTCCCGGCTGCACGCCGGGCAGCGGCACCACCGCGACCCTCACCACGGCTGCCACCGGCGCCTGCCTCGCGAGTCAAGTGGCCGGGACGACGAACGGCACTTCCACCAGCAATATTTCCAGCTCGGGATCGATCGTTTCGGCCACGCCGCCTGGTGGCGTCAATCACGCCTACCGAATCGCGGCAGCCGATGCGTTTGTGCAGGACGATTACAAGGTGCTCAGCAACCTGACGCTGAACCTTGGGCTGCGCTGGGAGTACGACGGGCTGGTTTCCGACAGCCACGGATTGCTCACCAACGTCTGGCCCAACCTCATCACCACGGTCAATACGCCGGCATCTCTGGGGGGTACGCTGGGCACCACGCCTGCTACCGGAACTCTGGCCGGATTTGTGGTTCCTTCCAACTTCAACTTTGCCGCTTTCCCGACACCTCCGGTGGGCGGACTATTCCAGAACAATCAGAAGATCGCCACGCAGAACAGCCCTTCCATCAAGAACTATTCCCCGCGCGTAGGTCTCGCGTGGAAGCCTCTGCCGACCGACAAGTTCGTGGTACGGGCGGGCGGGGGCTTTTTCTACGATCGCGTGGGTGTGACGACGTACAACAAGAGCACCCAGACGTCGATTCCGTATGCCGTGCCCTACCAGCAGTCCGGCGCTGCGAACTATTTCTCCAGCTTTTCCCAGCCTTACGCGCCCGCCGCACTCGGGTGGACGCCGCGCTGGGCGAGCGCTACGACAACTTCGAACCTGAACGTTGTTCTCACCGCTCCCGTTTACCCCACTCCTCTGACCTACGAGTGGAATCTGAACGCGCAATACGAGTTCGCTCCGCGCTGGGTGGTGGAGCTGGGCTACGTGGGAACCCGCAGCATTCATCAGGCACCCGACAATACGGTGAACGCGGTGCTTGAGCATCAGATCAACGAGTCCCTGCTCGCGAGCGCGGCGGCTCCCGTCAACGGCATCAACACCAACACGACATCCAACGCATCGCTCCGCGTACCGTACCTGGGATTTGCGCCGGCCGGTTTGGGCGACGATCAGGCTATTTCGGACAGCAAATACAACAGCCTGCAGGCCACCGTACGCAAGCAGCTTTCCAACGGCCTCACACTGACGGCCGCCTACGCCTACAGCCGCGGCGTCACGACAACCAGCTTCATCAACTTCAACGACCCCGACCTGCCGCTGCAATACGGCCTGACGCCCTTCATCCATCCGCAGCGATTCACTGTGAATTACAGCTATGATTTGCCGTTTGGCAAACACGATGGCTGGATGGACAAGCTCACCAGCGGATGGAACCTCTCGGGCGTGACGGTCGTGCAGGACGGCACCGCGCTCACGGTTACAGACACGCGGGGCGGCGCGATCTACGGATATAGCGGGGCGGCGTCGGTAATTTCGACAGCTGAGTTTGCCGCAGGAATGGGGAACGCCAACGTTCCAACACCCGGCAACGTTCTGCAGCGATTGGGCGGCACGGTTCTGGGCGGCCCGGGTTATTTCAACAAGGGCGCGTTTGGAACCATACCGAATGTTGGAGTCACAACCGCCGGAACGGGCGGCACCGGTTACGGGAACGCGGGGTACGGCATTATTCTGGGCCCCGGCCAGTTTAACTTCGACGCGACTATTCAAAAGGTGACGAAAGTGGGAGGAATCCACGAGGACGCCACGCTGGTGTTTCGGACGGAATTCTTCAACGCGTTCAACCATCCGCAGTTCAGCAACCCGTCGGTTACGGACGATTCCAAGTCGACCTTCGGGCAAATTACGAGCGCGTCGGTGAATCCGCGGCTGATTCAATTCGCGCTGAAGTACGTGTTCTAGGGATCGAGGGAGAAGCTGTACCGCATTTCAAAGAGGGCCGCGTTTGCGCGGCCCTCTTCTTTTTTCGCGCCGTGAATCCCACTTCAAGACTCAAATTTTCTGACGGGGCGGAAGCAGAAGAACTAGAATCGTGCCTGTTGAATCGAGGGCGGTTTTGGAAAAACTTCGCGAAAATCCCATCAAGGAGCGGCAGGTTGCCGGTAAGCGGCTGCGCGAGAAAGTTCCGCGATCGGCGCACGCGCAATGTACGCCTCCGAAAGATCGCGCCGATCCCGTTGCACTTCTAAAAGAAGCGGATCGCGGGCGATTGCCGGAGTTGCTGCCGATTCGCTATTCCCGGATGCGCGCCTCGCCCTTCGCGTTCTTCCGCGGCGCCGCGGCAGTGATGGCCGCCGATCTCTCCGGCACGCCCGCCACGGGCATCTGCGTGCAGGCTTGCGGCGATTGCCACGTCGCCAATTTCGGGGGTTTCGGCACTCCCGAGCGCCAGCTCGTTTTCGATATCAACGATTTCGACGAGACGCTTCCGGCGCCCTGGGAATGGGACGTCAAGCGGCTGGGAGCGAGCATCATCCTGGCCATGCGCGAGGCGGGTTTTTCCGAACGCTACTGTTCCCGAGCGGTGCTCACCGCCCTCGGCTGCTACCGGGAGCGCATGCGCGAGTACGAGGAGATGACCGCGCTGGACGTATGGTACTCGCATCTGAATGCCGCCCTGTTCGTGGAACGCGCGAAGACTCCGGCCGCCCGGAAGCGTTGGGAGAAGATGGAAGCCGTGGCGGCCGCCGACACTTCCGAACATGAGTTCCCCAAAATTGCGTGCATACGGCACGGGCGGCCCCGCATCGTCGACCGGCGCTCCCTCATTTATCATCCTCGCGACCTCGCCGTCGGAAAGCGAGTGCGGCGCATGTTTCAGAGGTATCGCGACACGCTGCCCGAGGAGCGCCGCACGCTTCTCGATCGCTACGAACTGGTGGATGTGGCCCGCAAGGTTGTCGGTGTAGGCAGCGTGGGCACGCGCTGCGCGGTTGCGTTGCTGATCGCCGGGCCGCGCGACCCTCTGATCCTGCAATTCAAGGAAGCGCACGAATCGGTGCTCGCGCCATACGCGGGCAGAAGCCGGTATGCGAATCAGGGCGAGCGCGTGGTCACCGGCCAGCGGCTTCTGCAGTCCGCCAGCGATATTTTTCTCGGCTGGACCAGCGACGGCCACGGACACGATTTCTACTTTCGCCAGCTCCGCGATATGCGCATGAAAATCGACATCGAAAAAATGTCCAGGCAGGACTGGTTCGAATACGTGGAACTTTGCGGGTGGGTGCTCGCTCGCGCGCATGCCCGCACCGGCGACCCGGCGCGCATTGCCGGTTATCTGGGGAAGTCTGCTGTGTTCGATGAAGCGATTGCGAAGTTTTCCGCTGCGTACGCAGACCAGACCGAGCGGGACCATGCCGTGTTCGTGAAGGCTCTGCGGGCTGGGCGTCTCTTGCAGAAACGCTAAATCGTTCCTGATCGGTGTGGCCAATCAATTCTACCGATAGCCGCCATCGGAATTTCTTGTGGAAGGCGCTAATGGGGTTATGGTAACATTCTCACTTTGAGACTGGAGGGGCGGCGATGAACACCACCCGATTTCCCGTTCTGCTGGCTTTAATTGTGCTCAGCGTGGGTGCCGCGATGGCGGATACCGTTCCCGATACACGTTTCAACGTGGACGACCCTTCAGGCTCGGGACCCAACGTCTCAACGATTACTTCCAATCAGTTCGTTACTGACAGTGATGGCACATTCGATTTGAGCGGAACCTACACGGGCACGCCGATCTATTCTCTCGAGTTGGTAATTCCTGGCGCGGATATCGTGGGACCGCTGAGCTGCAAGTCGAATGTCTTTCTTGTTACCGTGGTGCAAGCCCACGGAAATACTCCCGGTGAGTGCTTCTTCAATTCGCTCGAATCTCTCGGTATTACGTGGATCACACCCGATCCCACGGGGAAGGATGACCCGGGCGGAGTTCTCGATTGCAGTATATGGGACCTCGACGATTGCGTCGGTCTCCTGACCGGTAGTCTCATTGATCTGGGCATTCCGGCTGGAATGGGTGCGGCTCCAAATTCGCCCCTCGATCTGGCCGCCAACGGCGCCCCGCCGCTGCCGTTCTCTGAACTTGGATCGGGACCATTGCTTCTTTTCGGACTGATCGGAATGTTCGTGGCTGGCCGCAAGTCAATGAAATTGGAGTTTGAGCCCAAGCAGGCCGTGCGCGCCGCATAACACCGCAGCCTAGTGGGCCGTAGAGGCGAATTCTTTTTCCATCGCTTTGAACTGGGGCTGGCTCTGCAGGTTGGCCATTTCGGGATCGCTTTCCGCTTCTCCCACCGGATATCCCTTTTTAAGAGCTTCCTGTAACGTGCCGAGCGCATCCTTCTGCTGGTTCGCCAGGTTTTCAATCACCGCCTGGATGTAAATCAACTCGACGTCGCTTTTGTCGATCGTCCGCGCGCGCCGGATGAAATCCATCCCCCG
>Ga0302325_10016507_pt1 | contig 15635 bp, 15 predicted proteins | sample Palsa_T0_2_FD_201948 | JGI IMG/M metagenome (GOLD analysis project Ga0302325, IMG submission 201948) | Peat permafrost microbial communities from Stordalen Mire near Abisko, Sweden - Palsa_T0_2 | ecosystem: Environmental > Terrestrial > Soil > Palsa > Peat permafrost | place: Sweden: Abisko...
CTGGCCCACAAACTCTTCCCCGAATAACTGTTCCGCCAATGCAGGAACCGGCCCCGGGGGGCCCGGGTGCCCTCGGTAAGGTGGCGGCGTGGCACTCGAGCAACCGCCGTGAGCGACGAATCCGCGCCACTCCCGCGGCAAGAGCTCGAGCAGCTGGGCCTCTACGATCCGGACGCGGCCGACGGAGCCGAGCGCCTCGAACTCATCCAGTACGTCATGGCGCTCGGCGCCACCCTGGAGGAGGTCGCCGCCGCGTCCAACCTCGGAGAGCTGGCGCTCGACGTGAACATGCGTCCCCGCGGGCCGCTCACGCTCGGGAAGGTGCTCGAGCCGCTGCCCATCGAACCGGCGACGGCGACCCGCTTGCTCACGGCCCTGGGGATGACGACCGACCTCAATGAGCCGATCACGGCGGAAGAGGGCGAGACCATCCAGCTCTTCGTGGCCAGCCTGGGACTGCTCGGCGAGGAGGCGGCGGTACAACTGGCGCGGGTCACCGGCTCGGCCATGGCGAAGGTGGCCGAGACCCTCGTCGGAGGTTTCCGCATTCAGGTCGAGCTCCCTCGTCTCGAATCGGGAGTTCGCTACATCGACGTCGTCAAAGAGTATTCGGACATCATCCACTCGCTCCTCCCCGCGTTCGTCCGCAGTCTCGATGCGCTGCTGCGACAGCAGATCCTGGCCGTGGCGAAGCGGATGTGGTCGACCGACGAGGAGCACTCGACCGTGACCCTGTGGCGCACCGTCGGATTCGTCGACCTGGTCGGGTACACCGAAGTGACCGGTTCCCTTTCGGCTCGGGAACTGGCGGCCGTGCTCATCGACTTCGACGAGCGCACCGCACGAGCCGTTCGGGAAAGGAACGGGCAAGTGGTCAAGATGATCGGCGACGAGGCCATGTTTGTCACGGAGGACCCTGCGGACGCGTGCCAGATCGCCCTCGACCTGGTGGCCACCTTCGGCGAAAACCAGACGCCCCCGGTCCGCGTCGGGCTGGCCACCGGCGAGATGGTTTCGGTGTTGGGCGATCTTTACGGACCCGATGTCAACCTCGCCGCTCGCCTCGTCACCGTCGCCGAGCCCGAAACGGTCGTGGTCTCGCAACGGACGCAGCAGGGCGCACCCGGATTTCTCTTCCAGGCTCTTCCTCCTCGCACCCTGAAGGGCTTCCCGGATTCGATTAGTCCTTTCCGGCTGGTGTCCCCACGTGGCGCCACCTAGACCCCGCGGCTACCGTCACCGCAGGCGGTCGACGGACCCGGGAAAAGGAGCCACCGATGAGCGAGCAGGCCGATGCGACCATTACGGAGGACGATGCCATCATCACCGTGACGTTCGACCGGCAGAAGAAGCTCAACGCGATCAACACAGAGATGTCGGCGGCCTTGTGGGAGGCCACGAACGCGCTGGCCGACCGCGACGACTTGCGCTGCATGGTGATCACCGCCAAGGGCCCGTACTTCACGGCCGGCATCGACCTGATGACCACCGTGGGCAACCGCCCTGGAAACCCAGAGACGGAGCATCTGCATCCGGGCTGGAACTTTCGCCGTAACTACCGGAGCCACCATCTTCTCTACGACGAGTTCGAATCGATCGAAAAACCGATCATCCTGGCGGCGCAAGGGCACTGTCTCGGAGCCGGCCTCGAAATGGCAGCCTCATGTGACTTTCGCTTCTGTACTCCAGCTGCAGAGTTCGGCCTCCCCGAAGTGCACATCGGGGTCATCGCCGGAAGCGGGGGTACGAGTCGCCTGACCCGCCTGGTCGGTCCGGCGTGGGGGAAATGGCTGGCGATGGCGGGCCAGAGAGTGGGCAGCGCACAAGCGCACCAGATCGGGCTGGTGCACAACGTCTTCGAGCCCGAGGCATTTCTCGACAATGTCTATGCGTTCTGCCGCGACCTCATCACCATTCCGGCTGAAGTGCTGGGGATCGCGAAACTGGCAGTCGACATGTACGCCGACATCCATGACCGCACGGCGCAGCGTCACATCGACCGACTCTTGGTGACCGGCATCATGGACTCGCCTGAGTACGCCGAGCGCACCGCACGGTTCCGGCCCGCCCAGCCGAGCACGTGAGCCTCTGTCTCAGCGGGGCGTGAGGCACGGCTCACTGGGCCCACAGTTCCGGCATGGAAACTCCTCCCCGTGCCCGGAACCGCCTCCCCCTCCCGACGGGCCCTTCTGCGCCAGCTGATCCGGTACGGCTCGGTCTCCGCCATCTCCACCACAATCAGCCTCATCATTCTGGGGGTACTCGTCGGCCTGGCGAGTTTCCCGGCCATCTGGGCCAATGTGATCGCGACGTCGATCGCCACGGTGCCCTCCTTCGAGCTCAATCGGAGGTGGGTCTGGGCGCAAGACGGTCAGCGGTCCCTCCTCCGCCAAGCCGTCCCCTACTTTCTCCTTTCGTTCGCCGGTCTGGTCATCTCCACCTTCGCGGTGCATCTGGCCTCGGGCGCCACGAGCGCCTCGACGCGGTTGGTCCACACCGCTGCGGTCGAGATGGCCAACGTGGGCGCCTATGGCGCTCTCTGGGTCATTCAGTTCATGCTCTGTGATCGCATCCTCTTCCGTTCACCTCCGGGCCAGGGCGTCACCGCCGACCCGGCCGTGTCGGAGCGGGACACATCGAGTGACCACTCGTCCTCGCGCGTGTGAGCAAGACCGCTCATGGCTCATTGCTCCCGGCCCCATCAACCGGGAAGGGGCGTCCCGGTTCGAATTGGGCCGTCACCGACCGCAGCGCGGCGGACAGTGACACGGGGCAGTTTCCGTTGTACAGGGGGCCCGTGCCATCGCCGAGTAGCCGGCTGGCCATGGCCACGCCCCGGGCCGGGACGGGGAGCGGGCTCGAGAGTGCGCGGAGCATGCCGCGCGCATCGCCGACCGCGGCGATGACACGGTCACGGCACAGAGGGGCGCGCGGGCTGCGGGCCCGTGGCGTCGTGTGGGCGCGCTCGAGCACCCCTTCCCATTCCCGCACCAACTTGCGGCGTGCGCGCACCGAGACCAACCGTTCCGCCCGCGCCGCGAGGAGGCGACCCGACTCGGGAGGAGCCCCTGCGGCCAACCGGCGGTCGAGGACGGGGCCGAAGAGGGCGGCGAATGGTCGTCGCAACCCCCGATCATTGCGCCGGACGAATCGCTCGATCGTCAGGATGCCTTCGGGGAGGTCGACCAGCTCCTGCTGCTCGCCGGACCGATCGGGTGCAGCTATTGGGCTCGCATGGTGTGTCGTCATGCGTCCATGGTGCGCTCCCCCGGCGAGGTTCGAAAGTGGCATGATTGACGTTATGCGCGACTTTCCTGCCACTTCGGGATCCGGCCGCCCGGCTGCCGGATCAGGCGGGACCTCCGGCGGGATGTCGGCGGGGGCGGCCGGGAACGTGGCGATCGTCGTCTACGACGGGGTCGGGATGTTCGAGCTCGGTGTCGCCTGCGACGTCTTCGGGAGCAACGATCTGGCGGACCTCGGCCTCCCCTGGTACCGGCTTTTCATCTGCGGCGCGGGGGGTGCCCCGGTGGCGGCCGACGGCGGCCTGCGGATCCATCCTCCATTCGGGCTGGAGCGAACACGCCGGGTCGACACGGTGGTGGTCCTCCCGACCGACCGGCTCGACGCGGTGCCGACCGAGGTGTTCGACGCCCTGCGGCGCGCGCATGCACGAGGCTGCCGCATCATCTCGCTCTGCACGGGCGCCTTCGTCCTGGCGGAAGCCGGCCTGCTCGAAGGTCGACGGGCCACCACGCACTGGACGGAGTGTGACGATCTTGCCCGTATCTACACGGATGTGCGAGTCGATCCGGGCGTGCTCTACGTCGATGATGGCGACATCTTGACCTCGGCGGGCAGCGCGGCCAGTATCGATCTCTGCCTGCACGTCGTCCGGTGCGACTACGGCAGCGAAGTAGCCACCCGGCTGGCCCGCCAACTGGTGGTCCCGCCCCAACGCGACGGGGGGCAGGCGCAGTACATCGATGTCCCGTTGCCCACCCTCGACAGTTCCAGTCTCTTCGCCGACACCATCGCCTGGGTACAGGGTCACCTGGACGAGCCGCTGACCGTGTCCGACCTGGCCGCCCGGTCCGCCATGAGCCCGAGAACCTTTGCCCGCCAATTCGTCGCCGTGACCGGCACCACCCCTCACCAGTGGCTCCAGCGCCAGCGCGTCCATCTGGCCCAGCGGCTCCTCGAGACCACCGACCTCTCCGTGGAGTCCGTCGCGGTGGGCAGTGGCTTCTGCACGGCGGGAAATCTCCGCAAGCATTTCAACCGGATCATGCACACCAGCCCGCAGGCCTACCGGCGCACCTTTGCGCTCCGGGCCGGCTGACCCGAGTCGCCAGGCGGTTTCCGAGGTCCCCGGAACTCACGGCACGGCCAGGTGACAGACTCGAGGTCGTGGAAGAGATCCTGCTCGTAGAAGTCTCCGGTCGGGTGGCGACCGTCACCCTCAACCGCCCGGCCGTCCGGAACGCGTTGAACGCTGCCCTGCGCAGCGCTCTCCCCACCACCATGGAGAGTCTGGACCGCGACGAATCGGTCGACGTCATCATCTTGACGGGTGCTGATCCAGCGTTCTGCGCGGGAATTGACCTCAAGGAACTCGGCGGCAACAGCCGCGGCGGCGAGGAGGAGACACGCGCCTTGATTGACGGAGGCAGGCCGTTCGGCCCCGTCTCCAAGCCCGTCATCGGCGCCATCAACGGAGTCGCCGTCACCGGCGGCATTGAGCTCGCGCTCAACTGCGACTTCCTCATCGCTTCGGATCGGGCGAGCTTTGCGGACACGCACGCCCGCGTCGGAATCCAGCCGGGGTGGGGACTCACGGTCCTACTGCCCCAGGCGGTCGGGTTGCGCCGGGCCATAGAGATGAGCACGTCGGGCAACTTCGTCGACGCCCGAACTGCGCTCGAGTGGGGGCTCGTAAATCGGGTGGTCGCCCATGACGACCTCGTCTCCACCTGTCATGCTCTGGCGGCGGACATCGTCTCGAACGACCAGGCCGGTGTGCGCCGGATCCTGCGCACCTACGCGGAAGCCGCTGCGATGAGCACCGCCCCGGCGCGTCGGTTGGAGGCCGAAGTCTCGCTGGAGTGGCTCCGCTCGGGTGGCGGCCGGCCCGAGGAGGTCGAACGGCGTCGTAAAGCAGTCATTGGACGGGGGCGCACGCAGCTGTCGTAAGGGGGTGCGTCACGTCGAGCGACGAGGCGACCGGGAATTGACGAATGACGGCGCGCGGATTTGACTGAGAAAAAAGAGATGAGGGAAAGAATGGGCGGCGATGAAGCGACGGCAAGGCCCCCCGAAGGCGATTGGCTGGGGACGCCATACCTCCGCTTCGAACGGCACGGTAGCCTGGCCCACTGCGTCATCGACCGCCCGGAACGGCGCAACGCGCTGACCGCCGCGATGTATTTCGGTATCCGTTACGCCATCGACCGGGTGAACGCCGAGGAGTCGCTGGCCGGTCTGATCATCACCGGGACGGGGGACGTCTTCATCCCCGGCGGTGACCTTGGTGCCGATCCGATCGACGACTGGGGTGGGCCCAGATTGCTGGGCATGGACAACGTGCCGTTCGACGCCGTGCGACGCTCGCTCAAACCGGTGGTCAGTGCGGTGAACGGGCTGGCCCAAGGTGGTGGTCTTCTCATTGCCATGCTCTCCGATGTGGCCCTGGCGGTTGACACCGCCACCTTCCGCGCCCCCGAGTTGTACCGGGGCATTGCCGACATGGGGTACGCCACCTACCTGCCCGCGCAGATCGGACCGGCCCGGGCCCGGGACATGCTGTTCACGGGCCGCGTGGTCACCGCCATCGAGGCGCTGGAGTGGGGGCTGATCTCCCGCGTCACCACTCCGGAGCGGCTGATGGCGGAGGCCACCGACGCCCTCGAGTGGTGCTGCCGCTGCGCTCCTTCGGCCTTCACCGAAGTCAAGCGGGTGATCAACGACGTCTACGGCACCTACGACCGCATGACCATGGACAAGAGCATCCGAGGACCCGAAGCCCTCGAAGGCTGGCAGTCCTTTCGCGACCGCCGCAACCCGACCTGGGTGCCTGACGACCTCCGGCTCGAAGGGCGGCTGTGACTCAGAGCCCTATGCGGTCTCCGGCGATGCCGAGATAGACCTGGGCGGCGTCGGTGTAGGTCTTCTCGCCGATGAAGACGTGCTGGGTCCCCGAGTACATGTCGCGAAAGGCCCGCTCGAGGCGGCTCCCTTCGCGGATGGCCGCGGTGCCGGCGGCGAGGTGGGCCCACTGCACGATCTCGCGGCTCGACTCGGTGGCATAGGTGGCAGCGACCCGCATGTCGGCCCGCATGGTCGGGGTGAGGGTACTTCCGCTGGCCACCGCCCTCTCGACCTGGCCGAAGGTGTCCACCACCAGCAAACGCGCCGCCTTCCACATGGCCAAATGATGCGACAGGTTCCGCTGAAAGCTGTCTCGGTGGGCCAATGAGGCCGCATCCCCCATGCGCACCTTGGACTGGGCCAACTCGGAGACATCGTCCAGCATGCTCTTCGACACCCCGAGCGCCCATGAGGCGTGCCCCGCCGCCGTTACGGGAATGAGCCCCATGAAGAAGGTCGGCGATTCCCCGCGGAGGGGTGTCTGGCACATCAATTCGAATGTCCGGCTGGCCGGGACGAACAGATCCTGGACGTTGTAGTCGAACGAACCGGTCCCCTTCAGCCCCTGCACATGCCATCCGTCCGTGAAGACGATCTCCTCGCGGGGGATGACCGCCACCATGAGTCGGGGCAACCCGTCGTCCCCCAATGGCATCTCTCCGCCGACGGTCGCAATGAACCCGGCGCAGACGTATTCGGAGTGCCCGGTACCCGAGCCGAAGTTCCATGCACCGGTGACCTTGTAGCCACCGCTGACGGTCTCCCCGAGGCCGTTGGGAAAGAATTGCCCGCCGGCGGTGACGCGGTTCCCGTGTTGCGCGAAAACCTCCTTGAAGCCCTCGTCAGGGAGGTAGGCGGCGCACACCGCGGCAGAGGGGAAGTTGGCGATCCCGACCCATCCGACCGACCCGTCCTGCCAGGCCAGTTCGATCCAGGTGTCGATCATCTCGGTCAGGCTTGGCTCGCTCCCGCCGGCCGCTTTCGGATTGGCCCACTGCATGAGTCCGCTCTCCCACAGCGCCTCTACCTGCAGCACGGTGAGAGTCCTCCCTTCTTCGGAGGAGGCCGCCTCCTGCGCCGTCAGGTCGCGCAGAGAGCGAGCAGCCGCAACTCCGCCGACGGTTGCCGCATCGGCCATCAAGCGCGTCGGCCGGTCGCCCGGAACGGAGCCGTCATCCGTTGGCGCTGAGGACCCGGCCGGGCAACGCACCGGTGAGCTTGCCCTCGCGTTGGACGGCGGTCCCGTTGACGATGGTGGCCCGAAACCCGCCTTCGGGGCGGCGGAGGCGGAGTGCACCTCCCGGCAGGTCGGCGACGAACACGTCTTCGTCCCAGTGCAGCTCGTCCAGGGCGAACACGGCGAAGTCGCCCGCCCGACCGGGCTCGATCACTCCCCTGTCCCTGACGCCGAAGACATCGGCCAGGTGTCCAGTGACCTGGTGGACGGCCTCTTGGAGTGTGAAGTCACCCCGCTCACGGACGTGACGGGTCAAGAGCAAGGTGGTGTCCCCCGATGCGCACAACATCTGCACGTGCGCCCCGGCGTCTGACGAGGTCACGAGTACCCTGTCATCAGCCAGGACGCCGGCCACGGCCTCCACGTTGGAGTTGGCCACGGCGACGGACACGATCCCCGGCCGGCACTCGTTGGCCAGCGCGAAATCGGCCAGGACGTCGGACGGATGGCCTCCCCGTTCCATCACCAGATCAGCCAGGGAGCGGCCGAGCCATCGCTCGTCAGCCGGATTCGTCACCTCGACGATCCGCACTCCCTCGATGCGCCGGGTGGGGAACATGGCGCGTTCGGTGCGATCCCACTCCGCCCGGGCTGCGTCGCGCCACGCCGGATCGGCGAGAAGCGCCCGTTTCGCCTCGGCGCCGCGCGCCTCGATCACCCGGTTCCACCCTTCGGTCATCTGCATGAACATCATCGAGCTGTCCCAGTTGAGCCGGAAGTCGACCGGCCGGGGTGACAGCTGGGGCCAGAATTCAATCCCCTCCTCGCGATAGCGCGCCGCCAGATCGAGCCAGCGGCCGGCGCTCGCCGGATTGGACTCAGTGACAACGAATCCTGTCCAGGTGAGTGGGATGCCACGGGGCCCGCAGCGAAGGGCCAGTCGGTCCATCCCTACCTCTGGGGCGTCTCCGGTCAGATCGGGTACGAATTCCACCAGACCGTGCCCGTGTGCCGCGATCACGTCCAACAACGCGTCGAACTCGTCGTCGTCGGCGAATCGCGACGGCACGGGGCGCCCGGTGCGGTCCTTGTCGAAGAAGGAGGTGGACAATCCCCAGCTGCCCGCCGTCATGGCGTCGTCGAGTATCTGCGCCATCAGCCTGCGCTCGTCCGCAGTGGCGGCCCGTTCCCAGGCGTCGTCGCCCATCACGACCAGCCGGAGCGGGGAATGGCCCATCAACGCCGCGACATTCACGCCCGCCCCCCGGGCATCGACGGCGTCGCGGTAGCCGGCGTAGTCGGTCCAGGTCCACGGGACGTTGTTCGTCAGCGCATCCAACGGGATGTCCTCGACGTAGGAGAACATGTCGGCAATCGGGCCGCGCTGGGCGTCGTTGACCGGAAACAGCGAGAGCGAGCAGTTCCCCACCAGTGCGGTGGTCACGCCGTGCTGGCTGTTGGGATCGCAGGCAGGGTCCCAGAACAGCTGCGCATCGAAGTGGGTGTGCATGTCGAGGAATCCGGGAGCGACGATGCATCCGCTGGCGTCGAGCTGCTCCTCGCCCTCGGGGGTGAGCGATGGCGCGACCTCGACGATCCGACCGGCCCGCACCCTGACATCGGCCTCGAACGGGGGCGCACCGGTGCCGTCGACGACCGTTCCACCTCTGAGAATGAGGTTGTTCTGTTCGGAGGCCATGGCTTTGTCTCCCTTGCCGCTAGGGGTTCGCCTCAGCTTGACAGATCGCCCCGTACTCGACAAACACGCCAACGGATCACTCCGGTCCACTCTGGCCACCCGGAATATCCGTACGATCCCGGGTCATTTCCCCTTCGCACCCGCCAAATGGCCCGGTGCATCGTGACCCAGCGCGGGCGCCTCCTGGGCTCCGAACCACCGCACCTGCCCGCGCCCGTGCGTCTTCGCCACATAGAGCGCGTGATCAGCTCGCTCGATCAACGATTCGACCGTGCGGTCATACGGTTCTGATACAGCGACCCCGATGCTGCACCCGAGCTTCAGGTAGCTGCCGTCGCTCTCGACCACCGAAGTCGAGATGAGCTCAGATATACGCGCGGCGAGCAGGGCGGGAGTCTCGGAATCGTGCGACCCGAGCCACCCCACAATGAATTCATCCCCACCAAATCTGGCGACGACGTCCGAGGCTCTCGTGGCCTCCCGCAGCGCATCGGCCACGGCCTTGATCGCCTCATCCCCACCATCGTGGCCCAACGAGTCGTTGATCTTCTTGAGTTCGTCGAGGTCGATGAACAGAAGCGTCAGTACGAGCTCTCCTTGACTCCGACGAGCGCTGGCCAGGTCGAGGTCAAGCGCTTCGAGAGCCGCTCCCCGATTGAGAAGGCCGGTCAGGGAATCCCGAGTGGCGCGCTCGGTCAGCTCCCCTCTCTTGGTCTCGTTCGCTCGCACCGATACCTGGAGATTGTTGAGCGCCGACTGGAGAGCCGCTCCCGTTTGTCCGGGCAGGGGGCGTTGTAGCACGGGGTCGTCGAGCTCCCCCGTGGCCAGCGCGATGGCCTGGGCCTGCACGGCGCGCAGGGTGGAGGACATCTCGTTGAAGGCCGCGGACGCGAGGGAGATCTCCCGTGGCCCGGTCTCGTCGAGTTGGGGAAATTCGAGCTCGCCTTCCTTGACCGACTTGAGGGCAAAGGCGATACGCGCCAGCGGACGTCCGATGGCCCGGCCGAAAGCGAGCACACTCCCGACCGCTCCCAGAACGAGGAAGAGCATGGCGAGGGAAATGATTATGAGGTCCCGCGTGGCTGATCCCGCTTGGCTGGCGGTGGCCACCCGGAGGTCGGCTGAACTGGCCAGAACCACGTTGGTCAATGAGTTGGCCCACGCCACTTCGGATCGGGCGATCTCCGAAATCGCAGTCGAACTGACGGTATACGGCGGCGCTCCCTTCGCCAGACCGACCGTGATTCCCACCGTGACATAGCTCTCGAAACTGCGGGAGAGTGGCTGACTCAACAGCGCTTTCCACGCGGCGGCGCCCCGGGGACCGAGGGCAGCTGGAAAGCTCGACGTCGCTTCCTCGAACTGCTGGTGACTGACAATGAGAGCCTGGGTCCCTGCGGCGGTGGGTGCGCTCGTCAGTACCGTCTCCAGAGATCCGCCACCCTGCAGATTCTCCTCACTTAGGCCGGATGTGAAGGCGTCGAAGGAGGAACTGAGGGCAGCGAGCCGGTCACTCGTCGCAACGGAATCCGTCGATTGGCTGCTCTTTGCGAGGGTCGCAAACGAGTTCTCCCAGAGCGCATCTATGGTCGAGCCGAATTTATTGAAGAGCGACTCGACCTCGGCGGACGACGCGCTCCCGCCCGTGATCGCTCGACGAAGGACTAGCAGTTCGGCATACTCGGGAGCGAACGCACCTTTGGGCCCGAGCACCTTCTGCTGATCGACGGTACGACGAGCGTCGATCAGCGTTGCCTGCACATTGACGCCGAGTATCGAATTGAGCTTGGCGGCCGACACGTGATACGTCTGTGCCGCGACGATCGACTCGCTGGCCACATATTCGTTGTAGACGTCGATGCGGGCCCGCAGCAGCGAGTCGAGGAACAGGGACGACTGGCGGGCCGTCACCGCTTGCACGCGGAGAGAGGATTGGTTGACCACCTTCATCGAGGCCAAGCCGATCGCGATCGCGAGCGGAAGCAGGACCAGAGCCACGAGGGACGTCCGGATGCCCAGCGGAAACAGTCTGTACCGACTCCTTTCGCCCTGCTGGCTCTTGCCCATGTGCCTCTTCTCGTGCCGAGAAGGGGTACCGCGACGAGATGTTCGGCGGTAGTCGCCCCTCCGGCGGGCCGATACATGCACCGAGGCCCGAGGCGTTGCGTGTCCCCCTCACGGGAGACCTGCCCTTTTCAACTGTTCCAGCCTGACAATGCCCCTTTTCCACCGATTCCAACAGGGACTTTGGTCCCATGAGGGGCACCGCAACCCCTTCGCAACCAGATCGGCACCGTGAGACGGGATCGAGCACCGCAACCGGGCCGGATCGGCCGCTCCCGGTCAATACCGCTTATAGGGAAGGAACTTCCCGCTCATGGCGATATGCACGCGGTCACCCGCGGGATCCTCTTGACGGGTGATCTCCATTTCGAAATCGATGGCGCTCATGATCCCGTCTCCGAACTCTTCCCCGATGAGCTCCTTGAAGGTGGTGCCATACACACTGACCAGCTCGTAGAAGCGATAGATCAATGGATCCGAGGGAACCGGAGCGCTCAGCGAACCCCGGTGGGGAGGAGTCTGCAGGAGTTGGAGAGCCTCGGTCGGAAGGTCGAACAAGGTGACCAGCGCCGTCGCCTGGGCCGCGTCGAAGGTCATCTGTCCGAGACAACCGGCAGTCACCCACTCCTTGCTGGCACCGACGACATCCGCCACCTCCGACCATCTGAGCCCCTTCTGTACCCTGGTCGTCGCGATGAGATCTGCCAGTTCCGCTCGGTCCACAATGCGCCCCCTTCTGCTGATTCTCTGAGACCCCACGATGGCGTCATGGAGCGTCGGGGTCAAGTGGGGGAAGGCCGCCGGAACAGGTTCAGTAACCTCTGGCCATGGGTCCCACCAAAACGATCCAACTTCGGAGGGGCGCGTGCGGCACCACGAGGTAGAGCCCGCCGGTCCCGTCACCACATGGTCGGGCTGGGATGTGCGCGGCGGGGCGACGGCCGATGCCGCGCAAGCGTTCGCGCCTACTTCCCGGCGCGCAACCGGTCCGGAGGAGGCGTACGAACTCCTCGCCGTCGCTGCCCGCGGCTTTCGGCCACCCCGATTCCTGACGACGGCCGACCGGCCCGGGTCAGGCCCCGACGATCGGGGAGAGGACGTGCGGGAGGGGCTGAAGATGGCCTGGTCGTTGCTGTACCGACGCGTGGCGGAGACCGGGCCCGCCTCGGTGGCGCCCTACGCGATCTACCTTCTGGGCGTCAACCCTCCCCCTGACGCGACGGACGCAGATCTCGCGGTCTTCAATGACTTCTACACGAACGTCCACATGCCCGAGGTGGCCGAGCGCCGACATGCGCTCCGCGCCGTCAGATATGAGCTGCTCCACGAGATCCGACCCCCTTATTCGGGAGCGCCACAGTTCCTCGCCGTCTACGAGGTCGATGAGGCGGGGGCATCGAACCGTCGGCACATCGGACCTCCGTATTCGCCGGGTCCGGACGTATGGCAACGCCACAAGACACCGTGGCGGCTCTGGTACCGCCGGCTCCCCGCGGAGGATGACATCTCCTGAGGTCGTTCCGCCTTCACCGGTCCAGACCGAGGCGGTCCCGTCCACGTTCGAGAGCGGCCACGCAGCCGGTCCACGTCTCGTTGATGATGTCGGCCACCGGCCGTACTCCTTCGATGCGAGCCGACGACTGACCCGTATTGGCCACACTCGCTTCCATGTCGCCCGAGAAGTACAGGTCGAGGACTCCCGCGAGGTCCCCCCGATCGGATTCATCCGGGTTGTCCGTTCGACGCGATCGCAAGACCCGCATGGTCGGAGAACCTGGATTCGACAGCAACACCGTGCCGGTGTCGTCGGCCCGGAGGATGGCATTCTTGAAATTGTCGTGGACCGGCGCCTCCACGGAGGCAAGCATGCGGGTCCCCATCTGTACACCGTCGGCACCCAGCACGAGCGCCGCAGCCATCGACTGCGCGTCGCAGATACCTCCGGAGGCGATCAGGGGCAAATCGACGCGTGCCGCGATGAGTGGAAGGAGGACCATCGTCGACGCGCCGTGTCTGTTCTTGAACCCTCCCCCCTCGATGCCGTCGACGATCAATCCGTCCACGCCTGCATCGACCGCCTTCATGGCGCCCCGCAGGGTCCCGACGGCGTGGAGCACCGTGATCCCGACGGCATGGAGACGGTCGGTAAACAGAGCTGGATCCCCGGCCGACGTGGTGACCGTCCTGACACCTGCCTCGGCCACCACGTCGATCACCGCAGGGTCCCGCATCATGATCAATGCGACATTCGCGCCGACCGGGCGATCGGTCAGCTCGCGCACGTTCTGCAAGTCCCGACGGCCCTCTTCTGACGCGGTCTCGATCATTCCGAGCGCCCCCGCGTTCGACACGGCGGCCGCGAGAACGGCACCCGCGATATACGTCATCGGCGCTTGCAGGATCGGTATGTCGATTCCCAGGAGTCGACAGACTCGATTCGACGAAACCTCAGTCACCTCTGGATCTCCTTCGTTACCACCGTTGGAATCACTGGCTCGAGGATCGAAGAAGCCTCGGTCAATTACTCGTCGGTCCGTACATTGCCGAAGCCCCCGCGCTCAGGGCCTCGACCGCCTGGCGGCGGGTCAGTCCGCCGAGGGGCGACGGACCGGTCGGATCGGGCATGCCGAAATTCCAGGTGGGGCCGTCGTCCAGGTGGTCCAGCCCCACGACGGCGACGTCGACGGGGTCGGCGAGCTCTCCGAAGTCACCGCCGTGCTCGGCCATGAGCCGCCTCAGCGTCGGCGTGTCGGTGGCGCCCAGAACGAGGGCCAGGACGTCGACGCCCCGGTCCTTCCATTCGGCCCAGAGCGCCTCGGCCAGCACCGTGCTGAACGCCTTGGTGGCGCCGTAGACGGCGATGTGGGCCGAGCCGGCCCAACAAGCAAACGAGGAGACGAGCAGCAGCCCACCGCCCCCACGGTTCACCATCTTCTGTCCGAAGTGGCGGGCGCCGTGCAGGGGGGTGGCGCAGTTCCGGCGGACAAGCGCCTGCAGGTCGTCGATCGACTGGTCGAGCAGGAGCAGGCTCCTGGGGTCTGAGCCTGCGTTGTAGATGAACAGTCCGACCTCGAGGTCGGCCGTGGCGGCGGCCAGCGCTTCACCGGCATCGTCAGTGCTGAGGTCCAGGACCACCACCCGCGTCTCGACGTCGAGACGGGCTGCCACCTCGTCCAGCAGCGCCCCCCGGCGGGCGACGAGCACGACGTTGACGCCGCGGCCGGCCAGCTCCTCGGCGAAGGCCGCACCCGTGCCGTCCGACGCACCGGCCACGACGGCCCAGGGGCCATACTTAGCGCGAAACGCCTCACTCATGTACGCCGTCCCTCGATGCGGAGTCCACGGTCAGGAGGCGACTGCAGGCATGACCTGTTCGACGGCCGTACGCAGATAGCGCCAGGCCACCTCGGATGGCAGTCCGCCTATGAGCGGGTGGAGGGCGAGGGGCGCTCCGGCGCGCACGAACTCGATCGCCTCATCCACGCTGAAGATGCGGTGACTGCGGTTCTCGGCCCGGAGCTCCTCCGCCGTCGACACAAACGACAGGCTGGCGGTATCTGCGTTGCCCTCGTTCCACTCGGCGTAGCTGAGGACATCGTGCATCAGGAAGGGGCCCAAATCCTCCCAGGCGCGATCGACGTTCTCGGCCACGAAGACGGTGGTTGGCGAATCAGCAGGCGACAAGATGCACATGCCGGGTTCATGACCTGCTTGGCGTGACGCCTCTTCGAACGCGATCCCGAGTGCAGGATCTCCCTTTTGCGCGAAGAAACCGATCCCGTGACGCCCGGCGCGCCTCGCCGCGGCGGTGCTTCCGCCACCCCAAGCGACGAACGGCCCACCCGGGGTGACCGGGGCGGGCGTCACGTGAATACGCCGACCCTCGTACTCGAATGGCTCCCCCGTCTTGGCCTGGAGGAGCACGCCCAACTTCTCCTCGGCCATCCGGCCCCGGTTGTGGTAGTCCACTCCGTACATCTCGTATTCGACCGGCCGGTAGCCGATAGCGGCCACAAACGAGACCCGGCCCTTGCTGATGATGTCGAGGACGACCATCTCTTCGGCCAGACGTACGGGGTCATAGAGAGGGAGCAGCACCACGGCGATCGTGATCGGAAGCGAACTGGTTCGTGCCGCCATGGCACTCGCCAGCAGTGTCGGTGAGGGGAGATACCCGTCGCTCGCCGAGTGGTGCTCGCACAGCAACGCGCTGAGACAGCCACGGGACTCTCCCCACTCGGCCATGTCGAGCGCCGCTCCATAGAGCTCTGTGGTTGGCGCGCCGTTCACCGGCGCCCGCATGTCGAATCGCATCGTGAACATGGCAACCTCAGTCTGGTCGGATACGGTGCCTGTCGCGGACAGGGCCCGGGGGTGAGCGACGAAGATACTCCCTCATCTCGTCATACTCTCTCATCTCGTCATCCGCTGTCCGGGAAGTAGCTGGCGTCGAGGCGGTCCCGCCTCCCAATGGTCAGAAAGTCGCCAGCGGATGGACCGCTCTGATCGAAGTCGTGGAGATAGGTCCGTTCGATGATGCGCCACTCG